>Ga0209747_1000506_pt1 | contig 21075 bp, 18 predicted proteins | sample BarGraNGADG00311_FD_184498 | JGI IMG/M metagenome (GOLD analysis project Ga0209747, IMG submission 184498) | Arctic peat soil microbial communities from Barrow, Alaska - Barrow Graham LP Ref core NGADG0011-311 (SPAdes) (version 2) | ecosystem: Environmental > Terrestrial > Soil > Wetlands > Peat...
CGTATTTCACAGTGCCGCGAACGCCTTGGAACAGACGCAGGGCTTTGCCGTCGGTCCGGTGGTGCAGGACTGAGCCGTTGTACCGGGTAAGCGTTTGGTGCCCGACCTGGCCCTCGCCGCAGTAGAGGAACAGGTCGGTGCCGTTCCAGTGGTCTCTCAGGTAGCCGTGCTGCCGATTCGCGGCGTCGTCGGTGAACAGCAGCACGTTAGGGCTAGTGCTAGACGGGCTGATTCCTCCCTGTCGTACCCCGCCGTACCGGTCGTGGACGTCGGATCGTGAGACGGCCTCGCCCGGCCGCAGTGTCCAGTCCACTCTCACTCCTTTCACCTCGTCCGCCGTTGGAGATCCAAGAGACGCAAGCGCTGCGACGGCGTCCCAGTCGTAGGTCAACAGGACTCGCAAGTCAGGCCGACAGGAGGCGGCCGACAACGTGTCCAGGTCGACGCACCAGTTCAAAGGCCGTCGTCAGAAGTACGTCGGGTCGGACGGTGCGGACCCGGCGCACCCGTTCGGCACAAGACTCGGGACCGCGATCTTCGAACGGGTGGAGCACGACCATCACGCGCTGTCCCGCGCACACGGCGGCCACGCCGCCCACCTCGGTGGCAGCCAGGCCGAAGTCGGCGGCGAACCGGGCAACGTGTCGGCGGACTCGTTCCTCGTCGTGCTCGACGACGAGCGGGCGACCGCGGATCAGGTCCAGCAGGTCAGTAGCCAGCCGCCAGTCCAGCAATGGGTGCCAAGCCCGGTTGGAGTAGTCGCGTAGACAGCGGTAGCAGCTGGAGTCGCACGGCTGGTCCTCGCTGGTGGCGTGGGAGCGATAGTCCTCGGCGAGTGTGTCTGCCCCGTCGAACCACTCGCCGAGGTGGTCGGCGAGCCACACGGCGTAGCCGGCCCCGTTCTGCAGCGTGTCAGCGATGAACACTTCGCCCCGCACGCTCGTCGGGTCGCCGGCGCCGACGGCGTGCACGCCGACCTGGATCTCGTCGGTGCCGATGTCGAGCCGCCGGGCAGCGGCGTCGCGCAGCAAGAACCCGAGCGACCCCCAGGTCGCCCGCCCGGAGGGCGTGGTGGGGTTGATCACTACGCCGGCCGGAGCAACGTGCAGGCCGAGGGTCAGCACGTCAGTCGTACGGCGAGCAGCGAGCGCGACCGGCGGGTCGACGAGCTCGGTGACGACCAGCTCGGACAACCGAGCCCTCTTGCGTTGGGCGGGGTCCTCGACGAACGAGCGCTCGACTAGTCCGCCGGCGTCTCGGGTCTGGTTGTTGTAGGTGCGCTCGGCCCTGACGAACTGATAAAGCCGGCTGGCCACCGTTGTCGTTGACCGCGACGACCTCAGCCTTGGCAGCGCGGGTGCAGGCGTTGTCGTATTGCCCGATCGAGGCCCCGCCGGAAGGGCGAGACGGGGCTGGCTGGCCCGGGCGGTGGGTTCGCCGAGTTGCTCGTAGTCGCGCGGCCTGAACTGAACGACGAGCGGTAACCGCGGGGCTCGGCGAGGTGGCGGATGGCGAAGTCGGGCTCCCCCGCACCGCAGGTCGGGCAGGTCACGAGCGTGGTCCCGTCGTGAACGCTGAGGCAGCGTCCACACACTCCGCGAGCCTCGACTCGTCCAAGCGGGTCTCGCAAACACGCCAGCTCACGCCCTACACCGCGTGGCGCGATCACCTGCCGGCCGCGAGGTTGGTCAAGGCGAGGCAGCCGTCTCGTGTCACAGGTGCGTAGCAGCGCCTGCCCGACGCCGGGCGCCTGTCCCTGCCGCTGGCGGCCCGGATCCCCGCCGGCCTGATCGCCGGCGCCGGGATCGGCGCGAGACTCCTCATCCCCACGATCGTGCTGCTGTTCGCCGTCGACATCAAGACCGCCGGCAGCCTGTCGCTGGCCGTATCCTGCCCACGATGCTGGTCGCGTTCGCCCGCTACAGCCGCGACGGCAACTTCACCGTCCTGCACCACAACCGCGGCTTCCTCGCCATCATGTCCATTGGCTCGACCACCGGCACCGTCCTCGGTGGCCTGCTCCTCGGCGCGGTCCCCACCAACGCCGTCGTCCCCGCGCTCGTAGTGATCCTGCTCGCCTCCGCGGCCAAGGTTTGGCGCCACCAGTAACCTCGGTCCGAGTCGGAGACTCGCTGGACACAATGACGGACATGGCGATCCCTCGGCCGCGCTGGCGATGCCCGTGCGCATGCCATATCAGTGGGCCCGACCTGACGGGTCCTCAGCCGCCTGGCACGATTACTACGTGAGCATCTTCGGTGAGCCTTTGGTTAAGCATCAGGCGCTGTACTACCCATACATGATTCCACCCGACCCCTGGCTCAAGCAGGCTCTGCTTATGAATGATTCGGTGAGCACTATCGTGCATCCCGACCTCCAGTGGGACGATGGTGCCGCCGCCGAGGATCCTCGATGGGAGGGTCGGTTTGATCTTTTCGAGTGGCTGCGTAACGAGCGCTGCTGGGAGCCTCGGTACGCCATCGAGATCTACGACGACCCGCTCTACTTAGATGAAATGCGCAGTGCCTTAAACGTCTTCTGCAAGTCGCGAGCGCTGGAGGATTAGCAAGTCGGCTGTCGAGGATGATCCCACGATCATGCGGCTATATTTGGGCAAGTTGCAGTACGCAGTGGAAGAGGTACTGACGGAGCGGCATTTGGCGACATCCGGGCCTAAAGGTGACCTGCTATTACGTAACGAGGTTGCCCAAATAGTATTCGCCATAACAGCGAAGCACGTGGCGAACACGGCACTCAGGACTGAGGACGTACGAGTCCTGCCGCAAACGGATCGCGAAGTCAGCCTGAGTCATGCGTACGGTGAGTTAGACCCGAGCGATCGCTATAGGTGCCGCGAACTACTTCTAAGCGGTGTCTATCTCTTCCCGGGGGACATGGTCTCCTTCGAAGACATCGTCCAATTCCGCATGAGGTATCGCGGAGAGCTATTGGAGCTTAGAGCAGAAATTGATCGGCTGCTCGACAACGTCCGCAATAGCCCCGAGCCGCTAGACGCGATACAGTCTGCTCGGCAGGGAATGCAGATTGCCGTCCAACGTGTAGGGAGAGCGGCACGGGGAAGGCACATTAGCTTTCTCTCGTCCGCTGGTTACGGTGCTCGCCACAGGGTCTGCCGCGAAAGCACATATGGCCCCCGACACAGTCCAGTGGGTCTTCGACGGCTTTGGAGTTGCCGGTATTTCTCTAGTCCTCGGTTCTCGCATAGTACGAGGACCTGGCAACAAGACGGATCCTTACGCGTACCTTATGCAAGCGCACAAGACCTACGGCTGACTTCACCCTCAGAAACGGACATTGTCCTATAGACGGGGCTTGGATCTCCACATCGTCTGGTCCGACGTTCAATTGATCATATGTGTCCTCGGCGGTGCGCATTCCTTTCGATGGTCGCGGCGGGCAATTGGACCGGTTATGACGTCGTACCGGCCCGGCCGTCGGTTGGGGTGGTCAGGCCGTGACGGCCTCTTGGAGTGATGCTGGTCCGCCGAGTTCGTCTCGCCCCACCTTCAGTTCGCGTGAACTCTCGGCTGACGGCCGAGTGGGCTCAGCGCGACGGCGGCTGGTTCGGCCGGGTGGTCTACGCCGTGGACGACGGTGACCCGGTAGTGCTCGTCGAGGCTTGGGTGGCCGCCGAGCACCTGGAGCCGGCTGCACGGTAAGAGCTGCGTTCTGACTGCAGGTGTCGGACTGCAGGTGTCGGGATGCGACCGCTGGCCGCGGAGGAGGCTTTCACCACTCCACCCGTCGGCGTGTCGCTGGAACGATGCCCGGGTGGGCGCACCTCCATCAGGCCGTCGGCTCCCGCCACGTGCTAACGGTCGACCCCGACTCACCGGTCCATGGCTGCGGCGCCGGTACGTCGCGCAACGCCGCAGCGCGCAGGAGATCGCCACCGAGACCGGCTGGTCCAGCCAGTACGTCCGCGACCGGCTTCGGGACCACGGCATCCCGCTGCGCCCCCGCGGCGCCGCGACGAGCCTTCCCCCGGTCGACCCGGCGGTGCTGGCCGGTTGGTCCGCACAGGGACTGCCGCTGGCCCAGATCGCCGCCCGCACCGGCTACAGCCCCAGCGGGGTCCGCAAGCTGCTCCACCGCGCCGGCCTGCCCAGCCGAGCCGCTGGTCCGGTCAAATCCAGCCCCGACCCGGCGGAGCTGGCCGAGGTGGTGCGCCTGTACCGGGACGAGGGCCGCAGCCTGGCCGCGGTCGGCGGGGCGTTCGGCCACGGCCCGGACTGGGCGAAAGCCCGCGTCCACGCCGCCGGGCTGACCGTCCGCCCCGGCGGGACCCCCCGCACCGAGCTGGACCTCGAGCAGCTCCGCCGCTGGCGGCTCGACGAGGGGCTGACTCTCGGCGAGATCGCCACCCGCGCCGGTCGGTCGGCGACCACGGTGGCCGAGGCGCTCCACCGGGCCGGGGTGACCGTGACCCCGCGCCGACCTGCGCGGCCGCCGCTGGACCCGGCCGTGCTGCGCCGGCTGTACGTGGAGGAGCGCCGCACCCTGGGCAGGTCGCGGCGGCGCTGGGCGCCAGTTACCGTCGGGTTCGGGCCGCGCTGGTCGCCGCCGGCATCCCGCTGCGGCCGGCCCGCCGCCGCGCCGACCTGGCCGCGCTGCCCACCCTGAGTCGCGCGCAGCTCACCGAGCTCTACCTTCGGCAGCGGCTGACCACCAGCGAGATCGCCGCCCGGTACGGCGGCAGCGAGAACTGGGTGCACACCGCGCTCGCCGCCCACGCCATTGGCCGGCGCACCGGGGGCGCCCGACCCGTCCCCCCAGTGGACCTGGACGCGGCCACCCTCACCGACCTCTACGTCACCCGCCGGCTCGACGACCCGGCGATCGCCGCCCGGCTCGGGGTGCCCACCTGGCGGGTGACCACCCGCCGGCGCGAACTCCGCGTCACCCGCCCGCCCGTGCCACCGCCGAATCCCGACCCGCCGCCGGCACCGCCCGCCACCGAGCTGCGGCGGCTCTATCTGGACGAGCGGCTGCCCACCGCGGCCATCGGCGCCCGGTACGGCACCGACCCGAAGACGGCCCGGCGCTGGCTGCGGGCCGTGGCCATCGAGGTCCGACCCCGCACCGGCCGGGAACACCGCCACACCCTCGATCTCACCGAGCTCCGCGAGCTCTACCAGGACCGGCAGTGGACCGCGGTCGAGATCGCCGCCCACCTCGACACCACCATCCGGCTGGTGCTCCGGACGTTGCACGACGCCGGCGTCCCGGTCCGCCGCGGCGGCACCCGGCCGCGGCGCCGACCACCGAAGGAGACCCGGCTCGTGGCGGCGCTCTACGCCGACCCCGAGGTCACCGCCGTACTCCGTCGGCATCGGGTCCCCCGCCGGCCCCGGCCGGGCGACATCGCCAGCCGCTTCCCGAGTCCCGTCCCACTCACCGCTCAGCTGCTCGCCGCCCTGTACGCCGACCCCGGCCTGTCGGCCCGGCAGATCGAGCTGCTCACCGGTCAGCCGCACGAGCAGATCCTGGATGCCCTGCACCGGGCCGGCATCCCCGTCCGCCGCCCCACCGGCTCCTCCCCCTGGCTCACCCGCCTCCGGGAGCGCGGCGGACCCAGCCGGGGACCCTGAAGCTGTCCTGTTCAGGGGGTGGCGGTGGGGTCGGTGCCGTCGAGGACCTGGTCGTCCTGGGTGTGGCGGCCGAGGAGCCGGCGAACCGGCTGATGATCTCGGGCATCTGGTCGCCTGGCACCCCGGCGGAGCCGGCGGCGGGTCACGGCAGCCCCCACACGTAGCCGGGAAAGTTCAGCTCGCGCTGCACCGCCCAGATGTCCTCGTGCCGCTCCCGCGGGGCGATCAGCGGTGGGTCGCCGACGGCGATCCAGCCGATCGGCACCAGCGTTCCCGGTGGCAGCACGGTGCGGAGGCGCACCAGCGCGTTGATCCGCAGCTGACAGCCGCGGCCGAGACGGGCGCCGTTGAACACGCGTCGCGCCGGTGGCCAGGAAGCAGTCGTCGGCCACGTCGGCGCCGACCAGGTAGGCGCGCGGGCCGACCAGGACGTGCGCCTACCGAGCCGGGCCGGGTCGCGGCGGGGACACGGCATACCGGGAATCCCCTGGAGTCCTGCACCAACGCCCCCACCCCTGCCGGAGAGATAGATTCTGGTCGCATGCCACTTACCGGGAACTACGAGCCCAGCCCCGCGCAATGGGTCAGCGACCAGGTCGAGCTCTACGAGAGCTCCGGCGGCACTGAAGGGACCACGCTGCGCGGCATGCCGGTGGTCGTTATCACCAGCCGCGGCGCCAAGAGCGGCACGTTGCGCAAGAACCCGGTGATGCGGGTCGAACACGACGGCCAGCACCAAGACGTCGGTCGCGGCGCGTTCGCCGTCGCCGGAGTCGCGGCGGCGGTCGTAGTGGGCGCGGGCGCCGGGGCTGGTGGTGAGGCTGCTGAACGCCCAGGACCTGCAGGTAGCAACGAGGCGGCGGTTCCCACCCCGCCGCAGCACCACCCGCCGTTTGCCCGAGGCCCGGGTGACTGGGGCGGTGCCGGCGTAGGCGCGCCTACCGGCGGCGTTCGCGAAGCGTGCCGGGTCATCGCCGAACTCGGCGATCAGCCGGGCGGTCATTTGGTTGAGCTGATCAAGAACAACCCCACAGGGATCTCCGGCTCACTCGGTAGGCGGTAGCGTCCCCGGCCATGCCGCTGGAGATCCGCACTGTGGCTGCGGAGGAATTTGCCCGCTGGGTGGCGGTCATGCTGGCCGCCGAACACGACACTGCCGATCCGGAGCCGGACGCGGCCTTCCGCCGCCCGGCCGTGGATCTCGCCCGCACCCTCGGCGCGTTCGACGGCACGCAGGTGGTGGGCACGCTTCGCTCCTTCCCTACCCGGCTCACGCTTCCCGGCGGGGAGGTCGTGGCCGACGCCATCACCGACGTCGGTGTGGCGCCAACCCATCGGCGCCAGGGGCTGCTCAGCGCGATGATGCGCCGCGATCTCGCCACCGCGGCCGAACGTGGCGAGCCGGTGGCAATTCTGATCGCCTCGGAGGCCGCCATCTACGGCCGCTACGGCTTCGGCTGCGCGGCAGACTGGGCTGTCTGGTGCCTGGACCCGCGGTGGGCTGTCTTTGCGGCCCCGTTGGACGAGCCCGAGGGCGTCCGCCTGGAGCGAGCCGACCCGGCCACCCTGCGTGTGCTGGGGCCGCAGGTGTACGAGCGGTACCGCCGGGGGCAGCCCGGCGCCATCGAGCGGACCGACCGGTGGTGGGACATCGCCCTGGACCTGGTGGACCAGACACGGCCGGTGCCGCGCGGCTCGCAGTGGGTGCTGGCCCGCGCGGCGGCCGGCGAGCCGGTCGGCTACCTGCGCTACCACGTCGACATGCGCTGGGAGGACACCTCGCCGTCCGGCACGCTGGTCGTCGACGAACTGCTCGCCACCACCCCCGCGGCGTACGCCCGGCTGTGGCGCTACTGCTGCGAAGTGGATCTCGTCACCGAGGTCCGGGCCCCCGGCCGGCCGAGCACCGAGGCCTTGCCCTGGCTGCTGACCGACGGCCGGATCGCCCGGCTGACCCACCGCGCCGATGGCCTGTGGCTGCGGGTCCTCGACGTCCCGCGGACGCTGACCGCCCGCGGGTACGACCAGTCGGGCTCGCTCACTATCGAGGTCGTCGACCCGGCGGGCATCGCCGCTGGCCGGTGGCGGTTGGACGCCGCCGGCGGGCAGGCTGAGTGTCGCTCGACCAGCGCCGCGGCCGACGTGTGGCTGTCCGTCCAGGCCCTGGGTGCCGTCTCGCTCGGCGGAGTGAGCGTCACGACGTTGCACCAGGCCGGGCTGGTGCGAGCCCAGACCCCGGCGGCGCTGGCCACGGCCGATGGGCTGTTCCGCGGGCGAGTGCCGCCCTGGTGTAGCACCGTGTTCTGACCGCCGGTTTCGGCGGCCACAGCCGGCCGGCGGCATCGCGAGGCCGCGCCCGGCCCGCAGGGCCAGTGACTCAGGCCAGCGCGTCCGGGGAAGGGCCACTGCCCCGGGCGCGATACGGCCGCCGGACACTCAGAACGGCAGGGCCGCCCCGGACGGCGTACGCAGGTCCAGCTCCACCCGGCGGTCGGCGCGACGCACTCGGGGTATGCGGATCTGGCCCATGACGCCCTCCGGGCTCGGCAGTGTTGATGCTGACCCCTGCGGGTAGGGCGTTCTACCTCAGCAGAGGCTGCCGCCGTGTGCTAGGTGCTCGGCCGCGCAAGGCCTGCCGACCCGCGCGTTCGGCGGCTGCCATGTCGGACATCGTCTCGTTGACGTCGAAGACGATCACGGACGGGCGAGCGGTCATGCTGGCTCCTGCCGGGAGCGGAGATAAGTGGGACGCGTCCAGCGTCGGGCTGGCCGCGCGGCCAGCCGGTGTGGCGGCGCAGCTCCGCCCAGCTCGGTCCGGTCCCGGTGCGCTCCCGGTGCGCTCCCGGTGCGCCGCCAGAGAGGCCCGCGGCGGCCCGGCCGGTGCCCTCGAGCAGCCGGCCAAGGCGCAGCGTCCAGGCAGGCTGGTGAGCCAGCAGGATGATCGGCCGCCCGGCCGCTAGCGGCTCCACCGCCGAGAGCAGACCGAACACGTTGAGGTCGCGCCGGCGAAGCCGTGGTTGCCCACGATCAGAGTCGGTCCGTCAGGCAGCGGCGCCCGAGGACCGTGTCACCTCGGCCCGCAACGTCGCCGGCGTCATTCACCCAGGCGCCCACCGCCACCTGGGAGCTCGAGATCGCCACGGTCGCTGAGAGTACGGACCCGACGAGAGCCTGCCGCCCACCGCTGCCGACATCGCCGCGGTGGGCGCCTTCCGAGCCACCCCGCCCCGCCGGCCGCTCGCCGCTGAGGTCACGGCTGGCGTTGACCGCGTCCTGAGCGCCGCTGGCTGATCGGCGGCGCTCGGCCGGATCGTCGTCCGGCTGGTGTGGAGCGAGTGACTGCCGTCAGCAGCGCAACTCCGCTCTCGCCAGAGCCCTAACTCAATCCCTCTAGCCGCCTCCCTCGTTCTCGTTCTCGCGGTCGGGACGAGGCGTTGCGGGCGCGGCGGGGTCGGCGCGCACCGTGAGCGGCCAGCAGCGGCGGATCGGCTTCGCCCCGCCCCGGGCTGATTCATGCTGCCGAGTCATTCTGCTGACAGTTCGCCCCTCGGGGTCCTTGACCACGTTCCGTTACGCCCGCTAGCGTTCCCGAGCTTGATCGGTCGCCACGAGGTGACCAGAGCACCAGTGACCGGGGCCCTGAAGGCGCCATCGCGACTGTGACGGGGCTGCCTGCCGTGGTCGCCTACGCGCCGGGTGGCACCCGCGCGGAGGACGGCTAATGGCTCGCGCGCTGAATGCGGAACCTCTTCTTCCGACCCAGGCCATTCAAGGCGACATCCTGGTCGGCCTGCCGAAGCGGCGGGAGCGGCTGCTGTTCTTCCGCATCGAGGACCGGGCGGCGTTCACACCGTTTCTGAAGGACCTTCGGCTGACCAGCGCGGCGGAGTGCCTGGCCCAACGAGGGCTGATCGCGCAGCGCAAGGCGGCCGGGGTGCAGACTTTGGTTCCCACCTCGGGACTGAACGTCGCCTTCACCTACAGCGGCCTGCAGCAGCTCGGCGTGGACGGCCTGGATGCAGCGCAGGGTCTGCAGGCGTTCCGGGAGGGCATGGCGGGCCGGGCGGCGACGCTGTCCGACCCGCCGCCGAACACCTGGCGCATCCTGCGGCCCAGCAGGCGCCCGCACGGGGTGTTCATCCTGACCGGCGCGTCGGAGGCCGAGATCGCCGACACGATCTCGCTGCGGCTCGCTCCGGTGCCGGGCAACGGCTGGCGGATCGTGCACCAGGAAGTCGGCCGCGTCCGGCCGCAGCCGGTGAAGGGGCACGAGCACTTCGGCTACGCCGACGGGGTGTCCCAACCGGGCGTCCGCGGGCGAATCGAGCAGGGTAAGGCGCTCAACCCGACCACCTCCACCGACCAGGACCAGGCCGAACCCGGGCAGGATCTGCTCTGGCCGGGTGAGTTCGTGTTCGGCTACCCCGGCCAGAAACCGGACGGCCCGCGCTTCGCGGTCGAGGGGCCGGTCACCGAGCCGCCGGTGTCGTTCATGGCGGACGGCGCGTTCCTGGTGTTCCGCCGCCTGGCCCAGTTGGTCCCCGAGTTCAACCACCAGGTGAAGGTGAGCGCCGGGCAGACCGGTGGGGCGTCGGACGCGGCGTCGGCGGAGCTGCTCGGCGCGCAGATGGTGGGCCGCTGGAAGAGCGGCGCGCCGATCATCAGCGCGCCCACCGCCGACGACCCGCTGCTCGCCGAGGGCACCACGAAAGTGAACGGCTTCGAGTTCGGCGACGATCGGGGAGGACTGGTGTGCCCCTGGACGGCGCACGTCCGCAAGGTCTACCCACGCGACGACGTCCGGCACAACACCACCCCCACCGACGCCGAGACCGACGCCGCCGAGGCGTTCACCCAGACCCACCGGATGCTGCGCCGCGGCATCGCCTTCGGCCCCGAACTGACCGAAGAGGAAGCGGCGGCCGGGCACTCCGACCCTGATAGCACCCGCGGTCTGCTGTTTAAGTGCTACGTCACCTCGCTGGAAGACCAGTTCGAATTCGTCCAGCAGGCGTGGGTGGACTCGGCCGACTTCTCTCAGCCCGGCGCCGGCCCCGACGCGATCATCGGCCAGCCCGCCGGGGTACCGGCAGCGTTCCTCGGCGCCGCGCCCACATCCAAGGACCCGGCGAAGAAACCGACACTCACCTTCCCCCGCTTCGTAGAGATGCAGGGCGGCGAGTACTTCTTCGCGCCGTCCATTCCCGCCCTGCGTGGCCTATGACCCCGGGGGGTCACGCGGGGCGACCCGGATGCCGTCGTCCCGCCGGCCGCCACCGGCAGGCCCCTGTGCGTAGCGTCCAGCGATGGACGGCACGATCCGACACATTGCCGCTCAGGAGAAGGCGAGGATCATGCCGAACGGTTTCATAACGATCCCGGATTGGTTCTCTTTCGACAACCAGGGTGCCGGGGTGGCGGTAGCGGACCTGAGCGGCGGTGGCTCGCGGGACCTGGTCGTGCTGATGGTCGACAGTCCGCCCGGGCAGAACCGGGGACTGTACCGGGTAGGCAGGGGCATCGCGGCCGACGGCACGGCCGCGGGCGGATGGACCGGCTGGTTGGAAGCACCCGACTGGTTCTCCTTCGAGAACCAGGGCGCCGGGGTGGCGGTGGCCGACCTCGACGGCGACGGCCGGCCAGAGCTGATCGTCTTCATGATTGACAACCCGGCGGGGCAGAACCAGGGCTACTACCGGGTTGGCCGCAAACTCGACGCCGGCGGCGTCGTGACCGGCGGCTGGGGCGACTGGCAGCCGATCCCCGACTGGTTCCCGTTTGAGAACCAGTACGGCGGGGTGGCGGTGGCCGACCTCGACGGCGACGGCCGGCCGGAGCTGATCGTGCTCATGGTGGACAACCCCCCGCAGAGGAACCAGGGCTACTACCGGGTCGGTCGCAAACTCGACGCCGGCGGCGCCGTGACCGGCGGCTGGGGCGATTGGCAGCAGGTGCCGGACTGGTTCTCCTGGGAGAACCAGTCGGCGAGCGTGACGGTCGCTGACCTGGGGACGGGCACCAGGGACATCGTCGTCTACCAGGTGGACAACCCGCCCGGCCTCAACCAGGGCTTCTACAAGATTGGCAAGAACCTGGACGTGGACGGTCACGTCCAGCACGGGTGGAGTTCGTGGACCGTGCTGCCCGGCTGGTTCTCCTTGGAGAACGCCGGCGGAGGCATCGCCGTCACGCAGGTCGACGGCAAGCACAAGCTGGTCACGATGCTCGTGGACGACCCGATTGGCCAGAACGCGGGCCTGTACCGGGTGCTCGACCTCGACACCGACCCGGCCACCGCCGGCTCGTGGCAAGATCTGCCGTTCCACTCCGAGGTGCTGGCAGTGCACGCCGCCGTGCTGCCCGCCGGGAAGGTGATGTTCTTCGCCGGGTCCGGCAACGTCCAGCAGCGGCAGCAGAGCCCCGACTTCGGCAGCATCGAAAGGAAGATCTACACAAGCGTAGTGTGGGACCCGGCCGTCACGCCGACGAACGGTGACCAGAACTTCTTTCACCCCGTCGCCATCAAGGGCGACAACGGGAAGATCTTCGACTTCTTCTGCGGCGGCGACAGCTTCCTCGCCGACGGGCGGCTGCTCTCCGCCGGCGGCACCCTGGCCTACCCCGGCCACATCTCCGGTCGCCCCGACGCAGTCCTGTTCGACCCCACGACCCAGCAGTGGGCGCGGGCCGGGCACATGACCCACGGGCGTTGGTACCCCACGCTGGTGACCCTCGGCGACGGCCGGGTCCTGGCCGCCAGCGGCCTGGACGAGGGCGGTGGGCTCAACGGTACGGTCGAGGTCTACTCGCCGGCGACCGACACGTGGGCGGCGCTGCACCTCCCGCCGCACTTCCCGGGCCTGCCGCTGTACGCGCACCTCTTCCTCATGGCCGACGGCAGGATTCTGTTCACCGGGGGCCAGGTTGAGGGGCCGGCGGTCAACATCGGGCCCTGCCTGCTCGACATTGCCCACGGTCAGGTCGGAGTGACCTTCCTGCCGGGGCTGCGCGAGGCCGGATCCCGCAACCAGTCGGCCAGCGTGTTGCTCCCCCCGGTGCAGGATCAGAAGGCGATGCTCCTCGGCGGCGGCACCGGCGAGGAGGGCATCGACGCCACCGCCGCGGTTGACGTCATCGACCTCACCGTAAATATGCCGACGTTCAGGGCGGCGGCACCACTGAACCTGCCCCGCACACACGTCAACGCCGTGCTCCTCCCCGACCGCACAGTGCTCGCCACAGGTGGGGGTCTGAAGAGAGAGGACGTGCCCACCGCCACCCTCCAGCCTGAGATTTACCACCCGGACAAGGACACCTGGACCATCGGCGCGGCGTCCAAGGTGCCCCGCCTCTACCATTCGGTGGCCCTGCTGCTGCCCGACGGGCGTGTCGTCGCGTCCGGCGGCAACCCCGAGCCGGGAACCCACGTGGAATGGGACAACGACCCGCACGAAGAGATGCGCCTCGACGTCTACAGCCCGCCCTACCTCTTCAAGGGCCCTCGTCCGGTGATCACCGCCGCCCCCGGGGAATGGCACTACGGCCAGGCCGTCGACATCGCCTCACCGCAGGCCGGCGGCATCCGATGGGCCCACCTCATCCGCAACGGCGTGACCACCCACTCCTTCAACAACGCGCAACGCCTGGTCGACCTGCCCATCACCGCCCAAGGCGGCGGCACCATGCGGGTCACCGTCACCGACGCACCGAACATCGCACCCCCAGGCTGGTACATGCTTTTCCTGACCGACAACCAGGGCATCCCGTCTCTGGCGCACTGGATACACCTGACCCAGCCGTGACAATCTGACCAGATTGCCTGGACGCTGCGACTTGGCAGGCTGCTCGACACGGACGGCGGCGCCCGGGAAGTCAGGACGATGATCGGCCGCCCGGCCGCCAGGCTCCATGCCGAGAGCAGACTAAACACACGAGGTCGACCACGCCGCCGAAGCCGTGGTTGCCCACGATCAGAGTCGGCCCGTTCGGCAGCGGCCCATCGATGTAACCCGACAGCAGCTCGACTCCGAACCGGCGGCCGGCCGCATGACCCGCGCCTCCTCGGAAACGGCGGGCTCGACCGTGGCCAACCCATCACCGAAGCGGTCCCGGGCTGCGGCCACGGCGCTGCGCACGGCCCCAGCTGTGGTTGCGGCCCCCAACCCGATGAAGCGGTTGTCATACCGGGTCGATTCGCCGACCAACCCGGGCTCGACGCCGGCCAAAGCGGCCGCCAGCAGGTCGTTGGCTCGGCCGCCGGCCCGGGGCAGCCCTCGGCGGCGTGACTCGGACTCGGATGCGGGCCCGGTCGGTGCCCACGAGTCGGTGCGACGCCGGCCAATCCTGCCAACCGACGCCTTCGCTCAGCGGCTCGTCGTCGATCACCCAAGAGCCGCTTCGCGCTGACGGCGCTGCACGAGCCCGATCCGGGCCATCAGGTCCAGCACGATCGCTTCCTGATTGGGGCCGATGACCTGCTGTGCGGCGGAAGGCTCCAATACCCGGGCCGAGATGCCAGGCAACCCGGACCTGCGCTCGCCGCCGTCGAGTCCGAACAGGTCCACTCGGCTCGCCGCCGAGAGCACGCAGCGCAGACCCGGATGGTGCAGGAAGACCGACTCCTGCACGTAGGGCACGACATGTCGCACGTCGTTGCTGGCGACGCCCCGCTCCGCGGCCCAGCGCCCCAGCTCGTCGCGAAGTTTGCCGGCTAGTCCATGGGCCTTACGGCGGGCAAGTTTGAGGGGCGAGTCCTCGGCCCGGTGCCCGTCTCGCAGCCAACGAAGGTCGTCCCCCCGCAACGTGCCGCTGTAGTACTTCAGCTCGACCAGGTGCATTCGGCGCTGGCCCAACACGATCAGATCGACCTCGTGCCACTTGCCCTGACTGTCCCGGAATTCGACGTTGGACCAGGCCCGGTACGGCGAGGTGTGCGGCAGCAGCATCCGCACGGTCGTCAGACCCTCCGCCTCGTGCGGAAATGGCGACGGGGTGACCTCCACCCACCGAGGTGTCCGAGCCGTCATGCCGCTAATCTTCCCCTGTGACTGGCCGAGTGCGTACAGTCCTGGCGGCAGAAGGTCGGAAGATCCCGGGCGCCGTGCATGCGAAGCATCAGTCGTATCAGCAGGGTGGCGGGCTGGCTCTTGGCCTCGTGGAGCGCCAGCACCACGCGACAGAGACTAGAGGCACCCGCGATGCGGCCTGCAGCTGCTGGGTCAGCGCTCCTCGACCGACCATTGACGCCTGCTCTCTTGGGTCTGCTCGAGAAGCACCGCCTGGAGACGCCGTTTCTTGCCGTCGACCTCGATATCGTGGCCGAGCATTACCTGGCCCTCCGGTCGACATTCCCCGGCGTCGACGTGTACTTCGCCGCGAAGGCTCTGCCGGAGCCACCAGTCCTTCGGACTCTCGCCGATCTGGGATGCAGATTCGACGTCGCGAGCCCGGCTGAGATCGACCTCTGTCTTGATTCCGGAACGCCGGCGTCGGCCATCTCCTACGGCAACACCATCAAGTCACCCAAGGCGATCGCCTACGCCTACGCCCGTGGGGTGCGCCAGTTTGCCTTCGACAGCGACGGTGAGCTCGATAAGCTCGCCCGGTACGCGCCCGGTGCCGAGGTGGTCTGCCGCATCCTGACCACTGGCGCCGGCGCCGCCTGGCCGTTGAGCCGGAAATTCGGATGTGTGGCCGATATGGCTGTCGACCTGTTGCGACAGGCCCAGACCGTGGGCCTCGCCCCGACCGGAATCTCCTTTCACGTCGGATCCCAGCAGCGAGACCCCGCCCAATGGGACGGTGCGCTGGCGAGTGCCGCCGAGGTCTACCGGTGCTTGTTGGACAAAGGAATCGAGCTTGCACTGGTTAATCTCGGCGGTGGGCTGCCCGCCCACTACGCCGACGAGGTCCCTGAGATCGATAGATACGGTGACGCAATCTTTGCATCGATACAGCGTCACTTTGCGGCGGCCGCCGTGGATTTTGCCATCGAGCCTGGTCGATTCCTGGTGGGAGACGCTGGCGTGCTCCGATCAACGGTCTTGCTCGTCTCTCGCAAGTCGCGACACGACGACATTCGATGGGTGTACCTCGATGTCGGACGGTTCGAGGGCCTGGCGGAGACCGAGCGGGAGGCGATCCGCTATCGAATTGCTACGTCCCGGCCCGGGGAAACCGGCCCAACAATTCTCGCCGGACCCACCTGCGACAGCATCGACATCCTTTACGAAAACCGTCCCTATCCACTGCCATTGGGACTCGCCATCGGCGACACGATCGACTTCCTCAGTGCGGGCGCCTATACAGTCTGTTATGCGTCGGCAGGGTTCAACGGTTTCTCCCCGCCACCGGTGCACTTCGCCGGAGGAGGGTCGGGACGCTGAGCCGTCATACCCGCGGGGTCGCTCGCTGCATCGCGAGTACGGATGTTTGACGCTGCCATAGTCGGGGCGGGCTTGGCCGGACTCACAGCTGCCTGTCGGCTTCGCGACGCCGGCTACCACGTTGTCGTGCTCGAGGCGAGAAATCGCGTTGGTGGACGCACCCTGAGTGCACCGGTCGGCACCGACGGCGTGGTGGACATGGGCGGGCAATGGGTCGGTCCGACTCAGACCCAAGTGCTGAATACACTGGCCAGCCTCGACATCAAGACGTTTCCGAGCTTCGGCGCCGGCGAGAATATGGCGGAGAATGCCGGTGGTCAGCCATTCCGCCATCACGGGGACGATCCATCCATCGGTTTCCTGGCCCAACTCGATGTGGACCGAGCGCAACGACGCTTCGAGGACTGGGCCCGAGTCGTGCCGCTGGATCGTCCGTGGGACGCCCCGGGCGCCCGCCGGGCCGATGCCCAGACCTTTGCTACTTGGATCGAGAACAACGTACGCACTAAGCGGGGACGCGCCTACTACGACAACGCTGTCCAGACCGTGTTCGGCACTGAGCCGGACAACCTGAGTCTGCTGCATACGTTGTTCTATGTGCGATCGGGCGGCGGCTGGGACCACCTCCTGTGCACGAGGGGCGGCGCCCAGCAGGACCGCATCGTCGGCGGTGCGCAATCGATGGCCCTGCGATTGGCCGAGTCCCTCGGTGACGCCGTACAGCTTAACGAACCCGTCCGCCGGATTGTCGAACAGCATGGGCGCTTGACGCTGGTCAGCGATGTGCGGCGCGTGCAAGCCCGTTTTGCGGTGGTCGCTATCCCGCCTGTCCTCGCCGGCCGCGTCAGCTACGACCCGCCGTTGCCAGCTCAGCGCGATCAGCTCACCCAGCGTGTTCCGGCCGGGTATGTGATCAAGCTGATTGCCGTCTACGACACCCCCTTCTGGCGAACCGAGGGACTCACCGGCCAGATCTTCTCAGCACGAGGGCCCGTCGCGGAGATCAACGACGCGTCGCCACCCAATGATGACTTCGGGGCGCTTGTCGGGTTTCTCGGAGGACGAACCGCCGTTCACTACGGGAAGCTGTCCCCGGCGGAGCGTCGTCGCGACGTCCTGGCCTGCCTTATTCGCTTCTTCGGCCCTCGGGCCGGTGAGCCTGCAATGTTCCTTGAGAAGGACTGGGCTGCAGACGAGTGGACCCGCGGCTGTTACGGCGGTCACCTGCAGCCTGGGGGTTGGACACAATACGGCCCAGCCTTACGTGAACCGGTGGGACGCATGCATTGGGCCGGGACGGAAACGGCGTCACACTGGAATGGCTACATGAGCGGCGCCATCGAGTCAGGCGAGCGGGCAGCCGCAGAAGTCGCCGCCCGGCTGCCCGCCGACGAAATGTCGCAGCGTCCGAAGGGATTGGCATGACTGACCGTAGACGCCGGGCATTCGATGGCCGCCTGTTGCTGATCGGGTGCGGATCGGTGTCCCGTTGCTTCCAGCCGTTGCTGTTCCGTCACATCGACATGGACTTCACCAGGCTGACCGTGCTCGACTTCGAGGACCGGGTCGACTCTGTTCCAGAGACGATAGCGGCCGGAGCCCGTTACGACCGCCATCGCCTCACGCGCGAGAACCTGGCCGCAATGCTGGCCGCTCGCGTTGGCCCGGGCGACATCGTGGTCGATCTGGCGTGGGACATCGACACCGCGGCAATCATTGCGTGGTGTCATGACAATAACGTCCGGTACCTCAATACATCGGTCGAGGTCTGGGATCCGTACGGCGATCTCACCGTGGCTCCGCAGGACAAGACTCTCTACGCCCGGCACCGGCAACTGCGGCAGTTGGCCGCGAGTTGGAAAGGCCCTGGGCCGACCATGGTGATCGAGCACGGCGCCAATCCGGGTCTCGTGAGCCACTGGACGAAGGTCGCTCTCATCGACATTGCCAAGAACATGTTGGCCCAGGACGCCTTGTCCGACGATCGCCGCAGGCGCTTAGCAGATGCACTGCGTGCCCAGGACTTTGCGCGGCTCGCGATGGAAACCGGCACGAAGACCATCCACGTCTCGGAGCGAGATACGCAGATCAGCCGGCAACCGAAGGAGGTTGGCGAGTTCGTCAACACGTGGTCAATCGAGGGCTTTTACGAAGAAGGCATCGCTACGGCAGAGATGGGTTGGGGGACGCATGAACGCACTCTCCCGGCCAACGCCTACGTGCACAGCGAAGGCCCTCGCAACCAGATCTGCCTTGCCCAACCGGGGGTCACGACCCTTGTGCGGTCGTGGGTTCCTCTTGGCGGCGAGATCATCGGCATGGTCGTCCGCCATGGTGAAGCATTCACTATCAGTGATCACCTTACCGTGTGGGATGGTGACGAGGCTGTCTACCGGCCGACCGTGCACTATGCGTATCTCCCCGCCGATGTCGCTATCGCGTCCTGGCTGGAATGCCGGATGCAGGGTTATAAGTTGCAGAAGAAGCAGAGAATCATGGGCGACGAGATCGCCAGCGGCATCGACGAACTCGGCGTCCTGTTGATGGGTCACGATCTGACCGCGTGGTGGACGGGTTCTCAACTGGGGATCGATGAGACCCGCAGGCTCGCGCCTCATCAGAATGCCACCACCCTTCAAGTGGCGGCGTCGGTCTTGGGCGCATTGACCTGGATGCTCGACCACCCCGAAAAGGGGCTTTGCGTCCCCGACGACCTTGACCACCACGAGGTGCTCGCGGTTGCCAATCCCTATCTCGGGCCATGTCCCTCATCGCGGAGCGAGTGGACGCCGCTGCTCAACCGAGTCGACCCATTCGAGGGTTACCGGTGTCCGCGGCCGAGCGATGAGGACGTCTGGCAATTCGGCACCTTCCTGGCCCCCTGAGCCGGAGGAGGCTAATACGATTGCCTTTCTTGGTACCATTCCGCGACCGGTCCCCGCCGCTGCCCCGGTGCCGCCCCGGAGCCGGGACGGCACCTCCACCTCGCTGGGATCGGTTCGCTGACCGCAGCCAGCTGATCAGTCGTCGTTCAGGATCACGTTGTGGCTCCACAACGTGCGGTCCCAACTCGCCCCACTGCCGGAGTGGTAGGGGTTGGCGTTGCTCAGACCATCACCGCTGACGTAGAAGTCCTCGGGGGCCTCGCGAACGGTGTCCGCCCGGACCCAGACTGGGAAGGACCACACCGTCTGGCCGGGCGGGATGGTGACCGTGCCGCTCACCGGCGCAAGGTCATCGGTCTGGGCAGTGCCGCAGCACTGACTGATCGAGAACGAGACTGGCTGCGTGGACGCCTTGTCCAGGTCGGCCCGGATCGAGAACCTGGTGTAGCCACCGGAGCTGCCCTCGAGTTGCGACACACCAGTCAGCCGGATGTGTGGTGCGTCATCGTCCAGTATCTCCACGTAGCTGATGGGCGTTGCGACGGTCGCCTCGGAGCTGAAGAAGCTGACCGCCGCGTACTCGTCCGCCTCAGGCGTGCTGTCCCCGATGATCGGCACGTTGAGGTACTTGGTCTGCTCGCCTGCATTGAACGTGACCGTTCCGCTGTCCAGCGACCATTCCACCCCGTACGTCGCGGTGCTGGCGTAGGTCGAGTCGCTGTTGCCGAGGTTCCGGTTGTCCCGGTAGTTGATGTGCACCGGGTACTGCGCCGGCGCCGACAGGTGCAGGGTGATCGTGCCACCGCCAGTGTGACCGAAGTCGCCCTCGGCGACCGCGCTCGAGGAGGCAGTGAAAGTCAGCGGGCCGGCCGCCGAGGCCGGCGCGCTGTTGAGCACGGCCAGCGGGGCCGCGGTCAGCAGGCCGAGCCCGAGTGTGGCTACGAGTGGAGGTCGCCACGGCCGACTTCTCGTTCGGGCCGCGCGGCCAGTGGTCTGTTCGAACATGGTGTCCATCCATTCCCGGCAGCACGCAGCTGCCAATCCGAGGGCTTAACGCTTTCGGTGAATGGAGGGCCCTGGACGACATTGAATACCTGCCGAGGCCGCCGGTTGGCGGCGGGTGCCGGTCGGTTCGAGCCGGGACGATCAAGCTGGCGGCACTGGCCAGAAACTCGCGCCGAAGCAAGGGGTGGCCGCATGTCACATATTGCGGGTCGCTCTGGCTACGACTCGCGACTCGCCCCGATGTACCCGTACGGCCTAGCTCAGTGTCGGGCGACGCAGGGGCGTATACGACGTTGCGCTCATTAGTATTAAGGCCGTCAAGGTGAATAGGCCCCCCCAAGGACATGTCCGCGTCAGCCGGCATTGCCACTCGCTGCTTGGCACTGATGGCTGATCGCCGCTCGGGCTGGTCACTTCCCGCTTCGGGCGTTTGCGGTTCGGGCGGCGTAGTCGGCTGTACGAGTGCCGCCAGTCGATCGGAACCAGCTTGAAGCGGCGGGGGCAGGGGCAGGCCGTCGGTGCGGCTGGGCCGCAAGGAGCGTAAGGCACGGGCACGATCGGTCATGCTGACACTGCGTTGCGTGCGGCGGTCTGCATTCGACCGAGGAGTTCACGGGTCACAGCTTGGTAGTCCCCCGCCAACCCGGGGGCGGATGCGGCGAGTCGTTCGGTGCGGCCGCGGGCTTCGTAGAACTTCGGTGCCGCCAGTACGGTCTCTTCGTATTCGTGGAGAAGTTGGCCGCGGGCGCGGGCGTCCCGCGCGGGGGCCAATAGATGTCTGATCTCCGCGGTGAACACGAGATCGGCGTCCTCCAGGCGACGACCTGGTCCAAGAGCGTGCTGAGCGGCGAGACGTTGTACTCGCCGGGGCGGAACCGCCGAGTAGTTCTCGAACTCGGTCACCGGGGACAGAGTGAGCTGCTGGCGGACATCGACCATCTGCAGCTCGCCGGCGACAAGGCGCAGGTGCTCGACGGCGCGAGCGCCGCCGACCGAGCCGTATGACACGAAGCCGACGGCCTTGTTGTTCCACTCGGCGTACAGGTAGTCAATGGCGTTCTTCAGCACGCCCGAGGTGCTGTGGTTGAGTTAGCGCGGATTTCCGCGCAACTGGTTCGGGGCACCGACGGGGCACCGATCGTCGGGTGGGGCGTGCCCGATTGTGGGTCGGCTGTGCACGGTGACCGG
>Ga0209747_1000509_pt1 | contig 20918 bp, 13 predicted proteins | sample BarGraNGADG00311_FD_184498 | JGI IMG/M metagenome (GOLD analysis project Ga0209747, IMG submission 184498) | Arctic peat soil microbial communities from Barrow, Alaska - Barrow Graham LP Ref core NGADG0011-311 (SPAdes) (version 2) | ecosystem: Environmental > Terrestrial > Soil > Wetlands > Peat...
ATGGTAAATATGCTGTTGCATTTTTCGGATCTGAAGGTTTATACTGTTATAATTATGAAGGAAACCTTTTATGGAAAAAGAATTTTGGTGTTCTTAAATCAGTTGCGTACGATTATGTTGCAGCGGAATGGGAATTCGCCAGTTCTCCAATAATATATAATGGTATACTGATCATTCAATGTGATGTTCTTGAAAATTCTTTTTTAGCAGCTTATGAATTGAAGACAGGAAAGGAATTATGGAAGACAAAGAGAGACGAATATCCGGGCTGGTGTACACCAAATATTTACAAAGACGGTGAAAAAACAGTTATCGCTGTAAACGGCTACAAACACCGGGGAGGATACGATTTTGAAACAGGAAAAGAAATATGGAGAATGTCGGGTGGGGGTGATGTTCCAATCCCGACCCCGGTTATTGGCAGGGATCTTATATATTTCAACAGCGCCCATGGTCCTTCATCTCCTATATATGCTATTAAAACCAACGCTTCAGGGGATATTACTCTAAAACCTGCCGGCATTCTGAATGAATATGTAAAATGGAGTATTCCCCGGGGCGGATCGTATATTCATACTTTACTTCTCTACAGAGATCATCTTTATAATGTTAACTGGAACGGTACTATAGTCTGCTATGATGCCAGCACAGGTAACGTACTCTATAATGCAAAACTGGGAAATACACAAAGCTTTATTGCTTCGCCGGTTGCTTCAGATGGGAAACTGTACATTGTTGATGAACAGGGAACTGTGTACATTATTCAGGATGGTCCTTCTTTCAAACAACTTGCAGAAATCCCATTGAACGATGTCTGTTTAACAGCTCCTGCAATTACTGATGGCATGATATTTTTCAGAACTCAGAAATACCTTATTGCAGTTGGGAAAAAATAATTTATAAACCTTATACTTTAACCTATGAAAAAACATCTGTCAATAATATTAACATCCTTTTTTATAGTTTTTATAATCAGTGAGGTTTCCGGTCAGATCAAACCAGAGAGACAATGGACTTCTTATCGAGGAAGAATGTCGTCTGGTGTACTTGATAATGCGAATCTTCCTGAATCATTCGACATCAACAAGATGATCAATGTAAGGTGGAAGACTGAGATTCCGGGTCTCGGACTTTCAAGTCCGGTAATATGGGATAATAAAGTCTTCATAACCAGTGCAATAAGTCTGGCAGACAGAGATGGGTTCAAACCGGGAATATATGGAGACATCACACCTGTAAAAGACTCATCCGTTCACGAATGGAAGGTGTTTTGCATTGATAAAAATACAGGTAAAATGGTATGGGAAAGGACATCTTTTAAAGGAATACCCAGGATGAAACGTCATCCAAAATCTACTCATGCTAACACATCGGTTGCAACTGACGGAAAATATGTAGTTGCATTTTTTGGTTCCGAGGGTCTTTTTTGTTATGATATGAACGGAAACCTATTATGGCAGAAAAACTTCGGATTACTCAAATCCGTCTTTTTCATGGTAAAATCTGCCGAGTGGGAATTTGCCAGTTCTCCGATTATTTATAAAGGTGTTCTGATAATCCAGTGTGATGTACTTGAAAGCTCTTTTGTTGCAGCATATGATGTTAAAACAGGAAAAGAACTATGGAAAACCCAGCGGGATGAATACCCGGGATGGTGTACTCCAAATATTTATACATATGCAGGCAAAACCTATGTTGCTCTTAATGGTTATAAGAACCGTGGCGGATATAATTTCGAAACCGGAGAGCAGGTCTGGAAGATGTCAGGAGGCGGAGATATTCAGATCCCGACACCGATTGTTGGTAACGATTTGATTTATTTTAACAGTGCCCATGGACCAAAATCACCGATAATTGCAGTTAAAACCAACGCCATCGGCGATATAACACTTAAGGAATCCGAAACATCAAATGAATATATAAAGTGGAGTCTTCCTAGGGGAGGATCATATATGCATACCTTGCTTCTTTATAAAAACCATCTTTATAACGTTAACTGGAATGGTGCTTTTATATGTCTTGATCCTCTTACCGGGAAAGAGATTTATAATGCAAAACTTGGAAATACAAAAAGCTTTATTGCATCTCCTGTTGCATCGGATGGGAAGATATATGTTGTAGATGAGGACGGAACTATTTATATTATACAGGATGGGGATAGCTTTAAACTTCTGGCTGAAGTACCCATGAATGATATTTGTATGACAGCTCCTGCTATTACGGACGGAATGATTATTTTCAGAACCCAGAAATATCTTGTGGCTGTAGGAAAAAAATAGTTTCTTTTTATTCTTTTTTCAGACTTGCAATTAATGAATTCTTTGTCACTGATCTCACTGTCAGCAACAATGCAGCCAGACCTGTGATCAATATCGTCAGAATCATCACGATTATAAACAACCACGGAATATCGGGATAATTTTTTATTGATGGTGAGGTTGCAACCAGAGCAGAAATAATGCCTGATGAAATCCCGGCAAAGAGAATCAGAATCTGTTCTGAAACAATCATTCTTCTTATCTGTTTAACATGAAAACCTGTTGCCAGCATAAGTGCAAATTCATGTTTTCGCTGGTTATAATTCCGCAAGAGTACAAATCCAAGTCCTGCAATACCGATTATCATTCCCAATGCTCCAAAGAAGCCAAATACAGAAAGATATGTATTGGTAACCTGATAAAATGAAGCGAGACGGTCAGATGTTTTTTCAATATCTGCACCATAATTCCCAAACCTGTCAGTCAATGTGCTTTGGTAAATATCAGTTATTGTTTTATTACCATCCACGAGTAACACCTGACTTCCGGAGACTGAAGGATAGTACTTTGTAAAATTATCCTTTCCAATCAAAACATAACCCTGAAAAACTGACGACTTTAATCCTGCAGCAATAATTATTTTCACTGGTTGTCCATTCTCAGCCCGGAGAGTTAAAGTATCTCCAGTTTTTAGTTTTAGTCCCCACTCGAGAACAGTCTGATCAGCGATGCCATAAATTGAATTGTTTTCAGATGGATAATTTAAATATTCCCATGGATTCTTAACACTCTTGTTATCAAGTACTTTTGAAAAGGAGAAACATTTTCCCTTAATAAAATCATCCGGATCAACTCCGAGTAAAGGAGGTGCTGTGATATGGTTAAGATTAAGACAGCTCGCATCATTACCAGAAGACCTTTTCATCTGAACAAACCGCATTTCCGAAAGCTGGGCGTTGTCTAGACCCATTGCTATCCTTCCGGATTCAGTATTAAGATTTTCTTTTAAAGGGATTGTGTTCTCGCACCAAAGCAAATATCCGCCAGTCCCACCTGACCGTCTCATCTGTTTTTCATTAAAATTCATTCTGTTAGTACCGGTGATGACAATAGTGAAAATTCCTGCAGCAATAAAGAGTATTGGAGTTATAGCATTGGAAGGGTTAAAGGAATAATAGATATGCGATAACTGTTTTCTGTTCCTGATCCTGTCATAACTATTTGTGGATCTGCCGATATAAAGCTGCCTCCATAAAATAATCAAAGTCAATAAAAGCATTGTTCCTGCTACAAATGAAAAAATGACTTGCTGATCCTTAACTAAAACAGCAAGTAGCAGACATGAAATTGTTATAATTGAAGATGTTAACAATATGAACTTATTATAACGCGCTGATGGAATCTTGTAGATCTCCTCCTCGCTAATATTTAATCTTTTCAGGTAACGTTTAACCTTTATCAGCATAAATATCATTATGGTCAGAAATGTTAACAGGAATCCGGACACTAGCGGCGAAAGATTAAAATAGGCGCTAAGCGTATCAGTCTGAACAGCACCGTTCCAAACGGTATTCAGAGCCATTGTGATAATGATATTTACTAAATAGCCGGTGATAACTCCAATTAAACATCCTGTAAGTGCTATAATCACTGATTCACGAAATAACAGTTTTGCGATCCATATGTTTTTAAATCCCAGGGCAAATAATGTATTAATTTGTTTTCTTTTTGAATCGAAATATGCAGAAGCTGTAAAAGATAACAAAACCAGCGAGGCAATGATGAGGAAAAATCCCAGACTCAGGAAAAGTGTACCGAAATCTACACTTGTATTGGCTGCTTTAACAGATTCATCCGACAGATCTGTAAAAGTGAAACTCATCTTACCGGGATCAAGAGATCCATTAAGTTTATCTTCAATCTCCTTTCCTGTAATGCCGGCAGGATAACGCAGCGCAGTTGCCGGACCAAAATTATTTCCCCATAACTCCTTTCCCTTCTCATAACTTATAAACGCTTTAGGAGTACCTCTGTATCTGTTCCAGTAATCTTCATCTTTAGGGCGAATCTCATGCATTTTAACTGGCACACCGGCATCCCAGTCAGAGCATGATTTTTTTCCTGCAATTCCGGGAAAATCAGGCATAAGAAGAGAATCAGACCAGATACCATTCATATCGACAACCCGATTTATAATAAAGTGGCTGTTTTTTTCAATAAGTTTATTCAGAGAATCAGGTGCAAACCAATACATTTGAACAGTGTCCCCTTCGGCAACAGAAAGATCATGAGCCATCCAGCTGTTTATTATTATCCCACTGCCGCTTGAAATATCGGGATATAACGATGGGGGCAGTGCAGAAATAAATGAATAAGGAGTTGATTTGGTACCTGCCATAAACCTGTTTCCAAGGTAAGTTATAACAGGAGCAGAGGCAGGTGCTAGCTTACTTATCTCATTAATGATTGCTTCATCAATAAAAATCCTGTCAGAAATAAGCTCATATTCACCAGTTTTTGGCGTCATTCTGAACCTTAAGCCTATATCAGAAAGCTTCAAATAATGTTTTAAAGCTTCAGACACTTCTTTTAAGGAGACGTTTCTTTTAATGAGCAACCTGTTTATTTGAAGCGAGTTCGCCTGATTATCTTCAATATCCGAAAGGTTTATGAAGATGTTCATTGGTGTAATCTGACTGATTGATAAGGAGAAGTTTCCATTGCAATTTGGTTCAAAAATAGCTCCAACCTTCATCACGATTGACTTTCCGGCCTCCCTGGATGAGGCAAATGGTGAATCTGCCGGTATAGCACTTATTTCTGTAAATCGCATGATAAGATCTTCACCCTTTTTAATTCCAAGATAATCGGCAATCCTTTTATTAATTGCAATTTCTCCGGGTTTGATAGCTATTGTATCAAAACCCAGGAAAATAAAAAAGTCTTTATTAACACCGTATATGTGCGTATTGAATGCTCCTTTTTGAGAATTCAGACTCTGACAATAGCCGTTCAATTCAAGAATACCCGTGCAGTTTATACCAGAACCAATCATCATCCTTTGAACAAGTTCCGGTTTAAAGTACCTGATTCCGGAGCTTACGAGAATACCTGTATTTCCCAGTCGTTCTGAAGCTGATTTTTTAAGACTTTCCTTAACCGATCTGCCTGTAAGCAATGATCCGGTTATTACAGCCGATAGCAATATTATTATAAGAACCTGGTATAGTACGGGTTTTTTATAAAAACTTATTGATTTTATCACCAACTTGAAGGAACCTGGCATTATATTCGGCTATTTTCTTTTCAGTTCAGACTATTAGTTTACCTTCCACAAGACTCAGGATTTTTGACATTTTATGTGCCAGATCAAAATAATGGGTCGCCAGGATGATTGTTATGCCAAATTCCTTGTTCATCTCAATCAGGAGATCTCCAAGTTTTTCCGCATTCTTTGAGTCAAGGGATCCTGTCGGTTCATCTGCAAGAAGAATTGACGGGTTATTTGCAAGGGCTCTGACCAAAGCAACTCTCTGTGCTTCTCCACCTGATATGCGGTTTGGATATTTGTTCTTAAGATCAGAAATACCTGTCTTCTCCATCAATCTGTTAAGATATTGTTCTTTCACAGTAAGTTCTTCCTGTGAATGTTTTGATGCAAGTAAAGGAAGAAATATATTCTCTGATACATTTAGATAAGGCAGTAACAGATGCTCCTGGAATACAAAGCCAATATTCAGGTTTCTGTAATCAGCTGACTCATCTTCCGTGAAACCTGCTAACGAAGCTCCTTTGAAAAATATCGTCCCGTTGTCAGGTTTATCCAGAAGCGCAATAATATTCATAAGAGTGGTTTTCCCGCAACCAGATGGACCCATAATGGCAATTGTTTCACCTTCAGTCACTTCAAGCGAGAGATTATCAAGAACAATACCCCGTTGAGCGAATGATTTTGAAATTTTATTTATTGAAAGCATATTATATTAATCTTGAATATCTTATTAAGTTAAAGAATTATAAACTTTAGACAGACCTTCAGACATTTTTTCAAGTGAAAGTTCAGCGAGGACCTTTTCTCTTCCCTGTTTCCCCAACCTGGAGCGCAAGTCATTTTCCTTTAATATTTTGAGAAGGCTTTCAGCTAACTCTTCAACACTATCAGGAGTGTAAGTGATTCCGCCCATTGTTCTTTCAACTATTTCTGGAAATGCTCCGGTTGCAGGTTGAACAACGGGTACCCCGGCAGCATTGGCTTCAAGTATATATAATCCATAACCATCATGTTTTCTGACAGGTACACTCATAACATCGATATTACTGAAAAACTCCTGTTTGCTTTTCCCTTGAAATTCAGGATAAATTCTGACAAAACTTTTCAGACCGCTGGCTTTAATTTTCCGAATCTGATCTGCAATAAATGGTCTATCATCGCCTGTGTAACCGCCTGATATATGTAGAGTAAGACCTGGCAGGCTATTTCTTGATTTGAGTTCAATAAAAGCATCTACCAGTTTGTCGATCCCGTTCTGGGAATTGATCCGGCAAAAATAACCGATTGAGGGATAGTTATCCTTTTTTTCAATTTTCATCAGGTCTCCCGGATCAATTCCTAGTGGTATAACATGGAAATTATTTCCAGGGATCCCGGTTTTCGATATGAACATCTCTTTATAGTAATTGCTTGGAGTCAAAAAAGCATCAACATTGTGTGCTTCCTTTGAAATAAGTTTCCAGGCTCTTGACTGATAAGGCTCTGCCATCTCATCTATCCAGTCATCTTCATTAAGAAGGGAGCAGACAATTTTAACATCCAGTTTTTTCTTGATCTGGCGTGCAAGTCCGATTATAAGAGCATTTGAAAGGTGGATAATATCTGGTTTCCCGTCTCTGGACAAATAATCCACCAGCCGTTGAAGCTCCTTATCGGGGAAGGCATTTTCTCCCCTGATCATATTAAGTGTCATATCTTCGAGCCCTTCTGTCCGGGTAGTGCCGGCCCTGCGGGCTGCCATCTTAAGCATAGGCCGGGAATCCACCAGCTTATCTATGAATACCGGCATATTCCTGAGGAAAGGAACTTTTTCCCTAAGATACATCGATATGGCGCCGAAGAAAACGTTTTTATCAAGTCCTGATTCAACAGTAGTTTCATCGGGTGGGAGATATAAAGGGATAGCTGAAGCTGTTATCCCGTTTACTTTGCGGATTGCCCTGAGATAAATCATATCGCGGTAACAATTCCCGCAATAAAATGAACCGCCTGAACCTGTAATCAGATATACAATTTTCATTTATCTTAATATTTCTTCACTTTCTAACTTAATTATTGGATGATAATATTTAATCTTTATTTTCCCGCAGATTAACGCAGATCATTTTGCAAAATCGGCGAAGATCGGCGTGATCAGCGGAAAATTACTTTTCTCCAAAAGAAAGCAACCGCCCATCTTCTGTAAGTATGTAAAACTTCCCTTTTATTACTGCAGGAGAGCTGCTTACAGGAGTTCCAGCATTGAAACTCCAAAGTTTTTTCCCGTCTTCCAATCCGAGAATACATATAATTCCATCCATCCCGGTAAAGAGAACTTTTGCAGGGGATAATACTGCAGAACCAATTATCCTTCCATTTGTCCGGTATTTCCACTTCAGTTTTCCATCGGTGGCGTTGTAACAATACAGATATTTATCTTCACTTCCTATTACTACTGAATTATTTCCGATTGCAGGAATTGCCAATATTGAACCCGACTCCTCACTTCCGGAAATCTTCCATATAATTTTTTTTGTTGTTGTATTTACACAATATCTTGTGCCGTCATAATCACCGAAATATGCCATATCATGTGTAAGGGCAGGGGAGGATGCAATATAAACTCCAATATTAATAGTGTCTTTTTGTTTCCCTGTCAGTGGATCTACAACCCTTAGCATCCCATCACATCCGCCGAATACAATTTTCCCGTTAAGAATTGCCGGAGTCCCGTTAATATAATTTTCAGTCTCCACCTTCCACAGCGATTTCCCGGTTTCAGGATCAACGCAATGCAGGAAAAAATCATAGCTTCCAATTATGATTCCTGATTTATTTCCGGCAACCCATACATTTGCCGATCCTGCAATCTGGTTGTCAGTTGTATATTTCCAGATTAATTTACCAGATGTTTTGTCTACAGCAATCAGAATTCCGTCGTTTGTCCCAAAAATGACCTTATTGCCATACACCATTGGAGCAGCATCGATTGAACTTCCTGCTTCATATCTCCACCTGATCTTACCATCAGTGCCCGCTGCAATCAGGGAACCTTTGTCATTTCCAAAATAAACAATTCCACCACTAATTACAGGTGAGGATTTGGTACTTCCGCCCGTTTTAAGGCTCCATAAAAGCTTAGGTAATGCGGGGAGTTCGGATTCAATTTTTCCTGCCAGATCTGCCTTTCCTCTGAATAATGGCCATTCGTTTGAGCTATCCTGAGCTTCAGACACTGAAAATAATAGAAATAAAAGTGTTATTGGGAAAAGGCATTTCATTTATTGAATATTACTTAAAAAGAACTATTTCCAAATTTAACCAAAAATGATTCAAAAACTCTGGCTTGCTATTTCCTTCTTGTTTTACACTCTCTTCGCCTTTGTTTTACCCCTCTGATTTCATTAAGTCCCATTTGGGGGATTTAGGGGTAAAATATATTTTTCAACATACTTAATGCCCCTGTTGGACATATATCAATAACCTCTTTGGTTTTCGTTTTTAAGATATTATTAAAATCTTCAGTAAGAGGCTCGGAGATAATGCTTATAAATCCCCTGTAAATAAAGCAGAGTGATGGTTCATCTTTTGAATCTTCGCAAAGCCTTACACAGAGACCGCATTTAATACATTTAGCATTCTCAAATATAAGACCGGTATTGATGTTTATTTTCTTTTGTATAGGTGAATTAATGATTTTGCCTCTTGGATCTTTAACAGAAAATTCATCAGCAATATCCCTTAGCCTGCAATTATCAGCAGCACGGCAATCGCAATGCATACAACTTTCAGACTCACTGACTGCGGAGGTTGAATCTGAAATTTCCCTGGCCCTTACTACTAATTTTTTACATTCTTTTAACCACTCATTCAGTTCACCGGCTTCAAGTTTACCTATATGAGATGAAAACCGTTTAGATGCTTTCCGAGGATTTTCTATGTGCTCCTCAGGTGAGATGCTGTATTGATTAACAGTCGTGTTTTCCTGCTTAATCTGTTGTGAGATAAATATTTGCATGTTCCTTATTGAAATCGGATTGTCGATTTTTTTCCGGCGGCATGCATTCTCACAATATCCGGGACACTCTGTACATTTTAATCCGTATGTTTGAATTTGTCTTATTGAAAGCTGAATTGCACCTTCGAAATCTTTTGCGCTTAATAACCTGTTCATGAGAGGAATGTTGTATCCTCCGGGACAAACAACTCTGCAGGGAGCTTCACATTCAGCCCTGTGCTCTGATAGTAGAAGTTCGATTGCTTTCCTTCTGAGTAATATCACCTCCTCAGAGGAACAATCAATATCCATTCCGTCCTGAACCAACGCTGAACATGATGGTAAAAAATTTCCTGTTCTATTATCCTTTACCATACAAACCATACATGAAGAATAATGAGGAAGTTTGTCAGAATGGCAAAGAGTAGGGATTTTAAGTCCTGCTTCTCCTGCAGCATTCAGAATAGTTGATCCGTCCTGAACTTCAAAATCCTTATTATTTATCTTAAGCTTTACCATTTATGTTAATAATTTCAATTGCTTTTTCAGGACACACTATTCTACAATTATCACATTTTGTGCATATTAACTGGTTTATCTCATGCTTTTCATAAGGTTTAAAAGGAATGGCGTTCACAGGACATTCCTGTGAACATATTGTGCATCCGGTACACTTGTCATTTACATTATATTTTATGAGATCCCTGCATTTATTAGCTCTGCATATTCCTTTTGTATGCTCTTCATATTCCTCTCTGAAATACTTAAGTCCGGTAAGAACAGGATTTGGAGAGGTTTTTCCAAGTCCACATAAACTGCCATCTTTAACCGATCTGCATAAGTTTTCAAGTTCGCTGATTTCTTCGATGGTTGCTTTTCCCTCAGTCAGTCTGGTAATTATATTCAGCATCAGTTTTGTTCCAATACGGCAGAATGTACATTTCCCGCATGATTGCTTGTGAGTAAATGTCAGAAAGTATTTTGCCATGTCTACCATACAATCTGTGTTGTCAAGCACAACCATACCCCCGGAACCCATCATTGCACCAAGATTTATAAGCTCCTCGTAATCAATGGTAGTATCAGCTTTACTTGCAGGAATACAACCACCTGATGGACCTCCAATCTGGACTGCTTTAAAAGTATTGCCATCAGCCACACCATCACCAATATTCTCAACTATTTCACGAATTGTTATTCCCATTGGAACTTCAATTAAACCACCTTTGGAAATCTTTCCTGCAAGAGCAAATACTTTTGTGCCTTTACTCTTCTCAGTTCCAACAGTCCGGAATGCTTCAGGTCCGTTTGTAATAATCCATGGAACAATTGAGAGCGTCTCAACATTATTAACCAAAGTAGGTTTGTCCCTGAAACCTTTGACTGCAGGGTAGGGAGGCCTGAGATGGGGTGTACCACGCTTCCCTTCCAGTGATGAGATCAATGCAGTTTCTTCACCACATACAAATGCTCCGGCTCCTTCAAAGATTTTAATGTTGAATGAAAAAGCACTTCCATAAATTTTTTCCCCAAGTACTGCATTATCATAGCACAGTTTAAGTGCTAACCTGATTCTTGTTACAGCTAACGGATATTCTGCTCTTATATAGAAAATACCTTCATTTGCACCGGTTGCATATCCTGCAATGATCATGCCTTCGATTACCCTGAAAGGAAATGATTCAAGAAGCATCCTGTCCATAAAGGCACCTGGATCCCCTTCATCACCATTGCAGACAACATACTTCAGATTTCCGGTTTGCTGAAGTGATATTTCCCATTTTTTACCGGTTGGAAATCCGGCACCTCCTCTGCCCCGCAATCCGCTATCGGTAATGATTCTGACAACTGATTTTTGATCATAATCCTTAATACATTTATTCAGTGCTTCAAAACCGCCTGATAAACAATACTCTTCGTAAGATTCAGGAGAAAGAACGCCGCTATTCTTCGTTGCGATATGTACCTGATAACTCAGAAAGCTATTCAAATATTTTTCTCTTAGCTCGCCAGGAATGTTTACCTGACCTGAAAGTTTGTCATCAGAGAGAAATGTATCTGCCAGATCATTAATACTGTGCTTTATTCGTTTATTTAAAGTCCTTGGTCTGATATGTTTAAGAAGTATCTCCTCAACCTGATATTTGTTAACTTTTGTATATCTTGAATGGATGTTCTCTTTAGTAACAATTTCCATTAAAGGTGTCTGGTTACACACTCCCACACAACCAACCGGTTTTAATCTGATATTCAGATTATACCTTTCCTTAACATCCATTATTTCAGAAAGGATCTCCTTACTGCCCCCGGCTACACAGCATGAACCAATTCCTATCCTGATTTCAGCATCAATATCTTCATTCATGTCTGATCCCGGAGCATTAATGCTTTTGTTACCCGAATTCAGGAAATCATGAATTATCCCATCAACCTGGGTTGGTTTAACGTGACCATATGTTTTACCGTCAATCTGAACAACCGGAGCCAGAGTGCAACATCCAAGACAAGCGACTTCTTCAATTGAAAACAGGTTGTCAGGTGAAGCATTCCGTGTATCATCAATTTTAAGAACTCTTTTGAATGCATCTGATATCAGCGGGCTTCCCTTAACATGGCATGCTGTTCCTGCACAAATTTTTATAGTGTGTCTGCCGACAGGAAGATGTCTGAACTGCGAATAAAAAGTTGAAACACCGGCGATTTGGCCCGGAGTGATATCAGTTACTTTGCAGATATATTTAAGAGCCTCAGAGGGCAGCCAGTTAAGTCTTTTTTGTACCTCCTGAAGAATAAGAATGACCTTTTCAGGATCTCTGCCTGTCAGTTCGACAACTTCATCCACAACAGATGTAATATCTGCCAGAGAATCCTGCTCACATCCGCAGCCATTTGTCGATATGTTGGAGTTATCTTTACTCAATTTTTCGATATGCAATAAAGGTTTTTCTTTCCCCTTATATAAATTTTTTTGTCCGAAAAGGCGGGGGTACAATCTGTTGCTTCTCCAATCTGCGATTCAGCTATTAAACTATATGGAGTTCCAGCCTTTATAATGTGAATCATACCGCTTCTGTCAAGCAGATAAACCATATCATCGGCTATTACAGGGGAAGCATAAAAAGGGTTCTGAAAATAATGCGTCCACAGAGTATCGCCTTTTAATGCATTATAACATGCCACATCACCATTCCCTGTTGATACAAAAAGGTACTGATCGTTGGCAACCGGACTGGAAACATCAGGAGTATAGGTGTTGTCTTCCCAAATAACTGAGATGCCGTTGGCAGGTTTAATTGCAACCAGCTTTGCATAATCTGTTACAGCATAGGTCATTGTACTGTTTACTGCAACAGATGGTGCGACATCTCCGCTCATGCATTCGAGTTCCCAGAGCTCTTTACCGGTTAATGGATCATAACCACTTACCAAAGGATTTCCGTTTATTATAAGCACTGATTTTCCGGAGAAATAAGCCAGTACAGGAGAAGACCATACAGCACGACCTGTCCGTTGAGTCTCCCATTTCAGATTTCCTGTTTCAATATCAAAACCCATCAGTGATATCTTTACATTGCTGTCGAATTGAACAAGCAGAATGTCTTTGTAAATTATCAGGGAAGATGCGTAACCATAACTGCTTTCAGGAACACCAATGTTTTTTGCCCATTTCTTTTTTCCGTCCATATCGAAACATACAAGGTTGCCATTTGCAAAAACTGCACATACCTCCTTACCATTTGTAGCTGCTGTAGATACTGCAAGCCCTGCCTCCTGATCCATTTTAGGCAATACTGTTGGTTCACCTGGAATATCCGAAGCAGAACCTGTCCAGAGTATTTTACCTGTTTGTTTGTCAATACAATAAACCTCACAAATCTTTTCCTGTGCCCCGGTAATAAAAATTTTATCGCCCCATATTACAGGACAGCTCTTTCCCCTTTTAGGTATTTCAATTTTCCAGCTGATATTTTTTCCAGCGACGGCATCCCATTCAGTTGGATATCCGGTTCCCCCTGCAATTCCGCGACTATCCTGGCCGCGGAAAAATGGCCAATTTGTTTTATCGGGGTTGGGAGCTTTTTCATTACTGGTTTCCTCTCTTTTTGAGGTTCCCCGTGATTTTCCTGAGATATCCGGAAGATCAGCACGAAGAAAAAATGATGAAGCTATTGCCGTAATCAAAATTACAGCACCTGTTGATATCAGGTATCTTCTGTTTTTTCGACGGTTCAATGAAGAATCTTGTTTCTTTTCAGCAAGTACAGGATTTAGTTTTTCATTTTCTGTAATGATCCGCTGACAAATAATGAAAATAATCACTCCTGCAATCAGAAGATACGAACCTGTTTCAACTTGCCATCTGGAACTGAAGTACGCTTTTCTTGCCATCAGATCCATTGCCCTTACCTGTTCTGCTTTCAGAGAATTCGACGGATCCTTATCATATTGCTCCTTAACTGACAGTAGTGCAGGATTATCCAATGGATTCATCGTTTTTAGCTGCACCAGGGTAAATATCATGGTCATTGCAATAATAAGGGCAAATCCTCCTGCGATCTGACTTATAACCTTAAGAATACTGATATCTTTTTCAGTAAATTTAATCTTCATCTTAAGCCTTCACTTTAATTGGACAAAATTTAAAACATCTTCCGCAGCTATAACACTTCCCCTGATGGGGTTTATATTCGGTTCGCCTGGTTCTTATAGATAGTGATATCATGCCTATTCCGAATGATATCCCCAGAAATGCTCCGGCCCATGGCGAACCATTTTTAAATCTTTGAATGATGATATCTTCTTCGGTATATAATTCCGTTTCTGTTTTACCCGATTCTTTGAATGCAACAACATCTTTCAAAACTGATTCGATCCCGGTTTTCTTTTCTGTCCTTATCTCTTTAGCAAGTCTGACAGTACTATTAGCTCCTGACAATACAGGAGCGAGGTTATAAAGTAAATATGCTCCAGCAGCTGCAAACACCGGAACAAGTAGAAAATACAGGATAAAACGCTTTCTTGATTGTTGCGGCTCTTCCTTCTGTTGTTCAGTGTCGGAGGGAATAATTGCATCATAGGGGCAAACATCTTCACAAAGTCTGCAATTTGTACATTCAGCAGGTGTAATAGTCAGATGTTTTCCGGCAAACCTTGAGAAAATATTCAGAAGGACCCCATATGGGCATAGGAACCTGCAATATGGCCTGTTGATAAATATTCCGGCTAAAAGCAACAAGGCTCCGAAGATTATCATCGTGTATGGAGCATCCAGTCTGAATATACCAACGAACGGATCGTATCGGCAAATAAGAAACTGACTATTTGTAGAAGCAAGCAATATAGCGATCCCAAGATATATGAAAGGAACAAATGCCAGAATTATTTCGACAGGTTTGGGAAGTTTAACAGGTTTGAGACCTGTTAATTCCTGAATTGCTCCCAGGGGACAAACTCCGGCACAGAATACACGGCCATAAGCAAGGGCAAACAGCAAAGGAATAATAAAGAAGAGAAGTGCTGTAAGAGGAATCGAATATCCGGTATTAAATAACGCGAGGGATACATTTTGCACTGATCCGACTGCACAGATACAACCTTCCCTGTAAAAACCAAAATATGCCAGCGAAAATACCGACATCCATATCAAACCCCTACGCGATCTTTTTTTCAAGGCAAGCCAGGTTGTCACAATCAGAGCACCTGTCAATACAATAACATCAAAGTATTCCCAGCCTGGAGCTCTTGGTTTAGGCATCTGGTTTGTGGGGTATACATGTCCCGATTCAAATTCAGGCCGGGGAAACCGGTCCTGGGCAAACAGAACCACGTGCCAGAACAACAGCAAAATGAAAATAATATATGGTAATGCTTTCTTCATGTTTGTGTTTCGTGTTTTTCGTTTCGCGATCTACGTTTATAGTTTAAATCCAGACTTGATTACCTGTACCGTCATTGCGATCCAGCGAAGCGGGAGAAGCAATCTTTTTGAGTTTTATGTGCGATCATTTGCGGTTAATGGATTTCCTTTTGACTTTTTACTTTAGATTTCTGTCTTTAGGCAAGTACGCAATGTTTGCAGGTATTCTGGATATTGCATTCGACGGGCATGTACGTGCGATTGAACATTCATTGCAGTTAACACACCGGTCATGTCTGATTTGCATATAAAGAGATCCATTTCCGAAATCGCCACAGCCTTTTACGCATTTTGCGCATCCGTCACATACTTTTTCATTAATTGTATATTCAAAATAGGGTTCTTCAACAAATTTCCTTGTAATTGCTCCGGTTGGACATAACTGGTTTTCAGCTCCTGTACTGATCGTTTTGACTCCCTGGCGGAGATAACCTCCGCAAAGATCACAATAACCGCACATTTTGAATGCATGTACACATTTTGACGCCGAAGGTGTAAGTACACAGTTGGTCTTGCACTGACCACACTGAGTACATTTTAAAGGATCAATCTGCCAGACATATCCCGAAGCTGAAGTTTTTTTTGCGAGAAATACAGGTATGATAACCAATGGCACTGTAATTATTAGCTTACCTGCAGTTCTGACAAAATCCCTTCTCGATTGATATTTGTTCTTGCCCTCTTTCATTCCTTTACCTATAAGTATTTATTGCAGTCAGTTTTCCCATTACAAATCCCCTTGCCAGGGCAGGTTGTGCAAGCATTCCCGCTTATAATCTTTTTCCCAAGTGATATGACAATCAAGGCAATCAGCATCAGTAGAATGTACCTGCCTAGTTTTTTAAAGAAATCATTTCTGGTCATATTTAATCGTTTTGCGTTTTTCGTTTCTTTTATTGCCAGTCATTGCGAGTGAAGCAAAGCAATCTCTTCATTTAGGTCGCATTTTGATTATGTTATTTTCTGTTAAATACATAAAGTTTCGAGTCAGCAGGATTAGCCGCATAAATTGTTATACCGTCAGCGGAAGCCAGATCTAAGGGAACAGACTTAACAAAGTTATTTTTTGAATTGACAAACTCAACAAATTCTCCCTTTTTATTAAGGATCTTAATCCTGTTAATCCCTTTTTCAGCAGTTACAAATCCTTCAGGAATGAGCGCGAAATGAGGTGGAGCACAACAACCGCAGAACAACCCGGGAGCTGTGCCTGCTTCGCCGAAGTAGCTTTTTAATACCCCGTCAATTGTACGGGTTTCAACCCGGTGATTGCCTGGATTTGCCACAAACAGATTATTGTCATTATCGAGCGCCACGTCAAAATATGGACTTGGGATAACAAATTTTTCGTCATTCTGACCGACTATTTTTTTAACCTCACCACCTTTATCGAGAATGAAAACCATTTTATTTCCTGCATCGGCAAAGGCGACAAATTTCAGGTTTGAACTTACGGAAGTAATTATGCAGCTATCCTCAAAAGGTCCCCATTCTGTCAATATACTACCTGAAGGACTCATTACAAGTATCTGTTCCATTGTTGATGCGAAAACTGTGTCACTGAAGTTTGAAAGAGCAGTTACAGGAGCTGGTGTTTTCACATTCCATATGAGCTTGAGATCTTTATCATAACAAGATACAAAAGAGTCACCACCAAGAAATATTTTACCCGATGAGGTCACTGTTACAGCTTTAAGTGAACCTTCATTCACCTTGAATTCATTTGAAATTTTCCAGGCATCAGGTATTTCTTTAATGTCTTCATTTTTTGTTTCATCTTTTTTTGAACCAGCCGGTTTAACAGTATCGAAGATTATGTAACCGATAAAGACGATTATAATCAAAACCGATAAAATCATTAATGCTTTCTTATTCATTTTCAGCTCATTTACCAATATTAAGACAAAGTAAATTTCTTGCATCCCTCATAATGAGGTACTTACCTGCAATTGCCATTGGTCCCCATGCTTCAATTCCTTTGATGACCTTATGACTGGCAATTAATGTGACTTTATTATCCTGGATTCTATAAAAATAAAGCTTTCCATCATCATCAAGAAGATATAATTTATCTCCGCTGACAATATATGGTCCAAGGCCACGTCCAAATCTGTTTTCTTTTCCGCTCGACCAGACAGCTGTCAGCAAATCCGTTTTATTGTAGCAAACCAATTGCTTCTTTAATGCTCCGGCATTCTCAGGCAAAACACTCCAGATATTATTTCCAATGATAATTGGTGTTTGCTGGTCGCTTGCGAGACCATTCGTAGCTTTATGCTGTTCCCTGACAGTAGCTGTATACCCCGATCCGGTTGTATTTATCACAATCCTGGCACCACCTGCACCATAACTTCCAAACACTGCAATTTCATTATTTCCCAGAAACAGGGGCGAAGCTGCTGTTGTTGCCGGGCTCCATTCAGTTGTCTTCCACATTAAGGTCCCGATATCATTCTTTTCAGCTGAAACACCACAAACTCCACCAACCGCGTTATAAACATACATTCTCTTGCCATGAATTATCATAGGTATGATGGAACTGTGCGACATGCGGAGGGAATCTGGGTTAGGCGTCTTCCATTTCACTTTTCCCGATGTACAATCCACACCGATCATCAGTGCTTTTCCTCCCGGGGCAAGAATAACTTCATCATTATCAATCAAAGGACATTGACCTGTATAAAAATCAGGCGTTATTCTTCCTTTTTCGGTTCCCGGGATACCAAACTCTTTTTCAAGATCAATTGACCATAGCATTTTCCCATTAAGCGGATCGACACACATAACATGCGATCGGGGACCAATTGTAACAAGATATTTATCAGTCACTGCCGGTATGGTTCTGGAATACCCATGATTGCGTTTCAGATCAACATAATACCAACGCCTCCAAAGCTCTTTTCCTGATGAAAGAGAAAAACATCTGAGAGCATCAGCTTTCTTTCGTTCGTTATAATCAAGAAGATAAACTCTTCCTTTATGTACTGCCGGCCCGGCGTATCCTTCACCCAGAGTAGTTCTCCAGATGATGGCTGGCCCTGATGTATCCCACGACTCAGCCAACGGTGTTGTATCTTTACTTACATTATCCAGATCAGCACCTCTGAACCTGGGCCAATCGCCTTCAACATTAGCATCTATTCCCGCAAGAGAATCAAAGAACTCTCCAATATTTACAGTGTCGGATCTTATCTCCATTTTTGGACGATCATCCATTCCAGGGATTCTTTCACTGAGATCTAAGGGCTGTTCTTTAAACAACCACCAAAATAAACCCAATGCTAAAACTGTAACAACTCCGGCTACTATTAATGTTCTTTTTTTTTCCTTTAATGACATCCGATATTTCGGCTATACGGTAAATGTATTTGTAAATGTATTTGCAATTGTTGTCGAACGGTAAAGCTACTAATATTTACTTTTAGACCAATTACAACCTCTTATCCGGAAAATAAAATCAAACTATTATGAATATTATTCTCTTCGATTATAAAAACGCGATTTTACAAAACTAATTGCTTTTAATATTAAAAGCCAGAAAGGAATTACCATGACGGATATAAAGCTTCCCGTTATGAATAACAGGGTGTGCCCAATACGGACCGGACCCTTTCGATATTTTAAAACTGCTGATCAGATCGAATTTTTCAGGATTTGCTTTCACAAGACCAACATAACCTGATCGTTCATCATAGATATACAATAGACCTTCTGCAGAAATGATTGAGCCTTTGCATTTCCAATGTTCTTCATATTTTTTCAGGCCTGTATTCCAATCGATACAACACCAGTTTCCATCACTATTGCTTAACCAGTTAGACCCATAGATATTTCCGTTTACTAAAACAACTCCGCCATGATGGACATCCAGTACCTGATCAGTCCATGCAATGGAAGCATTATTGCCTCCATCGGTAAGACTGAGCATAAATCCTCCATGATCATATCCGCCTGTAACATATATTTTCCCGTCATGATAAAGAGGAGTAACACATTTGATCTGTTCAGCCTTCTCAGGATTTATATCGAGGTGTTTTATTTTCCATACTATTTTCCCTGTTGCGGGATCAATTGCAAACACATAGCTGGAAGAAACATTGACAATAAGCTTTTTACCTGAATAATTGATTAAGACAGGAGAAACATAAGCTGGAATATCATTCAGGCTTTCAGATTTCCAGACTAACTTTCCTGTCATTTTATCCAGGGCAATAGTCATTGTTTCAGGTCCGCCAGTCGTAAAATAAAGTCTATTCCCGTCAATGAGGAGTGATTCTGCAATACCCCATGGACCAAAAGTTCCCTTGTATGTTTCACTGGCTTTGAGTGACCATATAATAGTTCCATTAATTCCATCGATGCATGCTAAATCGCCAGATCCGCTGCTGACATAAACCCGTTTTCCTTCAACTGTAGGTGTACATCTGCTCTCAGGATTAGATCCATTCCATGAGCGGCCATATGGAACCTTCCATTTAATTTTACCGAGAGTATCCAAAGCAACTAATACATCTTTGTTCTCAATTATTCCGGTAAGATATATCATATTATTTCCAAATGTTTCTGATGAGAACCCTTTTGGCAATTCCTCGTTAAACCAAATCATTTCAGGTCCACTTTGATGCCATGATCTCAGTAATCCTGTTTCAGCTGAAACACCTGTCCGATTTTCGGGCCTCCATTCGCTTATTTTTTGACCGATACTTAATTGTATCAAACACATTATTAAGGAGATAGATGCTAGAATATTTTTCATTTTATGATTGCTTTAAATTCATCAGCAAAATTATCAGGATTTTACAGACTTCAATAAGATTATGATACTCGATTATATTAATATTTGTTAAAAATGCAATTGACCTGTGATTTTTGTCATGTTAATAATATTTATTGATATTGACTATTACATATAAATTATTTACTTAATACATATATTTGCTTAATTTATATCTTGAATAGATCAATTTAAATAACAATTTGATTTGTATTAATAAAAATATTATTAGCTTTGTGATCCAGTATTTAGAAAATACTTAACTGATATACCTAATTTATATGTGTGGAATTGTAGGCGTTTTTGATCTGAAAGTCAATCATATGGAGTTAAGGGCAACTGTCCTTAAAATGTCAAAGAAAGTCAGGCACCGTGGACCCGACTGGTCAGGAATATTTTATTGCGAAAAAGCTATACTTGCTCACGAAAGGTTATCAATCGTCGATCCCCAATCGGGAAAACAACCATTATACAGTAAAGATGGCAACCTCATACTTGCGGTAAACGGAGAGATATACAATCATCAGGAAATAAGAAAACGATATGAGGATTCTTACGAATTTCTGACCCACTCAGACTGCGAGGTGATCCTCCCTCTTTATAGGGATAAAGGTCCTGCATTCATTGAAGAGTTAAATGGAATCTTTGCTTTCGCACTATACGACAGGGTAAAAGACTGCTATTTCATTGCCCGTGACCATATTGGTATTGTACCCTTGTAT
>Ga0209747_1000510_pt1 | contig 20902 bp, 19 predicted proteins | sample BarGraNGADG00311_FD_184498 | JGI IMG/M metagenome (GOLD analysis project Ga0209747, IMG submission 184498) | Arctic peat soil microbial communities from Barrow, Alaska - Barrow Graham LP Ref core NGADG0011-311 (SPAdes) (version 2) | ecosystem: Environmental > Terrestrial > Soil > Wetlands > Peat...
CGTCCGAGAGCCCCTCCCATGCCAGCAATTCCTCGCACAGAGCTGCACGTTCGGGCGCGTTCTCGCTGATGGCGCGGCAGATCTCTGAAAGGACACTCCTGTAGGCCGGGCCGTCGATCTCGACCTCACCCGTGTCCAGGAGTGGTTCGCCGGAGAGGAGCCTGCTCTCGACCTCCTGGGCACTGAGTGGCTCGAGCGGGCAGGAGATGCTCTCGAGGGCGGATTGCTGGGCTTCCATTATCGCGCCGTAGAGCTTTATGGCCTCGGCGTAATCAGGATAGAGTGCGACGTATCCCTGCACTCCTTCGCGCACGGCCTCGACACCGGGGGCGGACGTCTCGATTATCAATTTGTCTCCTCACTTCAAAGATTGACTGAGGCACAGGCTCGCGGAAACCGCTCCCTCTCAGCTCGAGGTCACTCGGCCTCGGCGGCCTCCAGAGTGGCGGCCGCGGCCCGGCGTCTTCGCGTGGTGAACCGAGCCAGCAGGATGCTCAGTATGTACAGAATGCCCATCGGTATCGCGACCAGCGTCATGGTCACCGGGCTCCAGTCCGGAGTGATGATCGAGGCCGCCAGCAGGATGATGATGACCGCCCACCTCCACTGCTTGACAAGCTGCTCCGGCGTCACCACGCCGAGCGCCACCAACATCCATATGAATATGGGCGTCTCGAACGATACCCCCAGGCCGATCATGAACCAGCCCATGAAGGTCACGTACTGGTTTGCGGAAAGCACCGGCCTCATCTGCGTGCCCGCCACGTTGAAGAGCCAGCGGATGCCGGGGGGCATTATCACGCGGTACCCGAAGATCACGCCGGCGGCAAAGAACAACACTATCATCACGAGGATGCCGATGGTGTACCTTCGCTCCTTGGCCTTGAGCGCCGGCGAGGCGAAGGAGAGTATCTCGAACAGGATGACGGGGAGCGCCAGGATGACGGCCCCGAACATGGCCAGCTTGAACCTCACCAGGAACGGCTCCATCGGGCTCATGTAGTTGAGGGTCACTCCCCCGGCGGGGTTCTTGAGGATCGCCAGGATGTCCCACGCGAAAAGCCACGCCACCGCGAACGCCACTACCAGGGCGATTGCGCTGACGATTATCCTGCGGCGAAGTTCCTCCAGATGCTGGAAGTAGGTCATGTGGCCGGTTGCCAATTAAACCCCTCGGGGCTTAAGACTTCTGCTCGTTGCCGGAGTCTGTGGGCTCAGGTGTTTCGGGTGCGTCGAGGCTCTTCTGGACCTCGGCCTGCACCTTATCGGTCGAATCGCGGAACGCGCGCAGCGCCTGGCCGACCGACTGCCCCACCTTGGGGAGACGGGAAGGCCCAAAAATGACCAGCGCGATTATCAGTATGATGATCAGCTCTGTCGGTCCCAGTCCAAACATTCGAAAAACCCCTTCATCAGTTGCGGTAAGGATGTCTTTCTTGATGTTAATGAGGGTTCCCCTGAGTGTCAATGTCGCGACCGAGCCGCAACGCGCCCCCGGCGGGAGCCTCGGTGACGACTCGGGCGGCGCGTCCGGAAGGGCTGCCGGAGGCCCGGCGAGGGCCAGTTCAGGCCCTGCGGTAGACGAAATCGGCCAGCTGTTTCAGGTTCCTGCACTCCTGGACCTCGTCGCAGTGCGCGGTGTATGCACTTATGACGCTGTCGCCGGTATCCCAGCGATCGCGGGACTCGGGGTTGAGCCAGAACACCTTCCTGGACCTCTCGCCGATGACCTCGAGGGCCTCGGCTCTGGGGTCCCTGGCGTTGTTTCTGGCGTCAGACAGGATCAGAACCGTCGAGCGCGGCCCCAACTCCCTCGAGTAATCGGTATTGAACATCTCCAGGGCGCGGCCGATGTCGCTGTGACCGTCCCCGTCCACCACCGTCGCCCCCCGGTAGACCTCCTCCACCGCCTCGCCGATGTCGAAGTTCGCGAAGCAGTCGGTCACCTCATCGACGCGGTCGATGAAGACGAAGCTTCTCACCGCCTTGAACTGCTGGTGCAGGCTGTAGACGAGCTGCAGCGTGAAAGTGCTGAACGTCCGCACCGAGCCGGACACGTCGCAGAGTACCCACAGTTCGGGCTTGGAGGGGACGCGCTTCTTGTACTTGACCTCCAGCGGGACGCCCCCTGTCGAGATGCTGTGCCTGAGTGTGTTTCTGACGTCGACTCGCCCGCGCCTGCCCACGTTGTTGCGCCTGGCGATGCGCGCGGCGAGCTTGCGCGCCAGCGAGGGCAGGACGCGTCGCATCTCCTCGACCTGCTTGAGCGACGCGCTGAGGAACTCGACCTCCTCGGGGCGAGCCGGCAGCCTGTCCCGTCTGAGCACTACATCGGTGCCGCGCTCGATTGCGATCAGGCGTCTGATCTCGCGGTCCATCAACCGGCTGAACTCCGCCATCCTCTCCTGGAGCTGTTCGAGCGCCAGCGCGGGAGGCAGGTCCTGGCTCAACTGGCCCTCGGCGGCCATTCCTTCCAGCTCGGCGCTCATCTTCTTGAAGTCGAGCATCTCCATGCCCTTGAACATATAGTAGCCGGGGCCGGCCATCATCGGCAGAGGGCGTCCGCCCCCACCGAATCCGCCCTCCATGGTGCCTATCGCAAAGGCGGCCATGCGCGCCATCTCGGCGATCTCCTCGCCGTTGCCGGACATCAGGGCGTCCCGGACCATATCAGAAAGCTCGCCGGTGTCCGGAGCCTGCCGGTCGCCCTCCTCGCCTTCCATATCGGGTCTGGCAAGCATCGCCTCTGAGCCCGTGAAGTAATTGTCGAAAAGCGCGTCAAACAGGGGAAAATCGGAGTCGCTCTTTATCAGTGTCGCGCGCAGCGCCATCTTGAACGGCAGCATGGCGTCCATGGGGACGACCTTGAGGGCCTCGAAGGCGTCGATGCTCTCCGCCAGAGATACCTGCAGGCCCGAGTCCCTCAGCTTGTCTATAAAGGACAGGACTCTTTCGTCGATCGCCATTACTTCGCCGCTTCGATCATGGTCCGGTCGCGTGGTGGGCGATACGTCTCAGGTTCGCCTGGACTTTCTCCAGGTCCTTCTGCTCTTTCACCAGCAGGCTGAGGGTGCTGGAAAGCAGCTCCTCGTCGATGGTGTCGCTCGCCAGCACCATCACCGCCGATGCCCAGTCCAACGTCTCGGAGATGCTGGGCACCTTCTTGAGGTCCATCTGCCGCATGAAGCGCACCACCGCGAGCACGCGCTGCGCCAGTCCTTCGGCGATGCCCGGTACGCGCAGCCTGATGATCTCCAGCTCGCGCTCCTGGTCGGGGAAGTCTATATAGAGGTACAGGCACCGCCTTCGCAGGGCCTCGGACAGGTCGCGGGTGCGGTTGGAGGTCAGCACCACGAACGGCATCTGCCGGGCCGACACCGTGCCCAGCTCGGGGACCGACACCTGGAAGTCGGAGAGTATCTCCAGCAGGAACGCCTCGAACTCGACGTCGGCTTTGTCGACCTCGTCCACCAGCAACACTACCCTCTCATCACTGGTGATGGCCTTGAGCAGGGGCCTCGGCAGCAGGAACTCCTCGCTGAAGAGGTCCTCCTCCAGGTCCTTCCAGGCCGCGCCCGAGCCGGAGTCCGCCTGAATCCGCAACAACTGTTTCTTGTAGTTCCACTCGTAGAGGGCCTTCGCCTCATCGAGGCCTTCGTAGCACTGCAGCCTGATGAGCTCGAAGCCCATGGCACGGCTGTAGGCCTTGGCCAGGTCGGTCTTGCCGACCCCCGCCGGGCCCTCCGCCAGGATCGGCTTGCCCAGCTTGTCGGCCAGGAACAGCGCCGTCGCGATCGAGTCGTCGCAGAGGTAGTCGGCGGCCTTCATGTCCGCCTTGATCTTCTCTATCGCCTCCGAGCTGACGTTATCGGCTGTCATTCAATCAACCTTCTCTTCACTTGCGGGCGCGGGTCCCACCGCGCTCTTGCCGGCTTCGATCAAGGTGGCGAGCTCCCCGACCCTGAACGCCAGGGAGCGGGCGGAAGCCATGCCTATCGGGTCTATGGCCACCAGGTGCTTGTCTCCGCGGATGGTCTTGCCCTTGCCGTCGAGGCTGGAGAAAGCGGCGCCGCCGAACACCCCCAGGTCGGGGGTCGCGACTACCATCCCCAGCACGTGGAACGCCGTGTTTATGGTCACAAGGGTCATCTCCACGCCGGCGTTGCGGAACCATGCCACCGCCATCGAGCCTCCCACCTTGTTCCGGAGCGCGCCGCGCGTGAGGTTGCCGTGTACGAAGACCCGCATCCTGTCGAGGAAGTCGGCGGTGGTGCCCGAAAGCCTGCCGAAGTGAACCGGGGAAGCGACGATCATGCCGGACGCTTCGAGCAGCTCGGGGTAGATGCCCTGCATGCCGTCGTCCTGGCTGCAGTATTTTCCGGGCTCCTGCTTCTTGAAGCACCAGTTGCACTGGCGGCAGGGGCCGATCTCCAGGCCCGACAGGTCGAAGCGCTTGACCTCGAACCGCGGGTCGCCCTCGTACTCGCCCAGCGCGTGGTCGAGCAGCGTCGCCACGTTTCCATCAGAGATCAAGCTGCCGTTTACCGCGACGATCTTCAATCTGCATCCTTCCCGTCAGTAGCCCAGCTCTCGCAGTCGCTCGTCGGGGAGGCCGAAGTGGTGGGCTATCTCGTGGAGCACCACCTCGCGGACCACGTCGTCGACCTGCCTGCCGGTCTGCCGCGCGTACATCTCCACGGGCTGCTTGTATATGGTTATGTTATCAGGTAGCACCAGGGAGTATCCAAGGCCGCGCCTGGTCGGAGGGACCCCGTGGTACAGCCCCAGCAGGGTCATGCTGTGGGAGCTGATTCCCAGGGTATTCAGGTCCTCTCTGCTGGGGGCTTCCTCGACCATCACTCCGACGTTGCCCTCCTCCATCGCCCGGGCGAAGTCCTCCGGGAGGGTTTCGAGCACCTTCTGCACCAGTGTCTCGAAGGCGGCGCGGTCCATCACTGCCCGGCGAGGAATGGATTGGTGCGGCGCTCCAATCCGACGGTGGTTGCGCCCATGTGGCCGGGGTAGACCTTTGTCTCGGGGTCGAGCACGAAGACATGTTCGCGGACCGAGTTCATCAGCGCCTCGAAGTCGCCTCCGGGGAAATCGGTGCGGCCGATGGAGCCCCGGAAGACCAGGTCGCCGTCGAACAGCGCGCTGTCGATGAGGAAGCTGGTGCTCCCGGGTGAGTGTCCCGGCGTGTGCAGCACCTTGATCTCCAGACCGGCGAGCTCGAGGGTCTGGCCGCCTGAGAGCGGCTTCATGTCTGTCGGCTTCCGCAGGTCCTCGATGCCCAGCATCGCCAGCATCGCCTGCGGCATCATGTCGAGCGCCTGGATCTCGATCTCGTGGAGGTAGACGTCCGCGCCGGTGGCTTCCGCCAGGTCGGCGGCCCCCGCGATGTGGTCGGGGTGGGCGTGCGTGATGAGTATCGCCTCGAGTTGAAGTTCTTCTTTTTGAAGGAACTCGAGGATCATCCGGGTTGCGAGCCCGGCGTCGATGAGCAGGGCATCCTTGGAACCCTCGTTCCACACCAGATAGGTGTTGGTGCCGAACGACAGGTCGGTGAAAGTCTCTATATTCAAGGCATCTCCTCCCGTTCAATCAGCCAGTAAAGTATAGCAAACGCACCATGGGGTCAGGCGCCCTGGTGCGTCACAGTAGAAATCGCTGCACCTGGAACATCAAAACGCACCACGGCGCCTGACCCCATGGTGCGTTTCGCCCGGGCGCGGCCGGTTCTTGCTTCTCACCTAGGGTTGGGCAAAGGCCGGTGTTACCCGGCCGGAGCAGTTCGGCAAGAAGCAAGGACCCGCCACGCCGCTCGACAGGCGCCGGTCAGCCGAGGTCGATGACGTGAACGCCCTCGGTGAAGTCATCATAGCGGTCGGTGCAGGTGAAGACCAGCACCTGCTCTTCTCCCGCGACCTCCTTGAGGAAGTCCCAGAGCATGGCCAGCCGTGCCTCGTCGAAGTAGGAGAACGAGTCATCGAATATCAGGGGTGGCTTGCGCCCCCTGGAGAGAAGGTCGACCAGCTGCAGCCGGGCGGAGAGGTAGAGCTGGCTGGCGGTCCCTTTGCTGAGCGTGCTCAGGAGCTCGTCCGCCCCGATGGTGTCACCTTTCTCGGGCGAGTAGACCGAGATTGAGAGGTCGCTCTCGCTGACCTCGACGTCCTGATAGCGCCCGCCGGTCAGCCGGGCGAAGGTGCGGCCCACGCTCTCCGCCAGCACCGGGACGGCCGAGGCCAGCATCTCACCGGAAGCCTGCCTCATGCAATCGCGCGCCAGCGTGTAGACGCGCAGCCGCCGCCGGGCCGACTGCTCGGCCTCCCAGAGCCAGGTCACCACTTCCTCTATCTTCGCCGCCTCCTCCGGGTCGGAGGCCGTCTTGATCAGGTGGAACGACAGACCGTCGCGCTCCGTGGCAAGCTCATCGACCTCCCTGGTGAGGGACCTCAGCTCGCGGCTGAGCGCCTCGAGCTTGTCGGGGAGGAGGCGGTAGGCCTCGAGCTCTTCAATAATGTCCTCGCAGGCCGACACGTCCATCGCCGCCTTGCGCCGCTCCGCCTCCAGTTGCTTGAGGGACCTTCCGCCCAGCAGCGCCTTCAGGGCCGCCGCCGCGTCTTTGCGCTCAGCCATCAGGTCCTCGAAATCATCGAACTTCTCGAAGAACTCGTCGGCGTCCTTGCATCCCACAGACTCCAGGAAATCCTCCTCGCGCACCTCCAGCTTGGACACCTCTGCCTCGGCGCGGCTGAGAGGCTCCTCCAGCGATTCGACCTTCTCTTCGACCTCGGGCGCGGCCGGCGGTCGGGCCCGCGCGAGAAGGTAAGAGCCCGCCGCCAGTGCAAGCGCCGCAGGCGCCGCGATGGCGAAAAGCGCGGGGTGGACAGCGCTGCCGAGGGCGATGGCCAGCACCAGCAGGACAACCCCCGCCGCCAACCAGCCGGCTGCCAGACCGCGCGACCGTCGGCTGGCCGGCTCCGGCACCGGCTCCGGCTCGACCTCGACCTCTTCTTCGGCCTCAATCGCGAGATCCTGGCGCAGAGATTCGAGCGATTCGCGCACCCCGATGGCGCGACGCAGCTCCGCGCCTGCCCCCGGGTCCAGATCGCGGAAGCCCGCGAAGCGCGAGTCTATCTCGTCGTCGACCTTCTCGAGCTTGACCGAGGCTTCACGCGCGCGGTCGGCCGCGTCGAATCGGTTGCTGGACTCGTTGAGCTTGCGGGCCGCGTCGGAGAGCCTGCGATTCTTGTCTATGAGCTCGGAGAGATCGGCGACCCTCGCCGACTTCTCCTCTATCTCGCGCTCGACCTCGGCCAGCCTGTTCTGCTGCTCGTCGAAGTCGCTGGTCGAAAGGGTCAGGTCTTTCTGGCGCGCCATGTAGACCTCGCGCTCCTCCTGCAGGCGCTTGATGGTACCGGGGTTGTTGGTCGGCCGCTCGAGCCCGCGCTTGAGCTCGTCGACTTCGCCGGTCAGCTCCTTGACCGCGCGCTCCATCACCGCGCTCTCATTGCTGCCTATGACGATCTCGCGGAGCATGGTGGCGAGCTTCTTGGCCCCGCCATCCTCCCCCAGGCTCACCATCTGGTCGTGGGTGACGCAGGCGGTGCGCAGGTACAGGGACGGGTCGCGGAAGCCCAGCGCGTCGGCGATCTTTGACTCGACCGCCCTCGCGCTCCCCAGCCGTTTGGCGCCGCCCGGCTGCTCGAGGTACACCTTGCCTTCGCCAAAATCCTTGACCAGCCGGTAGTCGCCGTCGTCATCGGAGAACTCCAGGATGAGGAACGGGTCGCGCTTGGAGCCCCATCTCCTGTGCGCCCTGCCCCGCGCCGTGGTTGCGCCGGGCTTCTCGAACATCGCGGCCAGGAGCGCGCGTACTATCGTTGACTTGCCCGACTCGTTCGGCCCGCGTATGAGGTTCATCCCCGGTGAGAACTCGAGGTCGACGTCGGCGAACCTGCGGAAGTTCTCGGCGTGCAGGCGAGTTATTCGCATGACACCCCCTCGCCCAGCAGCAGGGCCAGCCCGACCTGCATCGCGTCGGTTATCTCGTCTTTCTCCGCGGCGGAGGCGCCGGGGAGCATGTCCTCGAGCGCCTGGAGGTAGAGCCGCGGCGGCGAGCCCTCCGGGTAGGCCCCGGGCTCCAGCGTCGATGGAGCGGCCCAGGAGCGGTCGGTGATCGATATGTGGAAGAAGCTGTCGGCGAGCGGCGCGATCAGCTCCTCCATGTCGGGATAACCGGGGCGCCTGGCCCCTTCGATGACGATCTGCAGCACCTTCTCCATGTCGGCGTGTGACTCGATCATCGCGGTGAGCCCGGCGGCGCCCGCGTCCTCGGCCTTGATGGTGAGCTCATCGTATATGCGCTTTCCCACCTTGACCGGCTGCACCTTGACGGTGGTCTCTTCGATATCGACCAGCAGTACGTAGCCGAAATCGCCCTTCTGCACCCTGACCATGTCGGGACTGCCGGAATAGAAGGCGGTGACGTCGCCGGACGACTTGTCGGACAGCGAATGGTAATGGCCCAGCGCTACGTAATCGAGGTCACAGGCGGCGATCTGCGCCGGTGTCACCACGTAGGTGTCGTCGACCACGTCGGGGATCTCGAAGCTCGCGTGGAGCATGCCCAGGCGCCAGCGGCTTTCCTCGGCGGCCTCCAGTCCGGCCAGGGGATACTTGTTGGCAAACGGCTTCACGTTGGCGTTGCCGTACACCACGCAGTCAAGCTCGGGGAACCTCACCGGCAGCATCTCCTCGCTCTTGAACACGGTCAGGTTGTCCATCCCCGCGAACTCCGTGGCCCGCCAGATGGAGCGTTCGCCGTATGGATCGTGCGTGCCGGGCGAGACGACGACGGGTATTCCCACCGCGGCCAGATCGTGGAACCGGTATGCCACCCGCCCCAACAGGGACCTGGAGACGTTGGCTGAGTCGAACAGGTCTCCGGCGATCAGGACCAGGTTGACCCGCTCGCGAATCGCGAGGTTCACGGTGTCATCGAAGGCCTGCAGGAGCTGCGCCCTCTGGTACTCGCCTTTGCGACCGAGACCCAGGAACTTCGCCCCCAGGTGCACGTCGGCGGTATGAAGGATCTTAAGCGGCATGTCAATCCGTCCGGTCCCGCCACACAAGTGGCGCTGGTCGCATTCGCCCTCGGGGTGTTACCAGCAGTGATTATAACAGAGGGGCCCGACATCCCTCGGTGTGGAACCGGGCCTGCCGCATGCGCTCAGCGATTCCGCCCGTGCAGGTGGGTGTGGCAGAACTGGCAGGTCTCGAACGCGGAAGGGACCGACTGCCCACAGCCCGGGCAGCGGATTATCTCAGGCATGTCGTACTGGTGACCCGCGCCGTACCGGATCCTCCGGTGCCGCTCGCCCGAGTACCTGAAGTAGGCCCAGGCGGCGAAGAGCCCGAGCGGGCCAGTCAATATCCCGATTATAAGCCAGAGGTTGTAGTTTTCCCCGTTGGTACGGGCCATCGCGGCGGCGGTGAAGCCGCAGAACAGCCACCCCAGTATCCCCAACGAGACGACCGCAATTATAGCCAGGGTATTCGAAGCCGCGAAGTACATTACCTCTCCTTTTCAGGCGCTCTAGCCCTCGAAGCGGGCGCCCGTGACGCGCACCGTGCACGATTCAAAGGAGCCGAGGCCCGGGATCTCGACGGAGACTACGAGGGAGACTCCGTCGAAGGCGCCTTCATCGGCCCCTCTCTGGATGATATCAGCCAGTAGCGACCGGTCAAGGTGTTTCATCACCCCGAGGGAGAAGTCGGGGTATTCGTTGAAGACTCCCGCGAAGAAGGCGGGGTCGAGCACCCTGACCAGGTCCACTATCCACTCGCGGTTCCGCTCCAGCACCTCGCTCACGACCGCGTGGTCGTAGAGCGCCATGACCTCGGTCGCGAACTCTACGTTTTCGTTGATCATCTTCGCCACCGCCGCCGGGTCCAGGTGCCCCACCAGGCGGCTGACCCACTCGATTGTGCCGTTGGCGACCGCCGCGAAGTTGCGCGGGTTGAGCGCGTTGGTGACCGTTATCATGAACTCCGGGATGTTGTTCATGACCTCGGCGATCATCACGGGGTCCAGGTTCTTCATGAACCCCATGATGAAATCCGGGTTCTGGCTCGAGGCGCGGGCGATCACCCCGGGGTCGAGCTGGGTCATTATCTCCTCGAAGAACTTGGGGTTGGCGTTCACCGTGTTCGATATGACCTCGGTGGAGAGCTCACCCAGCAAGCGCGCGTAGAACTCCGGGTTCTCGTTGAACGCCTCCGCGAGCACCTTGGGCGAGAGGGTGGACAGCGTTCCCGAGATCATCTCCTCTGAAGACATGATCTTGCCCGCCGCCGCGCCCATTGCCTTGAGGACCTTCTTGCTCGTGCTCGGCTCGGGCGTCTTCGCCTTATCCTCCGTCGGTTTCTTTTCCTGCTTGTCTTCCGGCATGGCACCTCGTTTGTTCCTAGGCTTTACGCTCCTCTACAATCTTCCCGATATCCAGCGGCTCACCCTTCGACGGGTCCAGCACCAGCTTGATGGCACCCACCTCGCAGGCGCCCTCGCAGACGCCGCAGCCCATGCACTTGTCGTCGAGCACGACCGCCACGTCGTCCGTCTCGATGGCGAAGAACGGGCAGATCTCGGCGCAGTCACCGCAGCCGGTGCAATCCTCGGACACCTCCGCGCGGTATCCGCTGGCGCATAGCATTGGGATGCGCACGGCGTTCCAGGCCTGCATCGCCAGGCAGCAGCAAGAGCAACAGTTGCAGATGGCAAAGAAGCGCCCGCCGGCGACGTCCTTGAAGAACGCGCTGTGGACGTGCCCGCGCTTGTGCTCGGCCCGCAGTATCTCGACCGCTTCGTCCTGGGTGATCTTGCGCGCGTTCATGACGCCGTTGTCGAGCATGAAGGAGGCGATCGGGTCCCCCACCGCCATGCACACGTCCAGCGGCAGGCAGGGATCGTCCTGCACCACCCGGCAGGCGCAGTCGATCAGGGCTATGCTGTCGGGGTTCTGCAGGATGATGTCGCGCGCGATGGGGTAAGGGATGATGGACTCCGAGAGGTCCCTGACCTCCACATCCTCCTTGACGGTCACCAGGCCCTCGGCCAGCTCCAGGGGCACGACCTTGCCGTGGTAGGTCGACGTCTCGACGGTCGCGATCTCGCGCATGACCCGGTTGGCCAGGATCTCGACTATCTCCTCCATGTCGGGAGGGATCTCCTGGGGCGGCCTGTTCTTGATGAACGGGGTTCTCTTGCCCATCTGGTAGAGGTAGTGGGAGATGTACTTGAGGTAGGCGTAGAGGTGGACCGCGGACTCCGCGTCCTCCGTCCCCAGCATCTTCGATATGTCTTTGGTCGAGTCTTTCATCCTATGCTCCCCATTTCGCAAAGGTGCCTGACCCCTTTGCACATTTTGCGCGGCGCCGGCATCCCGACGGCTCTCTCTAGCAGACTATCCCGCCCGCCCTCAGCCTCGCAATCTCATCGGCGGAGCATCCCAGGGTCTTGAGCACTTCGTCCGTGTGCTCCCCCAGCGACGGCGCGGACGTTCGTATCTCGCCCGGCGTCTCGGAAAACTTGAACGGGATGCCGATCGTCTTCATGCGACCGAGCTTGTCGTCATCGACCTCGGTGATCATCTCGCGGTGCGCCACCTGCGGGTTCTTCGGGACCTCGTCCAGGTCGAGTATCGGGCTCACGCAGACATCCTCGCACCCGAAGAGCTCCATCCACTCGTCACGGGTCTTCTGCTTGAAGGTATCGCGCAGCCAGGCAAACATCTCGTCGAACTTCTCGAAGGTGAGCTGCTGGTCCGCGTACTCGGGCCTCCCCAGCAGCTCGCACATCCGCACCCAGAACTTGGCCTCGATGGCACCGACGGCCATGTAGCCGTCCGCGCACTCGTACACGTTGTAGCAGGGCGTCGCGCCCCACAGGAGCTGCGAGCCACGCGGCGGGGCCGGACCGTCGACCAGCACCTCCCCGGTGTTGATCGTGAGCCAGGAGAGGCTCCCGTCCATCATTGACACGTCCACGTGCTGGCCTTTGCCGGTCTGGAGGAAGTGGGTATATGCCATCAGGATTGACAGCGCCCCAAACATGCCGCCTCCGCCCAGGTCCGCGATCTGGACTCCGCTCAGCGTGGGAGGCCCGCCCGCGGGGCCGGTCGCCCCCAGCACGCCGGCATACCCCAGGTAGTTGATGTCGTGCCCGGCGATGTCGCGGTAGGGGCCGTCCTGGCCGTAGCCGGTGATCGAACAGTACACGAGGCCCGGGTTCACTTCCTTGACCGCGTCATAGTCGAGCTCGAGCCGCTCCATCACCCCGGGCCTGAACTGCTCAACCAGCACGTTCGCCCATCCACCCGCGAGCTCCATCAGCAGCTCGCGCCCTTCCTTGCGCTTGAGGTCGACCGCGATGCTGCGCTTGTTCCTGTTCAGCACGTGGAAGTGGATGCTCATCCCCGAGGAGACGACCGGCGGGTTGAACCTCAGGTAGTCTCCCCCGGCGGTGTCCTCCACCTTGATGACGTCCGCGCCCATGTCGGCGAGGAGCATCGTGCAGTAGGGGCCAGGAAGCAGCCGGGTCAGGTCAAGAACGTGCATGCCTTCGAGCGGCAGGGGCATAGGGATCATCCTCCCGGGGCCGTTGGAAAAACGAGACAAGTATCACAGATAGAGGGCGGGCGTTCAACGGCGCTCACAGCTCGTCAGAACATCTTGACGGCGCCGTAGACGATAAGCGCCACTATCGCAAGGTCCATCGGCAGGAGCACCACGTCAGGGTTGAGGTCGATGTGCGGCGGTTCCCAGAGGTAGAAGATGACCGCCGTGCCGGCTATCGAGAGTGGAGTTCCCAGCGCGGCGATCCAGCGGTATTCCCAGGCCGCGGACGTGTTCAAGATCACCAGCACACCCACCGGTATCATCGCCACCACCAGGGGCACCATCGCGTGCAGCAGCCTGCTGGCGCCGAAGTACACGCCCGACGTCTTCAGGCCGGCGGCCCCGTCGAACGGCACGTCGGTCACCACTGTCGGTATATACATGACCGCGATGAACAGTCCGCCCCAGACCAGGAACCACACCGGCGGCAGCGCGCTTCCACCCAGCGCGAGGCCCGCCAACAGCGAGAACCCCATGCCAATGATGTTGCAGAGGATGTCGGTCACCGGCCTCGCCTTGAGCCGGAACCAGGGGTGGCTGTAGAGGACGCCGATCACCACCATGAACCCGATCGTGAATATCGCGAAGCGGTAGCCCACCGCGAGCGACAGCCCGACGCATCCGGCGGCCGAGACCGCGAAAGCGACCCAGGTCTCCACCTTTCCCATCTGGCCCGTCACGAAAGGCTGCTTGCTCAGGTCCATGTCCTTGAACTTGCCCGCGAACTCCCTGTCGGCCTCGACGTCGGCGTAGAAGTTCAGCGTGCTCGCGAAGAACCAGGCGCAGAAGAAAGCCAGGAACCCCACGGGCACCTTCCACCAGGCGATGTGGGGGTTCGCGTCCGCCGCGATCGCGAACCCGAGCGCCATCGGAAAGAAGTAGGAGAGCGCGATCTTGATGCGGAGGAGAGTCCAGTACTTCCTCAGGCACGCCATGCCTCTAAGTCATCTCCACTATTCCGACCACGAAGTAAACCAGCAGCAGGGCCGCCAGCGGGACCAGGTAGAAGTCGGGGTTGAGCTCGATGTGCGGCGGGTTGAACAGGAGCCATACCGTCGCCGTCGCAAGTATCGCGGCGCCCGTCCCCAGCAGGCAGAAGAGCCTGTACTCCCAGTTCAGCGCGCTCGAGAACACGCCCCAGATCCCCACCGGCACCAGCACGGCGACGATTGGTATCATCGCGTACACCAGGCGCTTCTGGCCGAAGACGACCCCGGAGGTCCTGTAGCCGGCCGCCTTGTCGAACGGGACGTCGTTGGCGACGCTGGGCATGTACATCGCCGCCGAGAACAGCCAGCCGAATATCATCGGGATGGCTGGCGGATAATCCGCCGAGACGATCGCCATGCCGGCGATGAGGATGAGCACCGCCCCGGTAGCGTTGGTCACGACGTCGATGACCGGCTTCTCCTTGAAGCGGAACCATGAGTGCGAGTAGAGCACGCCCAGCAGCAGGACCGCCCCCAGCATCCACACGGCGAAGCGCCAGTTAACCAGGAACGAGAACACCACGCAGGCGACGCCGGTGATGCCCATCACAACCCAACCCTCGGCTTTGCTCACCTCGCCGGTGACGAACGGCTGCTTGGAGATGTCCTGGTCCTTGTAGAGGCCGTCGTGAAGGGCGTCGGCGGGAACGTCGGCGTAGAAGTTCAAGGTGCTGGAGAAGAACGAGCCCATGAAATAGGCCAGGTAGGCGAAGAGCACAGTGACCCAGGTGTAGTGCACCGGGTGCGCGATGCCGTCGTTCACCTGCTGGATGCCTACCGACAGCGCGAGGACGAACGGGAACAGGTAGATAAGGGTAGACTTCAAGCGGAACAACCTGATGTACTTCAACGCAACTCCGTGCCGTCTTCCAAGCCGCTGCCTTTGCCATATCCTACGCTAGAAGCCAGTGGTAATGAATAGAACGTCCGGAGCGCTCCGAGGGTAACGCGACCGAAAACGCACCATGGGGTCAGGCGCCGTGGTGCGTTTGCCGCACCACTGGTGTCAGGTCCCGGTGGTGCGTTTTACTTGTGCTGCCAGTAGAAGATTCTCGTGAAGCCCTTGCCCACGGCGTCGCCGAGGCGGGGCGAGACGCGCTTGACCCACCAGATCGACCTCACAAAACGGGGAAAGACCACGAGCGCACTGTCTTTCTTGATGCCTTTCACGACTGCCTGGGCCAGGCGCTCCGGTGTCGCCCCAATCGCATATACGCTCCGCCTGACCTTGGCGTCGTCGAAGCCGATGCAGGCCGCGCTCTCTACTATCGGGGTGTTTATCGAACCGGGGCAGATGGTGGTGACCCCGATCCCGTAGCGGGACATCTCCCAACGCAAGACTTCCGACATACCGACGACGCCGAACTTCGCGGCTGAGTAGGGCGCCTGGAAAGGCATCCCGAACAGGCCCGCGGCCGAAGCCACGTTGGCGATGTGCCCGCTTCCGCGCGCGATCATGTCCGGCAGGAAGTAGTGGGTGACATATATGTACCCCATCAGGTTGATCCCGATCACGCGTTCCCAGACCTCGACAGGTATCTCCTCGAAGCGCCCGACCAGCGCGATGCCGGCGACGTTGATCACCACGTCAGGAGAGCCAACCTCTTCTTTCACTTTCGCCTGCAGCAGCTCGACCTGCGCGCGATCCATCAGGTCGGCGTTGAAGCCGGAGCACTTCCCTCCCCTCGACTCGATCTCGCAGACCGCCCTGGCGAGCCCGTCCTCGTCGATGTCGACCAGCACCAGCTCCGACCCCTCGGCGCAGAAACGCATCGCGAGCGCCTTGCCGATCCCGCTCGCGCCCCCGGTTATGAGGACCTTCTTGCCCCGCAGCTCTTTCACATACATCCCCCTCTTCCATCGGGCTCCCAGCCATCGCGCTTCCTTTAGTTGATAATCATGCTACCGGGCATCGTATCGAGCAACCAGAGCGGGGCCTTCTGTTCTCAGCCGGCCCGATGCAGTACATTTGATGCATGTCCATAAACATCGAAGTCACGCGGGACTCGTCCTTCTGTCCCGGTGTGGACAGGGCGTTCAAGATAACCGAGCAGATGCTGTTCGGCGGCAAGGCCCGCTGCTATTCCATCGGTCCGCTCATACACAATCCCGAGGTAGTGAAACGGCTCAGCATGCTCGGGCTCGAGGTGATCGACCCGGACAGCGAGCACCTGCCGGATCTCGCGGGCATGAACGTGGTGATCAGGTCGCACGGCATCGATACCGCCGTCGAGCAGAAGCTGAAGTCGCTGGGCGCGGTGCTGGTCGACGCCACCTGCCCCACGGTCAAGCGAGCCCAGGAGGCCGCCAGCATGCTGGTCGAGCTCGGGTACCGGCCCCTCATCATCGGTGCCGCAAGCCACCCCGAAGTGCGCTCGATCGTCGGCAGGGCGGGCGGGCCGGTCACCGTTATAGACAGTGTTGAAGGGGCGAAGCGCTGGGCGGAAGAGCACCAGGGCCAAGACATCAAGATCGGCATCGTCTGCCAGACCACCATCTCGCGCGACCTGCTGGAGGCGGTGCTGGCCGTGCTCCAGCCGGAGTTCAAGGACATCACCGTGATGAACACGATATGTGAGTCCGTAGCGCGCCGGCAGGAGGAAGCGAACGACCTGGCGGGGCGCGTGGACCTGATGATAGTGGCCGGTGGCAAAAACTCCAGCAACACGGCGCACCTGGCGGAGAGGTGCAGACAGGAGTGCGCGACCACGCAACTCATCGAGGACCCTTCCGAGATTGAGAGCGACTGGCTCGAGGGAGTTTCTTCGGTCGGCGTTACCGGCGGCGCGTCGACCCCCGACTGGCTCATCCAGGAGACGGTGGAGCGGCTCTTCGAGCTGGAACTCGCCAGGGAAAAAGACCAGAGCTCCTGAAAGGAAAAAGACGCACCACTGGTGTCAGGTACCAGTGGTGCATTTAGCCCAGGAAGTTCGATAAGCGCGGGTCAACCGCTATTCTCCGGGATATAATCGGTCTTCAATCACGATCGCATGAAGTTCCACTCATTACCGGAGGTAGCGATGAAGAAGGTCCCCATCAACCGCGACCGCATCAGGCAGGTCATCTATCCGACCCTGGGCCACCCCGCGATAATCAAGGGCGGCGAGCCCCTCACGCTGGAGTTCGACCCGCGCGACCAGGACTGGAACAAGGCGCTGCCCCAGATCACCGGGTTCCAGGTGTCGGTTGTCACGACCAACAGCGCTTACCCGCTAACCAGGGTCCTTCCGGTGGAGGATTTCACCGTTGGCTTCAGCCGCCGCTGGCCCGAGTACTCCCCGGACCTCCAGCCCCGGGCGCGCGTCTACCTGGTCACGGTAAGCGTGCCCGCGACCCTGCCTATGCACCTGTACGACCTGACGGTCACTGCGACGCTGAAGGACGGCTCCATTCTCACCGACTCCCAGCCCCACGCCCTCCAGGTCGTGAACGAGTACAAGACCAATTTCACCTTCGCGCACCTGACCGACATCCACGTCTGGGGGCCGGAGGCCGCTTACATCGGCTCGAACACCCACGAGAGGAACTGGCGGCGACAGGAGTACAGCGAGACCGACGGCTACGGCGCGACGTACTATCACAAGGCCATCCAGCAGATGAACAGGGCGAAGCCCGACTTCCTGGTCTACACCGGCGACTACGACTTCGGCTTGACCTGGCTATACCAGCAGAACTACGCCGAGTTCAGCGAATATGCGAACTCGCCCTGGAGCGACAAGTACTACGAGACCTGGTTCGAGCTGGACTGGTTTTTCACCGAGACCCTCAAGCTGGACGTCCCGGTGTTCATGGCGCCGGGCAACCACGACGGCTGGGCCCGGTACGACCAGCTCAACGTCAGCCTGGAGGAGGACTACCTGGACTCCTGGAGAAACCTTTTCGGCCCCCGGTACTTCTCGTTCGACTACGGCCCGGACTGCCACTTCACGGCGATAAACTCCATGGACTGGACGCCGGCGGAGAGAAGCCTTCACTGGGCACTCCCCATGGCGCTGCTCGGCCCCCATCAGTGGCAGGGACAGGTCACCGCCGGGGGTGACACGTTCGAGGCCGGCTGGACGCAGAAGCGCGAGGACGCGATAGACGAAGACGATTTCACCGGGCAGTTGCTGTGGGTCAAGCAGGACCTGGAGGCACACGCTGACGCGAAGATGAAAACAATGCTTATCCACCACGACCCGTGGAAGCACGGCGGGTCGGGGAGCATGTTCGAACATATGGCGGTCATCCCAGGTCGCGTGCCCTTTGGAGGAAGGGGGGCGGGCCGGCTTTCCCTGATCAAGCTGGCGCGTGAGAACAACTTGGCGCTGGTGCTGTCCGGCCACGACCACACCGACGCCTACGGCTCGGTCGAGTGGGAGGCCGGGGGCGGCGAGGTCAAGTTCGCGAACACCACCTCGACCCAGTTCCAGGACGGCGACCGGCAGAACAGGTGGGAGTACCCCGGCTACCGGTTTGTCCACGTGAAAGACGGCGAGGTGCAGAACTGCTACTACCGGGTCGCCAACGACCAGAGCGGGGCTCCCCTGCAGTACTCCTGGCCGTTCTACACGGGGACCAGCGTGGGCGGGCCGAATGACCTGGAAGCCCTGGTGGACCCTGCCATCGAGACGGCCTGGAGCCCACGGCCGGGAAGCGCACAGAGCGTCGACTGCACTATAACCAATCACCTGACAGGTCATGAAGTCGTCCCGGGCGGTGGCTGGAGCGGCGACCTCGATAGCGCCTTCATCGAGTTACCGATGCCGTCCCTGAGCGAAGGGTACTACTACACCGTCACCAACGGGACGATCGTGGAGGTCTTCGATAACGAAGCCGCTGACCACCGTACCTACGGTGTCACCACAGAAGTGAGCCACGCGCCGGACGATGCCACGCCCGCTTCAAAGACGGTCACGCTATCGAAGAGCGCGACACCCGACACGCAGGCGCCTACCTGCACCTCCTTCCAGATCGAGGGCGGAGCGGCGACCACCGGCGAGGCCCACGTCACGCTGACCAACGACGCCGTGGACCTCGGTGGTGCTGGTCTGCTGGACATGAAGATATGGAACGACGGTGAGTCCGAGGACTCCGCGCAATGGCAGCGCTACGAGGCGAGCACCGGCTGGGAGCTCAGGCACCAGGCCGGGGAGCGCGCGGTCAACATCAGGTTCCGCGACGGGGCGATGCCGGGCAATGTTTCAGACGTTTACTCCGCGACCATCACCATGGTGGGAAGCGCACCCACTATTGCCGCGGTGACGCCGGGCTTCGCCCGCGTGGGCGACCAGGTAGTGATCGAAGGCGCCGGCTTCGGGGATCGCCGTACCCGGGCGGACAAAGTGCTCTTCAACGGCCTCGCCGCCGACATCGTATCCTGGACTGATAGCCGGATAACCTGCACGGTCCCGTACGGGGCCTGCACCGGCGTGGTTACCGTCTGCACCGACGTGGGTAGTGTGAGCGCGGAGTTCCACGTGATGCCCACGATAGACATGATCGTGCCCGACTATGCTTACAGCACCGGCCTGGCGCATATCGATAACCTGGAAGGGACCGGTTTCATTACCGGGGGGGCGGTCCCCGACATCCAGCTCACTAGCGGCGCCGTCACCATGTCCGCGAAGAACGTGGTCGTGGTCTCTCCGCAGAGCATTACCTGCGATTTCGACCTGACAGGCGCCATGGTCGGCTACTACAGCGTGGTGGTCAAGAACGAGGACGGCTCCAGCGACATCCTGCAAGGCGGCCTCGCGGTCGACTGCCCCCCGCCTACTATCACAGGGATAACGCCGGATAGTGGCAAGAACGCGGGAATCGTCGACATCACCGACCTGGCCGGCGACAACTTCCTGGAAGGCATGCGGGCCTGGCTCATCAACGGCGCTATCGAGCTTGAAGCCGCGAACGTTTTGGTTGCGTCTCCCGGCAAAGCCACCTGCAACTTCGACATCAAGGGCGCCGAGGCGGGCAAGTGGCGCTTGCGAGTGCAGAACAAGGACGGAAAGATAGGGACCCTCTCGAAAGGGTTCAAGGTCGAGTAGCCTTAGGGAGTCATAAGTGAAAAGAACGATCGCCCTGTCTTTCGCCGCCATCATGGTCCTCACCGTGCTGTTCGCGGCGGGGTGCGGCCTTAGCAAGCCCGTGGCCTCGTCCGCTCCGACGGCGCCGGCCAAGGCCCCGTTGAAGAAGGTACAGGCTGGAGACATCCAGGTGGGTTACAGGATCTACGGCAAGGGCTATCCCCTGGTCCTCATCATGGGTTACAGCGCGACCATGGATGTCTGGGACCCCAACTTCGTAGCGGCGCTCGCCAGGAAGTACAAGGTCGTCATGTTTGATAACCGCGGCATGGGCGAGACGTCCGCCGGTACCGCACAGTTCACCATCCCGCAGTTCGCCGACGACACCGCGGCCTTCATGGACGCGCTCGGCATCAAGACCTCTCACGTGCTGGGCTGGTCGATGGGCACCTTCATCGCCCAGGAGCTCGTGCTGCGGCACTCGCAGAAAGTGAACCGGCTCATCCTTTACGCGGCAGACTGCGGAGGCCCCCAGACTGTACCGCCCAGCCAGCAAGTACTGGCGATGCTCACCAACACCACCGGGACACCCGCCGAGAGAGCAGCGCGCCTCACCCCTTTGCTCTTCCCGCCGGAATGGCTCGACGTGAAGAAGAACCGGGACTACCTCAAGGCCACGCTCGCCAAGTCCACCGAGCCGATCCCGGCGGACAGCGTCAAGAAGCAGTTCCAGGCTATCGCAACGTGGAGCGGCACCTACGACCAGTTGCCGAACATCAAGAGCCTCACGCTTCTCATGACCGGCACCCAAGACATTATTACGCCGCCGCAGAACTCGCTGATCATGGTGAACCGTATCCCCCAGGCATGGCTCGCGCAGTTCAGGGGAGGCGGGCACGGACTGGAGTTCCAGTTCCCGCAGCAGGCGGCGAACACGGTACTGAACTTCCTGGTCGCGCCGTGAAGCCACGCCGGATCAGAGTTTGAAGGGTCGCGGCCCGGCGGGGCGGGAGACCGGAAATCGAAGATGAAGGAGAACTAATGACCACAGAATCGACCAACCCAGGTATCGCGATCGCCACGGTTCCGAACCTGCGGGACCTCGGTGGATGGCCGACCCGGGAGGGCGGACGCGTGCGCTCCCGCCTGCTGTACCGCTCAACGGAACTCAACAGGCTCCAGGGAGACGACGAAGTCATCTTCGCCGGGCTGGGAATCCGTTCCATCTAC
>Ga0209747_1000515_pt1 | contig 20793 bp, 19 predicted proteins | sample BarGraNGADG00311_FD_184498 | JGI IMG/M metagenome (GOLD analysis project Ga0209747, IMG submission 184498) | Arctic peat soil microbial communities from Barrow, Alaska - Barrow Graham LP Ref core NGADG0011-311 (SPAdes) (version 2) | ecosystem: Environmental > Terrestrial > Soil > Wetlands > Peat...
CAACAGTATCACCGATGCCGCGACCGTTATCGCAATGTTGCGCCTGCGCCGCGCCCGCAGTACGGCCGCGTCCCGGCGCCGCTGCGCCCGGCTGCCGATCTCATCTTTATCAGGCAAGTCATTCCTCCGGGAGGCTGTCTATGTACGCTCGAAGGATCAACGCCGCGGCGACCCTGTCGGTCGCCTCCCGCCTCTTGCCCCGCCTCAGGCGCCCCTGTATCAGGACCGCCTCCGCTTCCTTCGTCGTCAGGCGCTCGTCCACGAGGTTGATCGGGACCTCGATCGAGTCGCCGAGTTCTTCTGCGAACCGCCGCACCTTGCGGGCCTGCTCGCCTTCCGACCCGTCCATCAGGAGTGGAAGGCCGACGACCACGGCGTCCGCCTCCAGCTCGCGCACCAGGTCGGCCACCCGCTTCACCGAGCCGTCATCTCTCTTGATGGTCTCGAGCGGCTGGGCCGTCATGCCCAGCGGATCCGTCGCGGCCACCCCGATGCGGCTCTCGCCGACGTCGAGCCCTATCGCTCTCAAGTCGCCCTCTCACCCATGCCGGCTTTGATCGCTCTCTCGACCTCGACCAGCGCTCCGGCCGTGCCTTCGACCCGCGGGCCTCCGGCCACGCCCATGTCATCGCGCCCGCCTCCGCCGCCGCCGAGCATCTTGCCTCCTGCGCCGGCCAGGTCGCGCGCGTTGAGCTTGTCCGTCATGGACTTTGCCAGCTTGACGACGAGCTGCGCCTTGCCTCCGCCCGAGGCCGCAAGCGCCACGCCGCCGAGGTCCTTCTTCATGTTCATTATGACGTCCGCGAGGTCGCGCAGGATTTTCATGGCTTCACCCGGCGCCTCGATGAGCAGGAACCGGACGTCGCCGACCGTGATTGTCCGGCCTGTCTCCGCCAGCTCGCGGGCCAGCACCTCGGACGACTTGGACTGGTCCCTCGCGGCTGCGCGCTCCAGCTCCTTGAGCTTAGCCGTGATGTCGGCGACCCTGCGCGGGAGAGCGTCCGGCCCGATCTTCAGCATGTCGGCGGTCTCGCTCAACAGTCCGTCCACGTACTTGTAGTGCCGCAGTGTCTCGTGGCCGCTGGTCGCCTCGATCCGGCGCAGTCCCGCGCCTATGCCGCTCTCACCGATGACGCGTATCGGTCCTATCTGGCCGGTGCGGCCGACATGAGTGCCTCCGCACAGCTCCTTCGAGAAGTCGCCCATCTCGACGACGCGCACCTCCTCGCCATACTTCTCGCCGAACAGGGCCATCGCGCCTCCGGCGACGGCTTCCTCGCGGGCGGCCACCACCGTGCTGACGGAGGCGTCCTCGAGGATGCGGTCGTTCGCAAGCTTCTCGATGAGCTCGAGCTCCTCGGGAGTGACCGCCTTGAAGTGAGTGAAGTCGAACCGCAGCCTCTGTGCCGTCACGAGAGACCCCGCCTGCTTTGCGTGCGTCCCGAGCACCGAGCGCAGCGCCCAGTGCAGCACGTGGGTGGCGCTGTGGTTGCGGGCGATCTCTTTTCTTTGCTCCGTGTCCACCTGCGCCTCGACGGCATCGCCGACCTTGATCGCCCCCTTCAACCGCCCCTTGTGCAGCGCGAGGTTGGGCGCCCCGTAAAACGTGTCCTTGACCGTGACAGCGCCACCCGGCCCGGTTATCGTGCCGGCGTCGCCGACCTGTCCGCCGGACTCCGCATAGAAGGGGGTGTGTTCGAGGACGACCTCGACCTCCACGTCACCTTCCGCGCTCTGCACCTCGGCCGCATCCACGATTATCGACATGACCCGCGTCTCCAGGCGGTCGCAGGCATAGCCCTCGAAGCAGCTCGGCCCGGTCCGGCCGCAGACGTCGGCGTAGACGCTCCACTCCTCGGGCGTCTCTCCGCCCTCGCGCGACATCCTCGCCCGGTGGCGCTGCTCCTCCATGAGCGTGTCGAAACCCTCGCGGTCTATGCTCAAGCCCTCGCCTGCGACGATCTCTTCGGTGACCTCCAGCGGAAAGCCGAGGGTGTCGTGAAGGTAGAAGACGGTGCGGCCGTCGATGGTGTCCTTGCCCTCGCCGCGGTATTCTTCGATGACTCTGCCCAGCAGCTCGACGCCTTGCTCCAGCGTCTGTCCGAACCTCTCCTCTTCCGAGGTGATGACCCCGGTCACCAGCTTGTGGTGTTCCTTGAGACCCGGGTATACGTCCCCCAGCAGCTCGACCACGACGTCGGCGAGACCGTCGATGAAGTGGTCCTCGATCCCCAGCAGGCGCCCGTGGCGCACCGCCCTGCGCAGCAGCCTTCTCAGGATGTATCCCTTGCCTTCGTTCGATGGGATCACGCCGTCCGCGATGAGGAACGTCGCCGCGCGCGAGTGGTCGGCGACGACCTTAACCGAGATGTCGAGCTCTTTCGATTTTCCGAGGCCTATGCCGGACAGGTTCTTGATCGCCTCTATCACCGGGAAGATAATGTCTGTCTCGAAGATGGTCGAGACCCCCTGCTTGAGCGCGGCGACGCGCTCGAGGCCCATCCCGGTGTCGATGTTCTTCTTGGGTAAGCCCACAAGGGACTTGTCAGGCTGCCGGTCGTACTGCATGAATACCAGGTTCCACAGCTCCAGGAAGCGGTCGCAGTCGCAGCCGGGCTCGCACTCCGGGCCGCAGGCGAGCTGCTCCCCCCGGTCGTAGAGGATCTCGGAGCACGGGCCGCACGGCCCCGTGGGGCCCATGTCCCAGAAGTTGTCGTCCGCCCCCAGGCGTATGACCCGCTCGGGCGAGACTCCACTTGTCGACCTCCAGATCTGCTCGGCCTCCTCGTCCTCCTCGTAGACGCTCATCCACAGCGAGCCCGGGTCGATGCCGTACACCGAGGTCACCAGCTCCCACGCCCATGGGATGACCTCCGCTTTGTAGTAGTCACCGAACGAGAAGTTGCCGAGCATCTCGAAAAATGTGTTGTGCCTGGCCGTGATGCCGACCGACTCGATGTCGGTGGTGCGAACGCACTTCTGCACCGAGGTCGCGCGGGTGAACGAGGGGACCTCCTCTCCGAGGAAGTACGGCTTGAACTGGACCATTCCCGCATTTGTGAGAAGGAGCGACGGGTCGTTGGGGACAAGCGACGAGCTCGGGACCACCCGGTGGCCCTTCGACTCGAAGTACTCGAGGAATATCCTGCGTATCTCGCTACTCTTCAACGACTGTAGACCCCCTGATTTATGCTTTCAAACCGCCCGCGGCACAAAGAATAATTCTAACCCAACGCCGGTGTTTATAGAACGACGGTTGCCGGAAGGCCATTGGGCCGAAAAAAACCACCTCCCGTGCAAGGGAGGTGGAGGCGTCAGTCAGAGTCAGTCCCGCGCTACTTCTTGCGCCACTTCCCGTAAGCCTTGCCGGCGCCCGCGCCAATGCCTATGGCCTTCACTATCGGCGAGGTCACGACTTCCTGCACGACCTTGGTGGCGGTGTTGGCTGTCGCGGACATCGATTCGACGGCGGTGAGGATGCCGTCAACCCTGTCCAGCTCGTTGTTGACGTGGTCGAGCGTCGTCTGGAAGCGCGTCATGAGGGGAATGGTCTCCACGCGGACGTCGTCGATGAAATGGTTGATTATCCCCATCGTCCTCACCAGCTGGTACAGCAGCCACGCGGTGAAGACGGACATGACAGCGAACGCTATTGCGGCGATCAAGCCGGCAACATGTCCCACGTCGCACCCCTTTCGTCAGTTCGGACCCGGATGGTTCTATCTCCTTGAGCGCACGCGCTCGCGGTCCGGTGAAATGATGGAGACTAATATACCACAGTTGCCCTGCTGGCAAAGGAGCGGCGGTCTGGTGAACGGCCTCTCCCCCCAACCCTCTCCCCCAAGGGGCGAGGGAGCCGGAAGTGTCGCTCTTCCTCACGGGCGAGGGAGCCGGAGAGGGAGCCTGATCAGGTCTTGAGCCCCAGGTCGCGCAGCTGCTTCAACGATACTTCGTCGGGGGCGCCGGTCATGAGGTCGGAGGCTGACTGCGTCTTGGGAAAAGCGATGACGTCGCGGATCGAGTCCCGGCCGGCGAGCTGCATGACCAGCCTGTCGAGGCCGAGCGCGATGCCTCCGTGCGGCGGCGCGCCGTAGCGGAGCGCCGTGAGCAGGAAGCCGAACTTGGTCTCGTACTCGTCCGGGGAGATGCCCAGCACGCGGAACATGTGCTCCTGTACCTCGGGGCGGTGTATTCGGATCGAGCCGCCGCCGATCTCAGTGCCGTTCATGACGATGTCGTAAGCTCGCGCCTTTGCCCCCAGCGGGTCGGTCTCGAGCAGGTGCATCGACTCCTCGGTCGGGCTGGTGAACGGGTGGTGCAGCGACTTGTAGCGCTTCTCCTCAGCATCGTACTCGAGCAGCGGGAAGTCGACGATCCAGGTCAACCGGAAGTCGTCGGCCCTGGCAAGGCCCATCTCGCCCGCCACGGCGCCGCGCAGATTGTGCATTATGTCGTTGCAGGCCGTGCGCTCCCCCGCCAGCACGAACGCCGCGTCACCAGGCTCGAGGGCCATCACCCGCACCAGCTCGCTGAGCTCTTCGGCGCTCAGGAACTTTGCAACGGGCGATCGCATCCCGGCATCCTCGACGATGAACCAGACGAGGCCGCCGGCGCCCTGGTCCTGGGCGCGCCGGTTCCAGCCGTCCAGCTCGGAGCGCGACATCTTGCCGCCCCCTTCGATTCGCATGCCTCTCACCGTGCCGCCGGACTCCAGCGCCCCTGCAAAGACCTTGAACCCGGTCTCCTTGAACACCCCATCGAGGGTCGTCATCTTGAGGCCGTACCTCAGGTCGGGGCGGTCGCTGCCGTATGTCTCGACCGCTTCGTCGTAGGGCATCCGCGCGATGGGCGTTGAGAGGGTGCGCCCGGTCGCCTCGAAAACGGACTTCATCAGGCCGTCCATCACCTCGATGATGTCGTCCTCCTCGACGAAAGACATCTCCATGTCTATCTGCGTGAACTCGGGCTGGCGGTCGGCCCTCAGGTCTTCGTCCCGGAAGCACCGAGCGATCTGGTAGTAACGGTCAAAGCCCGAGATCATCAGGACCTGCTTGAAGAGCTGGGGCGACTGCGGCAGCGCGTAGAACCTGCCGGGCTGAACCCGGCTCGGGACCAGGTAATCGCGCGCGCCCTCCGGGGTGCTCTTGCAGAGCTGAGGGGTCTCGACCTCTATGAACCGCTGCGCGTCCAGGTAGGCGTGCGTGGCATTGACGATGCGGTGGCGGAGCTTGAAGTTCTGAAGCATCTCGTCGCGGCGCAGGTCGAGGAAGCGGTACTCGAGCCTGACGCGCTCGTCGACGTTGATGCCGTCCTTGATCTCGAAGGGAGGGGTTTCCGAGCTGTTCAGGACCTCGACGTCCGTCACGAGCACCTCGACCTCGCCGGTCGCCATGTCAGGGTTTACAGTGCCCTCGGGCCGAGGCCTGACCGTCCCTTGCAGGGCCAGCACGTACTCCGGCCTGACTTCCTCGGCAACCGCGTGGCACCGCTCCGACTCTCTCGGGTCGAAGACCGCCTGCACGAGGCCCCCCGTGTCTCGCAGGTCGATGAAGATCAGCCCGCCGTGGTCACGCCGCCGTGCGACCCATCCGTTGAGCTTCACTTCTCTGCCGGCCCACGACGCGTCGAGCTCACCGCACAGCGCGTCTCTCTTGAGCCTGAACGAGACCTGCTTCGGTTTGTCTTCCATCTAAGCCACTCTCTATTCTTCCGTGGCGGGCGCGCCGGCGCGCCGCCGGGGATGTTCGTCTATGAAACTTCGTGCTCTGTCGACCGCCTCGGCGATCGGCACCTGCCACTGCTCCGAGACCTCGAGGTCCCTAACAGTAGCCTCACCTTTCTCCAGCTCGTCGGGGCCGAGGATGAGCGCGAGCCTCGCCCCGAGCCTGTCCGCCTGCTTCATCTGCGCCTTCAGGCCGCGTCCCATCACGTCCGCGTCGGCGCTGAGCCCGGCGCGCCGCATGTCGGCGAGCACTCCGAGTAGCCTCTCGCGGTCGACCCCCGGCGCCCCGGCGATGAACACGTCCAGCCGGCCCGGCTCGAACGGGTCGAGCCCCTGCGCCTCGAGCGCCAGCACCAGCCGTTCGATGCCGAGGCTGTAGCCGACCCCGGGCGTCGAAGGCCCGCCCAGCTCTTCGGCGAGATAGTCGTAGCGCCCGCCGCCCGATACGGTGTTCTGCGCGCCGAGCCCCTCGAACTGGAACTCGAACGCCGTGTTCGTGTAGTAGTCGAGGCCGCGCACCATGCGCTCGTCCACCTCGAAGGAGATGTCCAGGCGGTCGAGGTGCACCATGACACGGTCGAAGTGCTCGCGGCACCTGGGGCACAGCTGGCTGCCGATCGTCGGCGCGCCGGCAGTTGCTCTCCTGCACGACTCCTTCTTGCAGTCGAAGACCCGCAGCGGGTTCTCACGGGCCTTGCGCTTGCAGTCCTCGCAGAGCGAATCGTGGACCCCCTCAAGAAATTCACCGAGGCGGTTCACATAGTCCGGCCTGCACTCCGCGCAGCCGATGCTGTTGACCAGGAGCTTGTAGCGGCCCAGGCCGAGCGTCTTGAACAGGTGCTCGTTTATGGCTATTATCTCCGCGTCCAGGAACGGGTCGTCGCTGCCGATGGCCTCGGCGCCGATCTGGGTGAACTGCCTGAACCTTCCGGCCTGCGGACGCTCGCGCCTGAACATCGGCCCCGAGTAGTAGACCTTCTGGGGCAGCCCTCGCGACGCCAGCCCCCTCTCGAGAAATGCGCGCACGACCGGCGCGGTGCCTTCAGGCCGCAGCGTCAGCCACTCGCCTCCCCTGTCCTCGAACGAGTACATCTCCTTGGTCACGATGTCGGAGCCCTCGCCCATGCCGCGCTTGAAGAGCTCTGTGCTCTCGATGACCGGCGTCGTTATCCGCTGGTAGCCGTAGAGGGACATGATCTCGCACGCGGCCGCGATCAGCCGCTCGACCTTCTCGGATTCGGGATAGACGAGGTCGAAGGTGCCCTTGGGCGCCTGGTACTTGCCTGCCATGTTAAACCTCCGGCTCCAGGTCGCGCAGGTACGGGTTCCGGGCCTTCTCGGCCCGGACGGTCGTGACAGGGCCGTGCCCGGGGTAGATCGTCGTGTCGCCCGGAAGGACCCAGACTTGCTTCCTTACCGACTCGAGCAGGTCGGCGAGCGAACCGCCCCGCAGGTCGGTGCGGCCGATGGAGTCCTGGAACACCAGGTCGCCGCAGAATATGTTGTTTCCTGTGATGAAGCTCATCGAGCCGGGCGAGTGGCCCGGGGTGGCAACGACCTTCATGGTGTGCGAGCCGAACTCGAGCGCCTCGCCGGGCTCGAGAAACGATATGGCTCCGGCCTTGGGCTTTGAGACCATGGCCGAACTCAACCTTCCACCGATGCCGCGCGCGGCGCCCTGGAGCACCGCTGAGTCCGCTCGGGAGATCATCACGGGCACTCCGAGGGAATCGGCGACTTTGCCGACGGCCCCTACGTGGTCCATGTGGCCGTGCGTGCACAGTATCGCCTTGCAGGCCAGTCCCGCCGCGCTGGCGGCCTCGGTTATTTTACGGGCTTCGGCCCCCGGGTCGATGACAAAGCCGTCATGTGTCCCGGCGTCCATCACCAGGTAGCAGTTGGTGCCCAGCATGCCCACTTCCATGCCCTTTATTATCAGTTTTCCCACGAGAATTCCCTTCAAAATCGTCCTTAGAATGATAGCACAGGGAAAAGAGGCGGCTGCTTCGCTTCAAGCGGAAGTATCGACGATGATGGTGACCGGCCCCCAGTTGTCGAGGACGACGTCCATCATCGCGCCGAAGACCCCGGTCCCGACGGTGAGCCCGGCGCCCCGGATGCGCTCGTTGAAGCTCTCGTACACCGCCTCGGCGGCGGCCGGGTCCTCGGCCGCGACGAAAGACGGGCGCCTCCCTTTGCGGGTGTCCGCGAGCAGGGTGAACTGGCTCACGACCGTGACCTCACCTCCGACATCGAGCACACTCAGGTTCATCCGGCCGTCATCGTCCGGGAAGATGCGCATGTTGAGCGCCTTGTCCGCCACGTAGGCCACCTCGGCTTCGCCGTCCCCCCTGGCGACGCCGAGCAGCACCAGCAGGCCGGCCCCGGTCTCGCATACGGTCCGGCCTTCAACGTCGACTCTGCAGCTCTTCACCCTTTGTATGACTGCTCGCGTAGCGTGCCCCCTTCGTGTTGCGGAAAGCGAACAAGGGAAGACTAGTTTGTTTGACCTCTCTTTATCAAGAAGGGTTGAGCAACCGCTCGAAGGATAGTACGGGTGACGACGCAGCTCCAGCCAACCGATAAGGACCTTCGTGAAATGGCTGACCCGAACACGCTAAGGCGCGTCGCGGGCGCGATACCTGGCAGGGCATATATGCTCGCCTACAAGCACGACTGTTCGATCCAGACCCTTCTCGACTGCCAGGACGAGGTCCACAGGCTGGGCAACCACCCCCACATCCCGACGTACCACCGCGACGAGATGCTGTCGTGGTTTCACCTGCCGCGCTGGATCTCGGAGGACACAGCCTCGCACGCCACCGGCACGGCCCTGGACCTCGACTGCGGCCGCGGGGTGCTGGCCGCGTTCTGCCGTGAGGCCCTCGGAAGCGAGGTCTACTGCGCGTGCCGGGGCCGCCGGGAACTCTCGGGCCGGGCCGAGGAAAAGTATGGCCTCCAGGTCGCGGAATATTACTTCGAGAGTGAAGAGTGCCCGTGGGACGTCGCTTTCGACATCGTGATGATGCCGGGGCTGCTGGGGCAGCTGGAGGCGCACCCGGTCGACATGCTCACGGGAATCTCGAAGCTGCTGGCCGATGCAGGCAGGATGTACCTGAGCGCGCCCGTCGCCAGGCGCGCCGAGCGGGCCGGCAAGGGCGAGGACGCGGGGCTCCGGCCGGAGGACGGCGGGCCGGCCTGGACTGTCCATGAGTTCTCAAAGGACGAGCTGTTGTCGGTTGTCGACTCGGCGGGGCTGGCGGTCGAGAGGTTCGGTTACGCCCCGGGATGCCTGCAGAAGCATTTCAACATGGCTCTGAGCTGCCAGGAGCACGCGCGGCTATGAGCCGGCGGTCTCCTCTTCGTCGGCGACCTCGTACACGTCGATCACCGAGTCGAGTTTCTTGAGGTCCTTGATGATGTCCTCGAGGTGGACGGTGGAGCCGATCTCGAACATGAAGCTGCTCCGGGAGAGGTGCTCCATGTCCGAGGAGAACGACGCGGACAGGATGTTCACTCCCTGGTCGCCCAGCACCGTGGTGATGTCGCGCACGAGCTTGGGCCGGTCCCACGCTTCCACGCAGATCTCCACGCTGCGGACCTTGGGGGCCTCCTTCTCCCAGGCGACCTTGATGAGCCTGCCCGCCTCCTTGGAAAGGTCCTGGACGTTCGTGCAGTCCTCGCGGTGGACGGACACGCCGCGCCCGCGTGTCACGAAGCCGACGATGGGGTCGCCGGGCGACGGGTGGCAGCAGTGCGCCACCTGGACGAGAGCGTTGTCGATCCCGAATACCTTGATGCGCTGGCTGAGGCGCGCGTCGTACGCCTCGACCTGGACGGGCCCGGGGGGCTGCACGGAGTCGCGCTCGGGCACAATGACTTCCTTGGGTCCGCCGAGATACCCTGCGACCTTGTTTGCCACCAGGTTGGCCGACAGGTGCCCCGCCCCGATCTGCCTGTAAAGGTCGTCGGTGTCGGTGAGGTGCTGCTCGGAGACGAGCTGCGTCAGTATCCGGGCGACGTCCTTGCGCTGGAAAGGCACCCCCCGCTTGCGCATCGCGCGGTCAAGCGCTTCTTTGCCTTCGTTGCGCTCGTCCTCGCGCCTCTCGCGGGAGAACCACTGCCTGATCTTGTTGCGAGCCCTGGACGTCTCGACGATGTTGAGCCAGTCCTGGCTCGGACCGGTCGCGTTCTTCGAGGTCATCACCTCGACGATGTCGCCGTTCTGCAGCCTGTAGGACAGCGGCACCATCTTCCCGTTCACCTTGGAGCCGACGCACTTGTGGCCGACCTCGGTGTGGATGCTGTACGCGAAATCGATCGGGGTCGCCCCGGCCTGCAAGGACATGAGCTTGCCCTTGGGGGTGAACACGAAAACCTCGTCCTGAAAAAGGTCGACCTTGAGGTTCTTCATAAACTCGGTGGGGTCGGTGAACTCCTGCTGCCACTCCATCACCTGCTTGAGCCAGGCCCTGCCGCCCTGGTCGCGGCGCCACCGCTCCTTGTAGAGCCAGTGCGCGGCGATGCCGTACTCGGCCGTACGGTGCATCTCCTCGGTGCGTATCTGGATCTCGAGCGGCCTGCCCTCGAGCGCGATGACCACGGTGTGGAGCGACCGGTACATGTTGAGCTTGGGCATCGCGATGTAGTCCTTGAACCGGCCCGGCACGGGAGTCCACATCGCGTGGATGATGCCGAGAGCCCCGTAGCAGTCCCGGACAGAGTCGACGATGACCCTGACCGCGGAGAGGTCCATGATCTCGTCGAACTCGACCCCGCGGTTGGCCATCTTCTCGAAGATGCTGTAGAAATGCTTGACCCGGCCCGAGATGTCCGCCTTGATCTTGTTCTTCTTCAGCTCGTTCGCGATGTGCTGCGAGACCTGCTCCATGTACTTCTCGCGCTCGGTGCGCCGCTCGGTAACCATCCGCTTTATCTGCGCGTAGCGTTTCGGGTAGAGCACCTCGAAGGAGAGGTCCTCGAGCCTCCACTTGATCTGCGATATGCCGAAGCGGTGCGCGAGCGGGGCGTAGATGTCCAGCGTCTCCTGGGCGATCTCCCGGCGCCTCGCAACGGGCAGCGCGTCGATGGTCTCCATGTTGTGCAGTCTGTCGGCGAGCTTGATGAGGATGACGCGGACGTCGCGGGCCATGGCGATGAGCATCTTGCGCATGTTCTCGGCCTGCTGCTCCTCGCGGGACCCGAACTTGAACCGGTCGAGCTTGGTGACCCCCTCGATGATCTCCGCGATCTCGTCCGAGAACTGTTCCCTGACGTCGGAGGGCGAGACGTCGGTGTCCTCGATCACGTCGTGGAGAAGGGCGGCGCTGAGGGTGTCCTGGTCGAGCTCGAGCTCGGCGAGCGTCGTGGCGACGGCCACCGGGTGGACGATGAAAGGTTCGCCGGACTTGCGGTACTGGTCCTGGTGGGCTTTGAGCGCGACGCGGTAGGCCTTCTCCACCTGGCGCTGCCCGCTCTTGGAGAGGAAGCGCCGGGTCATGGAGAACAACTGTTCAGACCCGGCCGACCCACCTGTCATTATCTCTTCTTTTTCTTTTTCCCGCTTCCCGGGCCTTTGGTCCGTGACTTGGCGAGGTTCTTCGAGGTCGGCGCCCCCTGAGGCTTCGGCTTCGGCTTGGGCTTAGGGGCTTCGGGCGCCTCGGAAGGCTGGGCCTTGGGCTTGGGCGCGGCCTTTGTCCTTGCTTGTGGCGCGGCGGCCTTCTTCTGAGGAGAAGGCTTGCCTGAGGCCGCCTGGGGCGCTGCTTTAGCGGCCGGCGCGGCTGCGGCGTTCTTCGGCATCGGGACTGCGACGGCCCCGGCCCCTGAGACGCGCGCCTCGCGGGTCTGGCGGCGCTCCACCTGCTCCTTGTACGCCTTGTGCTTGGGCTCGGTCTCCTTCCAGAGAGCGAGCACCGGGCTTGCGACAAATATGCTGGAGTACGTCCCCGCGAGGATCCCGATGAAGAGCGGGAAGGCGAATGCTTCCAGCACGGCGCCGCCGAATATGAGGATGCTCACGATCGGGATCAGGGTCACGAGGGAGGTGTTGATCGACCTCACCAGGACCTGGTTCACCGAGTCGTTGACGACCTGGGAGTACGTCTTCTTGCTCTGCCTGGTAAGGACGTCGGTGTTCTCCTTGACGCGGTCGAAGATGACGATCGTGTCGTAGAGCGAATAACCTAAGATCGTCAACACCGCGATCACAGTGGCAGGCGTCACCTGTTTCCCGATGAGCGCATAGACACCTACCGTGATTATGAGGTCGTGGAACAGGGCGATGATGGCGCTTATGGCCATCTTGAACTCGAACCGCGCGCTGATGTATATGAGGATAGCCAGGAGGAATACGGCAAGGGCTATGATCGCCTGCCTGCTCACCTGCCCGCCCCACCCGGGGCCGACGTCGTTGATGGCCAGTATCTGGGTGGTGTTCGCCTTCTGCTTCAGCACGTTCGAGAGCTCGGTCTTCTTCGCGTCGTCCAGCTTGGGCACCCGGATGATGTACTGGTTGTTGCCGGCCGCCTGGATCTGCGCCGCCGAATAACCGAGAGAACCCGCGGCGCTCCTGATGGTCTCGATGGTCGTCCCGGGCTTGACCTTGACGTCGAACTCGGTGCCGCCGGTGAAGTCTATGCCGAAGTTGAGGCCGCGGACCATGAGGGCCACGATGGCGACCACCATGATGATGCCCGAGATCGTGAACCACAGCCACTTGAGGCCTATGAAGTCGAAGTTTGGGTTGCGCCTGGGAATGAGCCTCAACTCGTCGCACCCCCCTCGTCCGCAGTCTCGACGTGAACGCCGACGCTGGCGGGTCTATCGAGCCACCCCCACCCTGCGATGACAGCCGTCACCGGGTGTGTGAAGAAGTACGAGATGAAGACGTCCAGTATCGTCGCGATCCCCAGGGTGAGCGCGAAGCCCCTCACCGAGCCGACCGCGAACAGGTAAAGGATCGCGGCGGCCGCGAACGACACCGTGTCGGCTGCCAGGATGGTGCGGAAGGCTGACTTGTACGCGCTGTCGACGGACGAGCGCATCGACCTGCCGGCCTTGATGTCTTCCTTGAGCCTCTCGAAGAACACGATGCTGGAGTCGGCCGCGATACCGATGGACACAATTATTCCGGCGACACCCGCGAGCGTCAGGGTCCAGAAGCCGCTGAGCACGCACACCAGCCCGAACATCAGGCCTCCGAAGACTGCCAGTCCGGCACACGTGATGACGCCGAGCACGCGATAGTAAAGGAGCATGAACAGGGCGACGATCGCCAGGCCGATTATGCCGGCGAGCAAGCCCTTGTTGAGGGAGTCGCGGCCGAGCGTGGCGGTCACGACCTGTTCCGTGAGCGACCTCAGGGTGACCGGAAGCGCACCCGTGTTGAGCACGGTTGCCAGGTCCTTCGCCTCCTGGTCGGTGAAGTTGCCGGTGATGTTGCCCTTGCCCTCGGTGATGGCCTCTTTGATGTTAGGGGCGGACTCGACCTGGTAGTCCAGGGTTATCGCGAGCTGCTTGTTCACGTTTGCCTTGGTCAGGTCGGCGAACTTCGTCGTGCCCTGGCCGGTGAGCTCGAAGTCGACCTGGGAGGCGCCGTTGACGACGGATACCGCGGCCTTCTTCACCGCGTCGCCGGCTAGCTGCGTCGGTCCCAGCTTGAGGATCGTCGTTTCCTTGGGGCCTTTGAACGCCAGGTATATCTCTTTCTCGGGCTGAAGCTGGTCCCCCGTGGACACGACCCACCCGGCCTTTTTCGCGTCGGCCGTGGACTTCTGGTCTTCCACGAGGCGGAACTGAAGCTGAGCGGTCTTGCCGACGAGGTTCTTGGCGCGCTGCGGGTCCTTGATGCCCGGCAGTTGCACGACCACGTTCTTGGTGCCCTGCGTCGTGACGTCCGGCTCGAACGCGCCCAGGGTGTCGATCCTCTTCCTGATGGTATCGACGGTCTTGGAGAGCACGCCCGGGTCGATGGTCTGGCCCTTCTGGGGGACAGCCTCGTAGACGAGGTTCACGCCTCCCTTGAGGTCGAGGCCCAGTCGCGGCTTCAGATCGAAGGCGAACTTGGCCCCGAGCAGCCCTGCAAGCAGGACCAGCACAAAACCGATTGACAACAGGTTCTTGGTCTTCTTACTCATCTTTCTCCAGTCCCGGCCGGGCGCGCAACACCCGGCGCCTCAATCAAAAATGGAATACTTCTCGCGGGCACTCTCCCCGCGTCAGCAGTTACTAGAGTTTGGACGGGGCGCGATACTGAGCGGTTCCTACTTCTTGCCCTTGCCCTTGCCCTTGCCGCCGCCGGTCTCAGGGGCAGCTTCCTCTTCCTCCTCGACCTCCACCTCTTCGGACTCGGGCTCTTCCTCGTATTCCTCTTCCTCTTCCTCTTCCTCGTACTCTTCGTCCTCGTATTCTTCCTCGTCCTCGTATTCTTCCTCAGGCTCTTCGATGTCTTCTTCGGGCTCTTCCTCGGGCTCCTCGGCCGGAGCCGCCTTGAGAGTGTCCTCCTCGACCGCCTCGTGAACGGTCAGGCTGCGAGCGATGGCGGACCTGCTGAATGTCATCCTGGTGCCCTTGTCGACTTCCAGGACCACTGTGTCGTCGGTCATCTTCTTGATGATGCCGTGTATGCCGCCGATGGTGACGACCTCGTCGCCCTTCGTAAGCGTGGAGATCATGTTCTGAGCTTCCTGCGCCCGCTTGCGCTGGGGGCGGTAAAGCACGAAGTACATCACGACAAACATCAGGCCCAGGATTATCCAGAGGCCCCACGACCCGAGGCTGGAAGTGCTCGAGCTCTTAGAGCTGGCGCTCGCCGCCGCTGCCACCGCATGGGCCCCTAGAAGCCCGTAGAGAAACCCCATATCTCATCAATTCCTTTCGGACTGCCTGTCCAGGTAAATGGTAATCCTAAGTATTCTAATGTAAGAATTGCCCTTTGTCATTCGCGGGACAATGGTCTTCGACAATGCTCGGCCCCGGCCGCGAGGGTCTCACTGAGGAAGGCGCGCAGCCTGCCGTCTTCGATTGCTTCGCGCAACCGCTCCATCAAGGAGGCGATCGTGAACAGGTTGTGGACCGTCAGGAGGTGGAAGCCGAGTATCTCTTTCGCCATGACCAGGTGCCGCAGGTAGCTCCTCGTGAACCGGCGGCAGGCGTAGCAACCGCACTCCGGATCGAGGGGCCGCGTGTCGTCCTTGAACGCGGCGTTCCTCATGTTTACCCTCTCCAGCCCGACGAGCGCCGAGGAGTTCCTCGCGATGCGAGTCGGCAGGACCGAGTCGAACATGTCGACCCCGATCGCCGCGGACTCCAGCAGCCCTACCGGGTCGCCGACGCCCATGAGGTACCTGGGCTTGCCCGCGGGCAGGTGGTCCAGCGCGAGCGCGACCATCTCCAGCATCAGCTCGCGGGGCTCGCCGACCGACAGCCCGCCGAGCGCGTAGCCCGGGAGGTCCAGCTCGGCCATTGCCGTCGCGGAGCGCTCGCGGAGGTCTGGGAAGCTGCCGCCGTGGACGATGCCGAAGAGCGCTTGCGTCGGGTTGTCGTGGGCGGCCGCGCACCTGCCGGCCCAGTCGAGGTTCAGCGCCACGGAGCGTTCGGCCCTGTCGCGCTCGACGGGATAAGGAAGGCACTCGTCGAGCGCCATAACAATGTCGGCTCCGATGACGGACTGCGCGCGCATGGACTCCTCAGGGCTCAGGAAGACCCTGGTGCCGTCGATATGGGACCGGAAGCTCGCGCCCTCGGGCGTTATCCGTACGTCTTTGCCGAGGCTGAGCACCTGGTAGCCGCCTGAGTCCGTGAGGATGCTCCGGTCCCAGCCCATGAAGCGGTGGAGCCCTCCGGCCCTCTCGATCACTTCGATCCCCGGGCGTAGCCACAGGTGGTAGGCGTTCGAGAGGATCATGCCGAAGCCGAGATCGCTCACCTCGTCGGGCGTCATCGCCTTTATCGTCGCCTGGGTCGCAACCGGCATGAAGCACGGCGTGCGGATGGAACCGTGCGGCGTAGTGAGCACCCCGGCGCGGGCGCCGGTCGCCTCGTCGGAGGCCGTGATCTCGAATGAGAAGCTCAGCGTGTCCGGTGTTTCGCTCATGCCAGAAGCATAGCATCACCGAAGGAGTAGAAGCGGTATCGCTCCCGCACCGCCTCGCGGTAGGCGCGCAGCACCAGGTCCGTGCCGCCGAACGCGCACACCAGCATCAACAGCGTCGAGCGCGGGAAGTGAAAGTTAGTGATGAGAGCGTCGACCGCTTTGAAGTTGTAGCCGGGCATGATGAAGAGGTCGGTGTAACCGCTTTGCGCGTGCAGGAGCCCGGAGCCGTCCACGCAGGTCTCCATCACGCGGACCGAGGTGGTCCCGACAGCGACCCTGCGCGCCCCGCAATCCTGCGCCGCGTTTATCGCGTCCGCGGCCGGCCCGTCGAGCGAGAACCACTCCGAGTGGATCCTGTGGTCCTCGACCAGCTCCTCGCGCACCGGGACGAACGTGTCCATTCCCACCGCGAGCTCGAGGCCCGCGACCGAGACTCCCATGCCACGCACCTCGCGCAGCAATTCTTCAGTGAAGTGGAGCCCGGCGGTCGGCGCCGCCGCGGAGATCTCCCGCTCGGCGTAGACGGTCTGGTAGCGCTCGGCGTCAGCCAGCTCGTGAGTTATGTAGGGTGGCAGCGGGACGCGCCCGCATTCGTCTATCGCTTCGGCGACGCTTCCAGCGCCGGCCGCGAGCTCGACCACGACGACCCCCTCCAGCGGATCTTCGGCGACGCTCGCCACAAGCTTTCCCTCGCCGAACACGACCTTCGCGCCGCGGCGAAGCGATGCGCCCCTCGTCATGGCCTTCCAGGATTCGCCCCCGACCTTCTCCAGCAGGAGAAGCTCTACCCTGCCCCCGGTCTCGAGTTTCGTCCCCGACAGGCGCGCGGGAAGCACTCGCGTCTTGTTGACTGCAAGGCAGTCTCGCTCGTGAAGGAAGCCCGGAAGGTCGCTGAACAGGTGGTGTGAGATCTCGCCGGACGCGCGGTCCACCACCATGAGCCGGCTGGCGTCACGTTTCGCGAGCGGGTCCTGGGCGATGAGCCCGGCCGGGAGGTCGTAGTCGAACGTGTCGGTCCTCATCGCCGGGGTGGGTCGCCTTTCTGGTAGCGCTCTTTCTCGCTGTAGACGCAGCCGCAATACGACTGGCGGTACATGCCCTCTTCACGGGACCGCCCGGCCGCCTCCTTGAAGCCGCCTGTCATGTCCTCGGCGATGAAGTGCACGCCGTGCTCGAGCGCGGCCTCTTCCCCCGCCTCGACGATGAGGGCCTGGTCCTGGTAAGGGCTCACAAGCAGTGTGGTGGTGAAGCTCGCTATTGACAGCCTGCGCGCCTCGATCGCGGTGCGGTTCAGCCGCATCGAGAAACAGCGGGAGCAGCGTGCCTTACCCCCGGGCTCCTGCCCGCCGGCTTCGCCCTGTGCAACCTCGGCAAGGAAACTCTCCATCTCGTACGGGCCCGACTTGAGCGCGAGCCCGCGACTCTCGCAGTAGTCGACGACGGCGAAGTACCGCTCCCTGTACTCGCGGAACGGGTGCACGTTGGGGTTGAAGAAGAAAGGGACGACTTCGTAGCCGCGCCCTTGAAGCAACTCGAGCGGATGGATGAGGCACGGCGCGCAGCACGTGTGAAGGAGCACTCTTTTCCTGGTTTCGGTCATGCCGATCGCCGCCGCCCTAGAAGAGGCTGTTCGCTTCGCCGCCGGCCGGATCGCGCCCCAGGTGCTTGAAAGCCCTCGGCGTTGCCACCCGCCCGCGCGGCGTCCGCTTGATGAAACCAATCTGCATCAGGTACGGCTCGTAGACGTCCTCCAGCGTGTCGGGCTCCTCGCCGACAGCGGCCGCGAGGGTCTTGAGGCCTACCGGCCCACCCGAGAACTTATCGATGATGGCCGCGAGCACCGCCTGGTCGAGCACGTCCAGGCCCATGTCGTCTATCTGCAGCATCGTCATCGCACGCGCCGCGACGTCCGAGGTGATGATATTGTCCGCTTCGACCTCGGCGTAGTCGCGCACCCTGCGCAACAGCCTGTTCGCGACCCTGGGCGTGCCCCGGGCGCGGCGGGCGATCTCGTGCGTCCCTTTCTCGTCGATGCTGATGTTCAGGATCGTAGCAGCCCTCTTGACGATCGCTTCCATTTCGGGCACCGGGTAGTAATCGAGCCTGATGGACACGCCGAACCGCGTCAGCAGCGGCGCGGTCATCAGGCCTACCCGCGTGGTCGCTCCGATGAGCGTGAAGCGCGGGAGCGGCAGCTTGACGTCGCGGGCGCCGGGGCCCTTGCCGATGATGATGTCGATCTGGAAGTCCTCCATGGCCGGGTAAAGGATCTCCTCTACCGTCCTCGGCAGACGGTGGATCTCGTCGATGAAGAGCACGTCACCCTGCTGGAGGTTGGTGAGGATGGCCGCGAGGTCGCCCTGTCTCTCGAGGGCCGGGCCGCTTGTCGAGCGCGTGCTCACGCCCAGCTCGTTCGAGATGATCGCGGCGAGCGTCGTCTTGCCGAGCCCTGGAGGGCCGGACAGCAGCGCGTGGTCGAGCACCTCGCCGCGATTCTTTGCGGCCTCGATGAATATTCGGAGCTGCTCCTTGTTCGCTTTCTGCCCGACAAACTCGGCCAGGGCGCGGGGGCGTAGCGTGAGGTCGATTACCTTGTCCTCAACCGACAGCTCCCCCGCCGCCAGGCCATTCCTCTGCTCTTCAGCCGTCAAACTCTCTCCTTAACGCCGGGCGAAGTGATCAACGCCTGCCCAGCTCCTTCAGCGCAAACTGCAGGAGCTCCTCGACCGTCGGCTCTTCGCCCTTGAACGGATACTTCTTCAAGGCATCGTGCGCCTCGAGCCTGGTGAAGTCCATCTGGACCAGCGCCTCCACCGCCTCCTGGACGGTGAACTTGCCGGCGTCCGGCACCCCGGTTATGTCGAGTATCGAGGGCTGGACCTTGTCTTTCATCTCGAGGATCAGGCGCTCGGCGCCCTTCCTGCCGACGCCGGGGATGTCGGTGAGCGCATCGGGGTCGCCCATGCTGATGATGCTCTCGAAGCGTTCAGGTGAAAATATCGACAGGACCGAGAGAGCTTTCTGCGCCCCGAACCCCTTGATGGACATGAGCTTGAGAAACAGGCCACGCGCCCTGGCCGAATCGAACCCGTAGAGCTGGAGCACGTCCTCCCTGACGTGGAGGTAGGTGTACAGCGACACCTCGTCTCCAACGCCGGGCGACTTGTCGATGGTGCCCGCCGGCGCCTTGACCTCGAGGCCCAGGCCCCCGACCAGCACCACAAGGCGGTCCGGGTCTTTCTCGATTATGCGGCCTTTGATGTAAGCGATCATCTCAAGTCCCCGTGAGCCTGCGGATCTTGTGCGAGTGGAGGTGGCAGATCGCCATGGCCAGCGCGTCGCACGCGTGGAGCGACCGCGGCGGCTCCGGCATGGCCAGGAGCATCGTCACCATGTACTGGACCTGCTCCTTTGACGCGTTCCCGTTTCCGACGACAGCCTGCTTGACCTCGAGCGGGGTGTACTCCGCCCAATCGGCGCCCGCGTGCCTGCATGCCAGCAGTAGGACCCCGCGTGCCTGTCCCACGGCAAAAGCCGTCTTCTGGTTGGAGTTGAAGAAGAGCTGCTCAAGGACGACGATGTCGGGGCCAAGCTCGCCTATCACTTTCTTCGCCTCGGTGTATATCTTGTCGAGGCGGGCTGACATGTCGTCGGCGCTCCTGGTCTTGATCGCGCCGTACGGGCCGGCCTGGATCTTCCCCGCGGTCTCGATGACGAGGCCGTATCCCGTGTTGGTTATCCCCGGGTCGATGCCCAGGACTTTGAATTCATCTGGCACTAGCGCGCCGCCTCTTCCTCCAGCACCTCGTCCGGTATGTCGAAGTTGGCGTACACGTCGTTAACGTCGTCCAGGTCCTCCAGGGCGTCGATCAGGCGCAGGACTTTCCTCGCGCCGTCGGCGTCGAGCTGGACTGTGTTCTTTGGCACCATCGTCAGCTCGGCGCTCTCGACCTCGATCCCGGCTTCCTTGAGGCTGTCGCGCACCCTAGCGAAATCGCCGATGTCGCTCACGATCTCCCAGTAGTCGCCCTCGCCCTTGAGGTCGTCAGCGCCTGCGTCGAGCGCGATCGTGAGGAGCTCGTCCTCGTCGTGCTCGGGGGACTGCTTGATGAGGAAGACGCCCTTCTTCTCGAAGATCCAGGCGACCGAGCCCGTCTCGCCCAGCCTGGCTCCGGCCCTCGTGAAAGCTTTGCGCACCTCGGCCGAGGTGCGGTTGCGGTTGTCGGTAAGGACGTCGACGATGATCGCGGTCCCGGCCTCGCCGTAGCCCTCAAAGGTCATGTGCTCGAGCTGCCCTCCGGCGAGCTCTCCCGTGCCTTTGGCGATCGCGCGCTTGATATTGTCCATCGGCATGCTGTAACCGCGGGCCGCCTCGATCTCGTGGGCGAGGGTAGCGTTCGCCTCGGGGTTACCTCCGCCCTCGCGTGCGGCGATGGTTATACGGTGCGAAAGCTTGCCGAAGAGCTGGCCGCGCTTGGCGTCCTCCTTGCCCTTCTTGTGCTTGATCGAGTGCCACTTGGAATGTCCCGACATCTCAAACCTCCGTATCGCCCGGGCCCCGCGATGCGGCCACCATGTCCAGAAAATAACGGTGCACCCTGGTGTCCCCGGTAAGCTCCGGGTGGAACGCGCCTATCAGTATGTTACGGTCGCGCGCCATGACCACTCCCTCGGCCAGGCTCGCCATGACCGTGACGTCCGGCCCTGTCCCGGAGATGACGGGCGCCCTTATGAAAACGCCCGGGAAAGCCTTCTCCTCGTCGGCCAGCCCCGCGACCATCAGGTCCTTCTCGAACGAGTCCACCTGGCGACCGAACGCGTTGCGCTCGACCGTCACGTCGGCCAGCCCGAGGATCGTGCCGTGCTTACCGTTCACGCGGCTGGAGACGATGATGAGCCCGGCGCACGTGCCGTAGACAGGGACTCCGGCGGCCGCCAGCCGCTTGATCGGCTCGGCGAACCCGTACTCATCAATAAG
>Ga0209747_1000517_pt1 | contig 20764 bp, 19 predicted proteins | sample BarGraNGADG00311_FD_184498 | JGI IMG/M metagenome (GOLD analysis project Ga0209747, IMG submission 184498) | Arctic peat soil microbial communities from Barrow, Alaska - Barrow Graham LP Ref core NGADG0011-311 (SPAdes) (version 2) | ecosystem: Environmental > Terrestrial > Soil > Wetlands > Peat...
TCCTGTCACGGAAAAGCCGGACTGGGCGACGGTGTAAAAGCAAGGGCTCTTAAAGAATTCCCGGGCGATTTTTCAAAAGCTGATTTTCAGGGACAGAGTGATGGCGACCATTTTTACAAGACAAAAACGGGAAGAAGCGAAATGCCTAAATATGAAGGTAAATTAGCTGATAATGATATCTGGAATGTTGTTAATTACATGCGAACATTTAAAAAATAATATTCAAATAATATTTAAAACATTTTTGTAGGGACCGGTCGCGACCGGTCCCTATTTTTTTGAATCGTTCCAAATTTGAATATAAAAAAAACAGGCTGTCTTTTTGGGACAGCCTGTTTTTCTATTTAGTATATGTCAAGTCTAGGGATTTGAATTCAGCCATGCAATAGAATTATCTAACAACTGTTTTGCATAGGTTGGATTATGAACACCGAGAGAAAGTTCGCTGGTAATGTACATGTAATTATAAGCAGCTCCCAATTCTCCGTACTTCCACAAGCGACCAATTCTGTTAGCGTAATCAACATCAACGGCCATTGTTACATTATTTGCATAAACTACAAGACCTGTTGTAGGACTAACTGTATTTGCTCCTGCGAGAGCTGTTGCGAATAATGTAGCAGATGCGGTTGTAGGAAATAAGGTTCCTAAGAAATCGTGTGAGGGTTCTGCAGTGTAAGATACTACACCTGTGCCACTGGTAGTTTTTTTGAATATTTTTCTGGTTGTCAGAAGTTCAGCCAGCACAATTCTTTTTTGTTCAACATCTGTCTGGATTTGAGTTAACTTATCTCCATTATGACAGGTAGTACAAACAGCTTTATTAACGATTAGTGTGTGGCCACCGGTTTTTGTTACCGGATCGTAGGTGTTCATGTGGCAATCGGTACAAGCAAAGTCAGAATGCTTCCAGGTTCTGGTATAAGTCTTGCCAACATACTCATAACCATTAATACCCTTGAAGAGATTTGACTGGTTCCCGTCGTGAACAGCAAAGTTGGTTCCTACCTGAAATTTAACTGTTGTGCCTTCCTTAGAATTATCCATCGGGAAGAAAGGAAGTTGATTAAATGTTCTAACAACGCTTGGTGTAACAGTAGCATCAGTATAATTCACTGCAGTAACACCGCGAATCTGATGGCAGGTAACACAAAGATTATTGATTTTACCAAAATCTTCAGTTTTTGTATTATTGTAATAATTCAATGATACAGGGGTATTGGTTCTGAGAATAAAACTAACTGTATCGTCAGCAAAATCAAATGCACGATGCTTATGGCATGTTTCGCAATCAATCCTTGTACCGTTTTCGATATCATTTGATACTACATATTTACCTGCACCGGTAATCTCAATAAAACCTTCTTTAGTGTGACATCTTGCACAATATTTTGTATTTCTTGAGCTCGATGTTCCAAAATAATGTTTTGACAAATGATACTCAGCTAATTTTGCGTCCTGATTTGGTGTATTGTGACATAAAATACAACTCTCATTTGCATCTTTTCCGGATGGACCCATTGGTCCTTCACAGGAAGTAAGAATGAAAACGACTACAGTAAGCAGTAATAATAATCTGACTAGGTTTTTCATATTGGGTTATTTAGTTAAAATTTCGTCATGCAAGCTAACAATTAGAACTGTTATATTATTAACAGTTATTATGCTATTTGCGATATTTAATGTTGATAGATATATCGTATGTTAGTGATAAATATCAATTGTACGAATGATATTTATTAGCTTTGTAGTTGGTTTAGCTATTAAAAACCTATTTTTGAACCCTTTAATAAAAGAGATATGTCAGATACAAATGTAATCGAGAATTGTGAAAGTTGTACGAAGAGATGGAAGAATTTTAAGCATCTGACAAAAAGTGAACTGCAAACAATAAATGAAAACAGTTACGAGGCAACTTTTAAACCTGGAGAGATTATGCTAAAACAGGGATCCCCTACTTCAAATGCTCTGTTTATGGCTAACGGACTGGCTAAGACATATATTGAGGGAATTAACGGAAAGAACTTTATTACTGGCATTGCCATGCCCGGAAGATTAATTATGGGTCCGGGTGCATATGTGAATTCACGACATACTTATTCAGTGTCTGCGATAACAACAGTTCAGGCATGTTTCATAAGCTTCGATATCTTCCGGCAACTAGTCAGAGTTAATGGTGCATTTGCTGAGAGTCTTATGGAAGATATCAGTGCAAAATCTCAGAAAACAATGATCCATATGGTTAACCTGGCACAAAAGAGAATGTCGGGACGACTTGCGGAGGCTTTATTGTATTTTTCAGATGAAGTGTTCAAAAGCGATGAGTATGATATGATCCTGTCACGTCAGGAACTTGGAGAAATGACTACTATGGCCAAAGAATGTGTTGTAAGGATCTTAAAGGAACTTGAAGATTCAGGAGTGATTTATTCTGATTCATCAAAAATAAAAATTCTGGATAGAGAAAGACTTATTCAGATCTCAGAGAAGGGGTGAAAAGTGAGGAGTGAGGAATGAGGGGTGAGGAGTGAGGACTTCGGTCTTCCGACTTCCGACTTCCGACCAAACAATTAAATATTTAACAAATTACTATAATGATTATGAAGTACATTAAATTTCTATTTTCACCGGTATTTATGGGGGTGTTGTTTTTATCATTTGCAGCTGCAATGGCAGCAGCCACCTTTATCGAAAATGACTTTGGATCTCCTGCGGCTTATAGCATGGTCTATAACACCAAATGGTTTGAACTGATATTGTTACTTCTCGTGGTAAACCTTGCAGGACGGTTAATCATTCTGAAATTGTACAAAAGAGAAAAGCTGGCGGTAGCGCTTTTTCACGTTTCATTTATTATTATGATCGTCGGTGCAGGAATTACCAGGTATTTCGGCTGGGAAGGGTCAATGCATATTCGCGAGGGACAGGAACAGAACGCATGTTTTTCAAACGATAAGTTTATTGGGTATTCAATTAAGGATGCAAATGGAAGTATATTAGAGAGTAATTCTCAAAAATATTCCATGACATCTGTTTCTGCTGAGGATTATAAAAAGACCATAATTATAAATGGTAAGGATTATGAGCTGGTGTTGGCAAAGATAATTCCAAATGCCGTGGAAGTTCAAGCTACCGGTGATGCACTGAAAGCAGTGGCAGTTAACCCTGCCGAGCAGACTACCGGACAAAATGCCTTCATATTTCATATTTATAGCGGGAGTGAATCGCAAACAGTTTATCTATGGGAGAGACCCACCGATGTGGTGACTAACGGCAATTGTCAGATAGATGGAAAAATGGTTGAGCTCAGTTATGGTCCAATGAGTACAATTTTACCGTTCAGCATAAAGCTTAATTCATTTGTTCTTGAGAGATACCCTGGTTCAACAAGTCCGTCCGGTTATAAAAGCAATGTTGTTCTGATCGACAAGTCGGCCAACATTCAAAAACCTTACACTATCTTCATGAACAATATTCTCAAATATAAAGGTTACAGGTTTTATCAGTCTTCCTACGATCAGGATGAAAAAGGTACAATCCTCTCCGTAAATCACGATATGGCTGGTATGCTTGTTACATACACCGGATATGCACTTCTCTTCTTTTTTATTATTCTGGCATTGATCAGTAAAGACACCGTTTTTCGCAAAATTAACCCTTCACACTGGAAGTCTAATATAAGAAAATCTCTTCCTTTGGTTATTCTGTTCCTGATTTTATCGGGAGTCACTTCTCTAAATGCACAGAAACTGGTTCCGGATAAGGCTGTAGCAGAGGAGTTTGGAAAGGTACTTATTCAGGATCAGAAAGGCCGGACTAAACCCCTCTTTACCTTAAGTAATGATATTCTTAGAAAAGTTACGAGGTCGAATGAGTTTGAAGGTCTTACTTCAATGCAGGTATTTCTGGGATTGCACTTCGATTTTAATAACTGGAAAGATGTACCCATGATCACTGTTTCAAGTAAAGAGCTACAGGTCAAACTGGGCATTCGGGGAAACCTTGCTTCATTTGCCGACCTTGTAAAACTTGATGGGAGCGGTACCTACAAGATTTCCGAAGATGTAAATGCTGCATATGCAAAAGCTCCAGGCGATAGAAACAAACTGGACAAGGAAGTCATGAAGGTAGATGAACGTGTGAATATTATCTATATGATCTATCAGGGCGATTTTTTAAGATTATTTCCTCTTAGAGACGGAACAGATGCATGGGGATCAACTGATGAAGCTCTCAAGAAAGCTGAAACTAAAGGAGATTCCGTTTATCTCCAAAGTATAATGCCTGCTTTTTCAGATGCACTTCAAACAAATAATATTGCTGCCGTCAAGCGGGTTACAGGATCTGTAGGTGAGTATCAGAAAAGATTCGCCGGCTATAATCTTCCTTCTGAATCAAAAATAGGAGCAGAGTTGTTATATTACCGTATGGGCATTTTTGAAAGACTCTTTCCGTACTATGCAACAGTTGGATTAATTATGCTTATCGGGCTTATTACCATGGTTATCAGGGGAAGGAAAGAAGTATCATTATTTGTAAAAGTACTGGGGTGGTTACTTTTTGCAGGTTTTCTGTTTCATACCCTTGGAATTGGTCTCAGGTGGTATATTGCTGGTCGGGCACCAATGAGTAACGGATATGAATCGATGATATTCATTTCGTGGGTAACGTTGCTGGCAGGCTTTATTTTCAGCCGGAAATCGGCATTTGCATTGTCAGCAACTGCAGTGCTGGCCTCAATGACTCTGATGGTAGCTCATTTGAGTTTTATGGATCCCGAGATTACCAATCTTGTACCTGTACTTAAGTCGTACTGGCTTACTCTGCATGTATCGGTAATTACCGGTAGTTATGGATTTTTAGGCCTCGGTGCTATACTTGGGCTCATAACAATGATATTACTTGCATTGTCTAACGAAAAGAACAGGGATCGGATAGCTGTGACTATTGATGAACTGACAGTTATTAATTTTAAAACCCTTACTCTTGGGCTTTATTTTCTTACGATAGGTACTTTTCTGGGAGCTGTATGGGCAAATGAATCGTGGGGTCGCTATTGGGGATGGGATCCAAAAGAGACATGGTCGCTTATTACCATAATAATATATAGTATCGTAATTCACAGCCGCACCATACCGGGAATGAAAGATATATTCACTTTTAATCTGATATCGCTGTTCGCCTTCAGTTCGGTTCTGATGACTTATTTCGGAGTAAACTATTATCTGTCTGGTATGCATTCATACGCATCAGGAGACCCAGTTCCGGTGCCATCGTTTGTTTATATCGCAGTAATTGTTTTGGCATCTCTTTCATTCCTGGCATATTATAAATATACAGGAAATAAAAAACCAACAAAATCCAAATTGAAACCGTAGAGATGCAAAATTTTGCGTCTCATGGCATATATAATACAATTGCGTCTAATGGTATATATAATACAATTGTATATAATACAGGTAGATACGTGATGGTATACAAACAATAGAGACGCAAAATTTTGCGTCTCTACCTGTTTTATTATGATATTGGTGGGGTGGAAGATGGGGCTCGAACCCACGACCTTCGGAACCACAATCCGACGTTCTAACCAGCTGAACTACATCCACCGTATCGGAGTGCAAAATAAGGTCAAATATTCTATATCACAAAATATTATTTTTATTTTCTCAAAATGATGTCTATTACTATCTTTGACCGTCTCAACAAAAGATAAGCTTTTATGCATAATCTTTATAGTATATTTAAAAAATGAAGTTTAATTTTTTGATTACAATTCCAGTAACATTAACTTTAAGTACTTTAAGTACTCTAGGCACTTTAGACACTTATTTTTATTAATTGTATAAGCCCTGTTTTGAAAAGAATAAAGTTAATAGACAATATATCAGGCATGCAGCTTTTTCAGCTGATGAAACCTGTTATCTTTCTTATTATCAGCATAGTCATTACCAAGAGTCGTCTTTCAATCCAAGACATCGGTCAGTGGGAAATGTTCATGTTTATCGGATCGTTATTAACATTTTTCTGGGTCACCGGAATAATCCAATCTCTTCTTCCCCTTTACCAAAGAAATAAAACCTATCATAAAATTGGTGATAAAGGAATAGCTAAATCGCCTGAACTATTCAATGCATTTCTTTTATTATGCTTTTTCAGTATTCTGTTATTTATTCTTGGCCATATATTTAAAAGTAATTTTTCGGTATTTCATAACAAGGGTAATGTTCCTTATATAAATCTGTTATTGTTATACATTCTTCTCAGCAGTCCTGTGTGCCTTATTGAATACATCTATTTACTTAACAACAGGTCATACCGGATCTTTCAATATGGCGTCTATACTTATACAGCACAACTTATTCTTATTATAACACCATTATTATTTGGGAAAGATATAATCTGGTCAATTTATGGATTACTTATTATTACCGGCCTCAGATGGATCTGGCTTATAATATTGTTAAGACGCTATACCGAAATGAAAATTTCGGTTAGTTTTATAAAGGAACATCTTTACCTGGCTACACCTTTAATAATAACAACACTTATCAGCGGTTCCGCACAATATATCGATGGTGTTATTATTTCTGCGATTTACAGGGATCCGGCGATGTTTGCCCTTTTCAGGTATGGGGCTAAGGAATTTCCACTAGTGCTTATGCTGGCAAACGGACTAAGTATTGCAATGCTTTCTGAATTTTCAACCCGCGAAAGGATGAAGGAATCTCTTGAACTGATAAAGGTTAAATCAACAAAACTAATGCACCTTCTGTTCCCGGCTACAATGGTTATGATGCTTCTCGCACGATGGGTTTTTCCGTTGATGTTCAGGGCAGAATTTCATAAAAGTGCAGGTATATTTCTTATCTACTCATTGATGATAATACCAAGGCTTGTATTTCCGCAGACAATAATTGTCGGAAGGAAAAAGACTCATATAGCTCTTATTGCCGCTATTATTGAATTGAGTATTAATATCCCTCTAAGCTTTCTTTTGATAAAAGGGTATGGACTGGTAGGCGTAGCGCTCGCCTCGTTTATCGGATACACCGCAAATAATCTTTTTATGGTAATATATGTCTGGGTTAAGATGAATATCAGACCTGCAGAATATATACCTCTCAGAATTTACGCCATCTATTCTGTTGTTCTCTCCATTCTTTTTATCCTTATAGACCGCGGAATAATTCGAATATACTAGGAACATGAAGGTAATCGAGGTCAAAACAAATCAGGATCGAAGGGAATTTATTGATTTCCCAAAAAGACTATACAGAGACGATCCATTCTGGGTATGTCCCCTTGATTCTGGTATTGAATCAGTTTTTGAACCACTGAAGAATCATGCATTTAAACATGGCGAAGCAATCCGTTGGATCCTGAAAGATGATGATAATAAAACAATTGGAAGAATAGCAGCATTTATCGATCGTGCCCGTTCGGCTGCTAATAGCCATCCTACCGGAGGCATTGGTTTCTTCGAGGTTGTTGAAAACAAAGAAGTTGCGTTTTTACTTTTTGATGCCGGCAGAAATTGGCTTAGTTCTCACGGAATGGAGATTATGGATGGCCCTATCAATTTCGGAGAGAACGATAATAACTGGGGATTACTTGTGGAGGGATTCACTCAGCCGGGATTTGGAATGCCTTACAATAAAAAATACTACAGGACTTTTTTTGAAGAATATGGGTTTAAAAACTATTTTGAGCAGTATTCGTATCATAGAGAAATTAGGGGATCAAATAACGAGTTCACGCAATTTCCGGAACGGATCATGAAAATTGCCGATTGGATTTCTAAAAGACCAGGATATTCATTTCAGCATTTCGAATTCCGGAATGCTGAAAAGCTCGTAAAAGATATCGTTGAAATTTACAACTCAACATGGTCAGTATTTAAAGAAGATTTTACACCCCTCAATCCTGCCTTCCTTGAAGAATCGCTTGAAAAAGCGAAAGCAATGATTGATGAGGATCTTATCTGGTTTGCATATTTCAATGGCAAACCCATCGCATTCTTTATTATTTTTCCCGATCTGAACCAGATTCTTAAGCATTTCAATGGAAAGCTTCATCTATGGAATTTGTTGCGTTTTGCATACTTTAAGCTAACACATAAAATTACCCGTGCAAGAGCTGTCGTAGGAGGAGTTCATCCTTCGTATCAGAATAGCGGAGTAGAGTCTGCAATATTTCTGCAGCTCTACAAGGCTTTTAAAAAGAAGCCATGGTTTAAGGAACTTGAACTTTCATGGGTAGGTGATTTCAATCCGAAAATGATCGCAATCTATGAAGCTTTGGGTGCAAAAAAAGCAAAAACTCATATTACATACAGATATCTTATTAGTAATAAGCTGACTTTCATTAGATACAAAGATGAAATGGCTGAAAAACAGGGCATTAAGTAAGAGCAAGGGTGATAAAATTAATAATTTTGCAATTCCTTTTGTATTTTACAGAATGTTAATTAATTTTGCAGACCCTAAATGGGAAGAATTTATAATGATTTTTAAAGAACAAAAAAATACAGAGCAATGAAAAATGGTATTCATCCAAGCAATTACAGATTTGTCGTGTTTCAGGATATGTCAAACGGACATGCTTTTCTGAGTAAGTCAACAGCACCCTCAAGAGAGAACTTTAAATGGGAAGATGGGAATGAATATCCTCTTATCAAACTTGAAATTTCAAATACTTCACATCCTTTCTATACAGGTAAAATGAAACTTGTTGACACCGCAGGCCGTGTCGATAAATTCATGAACCGTTATAAGGATCATGGTAAAAAGAAATAATTGACCAATAAATAAAATTGAAGCCCTCCTTTCGGGGGCTTTTTATTTATATGCAAATTCATGGCATAATCATTGCATACCCTTCTCCCGGATCAATTGTAAAAATTTTATGTAAATTTGACAGTTGAGGAAAATTAAGACAAAAGACAAAAGTAAAAAGACAAAAGTGAAGAATGTATTATTTTTTATAGTTCCTCAGCTCTGTTAATGCTGCGAACTCGGGAAAGGATTCTAAGTATAATAAACTAAATGATAGTGAATTAAGCCCTCTTTAGGGGGTAGGGGGGCAAAAAGAAAGGGGCAGGAGATACAGCGAGAGTAAATGAATGGGTAGAGCGTAGTAAAGAAGTAAAGAGTAAAATACCAGATGGATAAAAAATTCAGAAAACCGGTTACTGAGATATTTCTTCAGGATATGCTTGATGGTGAAGGAGATATAATTCCAATTATAGCCGATGGGGACGATGGTGAACTTGAGGATGTTGAAGTGCCTGAGGCAATTCCAATCCTGTCACTCAGAAATAATGTGCTGTTCCCGGGTGTTGTTCTTCCAATTTCAATCGGTCGGCCACGATCAATCCAACTTATAAAAGACGCATACCGTAATAACAAAATAGTTGGTACGGTTGCTCAGAAAGATCCTGATATCGAAAATCCTGAATTTCAGGACCTTCACTCTGTTGGTACTATCGGACAAATAGTTAAGCTTCTTGAGATGCCCGACGGCTCAACAACTGCAATTATTCAGGGCCGCAAAAGAATGGTACTTCAGGAACTTGTTTCTGATAATCCTTATTTTATTGCAAAGGTAAGAACACTGCCTGAAATAAAACCTGAGGTATTAAGTAAGGACTTCAATGCTATTATTGGTTCCTTAAAAGATATGTCACTTAAGATTATTAAGATCAATCCTAATATCAGTCCCGAAGCTTCTTTTGCCATCAAAAACATTGAGAATAATACCTACCTTATTAATTTTATCTGTTCCAATACAGACATAAAGGTTCAAGATAAACAAAAGTTATTGGAAATGAGCATCTTACGCGACAGGGGATTTATGCTGCTCGAATTTCTTGTTCAGGAGATACAGGTTCTGGAGTTGAAGAATGAATTACAGTCGAAGGTAAAAAATGATCTTGATCAGCAACAGCGCGAGTTCCTTCTCCATCAGCAGATGAAGACCATCCAGAATGAGCTGGGAGGCAACCCTGTAGAGAAAGAGATTGACGAATACAGAAAAAAAGCGGAATCAAAATTATGGAATGACGATGTTAAAAAGGTGTTTGAGAAGGAACTTGATAAACTGCATCGTCTGAACCCTGCCGCTGCTGAATATTCTGTTCAGGTAAACTATATTCAAACCCTGTTGGATCTCCCATGGAACGTGTATACTCAAGATAACCTTGATCTGATAAATGCCCGAAAGGTTCTAGATGGCGACCATTTTGGCCTGGACGAAGTGAAAGAAAGAATACTTGAACATCTGGCTGTCCTTAAGCTTAAAGGCGATCTTAAGTCGCCAATTCTTTGCCTCTATGGCCCTCCCGGAGTGGGAAAGACTTCCCTCGGTAGGTCTGTCGCCAAAGCGCTCGACAGAAAGTATGTCAGAATGTCATTAGGTGGTTTACACGACGAGGCTGAAATACGCGGTCACAGAAAAACATATATCGGTGCAATGCCGGGACGAATAATTCAAAGTATCAAAAGAGCCGGTTCATCGAACCCTGTATTTATTCTCGATGAAATTGACAAAGTAGGACAGGATTTCAGAGGCGATCCCTCTTCTGCCTTACTTGAAGTACTCGATCCGGAACAAAACAGTACTTTCTTCGATAATTTTCTCGAGATGGAATACGATCTGTCGAAAGTTCTGTTTATTGCTACAGCAAATAATCTGGCTACAATTAGTCCTGCCCTGAGAGACAGAATGGAATTAATCGAAATAACCGGGTATCTTGTTGAGGAGAAGCTTGAGATTGCCAAGAGGCATCTATTCCCGAAACAGCTTGAAAATCATGGGGTAAAAAAGGATCAGGTCACCATCGATAAAAAGGTGATGGAAATGCTTATCGAAAAATACACACGAGAATCGGGTGTGCGGGAACTTGATAAACGTCTGGCAAAAATAGTTAGGGTCACTGCAAAGAATATTGCTTCCGAAATAAAATACAATACTGTACTTTCCCCGGAATCGCTCAGCGAAATGATGGGACCGTCACGATATAGCCGCGACCTCTATGCCGGAAATGATCAGGCAGGAGTCGTTACAGGACTCGCGTGGACAACTGCCGGAGGTGAGATTTTATTCGTCGAAACAAGTCTTAGTAAGGGGACAGGTAAGCTTACACTTACAGGTAACCTGGGTGAAGTGATGAAAGAATCGGCCATTATTGCTTTGGAATACTTGAAGTCAAATGCAGAAATGCTGAATTTGCCAGACAATTTCGCTGAAAAATGGAATATTCATATACACGTTCCGGAAGGCGCAATTCCTAAAGACGGACCCTCTGCCGGCGTAACAATGGCAACATCAATTGCATCTGCATTCACACAAAGGAAAGTTAAGAAATACCTTGCTATGACGGGAGAAATAACTCTGAGGGGCAAGGTATTACCTGTTGGCGGTATTAAAGAAAAGATTCTCGCTGCAAAACGGGCAAGCATTAAAGAAATAATCGTATCGGAAGAGAACAGAAAAGATGTGGAAAACATAAAGGAAATATATATCAGGGGATTAAAGTTTCATTATGTTGAAACTATTATGGGTGTTCTTGAACTGGCATTGCTTCATCAAAAGGTTAAGAATCCGAAAAAAATATCATTCGAATGAAGAAAATCGCAGTTTTCCCGGGATCATTCGATCCGTTCACAATTGGTCATGAGGCAATTGTCAGAAGAGCCCTGAGCTTGTTTGATGAAATTATTATTGCTGTTGGTGCCAATGCCTTAAAAAAAAGTTTCTATTCTCTGACAACAAGAAAAGAGATGATTAAAAAAGTCTTTCAGAATGAACCTGGCGTTAGAGTTGATCATTACGATGGACTGACAGTTGATTATTGTAAGAATAGTGGTGCCGGGTTTATAATCAGAGGACTTCGAACTTCAGCCGACTTTGAATTTGAGAGGGCAATTGCACAGGTTAATAAAGTTATGGCTCCTGGGGTAGAATCAGTATTCCTTCTTACTGTGCCTGAACATAGTCATATTAATTCCTCTATCGTTCGTGATATAATCAGAAATGGGGGAGATGCCTCCAGGTTTGTACCGGCAATAATTAATCTTAAGGATTATAAACGGGAAGAAGACTAAAACATCAGGTTCTGAGAATAGAAGAGTTAATCAGATCCATCAGGGACAACCATGCATTACTTTTAATCTTATTTAATTCGTCCGGGAAAAGCCATTCAACTTTTGTAATTCCCTCCTCCGTCTGAGGTTCAGTAATCATTTTACCATCATATTCCATCAGAAACCAGTTAGTTTTCTTCAGGTACGAGATACCTTCCCAGCTATAAGTATGAAAAGTGGCCGGAATTGACTTTACAATTGAGTGTCCTTTAATCCCGCACTCTTCGCTTACTTCTCTCAGAGCACATGCCTCTGGTTCTTCACCAGCCTCAATGTGCCCTTTAGGAAGATCCAGTTTGCCTTTCTTTTCAATAAAAAGGTATTTGCCTGAGGTATGCTTTACTAATCCACCTGCAGCGCCCACTTCAGTAAAATAGATTCTGAATATCTTCCATAAGTGCTTAATATCGGTGCCATATATATTTATGGCATTCATGTCGGTATTTGATTGAAAATCTGCAATTATCTTATAAAATTCTTTAGTATCATAGAATTTATAGAATAAGCCGTACTTTTGTAGCCGGTCAGGCTCGGGACTTATCATTATGAACCTGTTTTCGAAATGAACTTTATACATATTCTGATGGAAAATAGTGCAAAAAAAACTGCTGAATACTTATTACAAATTAACGCAATTAAATTGCAACCGTCAAATCCTTTTACCTGGGCTTCAGGATGGAAGTCACCAATCTATTGTGATAATCGCAAAACACTCTCGTTTCCGGAGGTAAGGTCATATATTCGTGATTCCTTTGCTGAAATGATAAATGAGCTCTATCCAAATGCCGATCTGATAGCCGGTGTTGCAACCGGAGCAATTGCCCATGGCGCACTTGCAGCCGATAAACTCAATTTGCCATTTATATATGTAAGATCAGGTGCGAAGGAGCATGGTTTGGGAAACCAGATTGAAGGTTTTTTTAAACCGGGACAGAAAGTTGTAGTTATCGAGGATCTTATTTCTACCGGAGGAAGCAGCCTTAGTGCAGTAAAAGCTCTTCGGGAAGCCGGTTGTGAAGTTTTAGGTATGGTTGCAATATTTACTTACGAGTTTAAGAAAGCATCTGATGGATTTGCTGCAGAAAATTGCACCTTACATACGCTCAGTAACTACTCTGTGCTTGTTGAAACAGCAGTTAAATCGGAATATATAACTCAGGCTGAGGCAGAAACATTAAAGAAATGGAGAGTTGATCCGGCAGCGTGGGGTATTTGCCCCCCAACCCCCCTGAAGGGGGGCTAAAAGAGAGGGAAACAGAAATTTTTAATGATTTAAAAAAACAATAATAAACCATGTCAGATCCATCATATTTTAAAAGCAGAACCGGAAAGCTAAACTGCAGCATTGAAGATGTTTTCAATTTCGTTACTGATATCAGAAATTTTGAAAGGTTTATTCCTGAAGGAAAAATTGATGGCTGGCAGTCTGAAAGAGATTCCTGCAGTTTCAGTGTACCCATGCTTGGAACTGTAAACGTTGAACTGGTTGAAAAAGAGATGTACAAGAAAGTAGTTTTTAATGGGAATGCCCTTATGAACAATGATTTCTCAATGGAATTAGATATCCTCAAAAATGTAAACGGTACTGCTGAAGTAAAGGTCTTACTTAATGCAGATATTAATCCAATGTTAAAGATGATGGCGACTAAACCTATTTCTCAGTTCCTGGATAAACTCATTGATGAAATGGAGCGATTCAAAGACTGGAAGGACATCAAAGTATAAAATCTACCTCTTTAAAAGAATATTCGCACATTTTGCCCGATCGTATTTCTATCTGTAACCTTCCATAATCAGAAACAGATCTTATTCGCCCTGTAAAAGTACCATTCACATCCCTGTATTCATGCCACTCGTTCAAACGGAAAAGTTGTGAAATGTATTCTTTTTTTATTTGATCTGTATTCCTTTTTTTCAGTTGCTTGTAGCGTGTATCAAGATCAGAAGCCAGTTGATGGAGGCAGGTGGTGAGATCAAAATTTCTTCCCTTGATCATCTTTAATGAAACCGGATTTGGCGCCTCACTCAAAAACTTTTCCTGATTAATATTAAGTCCGATTCCTGCAATAGTACTCTCAATACTATTTCCCATTAACGAGCTCTCAATTAATAAACCTGCTATTTTGTCATTATTTACATAAATGTCATTTGGCCATTTTATCTTGCTTAGACTGATATATCTCTTCAGAAAATCACAAATTCCAAGCGATATTGTCATGGAAATTGTGAATTGATCAGCAGGATTTATCATTGAAGGGAATAATACTATGCTGATTAATAGGTTTTTACCATCTTCGCTTTCCCATTGGTTACCCATTTGTCCCCTCCCCGCCAATTGGTAATTAGTGAAGACTATAGTGCCTTCTGTTACTGTTGAATTCTTTAAAAGGAAAGAAGTATGAGTATTAGTCGATGGCAGATTTTCAAAAAATAGAATATTTGAACCTATTATCATGATTAGTAGTAACTTGAATTGTTAATTTTAGTTTTCTACACTTGATTATATCTTAATGCTAAGATTGGCATTGAAATTGCAAATGAGGGATACGGTTACAAAAATACAGATAAAAGTGGTACTTTTGCGACTTAATATCAAACTGATAAATGTTGATGAAGAAAAAATCTGACGGAGCTGAGGTCCTTTTAGAGAGTGTTATAAAAGGAATATTTGAAAAGAAAGGACAAAATGTTCTGAAAATAGATTTAATGAAACTCGAAAACAGAATAACTGATTATTTTGTTATTTGTCATGCTACTTCCAGTACACAGGTTAGCGCAATTTGCGACTCTGTGGAAGATACTGTCCGGATTGATGCCGGAGAGAAACCATTGCATGTAGAAGGGCGAGACAATTGTTTTTGGGTACTTCTGGATTATGGAAATGTAATCGTTCATATTTTTCTTGAAGAATACAGGAAATTTTATAGCCTGGAGTCTCTCTGGGCTGATGCAGGGATAGAAGCTTTGGAAGATAAAATAAAGTAAGTTAAATATTTATGACAGAAAATTCTAATAATAATCAGGAACCGGAAAAGAAGACTGATAAGAACGCAAAACCTAAATTTAACACTAACTGGATTTTTGCGATCGTTGCTGGTGCAATAATACTGTTTTCGGTTTTTAATAGTCGTAGTCAGGTTCAGAAGACTACCATGAGCGAAATCAAAGATATGATTATCAAACATGATATTGAAAAAATTGTTGTTGTTAATAAAGAAGTGGCTGAAATTTATCTTACAAAAACGGCCCAGGAATCGGGGAAATATCCAAATCTTACCAAGCCCGGTAATAATTTTGGGATGTCTGAGCCCAGGCCGAGCTACACATATAATTTTGGTGACAACGCCACTTTTGAACCTTTCATACTTGAATCTGAGAAAAGTGCCGGCTATACAGACAATCAACTTATTTATCCGGATTATATAACCCGTAAAGACTATCTTGCTGAAGCACTCTCATGGCTTCTGTTTCCTGCACTGTTAGTAATACTCTGGCTGTTTCTTATGAAGCGTATGTCTGGCGGTGGTGCCGGTGGGGCAGGAGGTATTTTCAATGTTGGTAAATCGCGTGCTCAGATTTTCGATAAGGATAATAATGTTAAGCTGAACTTTAATGATGTCGCCGGATTGGAGGAAGCAAAAACGGAGGTTATGGAAATCGTTGATTTTCTTAAGAATCCGAAAAAATATACACAACTTGGAGGCAAGATTCCTAAGGGTGCTCTTTTAATAGGCCCTCCCGGGACAGGTAAAACTATGCTTGCCAAAGCAGTTGCCGGTGAAGCTAATGTACCCTTCTTCTCAATTTCCGGATCAGATTTCGTTGAAATGTTCGTTGGTGTTGGCGCTTCAAGAGTAAGAGACCTTTTTAAACAGGCAAAAGAAAAAGCTCCATGTATTGTTTTTATCGACGAGATAGATGCAGTTGGTCGCGCCAGAGGTCGTAATGCCAATTTTGGATCAAACGATGAGCGTGAAAATACTCTGAATCAGCTTCTTACTGAAATGGATGGTTTCGGAACAAATATGGGAGTAATTATTCTTGCGGCTACAAACAGGGCTGATATTCTCGATAGGGCTCTGATGCGCGCAGGCCGTTTTGACCGTCAGATTCATGTTGAACTTCCGGATCTTAACGAACGGGAAGCTATATTTAAAGTACATCTTAGGCCAATCAAAATAGATAAGACTTTTGACATAGGATTCATGGCAAAACAGACTCCGGGTTTTTCTGGAGCCGATATTGCAAATGTTTGTAATGAAGCTGCTCTTATCGCTGCCAGGAAAAATAAAACTGTTGTCGAAAAGCAGGATTTTCTTGACGCTATAGATCGTATTGTTGGTGGTCTGGAAAGGAAAAGTAAGATCATTTCAATGGGCGAAAAAAAGACTATTGCCTACCACGAAGCCGGTCATGCTACTGTAAGCTGGCTCCTCGAACATGCAAGTCCTCTCCTTAAAGTAACCATTATACCACGTGGAAGAGCTCTGGGTGCTGCATGGTATCTGCCTGAGGAAAGACAACTTACAACAACCGAGCAGATTCTTGATGAAATGGCTTATGCTCTGGGAGGCAGAGCTGCTGAAGAATTAATTTTTGGAAAAATTTCAACCGGCGCTCTCAGTGATCTGGAGAAAATTACCAAACAGGCATATGCTATGGTTTCGTTTTTTGGTATGAGCGAAAAAGTTGGTAATATAAGTTTTTATGACTCATCGGGTCAATCTGATTTTGGGTTTACAAAACCATATAGTGAAAAGACAGCAGAACTTATTGATGCTGAGGTTAATCTGATAATTGCGGAGTCCTACGTCAGGGCTAAAGAAGTTCTTAAAAACAATATGAAAGGGCTTACTGAACTTGCAGAACTTCTTCTTGAAAAAGAGGTGATCTTTAGCGAAGACCTTGAACGGATTTTTGGTAAGAGAAAAGCTGATGTCTTAAAAGAAGAAAGAGAAGCTGATGCCAAATTGATTCTTGATGCTAAGAAACTGGACGATGCAAAAGCAGATAAGAAGCTGAAAAATTCTGACAAATTAGTGGAAGGGAAATCAATCCCCAAATTAAAATCTAAGCTGAAAGAAGGAGTTGCTGAAACAGAGATTCCCAAAAAAACTGTGAAAAAGGTAAAGACTAAGACGAAATCAAAAAGCAAAGAATAATACACTGAGATTTTGAATAATTTTTTCAGACGTACCTTAACCGGAGGATGGATAGTAATATTCGTTTTGGGAGGGTTTTGGCTTCACCCGGTCTCGTTTTTTTTAACAGGATTGGTCATACTTACTGGTGCGATGTATGAATATAACCTCATGATCAGGAACACAGGGGTGAAAACTCAAATGTTTCCCGGTATTATAACCGCGATAACTGCTTATGTTCTTTCAACTTTAATAGCTTCCGGAGTTCTCTCTGTGAAATTGTTTTTTATTCTTATACCAATGATGATACTCATTATGGTTATAGAACTTTACAGGAAACAGGAGAAGCCATTTGACTCGCTGGCGCATACATTTTTTTCAGTGATCTATATAGCGTTACCGTTTTCAATGTTTCCCTTTGCAGCATATTCGCGTACAGGGCTTAATTCATTGATTCCTCATGAAAGTATTTTGTTTTCGCCCGGAATAATTATCGGTTTCTTCCTTCTTATCTGGGCAAATGATACCGGAGCATATCTGACTGGAATGACTTTTGGCCGGCACAAACTTTTTGAACGCATATCTCCGAAGAAAACCTGGGAAGGGTTTATTGGAGGCTTTATTGCTGCCATTATTGTTGCCTGGCTTCTTTCGGATTGGTTCGGTGTTGTAGATAAAATACAGTGGGTAGTTATTTCTATAATAATATCAATATCAGGAACATACGGTGATCTGATTGAGTCAATGCTAAAAAGAAGTACAGGTGTTAAAGATTCCGGGAATATTATGCCGGGTCATGGCGGATTTCTCGATCGTTTCGACAGTGCAATAATTTCTTTTCCATTAGTATATCTTTTTATTTTACTTGTTGGATGATTGGCCGGACTTGATTAGTTTTGATCAAATTTTATAAAAATGAGAATTTACATTCATAAGGAAGGTTATAAGATATTAGCTGTTGGTTTTTTGATATTGCTGGTACTTAATATAATTGTAAATATTGTCTGGGCAGATATTGAACTTGTAAGATGGGCATTTATCATCTGCTCATTAATACTATATGTTTTTTTATTGTTTTTCTTCCGGTTGCCTGTTCGGACAATGGAACCTGATCCCGGACTTATCTACGCTCCTGCTGACGGGAAGGTGGTTGTAATTGAAGAGACAATGGAAAATGAATATTTTAAAGATTTACGTCTCCAGGTTTCCATTTTTATGTCTCCTTTCAATATGCATAGTAACAGATACCCGGTATCCGGCTGCATTAAGTATGTAGGATATCATCCGGGAGAGAATTTGGTTGCCTGGCACCCTAAGTCATCTGAATTGAATGAAAGGAGTACCATTGTTATTGAAACGGCAGATGGAACTGAAATCCTTATCAGACAGATAGCAGGAGCAGTTGCCCGTAGGATAGTAACCTACTCTAAAAAAGATCAGAATGTTCTTCAGGGAGAAGAACTTGGATTTATAAAATTTGGTTCCAGAGTAGATGTTTTTTTACCTGTCGGAACTGAAGTTGAGATTCCAATACTTCAGCAGGTGAAAGCAAACAAGACAATTATAGCCAAAATCTGATCGAAATATTATGAGCAGGATTGATAACAAAGTAATAGATATAACAGCAGATGTTAAATGGATTGGTGTACTGGATTATGACATCAAAACTTTTGATATTGTTATGAATACGGAATACGGAACTACCTATAATTCATATTTCATAAACGCTGAAAAGAAGACAATTATTGAGGTTGCAAAAGAAAAATTCTTTGATAAATACATTGAAAAACTGAGTTCAGTTACTAACCCGGAAGAGATAAATTATATTATTCTTGATCACACTGAGCCTGACCATTCAGGAAGCCTGAAACTTCTCCTCAATCTGGCGCCATCTGCCATTGTAGTCGGAAGTGGAAATGCGATCAGGTACCTGGAGGATATTGTAAATTTCCCTTTTAAGTCATTGGTAGTTAAAGATGGCGACATACTTGACCTTGGCAATAAAACACTAAAATTCATTTCTGCACCCAATTTGCACTGGCCGGATTCAATCTATACTTATCTTGTTGAAGAGAAGGTTTTGTTTACCTGCGATTCTTTTGGAGCGCATTACTGCTCTACTGAAATGTATAGTGACTTCTCTGAAAAGTACAATGAATCATTCAGGTACTACTTTGATATTATCATGAAACCTTTCAGTAGGTTTATGTTAAAAGCTATTGAAAAGATCAAACCACTTGAAATGGATTTTATCTGTCCCGGGCATGGTCCGATACACCATAAAAATCTAAACAGGGCAATTGAATTGTCTGAAAAATACGCCCTGGAATATATGAAACTTTCTACCGACCGGGAGCATATGAACATATTGATTACCTATGTTTCAGCTTATGGTTATACAAAAGAAGCTGCCGGATATATTGCCGAAGGGATACGTGAAAACAAGGATCTTACTGTAGAAATTGCTGATATTGAGAATATTTCTATTGAGGAGCTGGATGCGAAACTGGTTATGGCTGATGGTATTTTAGTTGGTTCACCTACCATTAATCAAAACACACTACTACCGGTTTATAAGTTATTTGCGTTGATAAATCCGATCAGAGATAAAGGCAAACTCGGCGGTGCCTTTGGATCGTACGGATGGAGTGGGGAAGCACCAAAGATAATTCTTGAAAATCTTCGTGTTTTAAAGTTAAAAATATTTGAAGAAACAGGAATGTTTAAATTTTATCCAGGTGGCTGCAAGGAGGACGTTCTTAAAACCTTCGGAAGGAAATTTGCAAAGACATTCATAGAAGAGTGCGGACATATTAAAAATCCCGGTAATTAGCCGGGATTTTTTTAAAAAGAGTAATTACGAGATCGCAATCTGTCTGGTAATTTTGTTTTTTTCCTCTTCCTGTTTCGGAAGCGCTACAGTAAGAACTCCATCTTTGTAGTTTGCTTCTATCTTATCCCTGTTTACATTTTCAGGTACATAAAAGCTTCTGCAGAAAGATGAATAACTGAATTCTTTTCTTTTGTAATCATCTTTGTTTTCCTCTTTTTCAACCCGATTCTCTGAAGAGACAGTAAGAACATCTTCATTAATATCAATTTTCAGATCATTCTTGTCAATCCCCGGTACTGCAAGGTCAAGGATATAGTTCTTGTCATCTTCCCTGATGTTTACCGACGGCATTGAGCTTGTTCTGTTTGAGAGTGCAGGCAAAAAATCGTCGTCAAAGAAATTCGACATAAAAAATGGCCTGAAACTTCTGCTTGTAATTGTTGGTAACATGGTTTTGTCCTCCTATAATTTAAGTTAAACATATTTTAATTTCGAATTACTATTTTCAAACTCTGTTCCAAATCATTAAGCATGACAACATGGCCGATGTGTAGAAAGTATTGCAGACAATATGACAGTAGATTATTTGTATTATTTAAACCTAAACAGTTACGAATATGGCTTAATATGAATAACCCCCATCT
>Ga0209747_1000518_pt1 | contig 20755 bp, 17 predicted proteins | sample BarGraNGADG00311_FD_184498 | JGI IMG/M metagenome (GOLD analysis project Ga0209747, IMG submission 184498) | Arctic peat soil microbial communities from Barrow, Alaska - Barrow Graham LP Ref core NGADG0011-311 (SPAdes) (version 2) | ecosystem: Environmental > Terrestrial > Soil > Wetlands > Peat...
AACCATAAGGTCCCCGCACGCGCACTATCTCTTAAGAATCGAAGGCGACTCAACAGACTTTTAACCAGAGAGACAGAACTATCTCCCTAAATGTGTGGCATCTGCGGCATCTTTGGAAGAGAAGATAAGCTACTGGTCCGACAGATGCTCTCGACTATCAAGCATAGGGGGCCCGATGATGACGATGTCTATACAGATTCAAATATTTCGTTAGGACATTGTCGTTTAAGCATTATTGATCTCTCCTCAAAGGGAAGACAGCCAATGTCTAATGAGGATGGCGACATATGGCTCTCCGCAAATGGAGAAATATATAATTTTCAAGCCTTGAGACACGATTTGGAAGAAAGAGGGCACGACTTTCACTCCCATTCCGACAGCGAAGTAATCATCCATGCTTACGAAGAGTATGGCATTGAATTTGTGCAGAAATTGAGAGGAATGTTCGCTTTTGCCCTTTATGATGGTAGAGTGCCGCGTCTGATACTTGCTCGAGATCCCATCGGAAAAAAGCCCTTGTATTACTGCTTCGGCCAAGAAGGCCTAACATTCGCATCTGAAATTAAGGCCATTCTTGAATCGGGGGTTGAAAAGGGGGTTGATTTTGCAGCTGTTTGCGCGTATCTGGCTTTTCAGTATTCACTCGGAGCGCAGACATTGTTTAAAAATATAAAAAAAGTGCCCCCAGGATATATGCTAATTTGTGACAAAGGAGGGCTAAAAGCGCACAAATATTGGGATCTTCAAGAGCATTGCACTAACGCGAGCATTAGGGAAGCAACAACAAAGCTCCGCAATTTGTTGGAAGAAGCAACGGATTTGAGAATGATTGCAGATGTGCCAATAGGGGCGTTTCTTTCCGGAGGGGTAGACTCATCATCGGTCGTTGCTTTAGCAAGACGAGCTTGCGGTGAAGGAGAATTTCATACATTCTCAGTGGGATTTGAGACATTTTCAGAATTGGGTTATGCAAACCTTGTTAGCGAACATCTAGGGACAACTCAGCACGACCTCATTGTTACTGATGAATTAGTTTTGCGTAATATTGACCGAATTGCTTGGCATTACGATGAGCCATTGGGCGATGCCGCCATTATCAACCTCTTCTTTCTCGCTAAAGAAGCACGAAAATACGTTAAAGTAGTTCTTGCAGGTGAAGGTGGCGATGAGCTATTTGGTGGCTATGATGCGTATAAAACCGCTCGTAAGATTGCGCTATATTATCGACTTCCCAAGATCGTAAGAGGGGGGATAATAAAGCCCTTAATAAATTTCTTTCCATTCAAAGAGAAGAGATACCTGAAGGGATACCCCACTATAGGGGCAGCGTACAAGCTCGCAAACTCGCTCACAGAAAAGACATTTGACGATGCTTATTTCCAAAGGGTAAGGTACCTGAGCGGCGGTGAAATTAGCTATTTGACTTCATTAACCTGCAATCAGATTAGGGGATCCGCCTTTCGAAACCCCGTGATGGTCGAACCATTGAATAAAATGCTAGCATTTGACTGTAAAAATCTTTTACCTGAAAAATTTCTTATGAAAGCGGATAAGGCAACTATGTCGCACGGTTTAGAGGAACGGCTTCCATTGCTTGATAAATCCGTTATCGAGTACGCTTTTTCCATCCCACCGCGTCTCAAGCTTAAAAAAGGGCAAGGAAAATATGTTTTTCGCAAAGCTGTAAGCGACCTACTTCCTATTTCGATCATAAACAGAGAGAAACAAGTATTTGGGACCCCTGTTGCGTCTTGGTTAGCCGGTGAGCTCAAAGATTTTGTATTAGAGAAAATTGCCAATGGCTCTTTACTACAGGCAATTCTCAGGCCCGACAAATTAAAAACTCTTACTGAAGGATTTGAACGGGATCCAACACGTAATAGAACAATCGTTTGGACACTCTTCGCACTGGAATTGTGGTATGACACCTATTTTAAAGCTTAAACAGTTGGCAAGCTGTCGTAGGTTCTTATGCAGCTATTCGAATCGCTGCAAGCTAGGGAGAGCAAAAAAAGCCTCAGCGAGCATTATCATAAGAGTTCTGATTTGAAGAGCAAGCAAAAACTTATGTTCCAGAAAAAAATAGTCAGCCTAGCAAGACGCAAGAATTGTGAAGTAACATCTTCGCTGCAGTTATTATAAGCGTGACGGATCTAATGGACGAACAAGCCCCCCCCTCGATATTTGAGATTAAAAGCGACTTTTTGGCACGTCTCGTGTCTGGTCTCAGAATAAAAAAGAATCTCTTGATCGCAATTGCCGGTTTCTTGGCATTGGTCACGAACTTGACGGTGCTTTTCGACGTGCCTGTCTTGCGAGAGGTGAGCAGTTTTGTGTTCCTGACCCTCCTCCCTGGTATGTTGCTCGTTCAGCTCCTCAACCTGAGGGGTGGCTTCGTAGGAAAGTTTGTTTTGTCTTGGGGCTTAAGCTTAACTTTTATACTGTTTTATACCTTGTTCCTTAATAGCATTCTGCCGCAGATTGGTGACGCAACCCCGCTGGTATCGGTCACCTTGCTAATCTCCTACGACCTCGTGCTTGTGCTGCTCGGCGTTCTATATTATATAACGGGCAATGTCGATACAGTGCAATTTTCGCTTGGAGCGGTTAACTCATCAAACGCGTACTTGTATATCGCCCCACTTTTCTTTCCGCTACTTAGCGTATTTGGCTCATATGCGATGAGAGCTGCCAACCTTAATGCTATATCGATTGCTCTACTTTTTCTCATAGGATTCTATATTGTGTATGTGTTCTCTCTCAAAGATAAGTGTCCAAAAAGTGTCTATCCAGTTCTCATATTCTCAATAGGCCTTTCAATTCTGCTCTTGTTTACCCTAAGATCAAACCATCTTGTCGGCTCGGATATACACTACGAATACTACTACTACCAGTCAATTTTAGGCGATCATCGTTTGATACTGGGGAGTAGCTCTCCGCAGGCAACTCTTTCGCTCGATGCAGGTGTTGCGAGCATCGTACTGCCCGTCGTATATCAGCTTATCTCGGGGGCAGACCCAGAGGCGGTGTTCAGCGTGATCTACGCGTTACTGTTTTCGGTTGTTCCGCTTGTCGTCTATCTGATCTCAAAAAAGTACGTTGAAGAGCGATACGCACTTGTTGCAGCTCTTTTTTATATATCGCAAATCAGCTTCGGTTTGGCAAATACCCGGTCGCGAACGGCGATCGCCGTTTTGTTCTTTGCATTTGCGTTTTTGGTGCTTTTTCGCTCAGAAAAGCGATCAGCTAAAGAGGGTGCTCTGCTGACCTTGTTTGTAACTGCGGGCATAATATCGCATTATTCAACAGCGTACCTATTCCTAATTATGCTCATGGCAGCAGTCATTCTCCTTGTAGTGCTGCCTACCAAGAATCGCTTCGTGACAAGAATCAACGTTGTAACGGCAGTCTTGTTTTTTTCCGTGAGCTTCTTGTGGTACGCGCTAGTCACAGCTTCAACTTCTATAACTTATGGCATATCTTTCGTGCGTGAAGCGTTGAACGGATTCTTTTTTGATTTTTGGTCGCCGCAAACGCGGGGCGGAGCCCAAGCTCCTTTAGGTATAGATATTGCTCAAAAAGGTCTCTTGCAGCAGATCGAATTTGGACTTACTTGGGCAATCGTCGGATGCTTGATACTTGGAGTGGCGGTCTTGGTTATAAAGCGGAAAGACATGGTCGCGAACTACGCACGTTCTGCCGCACTGCCATTCCTGAGGGCGCGATTTGAAATTGAATACTTAGCCCTCGCGCTTGCTGCTACGGGCCTCATAGTGGCGTGCGTAGCCGTGCCGTACTTCTCGCAGGCGTATAGCTTGAACCGCACGTTCTTCTTTGTGACGACGATCCTGTCGGTCTTCTTCGTGATAGGTACTATCATCCTTTCAGCTTGCGTGATTGCCATTCTAAAAGCCGCCCACAGCAAATTGAAAGGCAAATCAGCGACCGAATACGATGGCCACGAGTCACGACGAACTACGCTTCAGGTTCATCCAAACCTTGCGATCGCGTTAGCTCTGATCATAATAGTGCCATACTTGCTGATCAGCAGTGGTGCTCTCTATAGCGTGACAGGAACCCCTAGGAGTTGGTCGTTTGATTCCACAGGGGCTGTTTACTTCGAGAACATCATCCACGATCAAGATTCGGCTGCCGCAAAATGGATCGCATCGTCTGCTAGACCAAACGCGACGGTAGCTGTGACAGATATATATGGTAGAGCGAGATTAGGAAGCCAGGGGCATATCCCTTACTTTAGCATCTCCATGTTAGCTAACAACGCGAGCTACCACGAATTTACTTACTTATACTACTATAACGTGGTCGAACATAAATACGATGCTGAGGGTTCCGGGATCCCCGCTGACACCCCCGGCAATATGACCGTTTTTTCGGCCGCGCTATCAGGTCAGAGCAGAGTGCTCGATGCTGGCGGTTCACAAGTCTATTATAATGGCTTGAGGAGATGACAGCACTTACCGATTAGCCGCACCGTGAACTTAACGGTAGAGGCTTCCCTAATGTCGCACACTTTAGATTACCTCGAGTCTGCTGAATAAATAGACAGTACCGGTCGGACGTCGTAGGACGGGCCCTAGCAGCTAAGTTTTGCGAAGCAATAGGCATAGAGTTCGTCTATGATCCAGCAGTCTCATTTTACGCACAATTGTCTCAGTCGTTAAGCGTTAAGCGTAATTTCAAGCGCACACATCTTGAACAAACTTGATTCATTCATTGTGTGTCGTACTGCGGTTAATCAAACATCGCAATCCTTCAACGCTCAGAAACCTCTGTAGCAGATGGATCAAACCGCAAATCCACGCAAGAGGCAAACGTGCTAAACTGAGGACTTCTTCGAAGATCTGGCTGCGACTTTCTACGGCTAAAGCATTGGCACCATTGCATGAGCAAAACTAGTGAAAGTGGAATCTTTGCCAACCTGCACGCATTTGAAATAATTGCAGAATAATGCTTTGAGGCCAGTCTTGCTGCAAAGTCTATGCGTTCGTTCTACGCTCGGATCGCGGTTTACTGAAACATAAATAGCTATTTTGCTAGTAACATAAAGCCAACTCGTGGCCTCAAAGACCGGAACTATAATATCGGACCTCCCAAAACAACAACTAACGTCGCGGGATGCTGCCCGTGAATCAAGTAGGATGCTATGAAGATAGCGATTCTAATACACCACTACTTGCCTAAATGGCAGGGTGGGGCAGAGGAAGCAACCGCACACCTAGCTCATTATTTGGCAGCACGAAATCACGATGTTCATATAATAACTTCCTTGGACGAGGGATTACCAAAGGAAGGCGTTGAAAGTGGCGTGCACGTACATCGCATTCATTGGCCCAATTTGAGACTTGTAGGCTTTGTCTTATTCGGATTTAAGTTCTTGAGCACTGTACGTAGAATTGACCCGCACGTTATTCTTGTCCAAGGTATTTCTTTGGGTTTGTTCGGTTTCTTCGCCAAAAGGATATTGAAGAAACCATATGTGGCGTGGGGTCACGGCGAAATATCTTCCCTCCATTACCTGTTTAAGAAACAGATAAACACAGTCGTTTTGAAAGACGCTGATGTAGTGATTGCGTTAACCGATGACATGAAGAAGGTTATGCAGCGATATTGTTCAAGAAACATCTCTGTCATACCAAATGGGGTAGAAGTGAAGCCTTTTGAACAGATCACTCGAGAAACGGCACGACGACGGCTGGGAATCAATGAAACTGAAAAGATCGTCCTATTCGTCGGCTCTTTATATCTAATTAAGGGCATTAGATATCTAATCGAGGCGATGCCGCGTATAACACAAACGGAGCCGAATGCGCGATTGTTGCTTGTAGGTGATGGTGAGCAGAGGGAAAGCCTCGAGCGACTAGTCGGCACGTTGCAGCTACTGGGGCGCGTATTTTTTGCTGGACGGGTGCCGCACGATCGCGTTCCGACCTTCATGGCTGCGTCTGACCTTTTCGTTTTGCCGAGTCTATCGGAGGGGTTACCAATCGTCATTTTGGAAGCTATGGCAGCCGCATTGCCGATAGTGGCAACCAATGTGGGGGGCGTCCCATCGATTGTCAAAGATGGAGCAAGCGGTTTTTTGGTTAATCCTCGAAACCCGGTTCAAATTGCCGATAGCGTTTCTTTTATTCTAAGCGACCCTGAACTACGGCAGAACATGTCTGGATACAATAAAAATGAAGTTATGCGTTATACGTGGAAAAACGTCGTCGACGATTTTGAAAGAGTACTTGTAAATTATGTTAAGCTTATGTGAACCCCATTCATTGCTATAAAGACGCTGTATTTTTAGCTGACGCTGTTAGATGAATCAAAGGCAACGTTCAATCCGCTGGGTCGGACGTTTGCCGACCAACGGGCAAAGAAGAAGTGACGAGCAACAAATCATCCGGGGCAGTGGGGGGCATCACCGCCCAAGTGTGCGCCATTACGGTCGCTTTTAACAATCCAGAGGAGCTTTCGCACCTGCTTCGCTCCTTACCGGGCACGACGAGTTTGAGCGGCTTGATAGTAGTGGATAATTCCGAAGACCACTATATAAAAGATAATCAATCAAGCTTTCAGGAGTACTCACAAGGCTACGCGTTCGCTCGCTATATAGAAGTTGGGAGAAATATTGGCTCGGCTGGAGGCTTCGCTCTTGGAATGAAAACTGCGCATGGCAAAGCTTTTGACTGGATATGGCTCCTCGATCAGGACGGAACTATTGAAAATAAATGTTTAGCAGTGCTCTTACAATATGCACATCAAGCAGATATCCTTTGCCCGAAAATCGTCGACATCCGCAATCCGCGCTGTGAACTGTCCTATCTGAGAGGCGTCCAAAATGTCTGGGGGAAGATTATTCCCGTACGTTCACAGGCAACGAACCAGAGTATCGACTTTTTTGCATCTCACGGTACTTTGGTGTCGAGAAAAGTGCTTGATCGAGTCGGTTACTATGACTCTGACAATTTCTTTGTTCGTGGAGAAGACTATGATTACTCGTTTAGGGCAAGGACCAATGGGATGACTATCCTTTTAGTAGTTGATGCGGAAGTAAGACATCCGAACTTCTTGCATAAGATCAGCAAGATGTCACGCGTGGATAAGGTTATAAATAAGCTTCTTCCTGAATTTCTAGGTTGTATAAGCAATCAGCTAACTTATGAACACAACTGTGCACCCAAGGGCCGTTCGTTGACTGTCTTATCAGACGCCTATCTAAGCACGAAGCGACTGAATACGCAGCAGTTCTGGGCCGCGCTCTTTTTTTCCCTGATTTTTGTCTCCTTGCACAAAATAATCGGTAGAGCATGTAGCTGGAAAAAGACGCTTCGGATGTACCGCTTCTGCGCAGCGTCTAAGTTTCAGAAGAAATGGCTTTTCAGCTCGCTGCAAGAATTCTGTCAGTATGTTCGTCGATAACTGCAGTTCGAGCATTGATTGGTTAAAGAGATCTGCTAACTTTTGAAGTCTGCTATCAGAATTCGTATTATGTCGCGTCATCATCAAAAGTCGATCTTCACTCTATAATTGATTGTGCTTCGGGGCAAGAAAAATCGAAAATGCCTTAAGAAAGCTGTTTTTGCAATTCGCATTGCATGGTGCGCATGCTACTTGCCGCTCGAACAATGGCTAAGCCGGCAAAGACAGCGAATGGTGCGAGGAAGATCAACGCTATCTCAAAGTATCTTGATAAGTTCAGCTTTTCAATTTGATCCGCGGGCGAAGGGGATAATGATGTACAGCCAGTACGCGCTCCTTTGAGGCATCGTACCATCTTGCTGGGTGTTGACAGGACACGCATAGCAAATTCGTCACTACCGCGGCCGTCGGCATTTATCACGTATACGACCGACCCTCAGTAACCGTAGCCATAACCCGGCGGGGCATTTTCAACGCCGCTTTTTTCCCGTCGCGTCCAAGAGCATAGATAAGCTGATCGATGGGCTGCTCACGCCCATACAGTCCCAACCTACCTCCTGAGATATTCAGTTTGCTCGATACAAGCAACGCCCAAGTTCATACTTATCTTCTGATCTGAGTGACTCCATACGGGGAACTAGTCGACAAGGTTGTATTGTGACTCTAAACGAATGCACATCTGTAACTGTAGCTCAGGCTGAAGCGTGCATCTAAGTTAACAGTTCGTTAACTTTAATCTCAAATTGGTCTGTTTGGAACTGTCGACTTGTTTCAATGGCTGTTTTAGCCAATTTTGTCCTTTTTTCCGGATCTTTCATCAGGTTGAGCGTGCTTTCTTTCAATTCCTCTATATTATTCCAGAGCAGTCCATTCAGCCCGTGGTGGACAATTTCGGGTTGTCCGCCTTTACCTACGACGACCGGAATGCACCCGTACGACATAGCCTCCGCCGTCACTATGCCAAAGTGCTCCATTTTTTCGGGATCCTTATTTTCATCTTCGTTGAAGCCTGTAGCGTGCCAAAGCAGCGTGGATCTGCTATATAAATCCCTTACAGTTTCGTACGGAGCGTTAAAGTGGAAGAAGATAGGGTACCCGTCAGCTTCTTTCTCGCACATCCTTTTATATAGCTGGCTGCTCTCGTCGCTCAACACACCGCCAACTAAATGATAATCCCAATGACCTTCATCCAGCTCGGCGTCTTTGCATAGTTGTTTGAAAGCTTGGATCATTTCCAGCTGTTTTTTGCTGTGCGGCTTTGTAGAAAATCGCCCGACGCTTAAAACATGTCGTTCCTTCAAGATATCGTGCTCGGCTGGAATATCAATCGGTGGGTAGAGCACTTCAGCTTTCCTGGCGTATTTTTGTTCAACCGTTTTTTTTACAAAATTTGAATAGACAACTATTCTATCATAGGTTGAAAGGTTAGAGTCAAAGAACAATTTCAGGCCGGCACAGCGAAATAAGAAGGGAGTTTTTACGTTGGTTGGCGGTATTTGAATGATCACGATATTTTTGTTCGCATGCGCAGGTTGAAGAAAGAGCGGCTCTCGCGATTGATTTATAAATAGGTCGTATTGCTTGCTGCATTTTGATAACACTACGCTTTGCGTTAGTCGCTTAACAAAAGAGTTCTTTTTGGCTATGCCGGGAATTGCTAGAACCTTTAAGTTTACATCACTTAGATTGACGTTTAATCGATTTTCTAACGTCTTCACAACTCCCGCAACCTCTCGCTCTGGTATTTCAAAAGTAATGAGATCCACATCGTGCTGTCTGCTCAATATTTCTGCAATTTTACATACATACTTCTCTCCACCGCCATACACCAACAAATCTGGAGCACAGATTCCGACCCTCATTGGAAGCCTCCCAAGCAGATAAATCAAGTCTTTGACCGAACGGAGTGTGGGTTTGCGTAGTTGATTGTCGCATAACACCCGCAATTGCTATAAGTAAACAGAGTAAATAAAAATGCGAAAGATCGAAACACAGACATTTTGCTTTAGTTGAGCATAGTCCTTTAAATTAATAAATACTTCTTGATTCCAATCGCTTATGTTTTGTTTGATTAGTGGATGAGCACGGAAAGGGACATTAGACGGACAAATCGATCGAGAGCTTGCTTCCAAAGGGGCATAATATGATCTTATACTGTCAGATTAATCTAATCTAGGAGTGTCCTCTTTTTTGTTTAGCTGGCTCAAGTCTCTCAAACTTAGCCCCCTCGCACGATGTCCCGGAAGAGCGCCATACCCTCTTTTGTCGATCACGCGCCAGAGGTATAGCATCGCGAAGAACAACAGTACCGCAGGAAAAACTGACAGTAGATTAAATTCCCTAGGTAAACAATAAACAAACCCATCAATAAACTAGCCGCACCGATCTTGACCAAGCCTGCTAAGTCCTTGTTGGAGGGGGAGTACCTGATCCCGGAACTTACGAAAACACTGAGCAATAAAACCGTTTACTCCGTAGCGGCAGTCGCGATGCTGGCATCAACGTAACTGAATCGGGGTATCAGTATTAGGTCCAGTGTTACATTTTCCTGACAATCACAGGCCTCAATGTAAAAAATATTTGCAAAATAACGTTAGAAAAAACTAACGATATTTATTACGATATTAACGATATGCACGGATTCGCCTATAAGCTTCGTGCTGGGCCCCATTTCATATTTGGGGCAAAAAACACTATATTACCGAAATCAAAAAAGAAAAAATTAGCTAGGAGATAAGGAATAAATTATAGGAACACGCTGCGTTATCCGGGTGGGCTTGTTTAAATAGATCCGGGCGTCCTCCTTTTGAGCCGTTTTGGGAAATCTTTGTGAATTGATAACGGGCAGTCTCTGCCGGTGGTTATAAATGGTTAGGACAAAGATACTCCCAACTGGTTTTTCTTTGGCTTCAAAATCCGCGAAACAGAAACGGCTACTTGAACTTGATATGCTACGAGCACTTGCAATCATTATGATTGTGATCGGTCACACTTTTTTTTTCGGTACTACCCCACTGTTCATTAGCGCCATAGGATACTTGCAGCCGTATCTCTTCTTTTTTGGCCTGTCGTTGTTTTTCTTCGTATCCGGATTTGTCTTGTACTACAGTTATGGCCGTATAGAAACAACGGCGGATATGCTCACCTTCTGGAAGAAGCGGTTAATCAGGTTATTCCCGCTATACTGGCTTGCACTAGTTTCTATTTTTGTCTTAGAGACCTTAAAAATCGAAGAGAACTTTACACACTTCTCTTTTAGTAGCGTGCTAATTCAACTGTTAGGCTTACAGGCGCTTCTCGCTCCGCGCTTCATAAATTCAATATTCACGTTATGGTTTGTCGGTCTCATCTTACTCTTTTACCTCTTGTATCCGGTGATACTATATCCTTCACGTGATGGTTCACATTTGATTCTCGCTTCGTTTGCAGTTATTCTACCTTTTGTTATTATGAGACTTGCATTCGACATTATCGATTTTAGATTCTTTCTGTATTATGGGATATTTGTCGCAGGAATACTGACGTGCAAACAAGGAGCGATGTACAAGACTAGCCCGAAGCCACGATTTTTATATATAGGCGCTATTTTGCTGATGGCGCTTCTTGCCCTGATTAACTTCAGCGCCATCCGAGGGATTGCAACAGCAGCATCGAATGGAGCTTTATTCAACGGATACGGATATTTCTCCTATAATCCAAGCGAGCTTCCTTTACTAATAACAAAATTTTCATTGATAATTCTGTTGAATATGGTCGCGCTATTGTTTATTTACGTTGTATTTATCGCCGCTCGGTTATGCGTTCCTTCGATTAGCAGGGCACTGCTAAATCTTATTCTAATCATTGCGTTTTCGGCATACAGCATTTATTTATTTCACGGTCAGATTCTTGCCTGTGTAGACGTCTTTGTTCATCATGTATTTCAACTGGGAGTGATCCAGACTGACATAGCACTGATTTTGCTTGGATATCCACTGATTCTAGGATTTGCATATTTCGTGCAGAGAGGAGAGAACAACGTAGTAAATCGAATCCGGAACATCAAAAAAAGAAGTGCACAGTAGGTCCGAAATCGAAAAAAGAGATTATTAGCTAGGATATAAGGAGAGGTTAGTTGAGCATCGTGTCGATTGTGACGGTGTAACGCTAACGCACTCCGTTATTGAGACAAGACCAATGCACAAATAAAAAGCAATGGAAATGCATATGTGAACGGCATTTTGATATACCGTTTCATCATACTAGTGCTTGGGTTCATAATACAAATTCTACCAAGACACTTATCTAAGAGGCGAATGGTAGGTTAAGAATTTCTATTTAAATCACCTTCTTTTTTCAGTCACCATATCATAATTGGGCCACCGAATTCAGTACAGGACTACAGTGAGTGCGCTAAACTTGTTACTAAATCATCGTGTTTTTGGAACTTAAAAGTCCTCAAGGCGTCTCTAAAGGCTGTGTTAGTCCGAACCTCGTAGTTATCAAGCTCATCCATAACATTTTCTATCTCTTTGCTATTAGCAGGCAGGTACCCCTTTGACGATTCAAAACCGCTAATAAGCAGGCCCACGAGTCTTCCCTTTGCTACGTGCGCTTCATACATGTCGTACGACAGTGACATACCGCTGTCCCGAGTGATCCGAACGCTCCATATAGTTGCATTAGGCATCGCTTCCCGCAGAAGGGTTACGACGCCGGAAGACCCTGTAGCGTCGACTGCCCACGTTATGCTCACCTCTTCGGATGTTGCTCGCAGCTTTTGCTCAAGGTTCGTTATCATCTTAACTATTGAGCTCCAAAGCAGGCCGAGAGGGAAGCGGTGAAAATACTTTACGAAGAAATAAGGTGTCGATCCTGAAAACCGCAGTTCTGTCACTGCTATAGCCGTATGGTCCTGAATACGGCCTAAGTCGACGCCTCTATGATATTCTGCAACCTTTTGGGCCATGCTCGGGAGCAACATCTGCTGCTGACCCAGCACGCCATCGCTGCCACGTCTCAAAGCTAATGCCGTCTTGCGGCATCCAAGTATGAGGGTCATAAACCATCTTCTTATCTCCTTTCGCTGCTGTGTTAATCTAAATCTAAGTCAATCGGCCTTTCTTTGTCATAGTTCAGCTGCCGTTTCTCTGGCTCGTACTGCTCCTGCTGCTCCTGCTGCTCCATCTCTAAATCATCAAGGCCCTCTTCAAGGTCAAAATCAAAGGCCTGTAGACTTGGGTCTATCGCGCGCCTTGTGAGCGCAACAGGGAACAAAGAGAACTCGTTCCTTGAAAAGAGCTACAGTAATTTGCACTATAATCAAAAGTAATCGAATCGATTGTACAGTCTAAAAATTGCTTAACTAAATAAGCCGAGTCCCATCGACAGTTTGACGCGTTAACCGACATCTATTTTACAAAGGAGCCCTTCAAAATTCTTACAGGTCGCGTCAAGAATCATAGACCTCTAGAAGAAGGCCGGAAGTTGAAAATCGTTATATTGTGTGGTGGTTTGGGAACTCGGCTTCGAGAAGAAACTGAATTTCGCCCTAAACCGATGGTCAACATCGGCAGTCGCCCTATTCTGTGGCATATCATGAAGATCTATGCTTACAGCGGGTTTAACGATTTCGTGCTATGTCTGGGCTACAAGGGAGATATGATAAAGGACTATTTTTGGCACTATGAAATAATGAATAACGATGTGACGTTGGAGCTTGGGAATCCGGATAACATTACGATCCATCATTCGCATCAGGAAAAAGGGTGGAATGTAACCCTAGCTGACACGGGAGAGCGGGCTCTTAAGGGGGCACGCATAAAAAGAGTAGAGAAGTACATTGACGATGATGTGTTCATGATGACCTACGGTGACGCCGTGGCAGATATCAATCTGAACGAGCTCCTAAAGTTTCACGTCAATCACGGCAAAATCGCAACTGTTACTGGCATCCGCGCTGCTTCGAGGTTTGGAGAACTCAAAATAGAAGGAGATAACGTATTGTCGTTTAGTGAAAAGCCACCGATTGGAGCAGAGCTAATAAGCGGCGGTTTCTATGTTTTCAATAGAGGCGTGTTTGATTACGTTTGGGATGATGATGACTGCGACTTTGAATATGGTCCGTTAGAGCAGATTGCAAATGAAGGGCAACTCAAAGTCTACAAACATACTGGTATGTGGGCTTGCATGGATAATCTGAGGGATGTGGATTACTTGAACGGTTTATGGAACGAAGGCAAAGCGTTTTGGAAAACGTGGGCCTCTAGATAATGAAAGTGTTAGTAACCGGCAGCGAAGGCTACATAGGATCGGTCTTGGTCCCCTATTTACAGTCTTTTGGCCATGAAGTTGTCGGGATAGATGCGTGCTACGTTGCCGACCGCCAATTCTTAGAAGAGCAGAAACCGTATACGCTTGTCAAGAGTGACATTCGAGATGTTAAAGCTCAAGAACTAGAAGGATTTGATGCTATCTGCCATCTCGCAGCTCTCTCTAACGATCCTGCTGGAGAGATAAACCCAAATGTCACTGCTGATATCAACTTTTCAGGTACCCTCTCGCTTGCAAAAGCCGCTAAGAAAGCTAGGATTCAAAGATTTCTACTGTCCGGATCGTGTAGCATTTATGGCGCGAGCGATACCTCAGAACTGCTGAGCGAGGATGCTAGATTCAATCCAGTTACAGCTTATGCTAAGTCAAAAGTTGATGCTGAACGCGGTCTATCCAAACTAGCTGAAGATAATTTCTCTCCCGTTTATTTGAGAAATGCGACAGCTTACGGAGCATCGCCAAAACTGCGGCTAGATCTCGTCGTTAATAACCTCGTTGCATCGGCTTATGCACTTGGAAAGATTGCAATGACTTCGGACGGGACGCCGTGGCGTCCATTGGCACATGTCAAAGACATTTGTTTAGCCTTTAAGTGTGCTCTCGAGGCGCCAAAATCAGTTATTCACAATCAGGCATTCAATATTGGAAGAACTGATGCCAATTATCAAATAAAAGATGTCGCCGGATTGATTAGTACAGTAATTACGAATGCAGAAATATCATTTGCGAACCCTGCTGAATCGAATATCGATAAGCGGACTTATAAAGTCAATTTTCATAAAGCACTTAACCTTCTGCCGGGATTTGTCCCCCAATGGACGTTAGTCGATGGCATAACGGAGCTGTACGAAGACTTCAAAAAGTTTGGATTAAAGAAAGAGCACCTTTTTTCAGATGAGTTCGTTACCGTGCATCGATATAAGAGTCTGTTAGCTCAAGGCAAAATAGACAAAGACTTCAGGTGGACGGAATAGGACACTCTCATGGCACGTTGTAGACTTTGTGGAAACAAGTTGCAACATATGTTTCTCTCACTTGGGAATTCTCCGCTCGCGAATTTGTATCTCGACGAATCTGAACTGCACACGACTGAAGCTTATTATCCGTTAGAGGTGTTCGTGTGTGATAGCTGCTTTTTGGTTCAACTAGAAGAATATGAAGCAGCAGAAAGGATTTTTTCAGCAACTTATGCCTATTTTTCATCTTATTCTGAAAGTTGGTTACAGCACTGCAAAGAATATACGGATATGATAGTGGACCGTTTCTTCTTAAACAAGCATTCACACGTGCTAGAAGTCGCCAGCAATGATGGCTACCTGTTACAGTACTTCAAGGAGTACGGCATCCCCGTGCGTGGCGTTGAGCCAGCAAAAAACACGGCTGAGGTGGCCAGAAAGAGAGGCATACCTACAGACGTGACTTTCTTTAACTCAACGTATGCAAAGAAGCTGCTTGAGTACGACCAACAGGGAGATTTGATCATTGGAAATAACGTTTTGGCCCACAATCCTGACCTTCACGACTTCGTTGAGGGCTTAAATATTGCCCTGAAACCTGATGGAGTCATTACAATGGAATTCCCGCACTTGCTCAGGCTAATGGAAAAAAACCAGTTTGATACTATATATCATGAGCACTTTTCATATTTCTCGTTTAATGTCGCACTTACCTTGTTCGCAAAGCACGACTTAGAGGTCTTTGATGTTGAAGAGATACCGACGCATGGCGGTTCTCTCCGAATTTACGCTCAGCACAAGGAAGACATACCAAAACCAAGAACACAGAGAGTTGAAAAGCTACTTGAAAAGGAGGCAACAGCGGGTTTATTCGACGTTGATACGTACTACAAATTTGGCGAAAATGTAAAGCTTACCAAGAGACTGCTGCTGCAATGTCTAATTCACCTAAAAAACAGTGGAAAAAAGATTGTTGGATATGGTGCTCCAGCGAAGGGCAATACGCTCTTAAACTACTGTGGTATTAGGACGGATTTTTTGGATTATACCGTAGATCGCAATCCTGCAAAACAAGGTAAGTATTTGCCAGGAACGCATCTACCTATTATGCATCCGGATGTAATCAAACAACATAAGCCAGACTACATTTTGATTCTACCGTGGAATATCAAAGATGAGATTATGCAGCAGCTAGGTTACATACGAGAATGGGGTGGGAGATTCATCATTCCAATTCCAACTGTCACTATAGTATAAGCTATGATTTTTAGAGATACGCGATTGAAAGGCGTATTTGAGATAGACCTTGAAAGAATAGAAGACGAACGCGGCTTTTTTGCTCGGAGTTACTGTAAGCGAGAATTTAATGAGCATAGCATAGATCTAGAAATAGCCCAGAGTAGCATTTCATTTAATCGTAGGAAGGGAACGCTACGCGGGATACACTTCCAAGCTGCACCTCTTGAAGAAAAAAAACTAGTAAGTTGTGTCAGAGGCGCGATATATGATGTCATCATTGATCTGCGCCCGAATTCAAGTACCTATACGCAGTGGATTGCAACCGAACTTTCAGCGCTCAATGATAGGTCCGTTTATATTCCAGAAGGGTGTGCACATGGCTTCCAAACGTTGGAAGATAACGCGCTCGTATCGTATCATATATCAGCATTCTACGTGCCGCGGTTAGCTCGAGGCGTTCGATGGGATGATCCGGCTTTCAGCGTGAAATGGCCGTACGAGCCACCACCAGTGATCTCGGAAAAAGACGCGTCATACGTTGACTTCCTAAAATAATGCCCCTCTTTTGCCCTTCATATGCACCATCTTGACCTGCCCCCACGCCCTCTAAGTCCACATCTTAAGTGCGAAACCGAACATACCTTTTCGATCTTTCGACTGGAGTTCCGAACAATGCAAAAAAGATCAGACCCGTTCATTGCGGAACGCGTAATCAGTGCTCGTTTTTAAGACATTTCTGGAGCGATCTACCGCGTGAAAAGCTTTAAGAAATCTAAAAGAGAGAACCTTTGCGGATTGAAATTAACATGAGCTCCTTAGAAAAAGTGTTTATCACAGGAGGGGCAGGATTTATCGGCTCCCATTTGATCGAGCGGCTCGCAACAGACGGGGCACATATCGAAGTCTTGGTACGCGGCGGGTTTAGTAACATTCAACATGTTGAGGGCTCAATTGAGCTAGTAAAAGGGGATATGACGACTGAATTTTCAATAGATGACGCTTCGACGGTGTTTCACTTCGCAGCGTTTTCCGACATACGGCGTTCTATTGAAAACCCTCGGTTGGCGTTCGGAAATACGCAGGGCACATTTAACCTGCTTGAGTCAATCAGGAGATCTGATACGGTCGAGAAACTCGTATACCTCAGTACGTCACACGTGTATGGTATCCCGCAGTACCTCCCGATTGATGAAAACCATCCCACACGTCCTCGTGAGCCTTACTCAGCTAGCAAGCTTGGATGTGAGGCACTTGTTTCGGCTTACAGCGTTACTTACGGTATACCTGCTTTTATCGGACGGCTGTTTCCCGTCTATGGTCCTCGCCAAAAAACGCAGTTCGTGGTTCCCCACATCATAACTCAAATGCTTGAACACGAAGTAATAGAAATGAGAAATCCCACCAATACGCTTGATTTCACCTACATTGATGATGTAGTCGATGGCTTATTGCTTGGAGCAAATCGTGCTGAGGGAACATATAACATCGGATCAGGCATCGGTGTAAATATAAAATCGCTTGTGACAAGTATCGCCGATATCTTGACAAAGGAAGTGGCTATTCACGTTCACACCGAAGGGGGGGTAAAGTATGCAGAAACAGAACGGATGTTGGCCGACATCAGGCGCATGCGCAGCCTTGGATGGAAACCGAAAACAACTCTCGCAGAAGGATTGAAGCGTACTGTAGAGTGGTATGACGCTCATCGAGGCACGTCCTAGCTGACATTCACAGGCTCAGCCATAAGGTCGGATGGAAGCCTACATACTTGATTAGGCTCAAGCGATTTTTGAGTATTAACATACGGACGATGAAAATAGATGAAGAGCACAATAGATACGGACGTTAAATCAGTTGAGGTGGAACGGTTTAATGAACACAAGGTAATACCGCTTTATTCAAAAGATGGTTTTGAGTTGATTTCAGAACTATGGATGAAGGTTGGAATGAATGAAAAAAAATCCGCACATTTTCACGTGGATGGGGCGGCCTATCATACAGTTTCCAATGGACATGTTTCGAATTCAAGAAGTTTTGTTCACGATCACACCAGATGTAATTCTAGAGACGGGCATAGCACACGGAGGATTATTGATTTATTATGCCCGCTTATGTAAGCCTTGAATAGGGGAAGGGTTATTGGCGTTGATATTGACATCCGATCACATAACCGAGAGGCCATCGAATCACACGAGTTATTCCCGTATATCACCCTAATTGAAGGAGATTCAATCGATCCTAATACCGTCCAAGCGATGAAGCAACTTATAGGGCCGGGAGAGGTCACGTGATAATCCTTGATAGCAATCACACTAAAGACCACGTTTTGCAAGAGCTTGAAGCGTATCACGAGCTGATAAGTCCATGTTCTTATGTTGTAGTTACGGACGGAATAATGAAGGACCTTTCCGATGCTCCACAAGGAAAGGCGGAATGGAAGTTTGACAATCCGTGCGAAGCGGCAAAAGAATCCTTTACAAAAACACCCCGACTTTGAAATAGAGACATCAGCTTGGTTATTTAGCGAGAATGAACTCACAAAAGACGTGACATACTAGCTTGGAGCGTGGATAAGGAGGGCCTGACCCAATGTCCCGAATGGCTAAAAAATATTGTCGCAAATCTTGGAGAGAACATATAAGCGCTTTTGACTCGCTGTAGAAGCAACAATTTCAGGGGACGCGACCAGATGACCGACGCTGGGAACGTTAAACTCAGGACGAGCTGCTTTTTCATTAGTTTGATGTTCTAGTCGTTTTTGGGAGCCGATCTTAATTGAGCTAGCAGATCTACCGCTCCAACGAAAAGCTCTTTGTCCAATACAAAAACGAGAGCGAAATAGCTGAGTAGGCTCGCGGCTGTGACGATGGCTAAAATAATCACGTTTTGTGTGACGCCCAGCCTCTCGAGAGAGATCCGAAGAAGAAACGCAATAGCCCCTAATATAAGCGTTGCCAACACGATCGACCACAGCCTCGCTAAGAAGTCCTTTACCTTCAGGTCTATTAGCCGAAATGCGATTGCAAAAGACGGGTAAGTTATGGAGTATGTCGCTATTGAGTACGCGATTGCAACCCCCAAGACCCCCCAACGAAGCCCGACGGCAAAGGAAATACTAAAAACACTCGTCGAAACGATGCTCCACTTGAACAAAATATCAGTTCTGCCCTGCGACATGTATGTTAAACCCACAGCTGCTAGAATTGACTGTACGGCAGCTGTTAGCGCTAGGATTTGAACCAGCGGGATCGCGCTTATCCACTTGGGGCCGTAAATCACTCTGATAAGTTGAGGCGCCGTGACAAGTACCCATATCATCAACGGAAAAGAGACGGCGGCGATGTAGCGAGTAGCGGTGACAATAGCTTCGCGCACCGCCTGTTTGTCGTGCTGGATTATCGAAAGTGCAGGAAACATGACGCGCGTAATGACATCTGAAATGTTGCTCAGCGGAAAGAGAAGCAAGGTGTAAGCTAGGTTGTAGAAGCCGAGGGGGGTGGGGCCAAGAAATCGCCCAATGAGAAGATTGTCCATGTTTCGAGCGAAATAGTCAACGAAACTATATCCTGTGAGGTTCACACCGAACCCCAACAGGCCTTTGACGCGCTGCAGCCCGAGCAAAAAATGGGGAACCCATCGAGCATAAATGCAAGTGAATACTACTGTCACTAATATAGAGAGCACCGTGTACCAAGCCAAACTCCAGACTCCATATCCGGAAAAAGCCAAGAAAATAGCGACCGGGCCAGAAATGCCAACAGCGCAGATTCCGATGACGGCGAGGGCTTTGAAATTCATGCTTTTTTGAAGTAGCGCACTTTGCACGTAGCCAAATGAAGCGATGAAAAAGGTCGTGGACATAAACACGACAATGGGGGTCAGTCTCGGTTCAGAATAGAAGGCAGCTATTAGCGGCGCAAAGGCCGCCAATGTTGTTGTCAGCAACGCGCCCATGCCCACGCTTATCCAAAAAGACGACGATAACTCCTCTTCACTAATATCACTTTTTTGCACAATAGCAGACGCCAATCCAAAACCTGAAAATATAGCCACAAAACTGGAAAATACGCTCACCATAGCGATCAGGCCAAAGTCGCTAGGTGTGAGTAATCTCGCTAAGGTCGCGGAAATCAGTATTTGCATTAGCAGTCGGGTTATTTGTGACGTTGCAGACCAGCCAATGCCGCGTAAGGTTCTCGTTTTCAGGGTCATCTTAGTTCAAGATCGGTAACTTTTGTCGACGCGCTCCTCATCCGTTTATAAGCCTCTCGCTCGATTGTTGTCGTGATGCGACAACCTGGTGTCTGGACATCGTATTAATCAGTGCAGATACCACGCTCGCGAGACAGCCGTAAAGGTTTCAGTGCAGATCTACAGGTAAAAGTTGTCATTTGCTCTCGTGGAACGAATTGCTGTACTCAAATATGCGAAACAAGTAAAAACTATGGAAAGAGCTTAGCGCACATTCCGATAAGAGAAGTAGCGGAACATAGCGCAACTGACGTAACTTCTTGAAGGGCCAAAATGCGATCCCGTTAAAGTGCGTGCCAAGCGACCTTAGGCGATTAAAGCGCCCACATGCTCGAGCGCGAAGGCACAAAGTTCACACTCTTTGTCGATAACCGCGCTTGCTCGTACTGCAAAATGTGCTAAAATGAGGGACCTATGTCACGTCGATTGCACCAGTTGTTTGTAGTTTGCTTTTTATAGTCTTTTTATTCATTGACTTTTGCTGCGAGGCGAAATGAAATGATGGTGCTATATTGATTAGGCCCTATTCCTAGCTGCGTTGGTTATACCATTTTTAGGTTGATAGATAA
>Ga0209747_1000526_pt1 | contig 20645 bp, 17 predicted proteins | sample BarGraNGADG00311_FD_184498 | JGI IMG/M metagenome (GOLD analysis project Ga0209747, IMG submission 184498) | Arctic peat soil microbial communities from Barrow, Alaska - Barrow Graham LP Ref core NGADG0011-311 (SPAdes) (version 2) | ecosystem: Environmental > Terrestrial > Soil > Wetlands > Peat...
GGGCGGCGCGCCTGCAAGGCGCGCGACCGAGTCGTACTCGCTGAGTACTCCGAGGGAGCGGAACGACGCAGGCGTGGATGCAGCGGCGCTCGAATGCCAAGGTACCTGTGGGACGGAGCACTAAAGCGTCGGGCACCGGAGAAACGGAGCGGCATGGACGAACCACAGAGGGCGAAGGCCTCGAGGTGGCAGTCGATCAAGTCGAAGAAGTCGAACCTCGCGCTGCTGATCGCGGGGGTCGCGCTTGTCCTGCTGGCCCCGATCTGGCATTTCGCTGTCGCGCCCGCGCTCAAGGTCGTGCCGACCGACATCGACATGCTGCGGTCGTACCAGGGGACGATGCGGCAGTTCGCGCGGCCGCCCGGGCAAGGCGCCGGGGCCGCCGCAACGTACAACATCCTTGTGGAGCAGAGAGAGTTCAACCCGCTCGGCGCCTCGACCCCCGAGGTCGCGGTCCTCGAGCTCGATACGTCGTTCATCGACACGGCCGGCCATAAGCGCCTGACCGAGAGCAGGACGCGCTACGCCGTCGACCGTCGCAGCGCGAAGCAGGTCAAGGACGGCGTCTCCGCGCGGCCACGAGGCGGCTACTTCCTCGTGTTTCCGTTCAACACGCCGAAAGCGGATATCCCGGTGTGGGACGACGCCACGGGCAGGCCGCAGGTCGGGGTGTTCAGCGGCAAGACGACTTACGGCGGAGTGAGCGCGTACGTCTTCAAGGAGGAGTACAGCGACCAGCCACTGGCCTCTCCCCCGCCGGGGTTCCCCGCGCGGATGACCGGCGCGCAGATGAAGCAGATGCTGGGCGCCCAGGTGGCCGGCGTCGCCGACACCGACGTCATCACCGCGGACTACAGGGGAAGCCTGGCCACCGAGTTCCTGGTCGAGCCGGTCTCGGGCAGCCTGGTCGGCACGCGCGAGGCGTCGCGGACGGAAAGCGTCCTTCTCAAGGACCTGACGAACGGGCTCGCGCTCGGCCGGGACATCGAGAAGCTGGATGTCAAAGAGACCGTCACCAGCCTGTCGGGGGGCGCGAGCTTCGCGAGCGAAGAGATCAAGAAGATAAGGCTCCAGTACGAGTACATCCCCCTGGGGTTGCTCGCGCTCGGCATCGCGTGCGCGCTCATCGGGGCTTTTGCGGGCGTGAAGGACCGAGAGAGCCGCGGCTAGATGCGGTCGGTATAGATGTCGAAAGGCTGCTCGCCGTAGACGAACCGCCCCAGGTCCTCGCCGTTGTAGAGCTTGATGACGACCCGCCGCAGCTTTCCGCTCAACGTGTCGATCGAGTGCTTCGTAAGAGGGTTGTCGAGGAACCCTGAAAGGTCGATGGGCTTTCCGATCCTCACCGTCATCCGGCGATACAGCATGAAGCGGAACGAGCCCTCGGCGGCGGCCGGGTGGTCGACGTAGGTGCTCACGATCTTCGCGGGGATCGCCGGCAGCTTCACTTCTTCGCTCGGCACGACAGCGACCGGGATGATCGGTACGCCCGCCTCGAGCGCCATCCGCGCAAACCCTGTGCGGAAGTAGCTGATCTTGCTGGCCTTGTCCGGGCGCATGAAAGACTCGATGCCCTCGGGGAAGATCCCTACGATCTCGCCGTCCTTCATCAGCTGGACTGCCTCGTCCAGGCCCCTGCCGCTGCGGGTGCCTCCCTTGAGGGAGAGCTTCACCATCCCGGTCATGTGGTAGAAAGTCTTGACCATCGGGACGACGAACCCATGCGAGCCCGCGACGAAGTGGATGTAGCGGTCTATCTCGGTCATGAGCGCCACGGGATCCAGTACGGACCTGTGGTTGCAGATGAGGAGCGCGCCGCCTTGCTTGGGGATGTTCTCCGCGCCCTCGGCGTGGATCCTGAAGGCAAACGTAAGCCACGGACCGAATAAGGTCCGCATGCTTTCATATGCGAGCATCTGATAGACGTTCATGATCTGCTTATCCGTTCGGTGTAGGCGCCCTGCAGTCCATCTTGTGCTCTAAAGAATAAAGGTTGCCGGTCGCTCTGGCAATCTGGCTTATGAGACTGCGCCATCGGGGTCAGACCCCATTGGCGCAACGCCTTTGCATGTCTGATATCATTTCGCGGATGAAGGTCACATTTGTTTACCCTGATTACTTCGGGACGCAGGACGTACACACCGAGCCGCAGGGCCGGGTCTATCTCGGAATAGGATACCTGTCCTCGGCGCTCAAACGCGCAGGGCACTCCGTCGAGCTGCTTCACATCGTCGCGCCCATCCCCAGAGACGAGATAATCGCCTCCATAAGCAGGTCCGGCGCGGACCTGGTGGCGTTCTCGGCCACGACCCTGCAGTTCTCCAAGGTCAAAGAGCTCGCCTCGTGGGTGAAGGAGGACTTGGGGCTGCCGGTGGCCTGCGGCGGCTTGCATCCGACGATCGCCCCGGAGGAAACGATTGCAGAAAAGTGCATCGACTACGTATGCGTGGGCGAGGGCGAGGAAGCACTCCTCGAGCTCTGCGGCGCGCTCGAGGCCGGCAGGCCGACGGACACCATCGAGGGCATCTGGTCCAGGAGCGGCGAGACGATCATCAGAAACCCCGTCCGGCCGCTGGTCGAGGACCTGGACTCGCTCCCCTTCCCGGACCGCGAGATCTTCGACGAGGCTAACTTCGCATCAAACCAGAAGAAACGGCTGACGATGATGGCGTCGCGCGGGTGCCCGTTCGACTGCTCGTACTGCTGCAACCACCTGCAGAAGAGCATCTACCCGAACCCCGGGAAATACGTGCGCTTCCGCAGCCCCGGCAACGTGATGGACGAGATCGAGGCCGCGCGCGAGATTTACCCGGACATAGAGCAGGTCAGGTTCGACGACGACATACTCACGCTCGACCGAAACTGGTTCCGCGAGTTCGCCCACCTCTACAGGGAGCGGGTCGGGCTGCCTTTCATCTGCAACGCGCGAGTCGACCTCCTGAACGAGGAGATGGTGGGCCTGCTGGCGTCGGCGGGCTGCAGCGCGATCGCGATGGGGGTCGAGAGCGGCAACTACTGGCTGCGCAAGAACGTCCTGCGCCGGCCGATGAAAGACGAGAAGATCCTCAATGCTTTCCAGCTCTGCAAGGACGCAGGGATCGCGACCGTCTCGCTCAACATGGTCGGCTTCCCTCACGAGACGATCTCGATGGCGCTGGACACGGTGAAGATGAACGCCCGGATCGGCCCGAGCCTCGCGCAGATAACGGCGCTGTGCCCGTTCCCGCACACGCGCATCCACGACGAGTGCGTCGAGGGCGGGATGCTCGGCGACGCGACCCCCGACACGCTGTTCTCAGGGCGCTCCGAGCTCAAGCTCGACAAGATGAGCCGCGCCCAGGTCCAGATGATCTGCGAGAACATCGTCCTGCTCATGGTGGCGTACCGGAAATGCGATTCCCTTCCGTGGCCCGTTTCACGCGCATCGGCCCGCGCGCTCGACTTCTTCCTGAAGACCAGGCTGATCGGACAGCGCACTCGCGAGCGCATACTCGAAAAGCGGCGCTACAAGCTGGACTGGAAATACTTCATCGGCGTCGACTATTGAGGTGGGCCCGTGAGCAAGGATGAAAAGAGCAGGGCGGACGTCGTGCGCTTCGACAGGTGGTCGAGAACATACGAGAATTCATTCACCTGGAGGCATTTCTTCGAGCCCGTGCACGAGCACCTGCAGACGCAGGTGGGCGCGGTGGCCGGCAAGGACGTCCTCGACCTGGGCTGCGGGACAGGAGACATGCTGCGCAGGTTCGCGAGGGCCGGCGCCGGTCGCCTGGCGGGCTTGGACCCGAGCGGAGGGATGCTGGAGGTCGCGCGCGGGCTGTCCGGAGACCTGCCGAACATCGAGTTCTTCCACGCGACCGCCGAGTCGCTGCCGTTCCCGGACGAGGACTTCGACATCGTCACTTCCTGCATAGCCTTCCATCACTTCCCCGACCCCGATGCTGCGCTGTCGGAGGCGAGGCGCGTCCTCAAGCCGGGGGGCAAGCTGGTTATTTGCGACATGTCGGCCGAAGGGCTGGGCGGCCGGCTGATGCTCGCGTACGGGCGGGCGAAGGCACAGGACGACCACTACTATGACCGGCGGAGCCTCGCGCTGCTCATGGTGGGCGCGGGTTTCGAGCCTGTGGTCACCGAGCGGGTGCGCCGGTTCCCGCCCGCGATGCTGGCGAGCAGCCTCAAGAAATGAAAATGCACCACTGGTGCCTGACCCCAGTGGTGCATTTTTTCTGTTCTTCTATTTTTCGTTAGTGAGGATGACCACTCCGCAGATGACTCCGCCGAGGCCGCCCAGGTTGTGGGCCATGCCCACCTTCGCGTTCTCACGCTGGCGGCCGTCCGCGCGGCCCTGCAGCTGCTTGGTGACCTCGTAGATCATCCGGACGCCGGTCGCGCCGATCGGATGCCCGAAGCACTTGAGCCCGCCGGACGGGTTCACTGCGACCTGTCCGTCGATGTTGAACCTGCCCTCGGCCATCGCCGGGCCGCCGTCGCCCTTCTTGCAGAAGCCCAGGTCCTCGACGTTCAGGAGCTCGGTGATCGTGAAGCAGTCGTGGCACTCGGCGAGGTCCACCTCGTTCGGCGGGTCGGTGATGCCGGCCATCGCGTAGGCCTTCTCTGCGGCCTTGACCGTCGGGCGCCACGCAAGGTAGTCGAAGTTCTTGTCGTACATCATGAGGTTCGTGTACGCCGCGAAGCCCATGCCCTTGATGGTCACGTAGTCGTCGCGGTATTTCTTGGCGATGTCGGTGCGGGTGATGATCGCCGCGGCCGATCCGTCCGAGATCGGGCAGCAGTCCAGCAGCCCGAGCGGCCCGCTGATGATCGGGGCCTTCATGACCTGCTCGAGGGTCACCTCGCGGCGGAAGTGGGCCTTGGGGTTCACTGCGCCGTTGAAGTGGTTCTTTACCGCGATGTGCGCCAGGTGCTCCTTGGTGGTCCCGAACTCCTTCGCGTGCCTCGGGAACGCAAGCCCGAACGCCGATGGCGCCGTGAGCCCGGACATCTGCACCGGGTGGCCGAACCCCGACGTGGGAAGGCCGCGACCGCCCTGGTCGGTGATCTTCTCGACTCCGCACGCGATGACCATGTCGAACTGCTCGCTCGCGACAGCCAGGCATGCGTTGCGGAAAGCGTCCAGCCCTGACACGCAGTAGTTCTCCGTGTGCGTGATCGGGATGTCGTAAGTCTTGAGGGCATCCGACATAGTCGCGCCCGAGAAGCCGGTGAACGGGTACTGTATGCCGATCCAGCCGGCCTCTATCTGCTCCGGCTTGATGCCGGCGTCTTCCATCGCCTCGAACCCGGCTATGGTCAGCATGTCGTCGACGCCCCACTGGAAGTTCTCACCGAACTTCGTGGCGCCGACGCCGATCACGGCAACGTCTTTGAGATCTGCCATCTGTATACCTCCTTAGCGGACCGGCCGGGTCTTCCAGAAATAATTATGGAAGTTGCCGCCGTCGTGGATTATCCGGAAAACAAGCTCTACGTCCATGCCGAGCTCGATGTCTTCGACGTTCCTGTCGGTCATCTGCATGAAAATCCTGCCGCCCCCGTCCAGGTCGGAGATCGTCAGCGTCGTCGGCGGCTCGGGGCTCGGCGTCAGCATGTCGTCGATCGAGTTCCAGAGCTTGCCCGTCTTACGGAGCTTCCAGTCCACGTTCTTGTTGTACTCGTGGCAGTTGGGGCAGACGCGCCGGGGTGGGAAGTAGACTGTCTCGCATGCCTCGCACTTCTTGCCGTAGAGAGGGAGGACGGACTTGCGGTCGCGCCACATCTGGATGGCGGACGATGTGTTCTCCTCCTGCTCGACCGGCACGAGGTCCTTGCGGGCCAGGAACTTCGCGTATGAGTCGAGGTTCTTCTTCGAGGCGAGGTATCCCTTGATGCCCCTTCGAGGCTTCAGGTCTTTGATCTTGTCGGTCACCTCGAGCAGCATGACGTCGTATGTATCGCCGCCGCCGGCAACCAGGATCTTGTCGCCGGGGCTCGCGTCCTCGAGCGCGCCGGCCAGCATCATCACAGGCTGCGCGCAGCCCGTGCCGCCGACGAACGCGAAGAGCGCGTCCTGGACCTTCGCGGGGTCCTTCATGCCGAGCGCCTTGGCTATCTGTTGGTGGGTGCGGAAGTCGGGGGCGGACAGGACGATCTTGCTGATGTCGTCGGGCGCCACGCCGAACTCGCCGACCGCGGCCTTCACTGCGTTCGCGAGCGACGGGATGTACGCGTTGGCGGTGAACCAGCGCGGGTTGGACTCTCGCGGCAGTTCTTCGCCGGGAAGCTTCCACGAGCCGAGCGTCTCGTCGTACGAGGAGTAGACGCCCTTGATCTCTGCTATCACGTTGTCTTTGCCGATGAGGATCGCGCCTGCGCCGTCGCCCATCGTCTGCTCGTCAGCCGTCTTGGGGCGGGCGAGCCTGCACTCGGCGGCCGCGACGAGCACGCTGTCGGCCGCGCCCGAGTCGACGGCGTTCGCCGCGCCGAGAAGCGCCGCCACGCCGCACCCGAGCGATGCGCCGAAGTCCGCGGTCGCCGCGCCAGAAGCCAGGTCGAGGACGCTCGCGACGAGCGTTGCCGATGATTTCTCCGCGTAGGGCGCCGAGGTGGATGCGAAGTAAAGGCCGCCCACTCCTTCGGGCTCGTCGAGGATGCAGTCGCGAGAGGCCTCGACGGCCATGGTCACGCTGTCCTCGTCGAAGTTGGCCACTGCGATCTCACCCGGGGCGCCCGGGATCCCCCAGGCTTCGGCTATGAGCTTGCGCTCGAGCCGCAGCCAAGGGATGTAGGCCCCGTAAGCCACTAATCCTGCCATGGTTACCCCCTGGTCGTTGATGTCCACCGTCCCGCGATGCCCCCGGTCGGTGAGCGCGGAACGCACGGTGAATGATACCAAATATGTCAGGGTCAGGTGTGCAACCCAAAAAACGCGAGATGCACGACCCGACCTCGTCCTTATTGGTAGTATGGGCCCGGAGCTGCATGCAGGCGGAGGAAGGTGTGCTTCATGAAAGATCCCACAATCGGCCAGATGACAGGGCTGTTCAAGAAGCCAGGGGGCGTGTTCGTCTGGATCGGCATCATCGGGGCCATACTGGGCTCCCTCGCCGGAGTGGTCGCGGTCGAATGCCAAGATATCTGTGGGACGGTCCACTAGGGGCGGGGAGCTCACCCTGATGTTAAAAGCTTTCGGCGCCGCCTTCGGGCTTACGTTCATAGCCGAGCTGGGTGACAAGACCCAGCTGGCCGTGCTGACGCTGTCCGCGCGCTACGGGTGGCTGCCCACTTTCCTGGGGGCGGCGGTCGCGTTCACCGTCCTCAACCTCCTTGCCGTCACCGTCGGCGAAGTCCTTGCCAGGTTCGTGCCGGCCGACGTCATCCGCTACCTGTCCGCCGCCGTCTTTATCGTGTTCGGACTGCTGTCCTTCCGGCCGGTGAAAGAAGAGGCCGAGGACGCGCCGAAGAGCACGCGCAACCCGTTCCTGACCGCTCTTATCTACGTCGCTCTCATGGAGCTCGGCGACAAGACCCAGCTCGGCCTCGTGGCGCTGACTTCGCGATTCCAGATGCCGCTGTGGATCTTTCTCGGCGGAACACTCGCGCTCATCCTGTCAGCCTTCCTGGGCGCGATAATCGGGAAACTCCTGGGGCACTACCTGCCGATCAAGTGGATCCGCTGGGCCTCGGGAGTAGTCTTCATAGTCTTCGGAATACTCCTCGCGGCAGGTGTCATCTGAGAGTGGGATAGAATTGGCTCAACAGCGGAGGCAGCCGGACACCATGGAAGATAAAGAGAACACAGTCAGGAGCGACGAACCGCCCGCGAGGGACGACTACGTCAACGCCGAAGACCTCTTCTACTGGATGGAGGACGCCTGCGGCGCGGACATCTCTCTGTGCGCGCTCACGATCGACATCCCGACCGGATGCAGGTTCTGCTGTTGAGGCGACTCGGAGGCGGGCGGTAAGGAGGACGAGAATGGAGTTCGGCCGGCATTACTCGAAAAGGGACCTCGAGCAGCTCTTCGATGACAGGTTCTCACTACCCAAGGATTTCATGTTCGGCTGCGCGAACGCCCCATACCAGGTCGAAGGCGGCTTCAACGCGCACGGCGAGCCCCTCAACAACTGGGCCGAGTTCGAGCGCTCGGGCCGCGTGGAGCTTTCCGGCGAGGCGATCCGCTTCTGGACCGAATACCCCGAGGAGATCGAGCTCGCCTCGTCCATGGGGCTCAACGCTTTCCGCATCGGCATCGAGTGGGCGCGCGTGCAGCCGGAGACATCCCTGACCTCCAGCAAGGTGCCCGACTTCGACCAGGGCGCGATCGAAGCTTACGCGGACATGATCGCGGCCATAATGGAAGCCGGCATGGAGCCCGTGGTAACGCTCCATCACTTCACTCACCCATACTGGCTCGGGCTCGACTTCTGGGTCGAGCACGAGGAGCTCGACCTCTACCGGCGTTACGTCGAGGAGATGGCAACCAGGATCAACCGGCTCCTGGTGGAAGCCCACTCGCTGCGACCGGTCAAGTACTGGATCACGCTCAACGAGCCGAACGGCTGGGTCTTCCTGACCTACATGCTTCGCGCCCTTCCCCACCGCAAGCCCGGCTACCACAGGGCGCTGCGCGCATGGGGCAACATGATCGAGGCTCACTGCCGGGCGTACGACACGATCCATCGCGTCTACTCGGAGCACGCGTGGGAGAAGCCCTCCGTGAGCTACAACACCATCAACTTCTCGGTCTACGGACTCGACAAGATCATGACGGACCTTCTTAACGCCCGCCGGAACGGCATCGAGCGCAAAGACCTGGCCGAGTATCTCCAGGCCGGCAAGAAGTCCTGGGACGCGGAGATCGCCAGGTGCCCGGAGGTCCGCAAGGCATCGCACCTGAACCGCGGCGCCGAGCGCCTCCTCGAGAAACTGGCGCAGCGCCTGATGGACCCTGCCAGGCTCCAGGCCGGAGTCGACGCCATCTACTCTTCGGACACGGCGGACAAGCTCGATTACCTGGCGGTCGACTTCTACGACCCGTTCGTGAAGAACCTGATCAAGCCCCCCACGGTGCAAGACATCAAGGAAAAGAGGTTCAACTTCAATGCCGAACACTGGGAGTGGGTCCTGAACCCGGTCGCGATGTACCACTTCCTGAAGGCGGAGACCATCAACGGCGAAGGGCTGCCCGTCTTCCTGGTCGAGAACGGCATGGCCCACAAGGTCCACGAGGGGCGCGTCGAACAACGCCGCGACGCAGCGACCAAGGACACCTTTCTGCAGGCCTACATCTTCGAGGCCATGAGGGCGCTCAAGGACGGGGTCCCGCTCATCGGCTACCTCTACTGGTCGATGGTGGACAACTACGAGTGGGGCTCTTTCGATCCCCGGTTCGGCATCTTCACCGTCGACCGGTCCCGCTCGCCGGTGAAGGTCAGTTCGGTCGACGCCTGGGGCACGAACTCCGCGAAAGCCTACGGCGAGATAATATCGGCGCTGCGCGGCGGGGACCGCGAAGCCATCACGGCGGCCTTCACGAAGGACGAGTGGTAAGGTCGGGCTGCGTCCGCGCCGATTGTGATATTATCAGGCCGCAACATCAGAAGTGGGATTGTCCGATCAATGCGGCTCATTAAATCCAGACCCGGGATATCTATCTCGAATCGGCCGGGATGAGGACGCCGATGAACGTTCAGAAGAACCCAAGAATCCTTGTTGTCGACTCCGACCCCTCTCCGGCAGAGCGGATCAGCCGCTTGCTCGCGAAGAGATTCGACGCGGAGGTCGAGGTGCGGGGAAACCTCAGGGAAGCTCGCGAGGTCCTCGCCGCCGAGACTTTCGATATCGTCGCTCTCGGCTACATCTTCACGGACGGCACGGGGCTGGAGCTCCTCTCAGAGATCAACTCCAAGGAAGACCACCCGCACGTCATCATGGTCACCGGCCACGGAAACGAAGAAGTGGCTTCGTGGGCCGTGCGCGATGGCGCATTCGGCTACGTGCTCAAGAACGAGGAGCTTGAAGGGAGGCTCGCCGACGCCGTGCAGCGCGCCCTCGGCCAGCGACAGTTCGCGCGCGTGCAGAACGCGCTCGCCGAGAGCGAAGCCTTCTACCGCTCCCTGTTCGACGACTCGGACGAGGCGCTTTTCATCGAGACCCTCGAGGGGGACATCGAGGACGCCAACCGCGCGGCCTGCGCGCTGTTGGGATACGAGCCCGGCGAGCTCAACGGGCGCGCCGCCACCGAGTTGCTGCCTCCCGACAAGCTGCGTGATTTCGAGGACGTCCAGGGGGCGCTGCTCGCCGGCGAGTGGGTCGAGTTCGAGAACCAGCACCGCGACGGCCACAGGATCCCGGTCGTGGTGGGGGCGCGGGAAGTCATGACGAGGCGAGGGCCGCGATACATCATCACGGTCAAGGACCTGAGCGACGAAAAGCGCGCGGCGATGAGCCTCGAGCGCGAGAAGGCTTTCACGATGACGGTCCTCGACACCATGTCGGAGATCTTTGTGCTGATCGACCCGGACGGCAGTTACCTCCGCTGGAACAACGGGCTCAACGAGGTAACCGGGTACACGGACGAAGAGATACGGCACAAGAAGCCCTCCGAGTTTCACAGTCCCGAAGGCTACTCCCGGCTGCAGAGCGCCATCGAGCGGGTGTTCGCGACGGGCGAGCCGCAGCGCGCCGAGACGAGCGTCATCTGTAAGGACGGCACCACTGTCCCGTACGAACTCTCGGGGGCGCTCCTCAGAGATGAATCCGGCAAGCCCGTGGCGATCGCCGGGCTGGGCAGGGACATCTCGGACAGGAAGCGCACCGAACTTGCGCTGCGCAACATGGTGACGGAGACGAACGAGCGCCGCGAGGAGATCACCGCGCTCCTCGAGAGCACAAGGCTCGTGATGGAGCACAAGGAGTTCGTCGAGACGGCAACGGACATCTTCAGGCTGTGCAAGAAGCTGATCGGCGCGCCGGTCGGCTACGTCGCCCTCTTCGCCGACGACGAGATCCTGATATTCGACCCGGAGTCCCAGCGGGAGCAGTTCCTGCCGCTGCCATACAGGCAGATCCGCGAAGCCTACGTGAAAGAATTCGTAGCGGGCCGGGCGGTCATCGAGAACTCTTTCGACTCGAGCGAGTTCGCGCAGGCGCAGGCCGAGGACAAGAGCCCCGTCAGAAGCATGCTGGTGGCACCCTTGCTTGCGGAAGGCGTGGCGGCCGGGGTGATGGCGCTCTTCAACAAACCCGCCGGCTTCACGAAGCGAGACTCGCTGATGGCGTCGGCGTTCGGCGAGATCGCCTCGGTGGCGCTGCAGACATCGCTCAACCTCACGATGCTGAAGGACAGCGAGGAGAGGTTCAGGTCGGTCGCCGAGACTGCGAACGAGGCCATCGTCTGCGCCGACAGCGACCTGCGCATCACCTTCTGGAACCCGGGCGCGCAGGTGATGTTCGGGTACAGGGCCGACGAGGTCCTCAACAAGAAACTCACGCTCATGCTTCCCGAGCGCCTTCGCGAAGCGCGCATGCAATCGCTCATGCGAGTCGCGTCGGAGGGCTCAAGGGGCGCCGGCCGCACGTACGAGATGACCGGCCTGCGAAAAGACGGGACCGAGTTCGCGATGGAGCTCTCCCGGTCGACCCCGTGGGTCGTCGGAGACGACTTGTGTATCACGGCCATCATCCGCGACATCAGCGTACGCAAGGAGGCCGAGGAAGCCCTGCAGAGAAGCGAGGCCGCTTACAGGGCGATCGTCGAGGACCAGGCGGAGCTCATATCGCGGTACAACGTCGATGGGACCGTGACATTCGTTAATGACGTCTGCGCCAGGTACTTCGGAACCACCCGCGAGGAGATGCAGTCCGGATCGTTCATGCCGCGCATCCCCGAGGAAGACCGCCAGCTTGTCGCCGAACAGCTCGCCACCCTCAGCCGGGAGCAACCCGTGGTAACGGTGGAGCACCGCGTCATCAACGGCGACGGCGAGATCCGGTGGCAGCAGTGGACGAACAGGGCGATATTCGACGGCGAGAACGGAAACATCGCCGAGATCCAGGGAGTCGGCCGCGACATAACCGACCGGAAGGCGGTCGAGGACGCCCTGAGGGACAGCGAGGGGCGCCTGAGGCAGCTGTTCGACACGGCGCCCGACGTCATCTACTCCATCTCCCCGGAGGGCGAGCTTACTTCGCTCAACCAGTCTTTCGAGACGCTCACAGGTTTCACGCGCGAAGAATGGATGGGCAAGCCTTTCGCGCCCCTGATCCATCCCGACGACGTCATGAAGGCGATCGAGACATTCGAGACGGCGAAGTCGGGCGGCTACCCGGCCCCCTACGAGCTTCGCATAATGACCCGCACGGGCGAATACGCGACCGCCGAGTTCATCAGCGCGCCGCTGCTGCGGAACGGCGAGGTGGTTGGAGAGTTCGGCATCGCGCGCGACGTGCGCGAGCGCAAGCTGGCCCAGCAGGCGCTGGCGGAATCCGAAGAGCTGTACAGGGGCCTGCTTGCGACGTCCCCGGACGCCGTGGTCGTGACCGACCTCGACTTCAAGGTGACCATGGTCTCTGACAAAGCAGTCGAGCATATGGGGGCTTCCGGCGCGTCGGAGCTGATCGGTGCCGATGCCCTCGAGGTCCTGCTCCCTGAGAGCAGGGAGCGCGCGGCCGCCCAGGCGCTGAGCACGATCGAGACGGGCTTCATGGGGCCCGTGGACTTCCTGTTGAGGAGGCGGGACGGCACGTCCTACACGGGCGAGTTCATGGTCTCGCTCCTGCGCGACCCGGAGGGAAACCCCACGGCCTTCATGGTCACGATACGTGACATCACCGAGCGAAAGCGCGCCGAGCACGAGTTGCAGGTGCTCAACAACGAGCTCGAGGGATACGCGCACATGGTGTCCCACGACCTCAAGGGTCCGCTCGCTTCGATCGGCGTAGCCAGCGGGACGATCCAGAGCCTCCTCAAGGGTGAGATGGAGGAGGACACCATAAGCGGCGTGGTCGAGATGGCTTCCATCATCGAGACCAACGTCGAGAAGTCGAACCAGCTCATCGATGACCTGCTGGAGCTGGCGGAAGCCGCGCAGAAGCCGCGCGACGCAGTGGACGTCGACATCGCCGCCGTGGTGTCGGGGATACTCGCCGAGCGGCGCGGCGAGATCAAGTCGAAGCACGTGAAGGTCCGGACTGACGGCAACCTGGGCAGGGTGACCGCAAGCCCTACGCACATGTATCAGCTCTTCAGCAACCTCCTGGACAACGCCATCAAGCACAACGATTCGAGAAAGCCGCAGATCGCCGTTGAGTATGCGGGGAGGGATGACGACGGGGGCCACGAGTACGCGGTCAGGGACAACGGGTCCGGCATCGGCGAGGACGAAGCCGCGAATATCTTCCTCCCGTTCGTGTCCGGCGCGGCGGGCAAATCCGGGATAGGCCTCGCGACCGTCGAGAAGATCGTGGGCGTGTACGGAGGCACGATCACCTTCCGCAACGACGCGGGCGCCTGCTTTGAGTTTGTGATCTACGACGTGACCTGAGCGGTCTGACCCGCCACGTGTTGCTTCTCTTGCTGATTCTCCCCTTTACAGGTCCAAATCCTTTATGATTAATGGCGCCGGATCGCACTGGAGGGTTTGGAATTGGCTTCAAAGATAGACGAAAGCATACTTGAGCTCTGGAAAGACTTCAGAGACAGCCGCGTCCGGGAGCGCGTGCTCTCGACCGCCGCGGCGCTCGCCGACAGGGATTTCACCGTCCTGCCGGTGCCGACGACCTCGGAAGCGAACCGGTGCATACTATCCGGCCTGCCGGTCCACCAGCCCGTGTTCTACTGGGACACCGCCACCCTGGAGGAGATGGGCATAATCTCCACGCTGGCCGCGCGCGGCAACCACATGAAGAGCGCGATGCCGCTCGCGATGGGTGGAGCCTCTCGCAGGCGCTCGCGGATTCCGTCCAGAGCGGCGTACCTTTCGACTGTCTGCGCCGTCACCACCGACGGCATGCTCGTGAAAGTAGAGCCCGAGCTCATCGGGGTCTGGGGCCCGGGGCGAAAGCCCGACTCCATGATCCTGGTTGCGGGCTTCAACCACATCGTCGACGGCCTCGAAGAGGCCTTCCTGCGCGCCAGGGACAACTGCGTCCCCCAGTGCGCCAAGCGCCTCGAGTTTGACGTCGAGTGCGTGCGCACGGAGCGCTGCGTCGAGTGCGAGACGCCGCTCGCCATGTGCTCCGTCAACACCGTCGTGACGAGGCAGCCTTGCGACACGGGGATCACCGTCGTCCTCATCGGTGAGCGCCTGGGCCACTGACCGGGCCCCCAACTGCATACGGTCACGACGCCGACGAATCCACGCTGTATTTCGCGATCGAGGAGGTAGTATTGCCGGGGGCCGTGCAGATGAAGTACCTCGTCAAAGGCGAGGTCCACCAGGCCGAGAGTTTCGACGGGACCGTTATCCGGTATTCCAGCAGGGGCCACGGGCTGCCGATCGTCGCCTGCAACGGCGTCGCCAACACCTCCACGTTCTTCCACTACTTCGAGGACCACTTCTCGCGGTGCGCGCGCGTGATCTGCTGGGACTACAGAGGGCACGGGCGCTCGGACGTGCCCGAAGACCTCGACACCTTCGAGATCGCGTGCTACGCGGAGGACCTCAAGGCGGTCCTGGACCATGCCGGGATAGACAAAGCCGTGCTGGTCGGGTTCTCGATGGGGTCGCAGGTCGTGCTGGAATTCTGCCGGGACAACATGGACCGCGTCGCGGCGCTCGTCCCTCTAAACGGGCCCGCCGCCAATCCCTTTGAAGCCTTCGGCACATCCGATCGGTTCGTGGACACCTACACGAGCATCTTCCAGCATTTCATCGAGCACCCCGGCGGCCTCGAGGCCGTGGGTGTCCCGCTGCTGCTGTCGCCGATCACGTGGCCGATCGCCAAGGCCGTCGAGATCGACAGGAACCGCTGCTCGAAGCAGGAGATGGACCTGTACTTCGAGCACATCGCGAAGATGGGTTTCGCGAACGAGCTGCGCGCGCTCCTGGGCATGGCGCGGCACTCGGCGGCCGACGTCCTGCCGTCGATCGATGTGCCGACTCTCGTAATCGCCGGCGAGAAAGACGGCATGTGCCCGATGCGGCTGGTCAAGAGGATCTATAAAGAGATCAAGGGTGCCGAGCTGTTCGTGGTCCCCTACGGGACCCACGCCACTCTGATCGAGCAGCCGGACGTGATCGATTTCCGCATCGAGACATTCCTCCGCAAGAACGCACTTCTGTGAAAAAAGCACCACCGGGGTCAGGCCCCAGTGGTGCCTCCCGACGCGCGTGCATGCCCCGGCGGCCGCGTTTTATGGTAGGATTCTCTCTGTTGTGTCCGTGAACCAGTAGAGAAAGGGGGTCGGCGAACAGGCGCACCCATGAGTTCTGTAATCAAGAAAAGGCGCAAGAAGATGCGCAAGAAGAAGCATAAGAAGCAGCTCAAGAAGAACCGTCACAAGAACAAGAAGTAGCGAGCACGGTGATTTTTTTCGCGACCTCAGAGAAGCACGCTGAACTCACCCGCGCCGGTGCGCTTTGCCGGTGCCCGGTTCACCTCGAGGCGATGTCCCGCCTCGCCCGCTAGCCTGACCATGACCTCTGTCCCCGCGTCTATGTGACTCACGACTTCAAGAGAGATCAGGCCGTTTTCCTCCGTTATGCCGTCGACCCGGCAGCCGTTTATCCCGAACGCCTTCATCCTTGCGACGTCCACGAAGATGTCCCCGTAGTGTTTCTGCGCGTATGCTGCGGCGTGACAGGCGCTGCCCGCGCCCCAGTCGGAGTCCAGGAACCCTGGAATCGCGTGGTCGTAGCCGAAGTGCGCGTAGTTCTCCGCAATCGAGCACGTCTCCTCGGGGATGGCGATCCTCATGTTCCCCGGAGCCACCGGCCTGTTCTCGTCGATGAACATCAGCGTGAATGACGCGCGCAGCGCGCTGATGCCTCTCTCCATGTAGATGTCCTTGCCCGTCGCCCGGTAGTAGTCCATGAGCAGCGGCGCGGCCAGGCCCTGGCGTGCGTCGTTCCACTCTGCGTCGGTGTTCATCGAACCGAAGCCGCCGAACGCGTTGATGGACAGAAACGGCGGGTCCCATGCCTGCTGCAGGAGGCAAGCGTGGTTCAGCACCTGCTCCCCGAGCTCGAGGTACTCGTCCTCCAGGGTGGCCTGGTACACGAGCAGCATCGCCTCGGCTGCCCAGAACATGCTCATCGCGTTCTGGGGATACGTGCCGGTGTTCTCGTCGAAGAGGCCCAGCCTCTTCTTCGAGCACGAGTAGAAAGTCTCGTAGTCGAACCACTTCTGAGAGGGGATGACCTCGCGGGCCAGGAAGTCGCAGGCCTTGAGCGCCGCCTCGAGATAAGCCACGTCGCTGTGGATGCTGTATAGCTGGGCCAGGAACATGGCGGGCGCCGCTGTCGTCGCGCTCTCCTTGAGGTCCGCCGAGATCTTCTTCGTGGAGCCGACGGGCTGTACCCAGGCCGGTATCGCGCCCGACGGGAGCTGCACGTCCATCAGGAAAGAGGCCAGCTCGCGGCACCTCGCCACGAGGCGCGGGTCGCCCTCGTGATCCCTGAACCACTCGGCCATGTAGTAGCCGGTCGTGGCGCAGTCGGCGGTGTGATACCAGTCGACGTGCTTGAAGCCGCGCGTCCCTCGCGACCAGAAGACCCCGGCCTCCGTCGGGTAGCAGACCGAGGGAAAAGCCCCGCCTTCGCGGGGGGCGAGGATCGCGAGGTTCTTCACCCGCTGTGAGTGCTCCAGGAGCTCGTGGTCGTTCCACCGGCGCCCGAACCAGTAGGCGCCGTAGGCGCTTCGCAGGTTGTTGAACCACGACTGGAGGAAGACCTGCGGGGGGGCCTTGGGTCCGAACCTGTACGAGGCTCTCTCGTAGGTCGGCTCGAGCCACTGGTGCTCGCTCATCTTCTCGATGCCCTTGCGCGAAACGCCGAGGACGATCTCCTGGTAGCGCAGGTACCTCTGGAGCTCTCGGAAGCTCATGGTCCTCACGCCCTTGCGGGTCATGAAATGGATTCCGATGGTGCCTCCGCACGCCTGCCCCTCGAGAGAAAACGTCTTGAACAGGTCTGCTCTCTTGAAGATCCGCGCGAGCCCCGCCGACGCGTAGCGGTCCCACCCCGCGGTCTGCGGCTCGCCGGCCTCGTAGTGACGTCTGCCGTAGCGCTTCCAGATGAAGTCCACGGCGTCGGCGGCGCCGAACCCGTCGCGGTCCACGATGAGGTGATAGGCAAGGTTGAGCGGGACGCCTTCGGCAAGCTCCGTCTCGCGCTGGAAATCGCTCTCGAAGTAGACGTGGCCCTTGACGCGGCTGTGCCCCGCGCCGAAGCTCACGGTCGGGCTCATGTTCTCGCCGGCCGAGGTCAGGTAATCGAGGTAATAGCGGGCGGAGCCGGTGCTGTACGCTTCGTGGAGGACGTCGAGGTCAGGGACGACGGCGAAGAACACTCCTCCTTTGCTCATCATGACCACGGGCGAGCGGAACACCGCGTCCGAGATGACCATCTCCGAGCGCGGCCTCAGGTGCGGCACGTAGCTGTAGTCGAGGGCGGAAGCCTCGTCGCCCTGAGCCTCGATGAAGTCGAACCTGTCGAAGACCCTGTTGAATGACGTGTCGGCCGTGGGGGTGAGTTTGTGGACCACGTGCACGACCGGGGAGTCGGGCTCGAGCTTGATGCGGCTCTCCACCGTGAAGCCGGCCCTCGTGTCGCTGATCAACACGCCGAGGCCGTCGGCGTCGGGCTCTACGCGCGCCAGGCTTCCGGTATCGGCTTCCTGCCCGTCGCATATCATCCGCGGGAAGGCCGCGCCAGTGTGGAAGTACCGCTGCTGCCTTGCGCCGAGCAGCACCGCCGGGGACCATCCCCCGGTGGGTGCAGGCAGCAGCACCGAGAGGAACGGATGGACACCAGGCTCGTTGACCTCGATCCTCACCCTGTCGTTGCCGATCGTTCCGTGGGCCAACTGTCCTCCCTGGTTACTTGCGGTGTTTCTCCTGCTCCGCCTCGAGCCTCGACAGCTGTTCGGGCGTGCCGATCACGATCACGACGTCGCCGGTGCCGATGTCAGTGTCGGCCGGTGGGTTCGCGTTGAAGTCCGACTCGCCGGGCTTCCTGATGGCGAGCACCGTGACGCCGGTGCGCTCGCGCAGCTTCGACTCCTTTATCGTCCTGCCGTAGAGGATGGAAGAAGGGTCGATCATCAGCTCGGTCAACTGGTACTCGGGCAGCGCGCCCGTGATGCCGACGTCGAGGAACTCGCAGACCTGCGGGCGCAGCATCAGGTTCGCCATCCTCTTTCCCGCGATCTTGTGGGGCGAGATGACCCGGTCGGCCCCGACGAGCTCGAGCTTCTGCTCGGAGTCGGGGTGCTCCGCCCGCGAAACCAGCAGCGCGGAAGGGTTGAGGACCCGCGCGGTCAGCACGACGTACAGGTTGTCCGCGTCGGACCCCAGGGCGCTGACGAGCCCGACCGCCCTTTCGAGGCGCGCCTCCTGAAGGACGTGGTTCTCCGTCGCGCTGCCGAGGATGCACAGGTAACCGTCGTTTATGCACTGGTCGCGGACTTCCTCGTCGAGCTCGATGACGACGAACTTCTTGCCCTGTTCTGCGAGCTCGCTCGCGACGCTCGATCCGACGCGGCCGTAGCCGCACACCACGTAGTGGTTCTCGAGGCTTGCTATCTTGTTTTGCATTCTCCTCCGCCCCCAGAAATCTCCAAGGTATTCGCTAAGGATAAACTCGAAAAGACCGGTCAGGAAGAACAGGACCGAGCCTAGGCCCATCACGACGATGAACATTGTGAAGTACTGCCCGCCCGTGCCCAGGACTTTGACCTCCCTGAACCCGACGGTCGTGATCGTGATGACCGTCATGTACAGCGCCTGGTTGAAGTTCATGTCCTCGATGAGGATGTAACCTACGACGCCGACGACCACGACGGCGAAGAGGATGCTGAGCGAGAGGACGACGTTGCGCAGCCCGGCCGACTCGCGGATCTTCTGCTGGAGCTTCCTCACCGGGCTTCACCCCTCGCCAGCAGGCGGTCGACTTCCTCGCGCGCCGGCATCGAGGGCAGCGCGCCCAGCACGGTCACGGCCGCTGCGCCGGCCGCGTTCGCGAACCTCGTCGCTTCTTCGATCTCGAGCCCGTCGGAGAGCCCGACCGCGAGAGCCGCCGTGAACGCGTCTCCTGCTCCCGTCGAGTCGACCGCGTCCACCTCGAACGGAGGCAGGTGCTTTGCGTGCTTGTCGGTAACCAGGATCGCGCCGAGCTCGGCCATCTTGACCACGACTGTCTTGATGCCCATCTTGACGAGCTCTTTTGCCGCGAACACGGCCTGTTCGACCCCCAGTATCTCGCGCCCCACGAGCGCGCCAAGCTCACGCTCGTTCGGCGAGACGACGTCGAAGATCCTTGCGAAGTCCATGTCGACCGCCCTCGGAGGGCCCGCGTCGAGGACCGTCACCAGGCCGCTGGCCGAGGCCAGCCGTGCGCCCTCGGCGACCACGTCGACAGGGATCTCCAGCTGGAAAAGGGCGGTGCCGTGGCCCGCGAAATAGGGCTCGAGCGCATCGAGGTCGGACGGGGTCATCGCCATGTTGGCGCCGGGGTCGACGACGATGGTGTTCATGCCTGTGGATTCTTCGATGACGATCAGGGCGACGCCGGTCGTCACTTCACGGGACCGTTTGACCTGGGTCGCGTCGACGCTCGTCCGGGAGAGCGCATCCAGGAGGAAGTCCCCGTAGGTGTCCTGCCCCACGCATCCGAGGAGGCACGTCTCTTCACCGAGCCTTGCCGCCGCGACGGCCTGGTTCGCTCCTTTGCCGCCGGCCACCATGCTGAACCCGGTCCCATGGATGTTCTCCCCCGCAAGCGGAAACCGAGGCGCGGTTATCACCATGTCCAGGTTGAGGCTGCCGACTACGAGAACTCCCGCCAATACCTTCACCCCTCCCGCCCGAATCGTACCGAAGCGGTCGTTCACTTTCCACTTTTTCTTTCCACTTCTATTTCGCATAAGTAGAGCAACTCCTTAAAAAGTGGAAAGAAAAAAGTGGAAAGTGAACGACCGTGACGAAATTAAACAGCGGAAGCCGAGGCGGGCGCAGGAGAAGTGGTATGGCGGAACTGTTCGTAGGGACCTCGGGCTGGGTCTACCCGCACTGGCGCGGGGAATTCTACCCCGAAGACCTGCCCGGGAGGGAATGGTTCTCGTTCTATGGCGAGCGGTTCAACAGCGTCGAGATCAACAACTCGTTCTACAGGGTCCCCTCTTGGGAGACGTTCAAGGCCTGGCGCGACGCGGCGCCGGCCGGCTTCCGCTTCACGGTGAAGGCGAGCCGCTATATCACCCACCGCAAAAAGCTGAACGACCCGGAGACGGGCATCAAGAACTTCTACGACAACCTCGCCGGGATGGGAAGGTACTGCGCCGTGGTCCTCTACCAGCTTCCGCCGAACTGGAAGGTGAACCTCGAGCGCCTCGAGAGCTTCCTCGAGGCCGTCCCAAAGCGCCCCAGGCTCGCGTTTGAGTTCAGGGACAGGACATGGCTGGCCGGACGGGGTCTTCGACCTTC
>Ga0209747_1000528_pt1 | contig 20639 bp, 20 predicted proteins | sample BarGraNGADG00311_FD_184498 | JGI IMG/M metagenome (GOLD analysis project Ga0209747, IMG submission 184498) | Arctic peat soil microbial communities from Barrow, Alaska - Barrow Graham LP Ref core NGADG0011-311 (SPAdes) (version 2) | ecosystem: Environmental > Terrestrial > Soil > Wetlands > Peat...
TATTTTACAAAATACCCTAATCAGGCTCAAAAGAAAACCTTTTTTGTAAAATACGAAAGTCAGGCTGATGTTAAAATATATTTTGTGAAATATGAAAGTCAGGCCGGTTGGCGGGATAATTCAAAAAAGCCTTTTTTTTATTGACATTTCAGCTAATTTTCCTCAAAATGCAAGCATGGAGAAAATTGATTTTCCTATAAACAATTTGAATAAAAGATTGGTAGGATTCATACTTTTTTGTATTTGCTTTAAGGGAAATAACAAATGATGATTCACTTCCTTGGCAATGGCGGTTTTATAGGGAACGGGTTGCCCTACAACTCATTTTTTGTGGACGGTAATTTCCTGATTGAATGTCCCCCGGACATTATGACAACAATGCGTAATCAGGGAATCCAATTGTCTCAGATAAAAAGGATTTTTTTATCTCATTTTCACGGTGATCATTATTTTGGAATGCCGTTTTTTACGTTAAATCTACTTACCCTTTATCCAGAAGAAACACATGAAATCATTAAGATTGATGTCATAGGCCCTAAAGGTATAAGAGATCATATAATACACTTGCAACAGACTGCTATCTCTCCTGACAATCCGTCAGTGCCCTGGATTGACAAGATATACAACTTCATCGAGATTGACCAATCTTCACATTTGCAGCTTAACGATAAAGATGAGATGGTCTTTCACAGGATGTCTCACTCCAAAGAGACATACGGCTTTTCAATAATCAGAAATAATAAATACGAACTCACTTATCTTTCCGATACAATATGGGACGATTCTTTTTTAAAGGTCATATCCAACAAACCGAAATATGTCATTTGTGACCTCAATAGCGATTCCACTGACAAAATACAAATGCATATGGCTGAGAAGGATATAATCGAGAAGGCTATCCCGGTTACCGGAGCTGCCACGATATATGTCGGCACTCATCTTCGAGATAATCGTATTGCTAACCAAGAAAATATACTATATGCAACAGCGGGAACAAAAATTGAAATAATGGATTCCTGACAAATGGCGACTGCTTGCCCCAGAATATAAGGGCATTGGTACTAGGTCTTGAAATGACAGTTTTTATGTGAGAGTTTCAAGAGTTGTCGCGACTGTTAAGAGGGAGTGCCCGGGGCTATTAATTATAATTCAAGTAATCGAAAGTCCGGGGATATCTGGAAATAGTTGATAACAGAGGAAGTTAAAGTGGAGCTGGGGAGGCTCGAACTCCCGGCCTTCTGAATGCCATTCAGACGCGCTGCCAAACTGCGCTACAGCCCCACAGGGAATATTTTATACCATATTTTGCAATACAATGCAACCGTGAAGGCTATTGCCTGAAGATACAAATTCCCGAATTTATCGTAGGGGCGGGTCGGCGACCCGCCCTATGACTTTATTCCCCAAGCAGCCCTTACACGTACTCCATTTCCAGAAAACGTCCGCGCAGCTGGTTGACCTTGTCTTTGACCTGCTGCCCTTTGATGGCCGCGGCGATCAATTCGCCCAGGGCGGCGAAATCGTTTTCCTTCATGCCGAAACGGGTCATTTCCTGGGTGCCGATGCGCAGGCCCGAAGGGTTCATCGGATCGGTGTCGCCGGGCAGCATATTGTAATTACAGATGATGTCGTTCGCTTCCAGGGCCAGCGCTGCCTTGACGCCGCCGCCGAAAGCGAAGACATTGACCGCGATCTGGTGCGAGAGAGTGTAGCCGAATTCTTTGGCTTCGACCGGGACGCCGCAGGCTTCCAGGGCCTTGGCCAGGGCCACGGCGTTCTTGCAAATCTGGACGGCATAGGCCGCGCCGTGCGCTTTCATTTCCCTGATGGCTACCAGCAGGGCCGGCAGGCTGTAGAGGTGGTGGTTGCTGGATGTGCCCGGAAAAACGCCGCGGTCGGCAGCGCCCCAGTACTTCTTCTCGTTCTCGGCGTCCAGGTTGCCCAAAATAATGCCGCGCTGGGGCCCGGGAAAAGTCTTGTGCGTGCTGCCGGTCAGCCAGGTGGCGCCTTCGGCCAGCGGATCGTGAAACTGGCCGCCGGCGATCAGGCCCAGCACGTGGGCGCCGTCGTATAAAATCGGGATTTCCAACTGGCGGCAGATGGGCGCGAGCTCTTTAACCGGATCGGGGAAAAGGTAAAGGCTTTTGCCCATGACCAGCATATTGGGTTTGACTTTATCGATCAGATCAATGGTCTTTGACACGTCGATATGGTAGTGGTCTTCGGTTAAGGGGAAAAACTGCAGGCGCACCGAATTTTCCTTGCCCGCTTTCAGAACCTGGCCGCGGGTCTGGATGCGCCGGCCCATGACCCCGAAAAAACTATGGCTGATATGGCCCCCGGCATCGGTGGAATTAACGATCAACGCATCGCCGCCGCGCAGGTAGGCCAGGGCGATGGCCGCGTTGGCGTTGTTGCCGCTGTAGGGCCTGATTTCAGCCTGGGCGCAGTTGAACAGTTCCTTGACTTCCTTCGCGGCCATGGTTTCGATCTGGTCGATGTATTGTGTCCCCTGGTAGTAGCGGTTGATCTTGCCGCCGACGTTGGGATGGCCTTCGGCGTAGCGGCCCATGAAATCATTGAGCTGGATCGAGCGCACGGCCTGGCTGGGAGTGTTTTCGCTGGCGATCAAGTTGATGCATTCCCGGCCGCGCCACTGGTTTTGCTTTTCGACGATGGTAAAAATATCTTTGGTATCTACGGGCATGGGCCTCCTTTGGGTTTATGTTTTATAAAATCTTGTCTTCAACTTCATTGCTCAGGAAATCGAGCCGCGCCTGGTGCCGCCCCCCTTCGAAAGGGGTTTCGAGGAAAACGTCGACGATGCGCAGGGCCAACGTCGAGTCGGTCACCCGGGCCCCCAGGGTCAGGACATTGGCATCGTTGTGGCTGCGGGCCGTCCTGGCGTCGTTCTCGTCGCGGCACAGGGCGGCGCGCACGTGCTTGAACTTGTTGGCCACGATGGACATGCCGATGCCCGAGCCGCAGACCAGGATGCCGACCGTGTTTTCCGGATCGGCGGAGACCGCGGCCGCCGCCTTGGCGCCGTACTCGGCCCAGTTGGCCGCCTCGTCGGAATAAGTGCCGTAGTCCTTCACCGTGAATTTCTGCTCCTGCAGAAATTCCCTGATCTGTTCTTTCAACCCGAAGCCGGCATGGTCAGAGGCAAGCACCAGCTTCCTATCGTTGCGTTCTGCCATGGGGTTGCCCTCAGTTATCGAACCAGAGATTGACGTTGAGCACGTCGCCGTGGCTCAGCTCCAGGTACTGGTACCTGGCCAGCGCCGGCTGGTTGGTCGGGTAATATATCATGGTCACATCCATGATCTCCCGCCCGGGCCAGGTCATAGTGATGGTGTCCGAAGCGCCGACCGGGAGCGTAGTGGCGAGATCGTTAATGGCGACCTTGATCTCCACTGCGCTCCTGTTGGTCACGTTGATTTTGGCCTCGCTTGTCTTGCTGCAGCCGGCCAGCACCAGCAGAGTCAGCGCCAAGGCGGGGGCGAACCACGGGATTGGTTTTTTCATGGGGTTCCTCAAGGCCTCAGATTACCCCATTTCGCCCGCCAAGTCAATAGCGCTGCGGCGCCAGCCGGGCCTTCAGCCATAGGGGTTTTCCCGCTGTTCTTCTTCGGCTTTGACAGCGATAGCCGGGGCGTCGGTGCGCGGACAGACATTTTCGCAGATGCCGCAGCCGATGCACAAATCAGGAACAACATAAACCTGCTTGACCATCTTCACGCGGCCGCGGAAATTATTAACTTCCACTTCCCGGAGCTTGATCGCCTTGCCTGGAACCGGGCAATGCTCTTCGCAGACAGCGCAATTGTAACCGTCGGCGTAGGTGTAACAGGCACTGCGGTTGATTACCGCCGTGCCGATCTTGAACTGTTTTTTCTCTGCCAGGGTTAATTTAGCGATGGCGTGGGTCGGGCATATTTGGGTGCAGCGATAGCATTCATATTCGCAATAACCGTTAACCGGGATAATGATTGGGGTCCACAGCCCTTCCAATCCGGCCTGAAGCACGGCCGGCTGGATGGCGTTGGTCGGACAGGCCTGCATACAGGCGCCGCAGCGGACGCATTTTTTTAAAAAATCTTTTTCGGCAACGGCACCGGGCGGGCGGATAAAGGGGTGGCCCTTCATTTTCTTGCTGACCGCTATTTGGGGCAGGGCCGCCACGGCCAGGCCGCAGCCGATCGCGGCTAGGATTTTCCGCCGCTGCGGGGCCAGGGCGGGGATTTGCCCGGCCCGGGGCAGTCCAAAACGTACGTCAATGGCCGCGAACGGGCAGTCGCTCAGGCAATTCAGGCAGACCAGGCATTCGGATTTCAGGTAATCTTTAAAGGGGCCGCCGTAATAGGTACAGTGATTCGCGCAGATGCCGCAGCTGGTGCAATTCTGATTGAGCGGCAGATGGAAAAGTGAATATTTGGCCAGCAATCCGTACAGGGCGCCCAGGGGACACAAATAATTACAGAAAAAACGGCGGCGGTACAGATTCAGAAGCAACAGGCCGATAAAAATCAGGCCGATGGCCGAGGCTTGCAGGAATGTTCTCTGTTTGACCGTGAGCAGGAACTGCCGGCTGAAATCGTACAGCGGCTTGCTGATTTTACCGGCCAGTGTTTGGCTGTCGGCGCCGGTTTGCAGGGCATGCTGGGCAAGGAAATTCAGGCCCGGATACAGGGCGACCGAGCTGCTGCGGGTCAGCAGGGAAAAGGGATCGAGCCAGCCCAGCCACTGGGTGGCGAATAAAGAAGCCACCAGCAGAACGATCAGCAGCAGGTATTTCCAGCGCAGGGATTTATGGCTGAGGGCGATTTTACTCTGCTTGCGCCTGGATCCCAGCCAGGTAAAAAACTGCTGCAGCGCGCCGAAGGGGCAAATCCAACCGCAGAAGAAACGGCCGAAAACCAGGGTCAGAAAAAAGGGTATCAAGGCCAGCAAAAAAATGTGCAGCAAGGGACCGGAGCAGATATTGACCCATAAAAACAAAGGGTCCAAGTAAAATAAAAAGCCGCTGAACGGCAAGAAGCTGATTTCGGCCTGGCCACTTTTCAGCAGCAAAAAGAAAAACAGAATGATGAACAATACCTGGCTGCCGACGCGCAGCCGCTGCCAAAGCTTCCCTTTTTGGGTGTTCACGCTATATTTATATGGTCAGGGATTTGAACGGAATTTTGGCCATCTCGATCTCGCCCATTTTTCTGCTGAAAGCCGCCTGCAGGAACTCCATTTGCCTGGGGTCTTTGCCGAAAAGCACTACCGCCGCTACCTCGGCATGCATGATATGCGTTGAGGCGATGACGGTCCGGCGCAGTTCCACGTCGCTCAGCCGGCCACCCACCGGTCCGTTGCGCATTAAAACGCGGTAGGCGTCGACCAGCACCAGGTGGTTGGTGAAGTTCCCGGCTAAATCGGCGATGTTCTCACCCATGTCGCGGTGCAGTTTGCCGCGGTTGCCGCCCAGAATGCCAAACAGGTTTTTCATGGCGATGGTCAAACCCGCGCTGCCGTGGTGTTTGAGAATCGGCACATTGACAAATTTATCAACTTCCAGAAAATCACGAAAAACCGGCCATTTGCCAAGGTATTCACCCTTGAAGTCGTGGGCTACCAGCCGGTTTTCATCGCAGTAGCGAACCTCGGCCCCGGCTTTTTTGGCCATGGCTTCGATGCCGCTGCGCTGGTAGCAATCCTCGGCCTTGTGGCAGGTGTTGTCCATGACCATGACCTTTTTGGCTCCGGCATTGAAAACCAGTTCGATCAGCGCCCGCAGCACTTCAGGATTGGTGCAGGCGGCCTGCTCGACCGTCCGGTTCCAGCCGATATTGGGCTTGATCATGACCACATCGCCGCGGGCAATGATTTTGCCCATGCCGCCGATTTCGGCCACAGCCCTTTTGGTGATTTCATAAGGCGATTCGCCCTGCACCTGCGCCACCAACGGGCCGCTGGATTTGACCTGAGCAGGCAGCAGTGAGGGGAGGGTCAGAGCGCCGGAAAACAGCAAACCATTTTTAACAAAAGTTCGTCTTTTCATGGGCATATCTTAATCAATATCACCCACAAGGTCAATGCCGGTCAGATCAAAAATTATTTAAAAGTTTTTAATAATTCGACCAGGAAATCCCAGACTTTGCCGATGGACTCCACATCGATTTTTTCGTCTGGTGAATGGGGGTTTTTCAGCGTCGGTCCGAAAGAAATCATATCCATGCCGACTTTTTTGTCCCCGATAATGCCGCATTCGAGACCGGCGTGAATGGCTTCCACGTGCGGTTTTTTACCGAATAGTCTTTCGTAAACTACCTGACAGCGGGCCAGCAACGGCGATTGCATGTTTGGCTGCCAGGAGGGATAGCCGTTGCCGCTGACGACTTCAGCTCCGGCCAGGCGAGCGATGATTTCGATTTTTGAGGTCAGAGCGTGCAGGCGGGACATGACTGAACTGCGCTGGCTGGTGATAATTTCCAGCTTGCTGTTGCGAATTTTAATATTGGCCAGGTTGTTGGAGGTTTCCACCAAACCAGGCATATCGGTGGACATGGCGGCCACGCCGTGAGGCAAAGCAAAAAGCAAATTGCTGATTTTGGGACTGCTTTCGGCTGTCAAGGCACGCTTGCCGATGGTTTCCGGCATCGGTTCCAGGCTGAGTTTCAGGTTGGGATCGGTATTTTTAAATTCCTTTTTAAAAACCTGGTCCCAATCAGCTACTATTTTTTCGATATTTTTAAAACTGTCCTTGGCGAAAAAAATATCGGCCCAAGCATCACGCGGAATGGCATTGTGGGCCGTTCCGCCGGCAATATCGGCCAGGCGCAAATCGGTTTCGCTTTGCAATTGCAGGATAACCCATACCAGGACGCGGATGGCGTTGGCCCTCTCTTCATTGATATTGACCCCCGAATGACCGCCGGTCATGCCGCTGGCTTTCAAACGGGCCATGACATAACCGGCCGGTGGGTCTTCATATTGCAGCGCCAGGCTGATATGGCTATCGCGGCCGCCGGCGCAGCCGACGGTGAATACGCCTTCATCTTCAGAATCGACATTGAGTAAAATTTTGCCGTCGATAAAATCGCCCTGCAAGGCATTGGCGCCGGTCAATCCGGTTTCTTCATCAATAGTAAAAAGCAATTCCAGGGGCGGATGGGCGGTTTTCTTATCCAAAGCCAGAGTCATGGCCATGGCCAAGGCGATGCCGTTATCGGCTCCCAGGGTGGTTTTATCGGCTTTCAACCATCCTCCTTCATAGACAAAACGGATGGGATCCTTGCTGAAATCGTGAGTGGAATCGGCTGTTTTTTCGCAAACCATGTCCATATGACCCTGGATGACGATGGTCCCGGTTTTCTCGTATTCCGGCGTGGCCGGAACCAGAATCAGTACGTTACCCGCTTTGTCTTGTTTGACGGCCAGGCCATTTTTTTGCGCCCAGGCAACTAAAAAAGCGGCAATTTTTTCTTCATTTTTCGAACATCGGGGAATGGCGCCGATTTCTTCGAACAAAGCCAAGATTTGTTTTGTTTTTTCGTGTTTGATATTCATTAACACTCCTTAAAAAAAAACTCTTGAAAAAAAACTATAGATAAAAAAAACTGATTTGTCAATAAAATTTTTTATTATCAAAACGGATTATGTTTTAAAAAGCTTCTACTTTTTTCAAGTTTGGTCTATAATACTATCCGATATGTAGCTCGATAAGCAAATTGATCTTGCGTGAGGTTGACTTGTCCCTGCCGGCAATGAGCATGAAAAACAACGCCTGCCGCGACTTGTTTTTTGTTGCTGCCCTTTTCATCGCCTTTACCCTTAATGGCCAGACGGCTATAAGTGGCGAAATCCCTTGCCTGGATGAAAATCAGGTACACCAAGCCATGCGCGAGGAAGCCTTCAGACTTCTCGCCCAAAAGATTGCAGCGGTACAGAACGGATCGGCGGGCGGTTTTGACTATCATATCGAACAAGCCTACGAGAAAATAAAAAAACGCCTCCCGCCTGACCCACTTTCCGCCGCTGAACTGGCGGCATGTCTGCGGCAGTTTTTTCAAAATCCGAGTGCTACAGATAATGACCGTGAATTCCAAACCCTGATCGAGCATTTCGTTTTGGGCATGTCCCTGGAAATTATTAATACCCTGCAGTATGAATGCGATCAAGCCGTTGATCTGATCGCCCAGGTTGCCAAACTGGAAGGAGAAATAAAAAGAATTCCCCATCCTGATCGGGAAACATTGGACATGGCATTACGGCAATCGGGCTTAAGTAAAAAAATGTATAGAATAATAAAAACCATTGACCCACGTTGGAGAATTCCTCCTGCGGACTCTGACACTTTCAGCGCCTTCAACATCTGGAAAAAAAACATGACCGGCCGGAGTGTGGATAGAGACCAGCGGCTGGTTTTTGACCTGGGCGACCGCTACCAGTCCCAATATCCTTTCCTGGGCGAATTCATGAAAAATTACCGCCGCCTGGCCGAGACTTTTCGCCAGGCGGTTCGCGACTTGAACGCCATGCTGGACAACAGCAGTGATTCTGATTTTAAGGCCTTTGATTAAAAAAAATAGTTGATTATTAACCTTCAGAAATTTTGGCCTGAAAAAGTTCCAGAAATTCCTGTTCGGAATAGATGCGTTTCATGCCGAACTGGTGGTTGGAATTGGCCGAAATTTCCTTAACCCGGGCGGCGATGAAATCCAGGTTGGTTTCCGGATCCTTGCCGGCATTGCAAATGTAAATCATACGCAGCAGGTCGATCTGGCTGCTGAGTTCGTTGGCCAAAGACTGTTTCTTTTCCGCCAGGGGAGTTTGTTTTTTTTCCAAACCGCACATGGCGCGCAGGGAGGCGTCAAAATCCAGGGTCTTTGTCGGCGCCTGCCTTTTTTGGTAATGGCGGCGTACCAGATAAGGGATGCCGGTTTCGCTCGATTTTTTGATTTCTTCATTCTCCACCATCCAGCCCAGGTTGTGAAAGCTCACCTTGCTGGAAACGGTGCGAAAAATATTTTCCACGAGAGGTTTGATGGTGTCTTCAACCGATTCGGCCACACTGTTGAACTTGTTCAGAACATAATATATTTTGTAATTTTCCACGTAAAAACGAAAAATGCGGATAAAATTATCCTGGGGAAACTGTGCGGCCAGTTCTTTGATGAAATCATCGAGGTTTTTTGCCTCATTGTCCAGGCCATTTTGCAAAAAATCATGCAGGTGTTGGAAAAGGGGCAGCGGCTGGTCGCCGCCGGGCAAGAAAAATTTGTCCCGTACCCATGGTGCAGTCAGCATGATGCCCAGCATGCGGAACAGGATGGCCTTGGCGATTTTGGCTGCCGCCATTGTGGCAGCCCGCAACCCGGGCGTGAACAGGATGATGCCGCTATTGGAAATTGGTAAAAAATCCAAAACATTGGTATCCAAGCCGGCTTTCAAATCGATGATCACGTAATCGGCCCGCAGCGAATTGATGCCCTGAATCAACTTTTTCTTGGTCGCGGGGCTGAAATTGACTATATCATGGACGAATCCGCGCGGCGAGGCGATGAAGTTGAAATTGGCAAAGGCCCGATCCGGGTCCATGGTCGGCGGCAAGGCTTGCCGGCATTCTTCCAGGCGGCTTTCTTTTTTCAGGAAATGAAAGAGGTCTTTGCCGACAGGCACATCCAGGAAATTTCTCAGGCTGAAGGTGCCGGTATCCAGGTCGATAAGTACGGTTTGATGTGTTTTGGCCAATGACAGGGCAAGATTCAGGGCAAAGGTTGTTTTGCCCACACCGCCTTTTCCCGAAGATACGGCAGGATTCTCATGGGTTGTATTTTTTCGCGGTTATTTCCAGCAATTGCCAGCACCAACCAGATTTTAGCACCATCTAATCGAGCGTTTTGATGCTGGGGAAGATTTTATCACGCAGGGGAGCGAATTTCTTCTCTTTGTCCTTTTCCCAGCCGATAGCGCACAGCAGCACCGATTCCTTGGTGGCGATCAGTGCCACATCGACTGACCAGGTTTTGTCGTCGCGCTGGCCTTCGACCCTGAAAAAATCAGCATCCATGCCGTTCAATTTGCCCTTGCGCACGTTATCAATGGCGTTGAAATCATCGATTTCTTCGGCCAGGGGGGTGCGGTAAGCTTTCAGGGCCGCGCTCAAATCATTTCCTTCCAGCAGGACCTGCAGGATGCAGAATGAATCGCCTTCCGGAGCGTCGGCATACAAAGCGTCTATTTGTTCTTCGCTATCGATTTCCCAATCGTCAGGCAGCCAGATCGAGATACCGCCGAGCTTGTTTTCAAAATTTTCTGCATTTAAAATTCCACATAGGGCGGTCAGCAAAAAAACAATTGCCAGCATTGAAAATGTTTTTTTCATTTTGCCATGCTCCTTTTCATGATCGCATTCATGATGGCAATATAGACCAGACGGCAATAAAAATCAATAGTTACTTTTGGGAATCTCTGCTTTGAAAAAAGCTCTTTCAGATGCCGCTGTTTAAAACCACAACGGCCGGGTCGGCCATGATTTTCCTGACCACCCGGGTCACGGTCCGCGTCTCGCCGCTGCTGAAATATTTGCTTTGTCCGGAAGCGGGACCGGGATTGAGCCGGCGACGCAGAACCAGCCGGCGCCACAATTGCCGGGCCACGGGTTCGGCGGTATCGATCACTTTGACCAGCGGACCGCAGATGGCGGTGATTTGTCTCCGCAAAAGCGGATAATGGGTGCAGCCAAGCACCAGGGTGTCCACGTCCTTGTTCAGCAGCGGCCCTAAATTTTTTTTCAAGATGGTTTCAACCCGTGGATCGTCGAAACGGCCGTTTTCAATCAGCTCCACCAGACCCGATACCGGCTGGGTGTAAACTTCCATCCCGGCCGAAAAGTTTTCCAACAGTCGGGAAAAGCGCCGTCCTTTCAAGGTTAATTGCGTGCCCAGGACGCCGATTTTCTTGTTTTTACTCAGGCCTTGGGCCACTTTTAGCGCCGGCTCGACACCGATAATCTCCCAGTCCGGGAAAGTCAGGCGCAGCAATTCCAAGGCCGCTTCGCTGGCCGAATTGCATGCCAAGACATTGGCCTTGGCTCCTTGGTCCAGTAAAAAACGGCTGATGGCCAGGGAGCGCTGGCGGACAAAATCGCCGCCCTTGCTGCCGTAGGGACAGTAGGCCGAATCGGCGAAGTAAATCAGGTTTTCAAAGGGCAGGATGCGCCGGACAGCCAGCATGACCGACAGGCCGCCGATGCCCGAATCAAAAAAACCGATCGGCGCTGTTAAAGGATATACTTTGTCTTGTTTTTCATCCATGACTTTTCAAGGCGATTATACTCCAAATAACGTCCCGGCGCATCCGGCAGTCTGAGTCCCTTGACAAACGGCGCGCCGGTTTGTACTATGAATCAGCCGCGAAGAGGGGCTGCCAACCATGGATGAAAAGGAAAATACCAGGGAACTGATCGTTGTCGACGTCAAACATTACAAGAAAGTAAAGAAAGCCCTGCACGAGAGCGAGGATCGCTACCGCCAGCTGTTTGAAAATGTGCCCATCGGCATCTACCGCACCACCCGCGATGGCTGCATAGTGGACGCCAACCCGGCCCTGGTCAAGATGCTGGGCTATGAATCTTTTACCGAATTATCTACCAGAAACCTCGAAAAAGAATATGCGGATGCCGGTTATTCGCGGGACGATTTTGTCAAGCGCCTGAAGCGCGACGGTGAGATCATAGGCCTGGAGGCGATTTGGTCAAAAAAGGATGGCTCCAAGATCCATATCCGCGAAAACGCCAAGCTGACCCGCAGTCAGGACGGGGAGGTCTTCTTTGAGGGAACCGTCGAGGATATCACAAAGAGCAAGCAGGGCGAGGAGCAACTTCGTTTTCTGAGTTCTGTTGCAGAGAACATTACTGATTCAATTACTGTCACCGATGCCGATTTTGCCATAACCTATATCAACAATATGGGGGAAAAAATTTTTGGCTACACGCCGGATGAACTTAAAGGTCAAACACCGGGTATATTCAATGCAGACCCCATGGCGGAACAGATTCAGCAGGAATTATATAAAATAGTTTCATCTGGAAAGACATATTTGGGAGAATCGCTGAACAGACGAAAAGATGGTTCAACTTTTTATTGCGAGTATAAGGTAATGCCTTTAAAAGATAGCGATGGAAAAATTTATGCTTACACTTCGATTCAAAGAGACATCACCGATCGCAAGGAGGCCGAAGCCAAGCTGCTGGCTTACCAGGAGCAATTGCGGGCCCTGACGTCGGAAATGATGCTGGTCGAGGAAAGGGAGCGGCGGCGCATTGCTTCCGAACTCCATGACCAGATCGGGCAAAACCTGGCCCTGTGCAAACTAAAGGTAGCCGCCCTGGAAAAGATCCTGGGCGATGATGCCATTAAAGGGGAATTGGCGGTGGTCCGCCGGCTGTTGGAGTGCAGCATTCAGGACGCCCGCTCCCTGATCTTCGATCTCAGCCCGCCGATACTGTACGAATTGGGCTTTTCGGCCGCGCTGGAATGGTTGGCCGAAAGGATCCAGGAGCAGTTCCATGTCGCGGTCGAATTCGAAAGCCGTTTCAGGGATCCGGAATTGAAAAACGACCAGCAGGTGATCCTGTTCCAGGTGGTGCGCGAGCTCCTGATCAACGTGGGCAAGCATGCGCGGGCCAGCCAGGCTAAGATCATCCTCTCTCATGCGGGACCGTCCCTCAAGATCCAGGTTAACGATGATGGGGTAGGTTTTGACGCGTCGCAGATATTCGCTCCCAGGGAGCAGAACAGCGGCTTCGGTTTTTTCAGCATGCGCGAGCGCTTGAATTATCTCGGCGGCGGGCTGGAGGTCAAATCCAGACCCGGGCAGGGTTCGCAGATCATCCTGACGGTTCCGCAGAAGGGCAGCGGAGTTGTGCCCAAGAAGGAGAATTCATGAGCGTGAAAATCCTGATTGCTGACGATCACAAGATCATGCGCGACGGGCTGCGCCACCTGCTGGAAAATGAAGCCGGCATGGAAGTTGTCGCCGAAGCCAAAAATGGCCACGAAACCATTCAACTGGCTGAACGGCTGCGGCCCGATATCATCATCATGGATATCTCCATGAATGACCTGAACGGCATGGACGCCACGCGCCACATCGTTACTAAGAATTGGGGCTGCCGGATCATTGCCCTGTCAATGCATGCCGACAAGCGGTTTGTGGCCGGGATGTTTGAAGCCGGGGCCATGGGTTACCTGCTCAAGGACTGTGCCTACGACGAATTGATCAAGGCGATTCGGCAGGTCCTTTCCGGGAGTACTTATCTTTGCTCCATGATTTCCGGAGTGGTGATCCTTGATTATGTCCAGCGCCTGCGCAAAAGCAAACCGGTGCTGTTGAGCCTGCGTGAAAAGGAAATCCTGCAGCTAATGGCTGAAGGCCATAATACCAAGCAAATCGCCGACAAGTTGCAGGTTTCGATCAAGACCGTGGAGACGCACCGTCAACATATCATGAACAAGCTTAATATCTTCAATATCGCCGAATTGACCAAATATGCCGTCAGGGAGGGGATCACTTCCCTCGATTCTCACTGACGCCGCTAAATCAGCTCTCAGGTTTTTCGAAGGCAATAATCAGGAATTCCCCGATTGTTTTTATCATTTTTACATGTTATTGAAAATGTAATCTATTCTTAATTAGGGTCACAATGTAAGGGGGGAGAGAGGATTTTTTCAATAATCTGATTGAAAACTATTCAATGATATCGTTTAATGTGCTATGATTTCAGTATGGGGAAAAATGCCAGTAAAAATTTCGTCAACCAGTTTAAAAACACCCGACGGCTGGCGGGCCGTCAGGCCGCCGTCCCCCATGTGGGGCAGGCGGGCCTCCGTGTCGCCGCCCCCTTGTGGGGTCAGGCGGGTCGCCATCCCCTTGTGGGGCAGGCGGGTCGCCTTCCCCTTGTGGGACAGGCGCACCTGGGAAAACTTGTCAAAGGGCAGGCCGGCGGCCGTCCCCTTGTGGGACCGGCCCGTCATCTGAAAAAGCTTTTGCCCGGGGAGCGCAAAAACGAAAAAAATCCCAATCGTGGCGATAAATAAAGATTTTCAGCCATTCAAGGCCGGGTTATATTGATTTCAAGCAAATTTTCGAGTAAATTATATGGCAGTGTTTAAGAAATTTATTGCATTTTATTTTATTTTGCCGGCTGTGTTTGCCATGGCCAAAGTGCCGATCAAACTGCAGAATATCCGCTTCTATCCTTATGCCGAATACACACGCGTGGTTTTGGATTTAAGTTCGGACTTGAAAATTTCCGAAAAAGTAATCAAGGGCAGCGAAAGCGGTCGTTTATTTTTTGACCTGAAAAATTGCCGTTTTGCCGCCGCTTATCCGCTCGACAAGAAAAATGAAATAAAAATTAAAACCGGCAACCTGAAGCAGATTCGCATTGGCAAGTTAGACCAGAAAACCATCCGCGTGGTTTTTGATTTCGACCACATCGGCAAGTATACCCGCTTCTACCTGACTTCGCCCTTCCGCATCGTCTTTGACATTTACAGCCAGGCCAAATTCGTCAGCCACGCCCAGGTGAGCCAGATCCAGGCCCAAGCGACTGCCTTGGCGAAAGGCAATCCTTCCCTTGCCCGCCAGCTGGGCCTCGGCGTGCACCGCGTTGTGATCGACCCCGGGCACGGCGGCAAGGATCCGGGCACGGTTAACCGTTCCCTGGGTCTCGAGGAAAAAAACATCACTCTGGATATCGCCAAGCGACTGAACGCCATTTTGAACGAACATGCCGAATTGGAGATCATCCTTACCCGTCCCCGCGATGAATATGTGGCCCTGGAAGAAAGGGCGGCCATTGCCAATTCCAATCAGGGCGACATTTTTATTTCGATTCACACCAACTCGGCGCCGCGCCTGACCGCCCGGGGCATTGAATCCTATTACCTGAACATTACCGCCGATCCACGGGCCATGGAAGTGGCCGCCCAGGAGAACGCCATGGGCAGCAAGTCCATGGCCGAGATGCGCAGCATCCTGGACCAGATTCTGCAGAACAGCAAGATTGTCGAGTCCAAAATATTGGCGCAATACATCCAAGAGAACATGGTCGGCAACCTGAAAATAAAATTTGCCGGGATAGAGAACCTGGGCGTGAAAAAAGCCCCTTTCTACGTGCTGCTGGGGGCGCAGATGCCGTCAGCGCTGGTGGAGGTTTCATTCCTCAGCTGTAATGAAGAGGCCAGCCGCCTGGCCATGCCGACTTACCGCCAGGCCATTGCCGCCGGGCTGTATCTGGGCATCATCAATTTTATTCAAAGTTTTAGAAAATGATGAAACTTTTTGCTCTTTTTCAACGTCTTAATTTTATTAAACAGGAGGATATCATGAAAAAAATCGGCATAATCGCCGGGGCCAGTTTTTTGGCCGGGGCGATCTTTTTCGCCTTGAGTTTCGGTTTTTTGCAGAAAACAGTCAATGAGCAGCCGGTTCTGAGCCCGGCCGTGGTCAGGGCCGAATCACTATCCACAACGGTTACAGCCAATAATTTTGTCGCCATAGTCAAGAAGGTCAAACCGGCGGTGGTCAAAGTGATTTCCGAATCAATAGTGCAAAATCGTTCGCAGTTCGGCGACGATTTTTTTGACCAGTTTTTTAATGCCCCGCAGCGTCAGGAAAAGCGGTCCGGTGAAGGTTCGGGCTTTTTCATTTCTGCCGACGGTTATATCCTGACCAATAACCACGTCGTCAGGGACGCCGTCAAGGTCAAGATTTTCAATATCGACAAGGAGGAATTCACCGCCAAGATAATCGGCACCGATCCCAAAACCGACCTGGCTTTACTGAAAATTAACGTCAAGAACGTTTCTTATGTTGATTTGGGCGATTCCAGCGCCGTGGAAGTCGGCGAATGGGTGCTGGCCATCGGCAATCCTTTTGGTCAGGATTCGACCGTCACCTCCGGCATCATCTCGGCCAAGGGCCGCCAGCTCGGACTGGCGCAGTATGAGGATTTCCTGCAAACCGACGCCGCCATTAACATGGGCAATTCGGGAGGCCCTTTGATCAACATGAAAGGCGAGGCCATCGGCATCAACTCGACCATCCTGACCCCCAGTGCCGGCAATATCGGCATCGGTTTCGCCATTCCCTCCAACATGGCCAAAAAAGTGGTCAGTGATCTGAAATCCAAGGGCAAGGTGGTGCGCGGCTGGTTCGGTATTCAAATCACGAATGTCACGGAAAGCGATGCCAAAGATCTGGATTTGCCCACTGCTGGAGCGCTGATCAACAGGGTGGAGGAAAATTCCCCGGCCCAAAAAGCCGGTTTGAAACGCTACGACCTGATTGTGGCCATCAACGGCAAAGCGGTTAAGGCCGCGGCCGACCTGCAGATGGAAATCGCCAATTCGACTCCTGGCGACGAAATCGAGGTCACCATTTTCCGTAACCGCGACAAACAGACAATTAAAATCAAGGTCAGCGAAGCCCCGGATTCGATCAAGGAACAGGCGTTCGCTGAAAGCAAGAGTTTGAACCTAGGCATGACCCTGGTCAAGAACACCCCGGCCCTGGCCCGGGAATACGAATTGAAGACAGCCAAAGGCCTGGTCATTGACAATGTGGAAAGGGACGGCGCGGCGGCTGAAAACGGTCTCAAACCCGGCGATGTCATTCTGGCCGTCAACCGCAGCGAAATTGACAGCGTGGAGCAGTTCAAAAGGATTCTGGCCGGCCGGCGCGGCGGCTCCATGGTTTTGCTGCTGATCAACCGTAATGGCGACGAGGTTCCTGTCCGTTTCCCCCTGCCCGAATGATTTTTTACAAGACTAGTTCTTTCGGCAACGATTTTATCGAAATTGAGGAAAACGATTTACCGGACCAGGCGGCAGACAAATGTCTTCTGGCCAGGGAGATTTGCGACGCTCATCGGGCCGTCGGCGCTGACGGCGTGGTGTTTTATAGTCCGTGCCGCAAGGCCGGCATCCCCTTGGGGGACCGGCCGCGGGTTGATGGGTTTAATTTTCAAATCCATAACCGCGATGGTGGCGAGGCAGAATTGTCGGGCAACGGCATGGCCGGTCTGGCCGCTGTCCTGTTCCAGCGCCGCCTGGCCTCATCGCCGTTGCGCCTGCATACCAAAAGCGGTCAGCGGCGCGTCGTTTTGTTAGGCCGTGACGGCCCTGTGTTTCAATTAGAAGTCGAAATCGGCCGGGCCGATTTTTCCACTCGCCAAGCTTTTCCGTTTTTAAAGGAAAAACAGGACAGCTATGTCATCGATGACCTGAAATTCTATCCGGTCGCTGTCGGCAATCCCCATGCCGTGGTCCTTTGCAAGGAGGAGCCGGCGGCCGAGATGTTGCCGGCTTTAGGGGGAAAACTCGCCAGTCACGGGCAATTTCCTTTTGGGGTCAACGTGGAATTCGTTTATTTCTCCGCTGCTGAACACCCCCCAGATGGGACGGCGGCCTTGCGGCCCGCCAGTTGCCGGGTCTTTTTTTATGAACGGGGCGTTGGGCCGACCCTGGCTTCTTCCACCGGTAGCGCCGCCGTGTTCGCGGTTTTGCGGCGGTTGGGACTGGTCAAAGACCATCTGACAATTGAATCTGGCGTCGAAAATATCCAGGTCAACTGGAACGACGGAATTTTCATCCGCAACTTCACCCGCCTGGTCTGCCGGGGGAATTTTTACCGCTAAACCGATTTCACTGCGGATTCCCACTTTTTGAGCGGAAAGGTTCGAATCCGGGCTTTCGCCTTGACGGGTTCGCTGTATTCTGGTGCGGAAATAATTCCCCACACGTTTATTCGCAGTTTGCAAGAAAAATTACTTTGGTAGGTTTACCTATGTTATAATATATGTTAAAATAACGGCGCGAAGGAGTAACCCAGTAACCGCAGAAAGTCCCCCGGCGCAGCCAAAGGTCAGAAACACTGGAACTTCGGGGTGCGAAAACGTAAAAATCGATTCGCTTGCATGAAATTTGGTGAGGAGGCGCTCATGAAAAAGCCGATTGGCGTGGTTTTGCTTATACTTCTTTTTTCGAGCATTGCGACTGCTGCTGGGAACAGAGTCATCCTCACGCTCTACGGCAATTGCTTGCACCTGCCCGCAAACAGTTTCACCAGCCAAGACAGTCAATACAAAGTCTTTTTTGAAGCGAAAGCCGCGGTCACGATTTCCGGGAATATCTATTTATGGGCCAGCCACGGCTATTTCCCTCTGCGCGACAACTGGACAGGCTGGGATTCGAAAAGTTCGTTCGCCAAGGATATGATCGTGGAGCGTACACTGGCCAAAAGGATCATTTCCGGGGGCTGCGGATTTTTTGCCGGCTTTTTTGAACAGAATCAAATCGCCGTTAGAGCGGAAATCGGCATCTGCGCCATCACCAACGTCATCGATTCAACGATCAACAATATAGCCACGGCTAAATTTCTCCGCGCCGAAGAGGCCAGACAAGCGGGGATCGGCATACGGGGAAATATGGCTTTCACCTACGGGCTTTATAAGAATTTTTTCGGAGAGGTATCCTTAGGTTATATGTACGCGGCCGACAAAATTGACAATGTGCGAAACAATCTGGGCGGCTTCCATCTGGCACTGGGCCTGGGGATACAGCTGTAGATCCTAGAGAGGGCAAAATGAAAAGAAAAACAATTCCGATCTTGACCGCGGTCCTGCTGGCAGCGGTTTTTTCATTTGACGCTTGCAAGAAAGCGGACGTGGTAACCTACACGGTGGCAGTCATAGTATCCGCTGGCGTTTCGGGAACTCCGGCCGCAGGCACGTACTATAAAAATGCGGGTGATCAATTGGCGTACAACTACACTCTGGATGAAGGATATACAAAATTGACGGTGCTCCTGGATGGCACGAAAGTCGCGGCCACCGGAACGATAACCGTTTCAGGCGATCACACGTTGCAGGCATATTCGGACGAGAACAGCCAATTCACCCTGACCGTTACCGTGGCGACCGGAGTGAGCGGAACTCCGGCGGCGGGAACCTTTACCTATACTCAAGGTACACTGGTCAATTACAGTTACGCCCTTGCCGAGGGCTACACCGGCTTGTCGGTGAAACTGGATGGAACCGATGTTGAAAGCAGCGGCACCGTCACCATGTCTGCTTCCCACACCTTGTATGCGAACGCTGTAAAGAAATACAATATTCAGGGTTCCTGGGCGTTGGCCGAAACTTATCTCGACGGCAGTTCTTTTCATGTCACCGCCACTTTCAGCGGAAACTACGTAAGCGGTACCGTGATTGACAGCGCTGGTGGCAGCGGCACATATATTTACGATGACTCCACGGTCGAATTCACCATTATTTTTCCCGACGTCACCTATGAATATTCGGGAAGTTTTTCAGATGACAACACGATGAGCGGGACCTGTAAACGCTACCAGACAGCCGACAATGTCATCAGCGGCACCTGGACGGCGACCCGAAACACATCAGCGGCTGCTTCACGGCACAATGTTCTCGCCGTTAACCGCAGCAAAAAGGGGGATGCACCTCAGGACAAAACAAAGTAGGTTCCGTGAATCTCCGGCTTAAGGGGCAGATCTTTATTTTAGAAACACTGGTGTTTGTACACTGGTAAATACAATAAAATCATCAATTATTGCTAATATATTATGTTAACTAAGAAAAGAAATATTGTATTTTGGGTTGACACAAAGTTTCAGAGACTTGGCTTGGTCACGGCGGCATGTTATGATGATAAAGCATGGCAAACTGCAAAAACTGTGGAGCGGCATTAAGCTGCAACCTTCTGGTGTGTTCCTATTGCAAAACGCGCCAGGATGTCGATCTGGCGATCATCAACCGCTATACAATCGAAAAGCCGGAATCAAAGCGGATCTGTCCCCGCTGCCATATACCCCTGCAGGTCATCGATTTGCGGTTGGGAGAGAAATTTTATATCGAACGCTGTGCGCGCTGCCTGGGTTTATTTTTCGATCCCGGTGAATTGGAAGCCCTCCTGGACAAAGCGGTTACCCATGTCTATGAAATTGACCGTCAGCGCCTCGATGAAATTCAGAATGTCAAACGCAGCAGCGAATATCCGCTGAGCTATATCGATTGTCCCGTTTGCGGCAAGCTGATGAACCGCATCAACTTCGGTTCCAGGAGCGGCGTAATCGCCGATAAATGCCGGGATCACGGCCTGTGGCTCGACGGCGGCGAGCTGCGGCAGATACTTGAATGGGTGAAAGCCGGAGGCGATCTATATCACAAGCAAAAACAGCTGGAAAACGCGCGGCTGGAACTCGAGCAGGAGAAGAAAAACCTGCAATTCAAACAAATCGACAGCAATTTGAGCGCCATGCGCCGGGAGCCCGATCAAGAGCCTGAAGATTTCGACCTGCATCTCCTGCCCCTGATCGGCCGTTTGCTGAAAAAACTCTTTTCCTGAGTATCTTATGATCCGGAAAATACTAAAGGGGCTGCTTTTACTTATCTGTTTGCCGGTACTTGTCATTTTTTTGTACCTAGCGTTTATGACAGTAACTGACTTCAAACCCGAAGCAGCAATCAATCTGGATATTAAGAATAACAGGGCTGAAATACTGGAAAGAGGCGTGCCGCTGTCCGTCATCACCTTCAACATCGGTTATTGCGGGCTCGACGC
>Ga0209747_1000529_pt1 | contig 20637 bp, 16 predicted proteins | sample BarGraNGADG00311_FD_184498 | JGI IMG/M metagenome (GOLD analysis project Ga0209747, IMG submission 184498) | Arctic peat soil microbial communities from Barrow, Alaska - Barrow Graham LP Ref core NGADG0011-311 (SPAdes) (version 2) | ecosystem: Environmental > Terrestrial > Soil > Wetlands > Peat...
TACCGCTATGAAAGTGACGGTGGACGCGCTGCAGGTGATGGCCGGCTACGGATACATGAAGGAATACCCGCTCGAGCGCATGATGCGCGATGCCAAAATCACCCAGATCTACGAAGGAACCAACCAGATACAGCGGGTGGTCATAGCCCGCCATCTACTCGGTTAATCAAGACCAAACGAAAGGGGCGCGCATTTGTGCGCCCCTTTTTGCTTGCTTGATGGCCTTGAACAGGGTATTTACGACTATAATCACCCATTTGTTGCCCGCTAATCAGGCTTAGATGCCATGTTTGATTTTCCCTATCCAGACGACCGGGAAGGTGTTGCTAGCTAGGAAAGGGATTATCATGGCCGCTACGAAAAGGTTGCAGACATTCCGGATGGTTTTCGTGGCGGCCATTGCCATTCTTGTATTTACTGCCGCGCCCCTTTTCGCCATGGGGCAATCTGCCCAGGCAGCGACGATCGGAGAAGTCTGGGACAAGGTTCTGGTCCGCTGGAACCAGGGTATCGAGCAGATGCAATCCCTTTACGCCCAGGTATCCGAAAATCCCTATATCAAGAAAGCGCTGGATGCCGCTCCCGGGATTCTCGATGCCATCAACTCCGGTGAATGGGCTTCCCCGCAACTAGAATCCGTCACTCTCCCCAGCGGCACCCTTGCCTCGGATGCGATACGCATCTTTTCTGCGATTCCCGGCGTTGCTTATGTGGAACCGGATGCCGTGGCCAGCAGCAGCGTCGCTTCTGAGGACCCCTATTACTCGAGACAGTGGTTCCTCCCCGAAATAGGAGCCGAGCGCGCGTGGGACAGCGAGCAGGGGGACCCGGGCGTGGTGGTCGCCGTTCTCGATACCGGCATCGACGCCTCGCACCCGGATCTGGCCGGGCGAGTGTTGCAGGGATGGGATTTCACTTCTCAAGGCGGCGATACGACAGATGTCTATGGGCATGGTACGCATGTGGCCGGAATAATCGCTGCATCGGGAGACAACGGCGTCGGACTGGCCGGCATAGCGTGGAAGGTGAGACTGCTTCCGGTTAAGGTTTTGGATAATAATGGTAACGGCCGCTACTCCGATTTAATATCGGGAATCCGTTATGCTGCGGATAACGGCGCCTCCGTGATCAACATGAGCTTGGGTGGGGGATCGCGGTCGCAGGCGCTGCAGGATGCGGTGGATTACGCCCGCGGCAAGGGAGTGGTCGTGGTGGCGGCGGCTGGAAACAATGCCAGCTCATCGCTCTCCTACCCGGCCGCCTGCGACGGCGTCATCTCGGTGGGTGCGACGGACGATGCAGACAGGCGGGCTTCCTTTTCCAACTATGGAGACGGCTTGGACATTGTGGCACCCGGCGTGTCCGTCTACTCCGATTATCCCGCCGCCAGGTACATGTCCATGAGCGGGACCTCGATGGCCACCCCGCAGGTGTCCGGAGCTTTCGCCCTCTTGCGCTCGTACAAGCCGGGGTTGAGTGGGGCCGAGGCCGAAAAGCGGGTCCTCGAGAGCGCGCGGGACCTGGGTACGGCCGGGTATGATTCTACTTACGGGTGGGGGTTGCTGCAAGTGGACAAAGCCTTGGGCTTGCAGCCATTAACGCCGGCGCCGAATGCATTTAACGGCGGCTCGTACTTCGCAGAAGGATACACCGCGAACGGCTTTGACACCTACCTTCTGTTGGAAAATCCTGCCAGCGCGGCATCGGCAGCCCACCTGGATTTCTTTGGCGATCAGGGCCCGTCCGCCGGCCTGGATCTCAATATCGCCCCGCAATCACGGGTGACCTTGCGTTTGAATGATCTTGTTCCGCCCGGCGACGTCGCCGCAAAGGTATCGCTTCCCGAAGACTCCCAGGTGGTAGCGCAGAGATCGATGTACTTCAACTTTAATGGTATAAACGGCGGCCACACGGCCAAGGGCTCCCAGCCCTCAACGTCATGGTACTTCGCCGAAGGCTACACCGGCCCCGGCTTCGATACCTACCTCCTGGTCTTCAACCCGCAAAACGACACCGCTGCGGTGGATATAACCTTCATGACTCCTGAAGGTATGCGCAGCGCTTCTATGGATGTACCGCCTCTTTCCAGGCGTACTATGCGAGTGAACGATGTGCTGCCGGGGGCCGAAATGGGGATAAAGGCCTGTTCCGACCGGCCGGTTGTGGCCGAGCGCGCCATGTACTTTAACAGCTACGGCAGGACCGGCGGGTCTGATGCCGTGGGAGCTTCCGATCCTTCCCGGGAATGGTATTTCGCGGAAGGGTACACCGGGGGCGATTTCGATGAATGGCTCCTCATGGTAAATCCTGGCAATCAAGACGTCACCGCTACGGCGAGCTTCCAGAGAAGCGATGGAGTGATCTTCGAGAGCAAGTTGACGGTGGCGGCGAATTCGCGGGCCTCGCTGCATGTCGATGAGATTCCCGGTCTCGAAGATGCCCAGGTGTCGGCGACCATTACGGCTTCGGCGCCGGGATTGGTGGCCGAGCGGGCCATGTATTTTACCTACTACGGTGGGATGGGTAAGGTGGATGGCGGCCACGCCGCCGGAGGCTCCGCCTCACCCTCATCCCATTGGCTGATTCCGGAAGGATATACCGGCAATGGCTTCGAGAGCTGGATACTGGTGGCCAACCTGGAGGACCACGCGGTAACGATCAGCGTCAACCTCTATGGCGAGAGCACCAGCGTGCAGCGGGAGTACACGGTGGAAGCTCACTCACGTTTCACCATCAAGGAAAACGACCTGCTGCCGGGCCAGGGTGTAAGCGCCCAGGTAAGTGCGCTCGATGACAGTCGCCTGGTGGTCGAGGGATCCTTCTACTTCCGTTATAACGCAAGCATCGACGACGGCAGCACGTAATCGTATAGGAATGGGGTTAAGGAATGGGGTCAGGCCTATGCATATGCATCTAATGAGCGCACCGAGTCTTTTCTTATTTGAAAGCTAAAAAATGCATATGCATAGGCCTGACCCCATGCAGATGCAGAGGCCTGACCCCATGGGAGAGAGAGTTTAACTAGTTACTTCAGCTTGATCGTAATGTTGAGATCACCGTCGTCCGCAAACTCCCATTCGCAAGTGGAGCTTTCTGCCCTGTAGGCCATCTCGACCAATCCTTGAACGGTTCCGATCATGGGCAAAGGCAAGCATGCATTCTGAATATTCAAGGTGAGATGATTTTTATCGCCTTCGAACGTAACAAGGTTACCAAGGCCCCTAATGGCGATAATGTGCTGGAAGCTCGAGGCCGACCTGTTCCACCAATCCGTGCTCCATGCCGACTTCAAGTTCTGTCGCTGCGCTTCAATCACGGCGTTCGGTATGACCTCGCCCAGTTCGGATTCCAGGTCGTCAAGCACGGCGTCGAGAGCGGAAGGCCCGAATATCGCCATTCTCCGGCCGGTATCCGGGTCTGAGTAAGTTCCTTCTTCGATATTCCATTTTCGCATGGCTACTTCCAGAGGAACGCCACATACCGGGCACTTTTCATAGCTGATATCCCCCGATTTCAAATCGTAAGTCTTCCTTCGCAGCCTCTCCCTCAAAGCGATGGGATGTTTTCCGGGGGATACCTCTATCTCATAAGTGTCCTCATTTACCTTCTCGAACTTAACGCGCATTTCGGTCTCTTCGAAGACCTCGACTGATGCCAGGTTGTCCGCGGCTATGAATAGCAGCGAATAGGGATTGCGGATGATCTGCGTGCGCCAGGCAAAATCTCCACCGCTATCCCAGAGGTCGCTTGGCCTCTGGTCCCCGTATCCGTAAACCCTGCTGATGTCGATGATGGTTTGAGTAATGCCTTTTATAGCGGCCAGGTGCTTTTCCCTTTCTTCCGGTGTGATCGGATCGGACGTCTGGCCCGACATCTGTTTGAAGGCCTTCGAATGGCGCATTTCGGGGGGGAACGACCGTTCGATATATCTCTTTGTCTCACGCGCTCTGCTCTCGATAACCAGATGCGCTATGGGCATTCCTATGAGTTTCCCTATCGTTTCAAAAAGGTGATCTATGAGGTCCGATTCAAAGAAGACCATACGATTTTTCGGGGAGCCCGCAATGGTGATTGTTCCGTTATCACCCCAGTGGAGTCCGTGATTTACCAGCAGCGGAATACCGCATTCCTTACAGAATTCTAACACGACAACCCCAGATTTCTATTTGCATTCATCAGCTTCTAAGATATTTCCTCGGCAGCTCTTGGTATTACTTTACTGACAGTCGAGTTCGCAGTCCATAGCGAATTCAAATCCAACTGGTTTATGGTGGAATACAGGCTCCGTGGAACTAAGAGCTTTGATTTCATCTCAAAGAAGCTATAATTACGCAAAGAGTCGATTTGACTGAAGGAAGGTAAGGCCATGTTTCAAGGGTTCGGATTGCCGGAGCTGGGTCTCATCCTGCTGGTGGCTCTGATCATCTTTGGCCCCTCCAAGCTACCCCAGGTAGGCAAATCCGTTGGGAAGGCGTTGCGCGAGTTCCGCGAGTCTTCGAGCGAGGTCACCAAGGCGATCAACGAAGGCGTGCACGGACCGGCGGAGGAGAAAAAAGACTAATCTCTTATTGAGGTTGGTAGTTGAAGTACATGGGGTGTTCGCAGACTACGGGGTATTCCGATTCGATTATCATTGAGAATTCCCGGTCCGGCCCCACATCTGAATTTACATACAGGGTGGTGCGCGAGAGAGCGGCAAGCGTAAGGTATCGTTCCGTCGGCGTGTGACCGTTGTAGAGATAGGTCACGCGGGTGCGAACCGGAACGCTCAGCGAATTGCCGAAGCAAAGCCAGGTAGAGAAGCCACTACCCGAATAGCCTTCCGCGAAATAATAGCGGTTCTCGTACCCGGCGAAGGCCGAGAGTTCGCGACCCATTTCACAACGGGCCTCCTCCCACACGGCGGCATCCTTGCTGCAGACTCGCATCGGCGACGCCTGGGCCTGCGCCTCGCTTAAAGGCATTGCCATTATGAGTATCGCGAGCGAAAAAAAGACGGACGCGAGTTTTATGGCGAGGGGACGAGTCTTGTTAAACACCTCTTGCAGCCGCCTCCTCCTCGCAACCTGGTGACATTTCGGACTTACCTTTCTAGTCGGCAACCTGCGCATCGATTCTTACCCTCAATCCCTGCTTTAACACTCGTTACAACAGCTATAAGATATTCAGGGGGTAGATCGATTTGAAGGGAGTGAACCAAATGAAGGTGATAGCCCTGGGTGGAGCCGGTGCCATGGGGAGCCTGGCGGTCAGAGACCTGGCCAAGTCGGAAATCGTGGAAAGCATTATCATTGCCGATTACAACCTGGCCCAGGCCACCAAGCTGGCGAGCGAGCTGGGGGAGAAATGCAAGGCCATCCGGATCGACGCGGATGATCACTCGCAAATGGTCGAGGCGATTCGCGGCAATGACGTGGCGCTGGGGGCGGTAGGCCCATTCTACAAATACGAGGTCAAAATGGCTATCGCCTGCATAGAGGCGGGCGTAAATTATGTGAGTATCTGCGATGATTACGATGCTTGCGCCGCCGTGCTCGAGCTCGATGAAGATGCGCGGGAAGCGGGTGTCCTCGCCATTACCGGCGTGGGTTGGACGCCGGGGGTAACCAACCTAATGGCGCGCAAGGCGGCCGACCAATTGGACGATGTCGATGAAATAGCCGCTTCATGGGCGAGCCATGCGGCGGACACTTCCGGTAAGGCCGTGACCCTTCATTACATCCACGCCGTGACCGGCATGATTCCAACTTATATAGATGGCCGTACCTCCTGGATACCCGCCGGTTCAGGCCTGGAGATGTTGAGGTTCCCGCAACCGGTCGGCCCCCTTAACGTCTTCCACGCCGGGCACCCGGAGCCGATCACCATACCCCGTTACATAAATGCCCGCACGGTATCGCTCAAGGGCGGGCTGGTCGAGGGATACCTGGTTGCTCTGGCCAACCTGCTGGTCAAACTTAAGCTCACCGACACAGTGGCAAAGAAGGACATATTGGGAAAATTCTTTAATAGCATCCTCCCGTATCTGGAAAATGTTGGCAGGCCACCCGAGACCGGATCGGCCTGCCGGGCCGACGTTACCGGCAAGAAGGACGGGCGCTGGACGCATATTATTTATGGTGCCGCTGCGCATATGGACGTCATCACCGGTCTGCCGGCTTCGGTGGCTATCCAGATGATCGGCGAGGGCAAGGTTAAAGGGAGCGGCGTCGTGGCTCCGGAGGGTTGCCTGCCGCCCGATGAATTCCTCAAGCGTCTGGAAAAAGGCGGCATTCGTCTCTACGAAGGCGACGAAATGACCACCCCCATGCCCCTCTAAATGGGGTCAACCCTCTGCATCTGCATTTTCAAGTTTTCAAATAAAAAAAAGACTAGGTGTGCTCATTAAAATGCAGATGCAGAGGCCTGACCCCATGTGGTGGTCTCGTTCAAGGGGAAGGAGGGGGCCTTCTGGAGGCTCGAAGACCCCCTATCCCGTTTGCAGGCAATTAATATCCGACCACGTCGTGCCCACCCTGTGCAGTACCGAAGGAGCCCAGGTAGTTGAAATACATGGCTCGTTCGGCGAGCAGGGTGGGAGATCCATCCAGGGAAATGACTTTTATGGAAAACTCGAGCGACGGCTTGGCCAGGACCTGATTAGCCGAAATCGTGGTGCGGGAATGCGCTCCCACTTGTATGTCCTGGGTGATAATCTCGCCGCTCGCCAGGATATATTCCACGCGGGCCGTCTTATCCTCGGCTGAGGTGTTCTGTATGAGCAGCCATGTCTCGAATTGCGAACCGCTGTTGCCGGTGTAACCCTCGGCGAAATATAGCTCGGATGATGGTGAGGGGGCACCCAGGCTATTGTGCCCGCCCGCCCATTTGTTGCGGTAATTGAAATACATGGCCCTCTCCACGACAATCGGAAGATCGGCATGCACGTGGGCGCTCACCATCTGGCCTTCCCCCAGGTCGGCATCCACGCTTATGGTCAGGCGCGAATGGGCGGAGGCGTTATAGGCGATGTCCTTGGTGGTTCCGTCCGGGAACATGTAGGTTACAACAACCGGCGTTGATGCATCATTCTGGTTTGACACCAGGATCCATTCGTCGAACTGGCTTCCGGACCATCCGGTATAGCCCTCGGCCAGGTACCAGTCGTTGCGCACGCCGGTGGCCGCCATGCCGGTGTGCCCTCCGGGCCATTTGTTGTTGTACCGGAAATACATGGAGCGCTCAGCCACCAAAGGCTGATCGGAGCGAATGCGGGCGCTCACCTCGTGGCCCTCGCCGATCTCCTGATCGACGTTTATGGACAACCTCTGGTGAGCGCCCACAGAGTATTCTTTATGCGCGCTCCCCCCGCCCGGATACAGGTAATCTATGGAAAAATTGGCGGTAGTAAGCCCGGGATTGAGGATAAGTATCCATTCCTCAAAAGGGCTGGCCTTGCTGCCGGTGAATCCCTCGGCAAAAAAGAGGTCGAGGCTCGGCGAATTGGCGCCGATAACGTCGTCGCCTCCGCCTATCCCATTGTGCTGATAATACATGGAGCGCTCGCAGATAAGCCCGGGGCTGCCGTTGACAATCGCGGCGAGACCGGTTTGATTCGGCATCTCGGCGTTGACGTAGATGGTCTGGCGGCTGTGCGCGGGCACGACATGATCAGACGATTTCTCGCTGCCTCCCTGCGGAATGTAAGTAATCATTACCGGCATGTCGCTATCGCTCATGTTGCTCATCAGGATATATTCGTCGAAACCCCGCTGCGTGCTTCCCTCAGCGAAGTACCACGTAGCCGGCAGGTCGGCTGAAGAACTATTAACGCAGCTGGCCTGGACCGGCGCTATGCCATCCGCCTCGGCCGTGGCTACGTTTCGGATCTCCGCCCCCAGGGGCAGGTCGCTTCCCACCTGCACCATGAAGGTAACGAGCGCCTCTTCGCCCGGCGCTACAACCCCGGACGGCTCGCCCGGGGAATTTACCGTCATGCCCCCGACCAGGGGGGTGCTCTCTCCGATATCCGGGATCAAGACGCCATTGAGGGACGTGCTATGAGTTACATAGCCGGTGAAGGAGGGAATAGCGTCCGTGAGCTTGCTCCCGCTGATTGCCGCGCTGTTGTCGTTCGCGAGACGCAGGGTGTAGGTGAGCACCTCCCCCCTGGTTACGGAGCCCGTCGGGCTGGAGGTTTTTTCCAGTCTGATCTTAAGGTCGGGGGCTGTGATGTTGAGGCTGAACTGTTTGAAGTCGGCTTGGCGGCCGTCCGCGGCCTCAATACTGAAATTGAAGGCGCCGGCGGCGGTTGGGACGCCTGAGAGCAACCCATTCGTGGAGAGGTTGAGCCCAGGGGGTAGGCTGCCCTTATATACAAACCAGGTGTAAGGCGCCGTTCCGCCGCTGGCTGCCAATGTTACAGAATAAGCCGTATCTCTTGCTCCTGCGGCCAGAGGTGAAGGGGTATCTATCCCTATCGGGGTGGCCGGCGGGGTACCGGCATAGGGTACATTAAGGTAGGGCTCGAAGCCCAGGTTGCCGGAGAAAGCATCACCGTACGAAACGCTATCGTAGCTTGGTCCGTGCGGGCTGCCCCAATAGCACCAGCTGGCGTCGATGGTGGCGGCCGATTGGTTTTCTATTCCAAAAATGGTATTATTTGCCAGATTGTTGAACTGCAGGTTGGAGACCCCTCCGGTCGGCGTAATCAGGATGCCGGATCCGCACTGGCTGATGGTGTTCCCGGTTATCTGGTTGGAGCCCGGGTAAAGCATCTTGATGCCGGCGGTGCTCGCTCCGCTGATGTTGTTTCCCTGGATGGTGGTGGGACTGTACTCGCCACCCCATATATCCCAGGTATCGATGCCGTACTCTCCGGTGTCGTGCATGATGTTATCTCGTACCGTTATCCCGCTCACGTTACCCTGAATGCCGATAGCCGAGTCCTTGGAATTGGGCGACGAGACATCGTGAATGTTGTTGTCGTGAATGTTGATATTCGTTGCGAGCGTGCTGGCATCGTTGCCCCAGATGGAGATTCCCTGCGCCCAGGTATCGCCGACGTTACCGTTAGCGATGTTATAGATCTCGTTATGATCTACTTCCACGTCATGGCACTGCCCGAGGTTGATCCCCACCGTACCAAAGGTCACGGGGGAGCGGGTGAGGGTGCCGATGTCGTGCACGATGTTGTTGGTTATATGCACGTTGCCATATGCGGAAGACTCACTAAGGACGATACCGGATGCATCCGATCCACCCGTGTATTCGGGATTGGTTACGGTGAAGCCGTCGAAGATCACGTTACTGGATTGTATCTGTACGACATAGGGGTCTCCGTCGAGGCCGTTGATTGTCGTGCTTGCCGCTCCCGAAACCGATTCAACAGTGATTGCTTTGTTGATCATCACGTTTTCGTTATAAGTGCCCGCATCCACTTGAAGAATGTCGCCTGGAAAGGAATGGTTGATGGCGTCCTGGATGGTCTTGTATTCCCTGGTGGGGCCGACTGGAATTATGTTGTTGCGCTCGGCGTAGCCGATGGCGTAGGTACCCGAAGCGTCTAACCCCGTGAACCACATCTTGAACTTGGTCGCAGGCCCGTGGCCATCAAAATCGCTCGCGCTGTAAATAACAGATGGTGTGTAGGTGCGTCCATTCCTCCACGGCACACCATCATTCTTGTGCATGATGGGATTTCCAGAATACTTGGTCCAGTTGATGCCGTCCGGTGAAGTGGCGTAGCCTATTCCCTCGTTGCCCCCACCGGAAGGGCCGCTGCCGGAATACCACATCCGCCAGACTCCGCCTATGGCCGGGATGACCGTACCATTAGTTACGTAATCGCTATCCCAGGAACCGGGTGCGCCGAGCCCCAGCACCGGATCGCTGCCGTAGCGCGTCCAGTAGTTTCCATCGGCGCTGTAGCCAAGGCCAGTCACCTCGACCCCGCCGGTCGTCCCGTCGTAGTACATAGCGAACGTGTAATCGAACGGGTTGCTGCCGGTGTTTGAGGCAGAGGGGTTATAGAGCACCGAGACCGGACCGTAAGAACCCGTGTTCCAATCGGGCCAGACGCCGGTTACCAACTGGTGAGCCGGATCCTGGGTGAGGACCTGATCGTTAACCCAGGCTACGCCGTCGACGGAATCGGCCGTCCGTATTGCGTTTATGCTAAAGAGGCTTGCCGAGGCGTCCCAATACCATATCTTGTAATAGTAAGGGCCGGCCCCATAGCCGCCCGGGACATACACGATTTTGGCGTGGTATCCCTCGCTAGCGATGCCGCTCACGTCGGTCACGCCGCTCCAATTAATGCCGTCGTCCGAGAAGACTACCCGTTCAAATTGGCCCGATGAATTTCCCCGGAACCACATCTTGTAATAGTTGGCAGCACCATGGCCGGAAAACTGGTTCGGGTCGTAGAGGACGCAAGGATAATAAGCCCGTGCCGAAGCGGGAGGGCCATAGACGGGGTTGGATGGGTATTCCTTCCAGTTAACGTCCGAGGCGAGCGCGCGGCTGATTGGCAGAACCAGCATGGACAGGGCGAGCAGACAGACGGCGATGCCGATGAGTAATTTTTTCATGAGATGGTTAAACATTTTGCCTAAGTTGCCTCCTTTGCAAAATGTGCGGGCAAGCTCTCCCGCATAAAAGTCTTTCTAGTCTATTTGTCGAAAGGAAATGCCTGCTCAGAGCCAAGATTCCGGCCAACGGCGCCAGGGGGACGGTAAGCGGGCCTTTCCAGGCCGGAACGAAAGGGGTAAATCCTTATATATGGAGGGAATAACAGAGGGGGACCGGCTGCGGCGGCAGAAGGGCCTGGTTGCCACCCCCAGGGCATTTGGGATAATATTTCAGCGATAGTAGCAGGGCAAGATAAGCGAGGACGGTGCATCATGGACATAGTCAAAGAGGCCGTAAAAAAAGGACAAAAGGCCCTTTCCGAATACCAGGCCAAATTATTTTTGAGTGAGCATGAGGTTCCGGTCACTTTCGAAAAGCTGGTCATGGGCGAGGATGAAGCCATAAAGGCGGCCAAGGAAATAGGCTATCCGGTGGTTCTCAAAGCCAACGGCCCGAATATCGCGCACAAGACCGAGCGAAATCTGGTTAAAGTGGGACTCGATTCTCCTGATGAGATACGCCAGGCCTACAAGGAGATCGTTGAGAACCTGGGAAGTGAATCCTACGATGGCATGCTGGTGCAGCAGATGGTGAAGGGCGAGCGGGAACTGGTGGTCGGCCTGGTGAGGGACCCGCAGTTCGGACCCTGCGTGATGTTCGGACTGGGAGGGATATTCACTGAGGTCCTGAAAGATACCGCATTCCGGGTGGCGCCCATCGAGAAATATGACGCATTGCAGATGATGGACGAGATCAAAGCGAAGGCCATACTCGGGCCCTTCCGGGGAAAGCCGGCGGTAGACAGGGATAAACTGGCCGAAATCCTCATCGCGGTGGGGAACATCGGCATGGAATACGACGCGGTGCAGGAGATCGACATCAACCCACTTATCATCGCGGGAGCGGAACCAGTCGCCGTGGACGCCCTGGTCGTGCTGGGCGACTAACAATGGGGTCAGGCCTCTGCATCTGCATTTTCAAGTTTCGATAACATCAATGTATTCCATTCTTGAAAATGCAGATGCAGAGGCCTGACCCCATTGTTTAGCGGCCGATTATATAACGGTTGGGATCTACTTCCTCGCGCAAGATCCTCAGTTCATCCGGTGTCGGCTCGGGCGTCTCTACCACCTTGGGGGCCTGCAGCAGTTCGAAGCCGGTGTTATCCTGCACGTCTTTGAAAGAATGCCCCTTGTGGATCGATTCCACCCGCATGCGCTTACTCTCGGGGTCGTAGCCCATGACCGACATATTGGTAATCACCTTGTAGGGTCCACTGTTTCGGCAGAGGCCGGCCTCCTCGCGTGCACCCGGCCCGTGCAGATATCCCGGGGTTGAGATGAAATCCACTTTTTCAACGAAGCGGCGGGAGTCTTGCGGCGTTATTACCATAATTCTCCAGGCGAAGGAGCCAAAATCGTTAGCCCCGCCAGATCCGGGAAGGCGCACCTTGGGATGTGCATAATCTCCGATAACGGTGGAGTTGAGGTTGCCGTACATGTCGATCTGAGCACCGCCCAGGAAGGAATAATCGACCATTCCGCGCTGTATGGTCTCCATGACATCGCACATGCCGCTGGCCATGACCGCTTTGTAGAAGGTGCGCGAGTCCCCGACCGAGATGGGCATGGTGGGAAGCAGCGGTGCCACTCCGCCGGCCTCGAAGATGATGACCAGGTTGGGGGCGTAGGCCTTTTGGGCGAGCATGGTCGCCGCGCAAGGGGCGCCGGTACCCACCGCCACCGAAGAGCCGTCCTCCAAGTTGCGGGCGGCCGCGCAAATCATCATCTCCATGGTATTGTGGTCGGTCATTTGCCGCCTCCCCCCTCGGTATCGATGAGATATTCCTCGGCGCGCAGCTGGTTTATCCTAGCGAGACCTCCGCACAGTTGCAGGTATTCGTTGAAATCCGCCGTGCCGTAGATGTATTTGTCGATGAAGGCCTGGAACTCCTCCGGATCTTTTTCCACCTTCATCCAGAGCTTGAGATGATCCTCGTCGGAGAAGTACTCGTAGGCCATATTGCCCGGATAGCTCCCGAATGGAACCTCGCAGACTGCGTCGACCTGATAGAAGGGGATGGCCGTGGCCGAGGGGTCCTGGCGTATGACGTCGTTGGGGACAAGGCGCTCGGTGGTTATGATCAGGCGCTTGGCCGCGCGGGCCATTTCCACGTCGGCAACGGATATGCCTTTTATACGCGAGTTTCCATAGACATCCGCCTCATGCACGTGAATGGCCGCGACGTCGGGCCAAAGGGCCGGGTGGAGTATATACCTCTCGCCGGTGAAGGGGCATTCTACCACCTTGGCCGCGCTGTGCTTGAACGTATCCGTGCCCATTAGATTGCGCGCGGGCATAAAAGAGACCCCTGCCGCCGCTGCCTTCAGGCGGCAGGCCATGGCGTAATTGCTCCATTCGCACGACTCTACCTTGCCGCTCTCCATGTAACGGCGGCCGTTGGGCGAGAGGCCGCGGGCCTCCAGGCCGATCACGTAGGCTATATCGCAGCGGTTGAAAACTTCTCCCGCTGCCAGTATCTGGAAATCGTGGGTCGAAGTGTGGCCGGCGAAGATTAGATCCTTCTTGTGCTGGCGCACTATCTCGTGGCAAACGGCGGCGGGAATGCGATCGGCGCCGAAGCCGCCTGTGATCAGGTAATCACCGTCATGCACGAATTTTTCGACCGCTTCCTTTACCGTCATGATCTTGTTGGTCATGGCCCGCGTCTTGGTCCTGAAGAACTCGCGCGCCTTATCGGCGTCCGGGTCGGCGAAAAGCGGTCCGCTGCCTTCGACAACGACTTCGAACATTTCGTCTCCCTCCTCGTAATCGATTCCCGGGCTTATGTAAGATACAACGCGGGCGAGGGACGGCCGGTTGATCCTTAACGCCCAGTGTTCATCCGTAAACGGGAGGGGTGCGTGGCCGCCCCCTCATAAATTCCATGCCCGGGCTAGATTCCCGGTTTACCCTTCAGCCCCAGGATCTGCCTGGTTTCATCCGGAGTCGCCACCTCGCGATCGGCAAGCTCCGCGATCTTCGCCGCCTTTTCGACCTGCTCGTAGGATCCCTTGGCGAGCACTCCCTTGCTGACCGTTATGTTGTCCTCCAGGCCGACCCGGATGTGCCCGCCTTCGACTGCGGCCAAGAAAGCGCCCCTGAACTGCGCCGCGCCGACACCGCATGTGCTCCAGGTGGCATCCTCGGGGATGAGGTCCCTAAAGCGCTTGAAGTTGGCGAGATCGAGCCAACAACCCCCAAGCACGCCCCACACGAACTGGTAGTGAAGGGGCTCGACGAGAATCCCCTGCGGCCGGATGAAGAGCGTGTTGTAGAGACCGCCCAGGTCGTATACCTCCAATTCGGGCTTGGTGCCTGCGTCTTTCATAGTTTTGGCATAATTTAACAGCATTTCGAAGGTATTGGTGAAGACTATTTCCCCAATAATCGTATGGTTCTTCCAGTCGCCAAGGGCGAAGTTCATGGAGTTGGTATTGAGGGAGGCCATTTCCGGCTTGATTTGTTGAACAACGTTGATGCGTTCCTCTGGAGTGGCACCGATGCCGATGGCGGTTGAAAGGTTGATCACGATAGGGCACTTGTCGGTTATGGCACGCACGATTGCGCTGAGGGTTTCAATATTTGCGGTGGGCAGGCCGGTCTCATGGTCTCGGGCATGGATGTGGACGATGGAGCAGCCCGCATTGTAGCAGCGGTAGGCTTCTTCCACGAACTCGTCCACGCTGTAGGGCACCGCCGGATTCTGGGATTTCATTGTTGCGGCTCCGGACAATGCAGCGGTTATTATGCACTTGCCTTGAAGCGACATGGCAATACCTCCTGTTAAAGTTCTTAGTGGCCCGTCCCATAAACACAATGGTATTCTATCGTCGCTGCATCCCCTCCCGTTGAGTTCCGCTCCCCGCAACGCACTCAAAGAGTATGGCCTCAATCGCGCGTCTTGCGGGAGCGGCGCATCACCGTATTCATGGGAAGGGCCACAGCATGGAGATGATTGAGCTGGGTTTGCTGTTGCCGGATTCGGTAACTAATGCTAATACAGCCCGTAGGCAAAAGCAATTTGCCGTTTTTGCCTTGCCGGCACCCTCTTTTTACCCCCGGCGAGCAAGCCCCTTAGTCCCTTCCTTTCCCGCTCTTTTTGTCCTGGGGGATGCAAGGGGCCATGCCATTTGATAATGTAAATAATAATTTGGATAGAGGCTTAATCGGTCCGGCTGGCAGAGGCATCGGGTCGAAGAGGAGGAAAGAAATGGAACAAATGAATCCAGTTCAGATCAAGAAGTACCTCAAGCAGCTGAGGGAGAGGCGCGATCAGTACCTTTACTATTTGGGACAGTTGGCCTATAAGGCGGGGGAGGCGGGGAAGCTCCAGGATCCCGAGATGGTCGAGGGCTACGGCACGCTGCGAGACATTCAAGTACAACTCGCCCAGGGTGAGGATTCCCTGGAGCAGATCAGGGCGGCGAGGGAAGCGGCCAAAGGGGGAGCGCGTTGTCCTTACTGCAGCAGTCCGGTGATGAAGGGTGCCGTTTTCTGCGGTGGTTGCGGGCAGTCATTGCTGCAGCAGCAACCGGGAATGGGTCAAGCGCCTCCGGCTGCAATTCCGCAGCCGGGAGCGCCGGGATCTGCGGCGGCGACTGGCAAGGCTTGCCCGAGCTGCGGTGTGGCGGTTGATGCCAACACCGTCTTCTGTGCCAATTGCGGCGCCCGTGTCGAGGTAGGGCCCGAAGCGGAGCAGGAGGCCGGGACTGGGACAAAGGCGTGTCCCAGTTGCGGGGCCGCCTGCGGGGATGTCCACTTCTGCCCCGAGTGCGGAACCAAGATCTAAGAATGATCCAAGTTTATACAGGCGACGGCAAGGGCAAGACCACCGCCGCCCTTGGACAGGCTCTACGTGCGCTGGGGCACGGCTTCAAGGTGTTCATGATCCAATTCATGAAGGGGCGCACCTATGGCGAGCTGATAGCCTGCGATAATTGCCTTCCGGATTTCACAATCGTTATGTCGGGACGCGACGATTTCGTTAAGAAGGGAGCTCCCGAAGAGATTGATGTGCGCATGGCGCGCGAGGGGTTTGACCTGGCCCGGAAAGTCATCTCGGAAGGACAGCATCAAATGCTCATTCTCGATGAAATAAATATCGCGGTCGACTACGGCCTGATTCCCCTGCAGGAATTGCTGGGTTTTCTTGATTCCTGCCCGCAAGATGTGGAGGTAATCTGCACCGGCCGCTATGCGCCGGCTGAGCTGATCGAGAAGGCCGACCTGGTGAGCGAGATCAAGGAGATCAAGCATCATTACAATCAGGGCGTGAAGATGAGAAAAGGAATCGAATATTAATGTCCCATTACAGTTGCGGTGCGTCAGTGTATTAATAGGACGGAGCACTAACGGGAGGCGGCGAGCGGACATGATGCCTCCAAAAGGTAAAATATGGAAAACAAGAAGCAATGGAACGAGGAGGATTACGCTCCTCTGCCCCTGAGAGACGCCAATTTCACAACCATTTCCGGTGAAGAACTCGAACCCCTGTACACGCCCCATGATCTCGAGGACATGGACTACGATCGCGACCTCGGGTACCCGGGCCGCTTTCCTTTTACGCGCGGGGTTCAGCCAAATATGTATCGCGGTCGTCTCTGGACCATGCGGCAGTTCTCGGGTTTCGGCAGCGTCGAAGATACCAACCAACGATATAAATTCCTGTTGGAGAAGGGGCAGACCGGGCTCTCGGTCGCCTTCGACATGCCGACCATAATGGGAAGGGATTCAGACGATCCCAGGGCGGAGGGAGAGGTGGGTCGCTGTGGTGTTGCGGTCGATTCCCTCCAGGATATGGAAAATCTCTTTTCCGGGATTCCCTTGAATGAAATAACCACCTCCATGACCATCAACGGGCCGGCATGTGTGCTGCTGGCTTTTTACCTGTGCGTGGGCGAGGAACAGGGGGCATCGTTAGAAGAATTGGGCGGCACCATTCAGAACGACATCCTGAAGGAATACATAGCGCAGAAGTCATGGATTTTCCCGCCGCGGCCGTCCATGCGCATAATCACCGACATCCTGGCCTTCTGCTCGCGGAAGGTGCCGCGCTGGAACACCATCAGCATAAGCGGCTACCACATAAGGGAGGCGGGATCGACCGCCGAGCAGGAGTTGGCCTTCACCATGGCAGACGGTTTCGCTTACATCGAGGCGGGCATCGAGGCGGGACTCAATGTCGATGAATTCGCACCACGCTTCTCTTTCTTCTTCAACTCGCACACGGATTTCTTCGAAGAAATCGCCAAGTTCAGGGCGGCGCGCCGCATTTGGGCGAGACACATGAAGGACAGGTACGGAGCCAAAGATCCGCGATCATGGATGTTACGTTTTCACACCCAGACGGCGGGATGTTCGCTAACGGCGCAGCAGCCGGAGAACAACATAGTACGCACGGCCTTCCAGGCGCTCTCCGCCATACTGGGCGGCACCCAGAGCTTGCATACCAATTCAATGGATGAGACATTGGCGCTCCCCTCCGAGAAGGCGGTCGAAATAGCTCTGCGGACGCAGCAGATCATAGCCCACGAAACGGGATCCACCAATGTTATCGATCCTCTGGCCGGGTCCTATTTCATTGAGGCACTCACGAATCGCATGGAGGAGCAGGCGGAGGCTTACTTCCGGCGCATCGAGGAGCTGGGTGGGGTGATGGCGGCAATCGACAAGGGATTCTTTCAGCGAGAGATAGCCGACGCGGCTTACCGCTACCAGAGGGAAATCGAAAAAGGGGAGCGGGTCGTAGTGGGAGTAAATTTCTTCCAGAACCCGGAGGAAGAGCTCTCTATGGATCTTCTGAAGATCGATCCCGCCACGGAGAAGAAGCAGCGCGAGCGGTTGGCCAAGCTCAGGTCGGCGAGGAGTGCGTCCGAGGTTGATCGAGCCCTGGAAGCCTTGAGGCAGGGTGCGGAGGGGGACGCAAACTTGATGCCCCTGATTATCGATTGCGCTCGATCCTACTGCACCGAGGGGGAAATAATCGACACGCTGCGCGGTGTCTTCGGCGAATACCACGAAAACATCCTCTTCTAACCTCCACATTGGGGTCAGCCCCCTTTGTGGAGGCCTGACCCCATTAGAAGGTTTGATATATACTGTTTCTACCATGACCAGGACAGCACGAATCCTAATCGCTAAACCCGGATTGGACGGCCACGACAGGGGAGCCAAGGTCGTAGCGCGAGGCCTGGCCGACGCCGGCTACGAAGTAATATATACCGGGCTGCACCAGACGCCGGAGCAGATAGCGGAGGCTGCGGTCCAGGAGGACGTTAACGCGGTTGGCCTTTCCATCCTCTCCGGAGCGCACATGACCCTCTTCCCCCGCGTGCTCGAACTGCTCAAGGAAAAGGGTGCGGAGGACATCATGGTCTTCGGCGGGGGCATCATACCGCCCGCCGACATCGAGGCTCTTTCAACCCAGGGCGTGGCGGCGATTTTCACGCCAGGGACACCCATTTCCGCTATTGTCTCCTTCCTTGACGATATCGTGCCGTCCCGACTGTAATGGGGTCAGGCCCCTGCATCTGCATTTTCAGCCAGGCTATGCATAGATAGTCGCGAAATTTGAAAATGCAGATGCAGGGGCCTGACCCCATTACAGTGGCTGTCGAATCCCAGCGTATTTATGGGACAGTGCCTTCGGTTGCCTTTTAAGGTTGAAAGGCGCTGAAAATATCTAATATAATATATTGGCCCGTGCCGATGTCTTGCACTCTACGGCGGACGCGGCATTAACATAGCAACGTAAGCAATATAGGACGAAAAAATGAACGGAGCGGGGTTTTATCATGTGCGCTGAAGAACTTGATTTCATCGAAAAGTATGACCTCCTCGGATGTATCCAATGCGGCAGGTGTACCGGCGGTTGTCCTGTCGCCCTGAGAACTCCCTTGAGAGTACGATGCTTCATGTATGACAGCCTGAATGAGGAACGCCTCGAGGAACTCTCCGAAAAGCCCGAGATCTGGGATTGCACCACATGCTTCACCTGTGCCGCCCGCTGCCCCAAGGGTCTCGAACCTCTCGAGGTCCTGATCGGGTTGCGCAGCCTGCAGATAGAGGAGGGCAAGGTACAGCCCACGGTGAGGGACGCGCTCGAATCGATCTTCAAGGATGGAAACCCCTGGGGGTCGCCGCGTGCCAAGCGCATGGACTGGGCCGCCGACCTGGATGTGAAGATCCTCGAGCCCGATGCTGAGGAAAAGACTGACGTGATGCTCTACATCTGCTGCACCGACGCCTACGATCCCCGGGTCATGAAGGTGGCCCAGGCGCTGGTGAAGGTGCTCAAGGCGGCAAACGTCGACTTCGGTCTCATCGGCGATGAGGAGAGCTGCTGCGGGAGCGAAGTGCGTCGCCTCGGCGAGGAAGGCCTCTTCGAGATGTGCGACGAGGAGAACGTCGAGATGATGAACTCCTACAACGTGGGCAGCATCGTGGCCATCAGCCCCCATTGCTACAACACCCTAAAGAAGGAGTACCACGGCCTCAAGCACCCGGTGCTTCATTACACCGAGCTCATCGCCCAGCTCCTCGAGGACGGCAAACTCGAGCTCAAAACCGAGATGAAGAAGTTGATTACCTATCATGATCCCTGCTTCCTGGGCAAGCAGAACGACATCTACGACGAGCCCAGGTACATCCTCACCCGTATTCCAGGCGCCGAATTCAAGGACTTCGACCGCTGCCGCGAGCGCAGTCTGTGCTGCGAGGGTGGAGGCGGCAAGATGTGGGTCGAGACCGAGTCCAAGGAAGAGCGGCTGGCTGAAGTAAGGGTTGAAGACGCCAAGGAGATGGGCGCCGAGGTTATCGCGGTCGCATGTCCCTTCTGCCTGCTTACCCTGGAAGATGCTACCAAGGTAAAGGGAGTCGACGAGGAAATGCGTGTGGCCGATATCCTCGAGCTCCTGGCTGAGGCTTTGTAGATAGATCGACAAATAATTATCCAGCGGCGTTTAAGGAGTTTCAGGACCTTCTATAAGCAAGGGAAGAGGTGAATCGCGTATGAATATGGTGGTATGTGTGAAGCGGGTCCCGGACACGGCCGAGTCCGAGGTCCACATCGATGGCTCGGGCAAGGGCATCGATACCAGCAGATTATCTTTCGGCATCAACGAGTGCGACAACTACGCCGTCGAGGAGGCTATCCAGAAAAAGGAAGCCCTGGGCGGAAACGTCACGGTTATCAGCCTGGGCGGCAAAGAAAGCGACGAGGTCATCCGCATGGCACTTGCCAAGGGTGGCGACGACGCCATACGCCTTGAGGACGAAGCCTTTAACGGCTCCGACGCGGTGGCCATAGCCAAGGCGCTGGCGGCGGCGGTAAAGGACGTGGAGTGGGACATAGTCTTCACCGGCGCCCTCACCGATGACGACGGTTACGCCGCGGTCCCGGTGGCCCTGGGCGAGATACTCGGAGTGCCCTTTGCCACGTACGTGAAGAAGCTGGAAGTCATGGAGGATGGCAAGAAGGTCAGGGTCGGCCGCGAGCTCGAGGGCGGGCTCATGGAGATGCTCGAGATGACCACTCCCTGCGTCCTCGGAATCCAGACCGGAATCAATGAGCCTCGCTACGCTTCCTTTAAGGGAATCAAGCAGGCCGCCAGGAAAGAGATCGCAGTCAAAGGTGCCGGCGACATTGGCGTCGACCCCTCGGATGTCGGGGAGGCCGGCTCCTGGGCCGTCCTCGAGCAATTCAGCGCTCCCGTCGTGGGCGAGATGGCCGAGATTCTCCAGGGCGAACCGGACGAAACCGCTGGCAAACTAGCCGGCATCCTGAAAGAGAAGGGGCTGGTCTAGATGAAAGATATCTTTGTTTTGATGGAGCACCGCCAGGGCGCATTACGCGACGTGTCCCTGGAAATGCTCTCCGGCGCCAATAAACTCGGCGGCACCGTGGTCGCCGTCCTGCTCGGCAAGGACGTGGATGCCTTCGCCGAGAAGGCAGCCGGCTTCGCC
>Ga0209747_1000535_pt1 | contig 20556 bp, 20 predicted proteins | sample BarGraNGADG00311_FD_184498 | JGI IMG/M metagenome (GOLD analysis project Ga0209747, IMG submission 184498) | Arctic peat soil microbial communities from Barrow, Alaska - Barrow Graham LP Ref core NGADG0011-311 (SPAdes) (version 2) | ecosystem: Environmental > Terrestrial > Soil > Wetlands > Peat...
CGGCGCGCCCCTGCCGGCAGGAAACCGCCCGCCCGAACCGAATTAAGCGAACGCAGCAGCAAATCTGACACAGTGGAGGGACGACAGCCGTGGATTCCGAACAAGCTTCGCACGCGACGGGAGTGCACGGCCGCCCGGGCGGGCGGAGACAGCAAGGGGACAGGGGGGGTATGGGCATGGCGGACCGGAGGCCCGAGATGGACCGCCGGGAGGTTGCGCTCGAGCTGGTGAAACTCGGCGCGACGACCGGCTTCATTCCAAAGAGCGACAAGCCCGAGTTCACGACCCTGCTCAAAGCTTACACGCAGGCTTTTGAGGCGGTCATCGAGAGCGAGCGCTCTCCAATGTTGAAGAGGTAAGAGGATCGGGCGACCCGGCAGCCGCCCGGCCACCATCGTTCATATCGATCGCAAACGTCCACACGCGAACGCCTTCATTCTCGTTGTGCGCCCTCAGGACTGCTGGCCGTGCGTCGAACAAGAAAGCTGTGGAGAAGTCCTTGCGGGGATGGTTGTTCTCATGAAGCTGGTGGACGTGCCGGAGAAACAACGTGAGACACAGAAGAGCGGCAGAAAATGAACCGGGGTGTTCACACCAGCTCGAACCGGTGCTCCTTGAACAGGACGAGGCACGCATCAACAACTTCCGCGTCGTAGCGGGTGCCACGCCCCATGCTGATCTCCTTGAGGGCTTTCTCAACCCCGAGGGCCGGCCTGTAAGGCCTGTGGGATGACATCGCCTCGACGACGTCGGCCACCGCGAGGATCCGCGCTTCTATCAGGATGTCGTCTCCCTTGAGCCCCGACGGATAGCCGGAGCCGTCCATCCTCTCGTGGTGCTGCAGGACCGTCCGCGCCACCGGCCATGGAAAATCGATGCCTTCGACGATCTCCGAGTCCACCCGGGGGTGCGTCTTGATGATCCCGAACTCGAACTCGCTCAGCTTGCTGGGCTTGCTGAGGATCTCGCCGGGGATTACCACCTTGCCCGTATCGTGCAGGATGCCGGAGATCCTGATGCCTTCTACCTGGTCGTCTGGAAGCCCCATCTCGGTTGCTATCGCACAGGCCAGCTGGGAGACGCGCTGCTGGTGGCCGGCCGTATACGGATCGCGCCGCTCGGCGACCGCCGCGAGCGCGTTGACCGTAGCCTCGGCCGTGCGCCGCATCTCGTCGGTGTGCCCGTTGCCGTTCGAACTCTCGGCCCCGACCGCCGCGGCTTCGCCCTCCGCCCCCGGCCTGTTGTCGACGCGGCTTTCCATCTCGTCCCTGATGCGCATGAGCTCGTCCTCGATGCGCACCTGGTTGCTCCTGTCCCTCAGGACGGTCAGGAAGCCCTCAGGCCCGCCGTCCTCACCACGCAGCAGGGTCATCGACGCCTCGGTAGGGAACACGTCGCCGTTCTTGCGCACGTTATAGGTCCGGTGACCGGTCACGATGCCGTCTTCGTAGAGGGTCTGCATGGCCGCGACCTCACGCTCGAGGAAATCCTCGGGAAGGATCATGGCCACGGTCTGGCCTATAGCCTCTTCCGCAGTGTAGCCGAGGATGCGCTCGGCGCCTTTACTCCACGAGGTGATGATCGTGTCAGAGCCGGCCGAGTAGACCGCGTCGGAAGTTATGTCGGAGATAGTCAGCCCACGCCCCACGCCCACAGCCTGGAGCCATGTTTTTCCAGCCTGGCTGTAGACGATGTAGGCCAGGATGGCCGCGATGACATTAAAAGAGAGGAGGTTAAACCAGAAGCGCCACCAGTTGACCTTGTTGATCGTCACCAGCACCACGCTCACGATGATGGTAACCGCCAGGCCAACGCCCCAGACGAACAGGACGGCGCGCAGGAACCCGTTTCGGGCTGTGTCGAAGTCCATCCTGAGGGATTCAGGGCGCAAAGGTTCCTCGATGTCTTCGACCCATTTGCCTTTATAGAAGAGTGAGGTTGTTCGCACGCTTACCCCGGGGTACCCGAAGGACCGTCCAGTGCTGCGAAGTCTATCAGAAGAGAACGGGACGACAAAACAAGCTGGTGCGCCTCGGCGGGCATGCGGGTGGCCGAGTGCGTCTTGGGCTTCAAAGGCTGTAATGCCATAATAGTCTGCACAACCGCTGACGCGGGCGAGTAGCTCAGTTGGGAGAGCGTTGCGTTTACACCGCAAAGGTCGTCGGTTCGAGCCCGGCCTCGCCCACCACAATATTTATTTCCGGCATGACGGGACAGCCGATTACGCGAAAACTGTCATTACCAAACAGACCTCCCAATGTTAGAATCGCTGCCACCGGACAACGCTTCTGGAAAACGATTGGAGACAGAAATGGCTGACATCCAGCCGGGCACGACCGTCTCGATAGCGGCGGACATCGTCGTCAGCGGCGCCGTTGCCTTCGGCAGGGGAGAACAGGTCACGGTACAGCAGGTCTCGCCATTGGCGGACAGGCCCGAGTACAAGTACACGGTGTACTCTCAGCGGTCGGGAAGCTGGTTCACCTTGCGGGACGCCGACTTTGTGGCCGCATACGCGCCTCCAGCGCCCGCCGTGCCGGCCTACGCCGCGCAGCAGCAACCGCCGTACTTACCGGCGCCGCAGCCCCAGAAGAGCAACACGGCCTTGAAAGGTTGCCTTCTCGCGTTCGGCATCGTCGTGTTGATCGGCATCATCCTGGTCGTAGTCCTGGTGGCCGTTGTGGGAGTCGGGGTACACCATGCGGTGAACGACCTGGAGAAGAACGGCACCACCAAGCTTCCCGGCGGCGTGACTCTCTCGACAAAGACCCCGACCGAAGCGGAGCTGGGCGTCCCCATTTACCCCGGGTCAAAAGCGGTCTCCTCTTCAGTGTCCCTCAAGGACCCGTCCGGCAACGTCTCGGCGACTGTGCTCTACAGCAATGACCCGCCTGCTAAAGTCGTCGCCTGGTACAAGGACAAGCTGTCGTCCAAGCCGGAGTTCCAGGTCCTCACCAGCACGGATGAAGAAGCGCTGATGACCTTCAAGGAAGCCGACGGCAGCGTGAAGATGGTGACGATCGGAAGAGACACGATCGATAAGAACGGCCAGACGACCATCGCTATCGGCTCAAGCCAGGACAAGAGCGTTCCCGGTACCCCGCCAGCCTCGAACTGATCGCTCCGTCCGGCTCGGGCTGTTCTACTTTTTCTGATCAGCCGGCGGGTTGACAGTCTCGAAAGGCGCCGCCAGCAGGGGGCTCGTCTGAGGTGTGCGACGGTTTCGGCACTATTTTCCTTTTACAGGTAGCAGGTGCCAGACCGTCAGCTCGCCCGCCTCTTTCTCGATCGTGGCGGTGGCCGGGATCTGCACGGCGTCGCCGGTGCCTCCCGCCCTGGCCTGGTAGAACCCTAGCGCGATGGAAGTCCCGTCCGAGTTGGCGCTCGTGACCGTGCCGTAATAGAGAGAGAACTTCGAGACCCTCGAGAACTCTATCCCTGAGACGTTCCCCTGCTCGCCGGCGGAGAGGCTGTAGCTCGCCAGCGATGTCTCCGCGCCGGTCTTCACGTCCTTGTAGCAGGCGTTGACCTGCGATGCTTCCCCGTCGAGTGAATCCTTGAAATAGGAGACGTACGCGCCGTTGGTCGAGAAGCCGGTCAGCTTGAATGCCCTGACCGAAAAAGTGTCGCCGGTGCTGTTCTCCTGCTTCGGCATATAGACGCTCTCCGTGACCGGCGTCCCCAGCGTGAGCTTGTAAGGGACTGATGATGGATAGTCGGAACCGTACAGGTTGAAGTAGAGATCCCCTCCGGCCGGGTCGGCGTAAAGCCCCTCGATGGACTGCTCCATCATGTCGCCGTGCGTGTAGACGTGGTCGACCTTGTTCGCCGCGATCGAATAGCGCTCGAAGCCCTCGGAGAAGGGCGTGGAGTTGTTTATGTTGGCCAGGTCCTGCGGCGTTATCCTGGTGAAATAGATGTACTTGCCGGTCGGGTCGAACGCCGGGTTCTCGGCGAGCCCCTTTTCAGGCAGCGTGACCTGGGAGATGCCGGTCCCGTCGGACTTCATGAGGTAGATGATCCGCTGGTCGCCCGCCGCCGCGACGAAGGCGATCCTGGACCCGTCGGGCGAGACCGCGAAGCTTACGAGGTCTCCCCTCGTGGTCAACTGTTTGCGCCCGGTGTTGTCGAGGGCGACGGTGTGGATGTCCTTGCCGCTTATGTAGGCGAGCCTCTCCGCGGTGGTGCCGGTCTGGTCCTCGACCGTGTTGTTATCAGTCTTGCCGTTAGGGGGCGGCTTAGGCTTGCCCGTGGAGCCGCCGGCCACAGCGAAGTAGATGCCTACCCCCGCGCCGGCGACGACCAGCACCGCCCCGACCACGATGAGGACCTTCGTTAGCGTCGTCATCGGGCGCCGCCCGCCGGTCTGCCCGCCTGACGCCTGGCCCAGGACCGCCCCGCACAAAGTGCAGAACTTCTCGCCCGGCCCAAGCTCCTTGCCGCAGTTCTCGCAGAACATCGTGCCTCCTCACCCGCGCTACTGGATGCCGAACATCTTGTGGATGAAGCCCTTCTTCCATAGAAAACGGAAGATGCCGAAATAAAGCTGCGGCGACAGGCGCCACAGTAGGTATTGCCAGCCCGTCTGCGACCACGGGGAGATGACGATCCCGATGTCCTTCTCCAGCGCGCGCAGGCCGGCCTGCGCGGGCACCGTCGGGGGCACGCCGTGCTTGGTGTAGAACGCCTGGATCGGGGTCTTCGCGCACTCGCCCTTGTCGTCCATCAGGTTGATCCTGCCATCGGCGATGATCCTCGTGTTGATTATGGCCGGGCAGAGCATGCTGAGGTTGACGTTGTGGTTGGAGAGCTCGACCCGCAGCGTCGTGCCCAGCCCGACGACCGCGTGCTTGCTCGTCTGGTACGCGAGCATGCCTGGTATCGAGAACAGGCCTGCGTCGCTCGCGGTCAGTAGGATCGAGCCGCTGTTGCGCTTCATCATCTCGGTGGCGAAGAAGTGCATCATGTAGATGGCGCCCCAGAGGTTGATGTCGAGGACCCACTTCCAGTCCTCGAGCGTCATCTCCTCGAGCCGCCCGCCGCAGCCAACGCCCGCGTTGCTGCACAGCACGTCCACATGGTCCCACTTCTCGAAGAAGCTGTCGCGAAACGCTTCGACCTGCTCAGCGCTCGTATGGTCCACGAGGTACCCGCCGGACTCGACTCCCTTTGCCTGCAGCTCGGCGACAACCTCGTCCACACGCTCCTGGACGATGTCCGTGATGATGACTCTGCTGCAGCCGGCCTGCGCCAGCTCGTTTGCCAGCGCCCTTCCGATTCCCGACCCGGCCCCTGTGACCAACGCGGTCTTGCCGCTGAAAAAGCCCATGTCTTCCACCTCCGGTGATCGTACAACCCATTCGAGGCCGGGCGGAAACCCGCGCCCCGCGAAACGCCGTCTCATTATCACCCGGACAGGGGCTCCGGTGCCAGTGATTCCGGGCCGTCATGGCGCGATGGATGACGTTTGGGGCAAAATATGCGAAGACCGTACAACACAGAAGGACATAGACCGTGGCAGAAGACATCGAAGCGAAACACGTCGAGCAGGCCCGGCTGGTCGCCGGCCATCTCGACCTTCCCGACGAGCTCGTGGGCCACGTCCACGAGCACATGGACGAGCTCAGGGAGGGTCAGGCGCCCGTTATCTGGATCCAGGCTCAGAACTGCACGGGCTGTACCGTCACCCTGATGAACAGCGACTACTTCAGCGCGAGGAACCTGATGTTCGGGAAGTTCTCGCTCAGATACCAGCCCACCATAATGTGCGCCGAGGGTTTCGCCGCGACCGACATCATCGAGGAGACCGAGAAGGATGACGCGGGCAAATACCTGGTGGTGATCGAGGGGGCGGTCCCGACGGGGGAGGGCGAGCAGTTCTGCACCTTCGGTCTCACTGACAAGACCCGTGACCTGATGGGCAACACCATCCCCGATGACCGCACCGTCTTCGACTGGCTGGTGGAGCTGATCCCGGGCGCCGAAGCGGTCATGGCCGTTGGCAACTGCGCATCGTTCGGCGGCATCCCGATGATGGAAGCGCAGGTGACCGGGGCGACGTCGGCCACCGACGTCGTCGAGGCCATTGACCCGACGCGGCCCGTCATCAACGTGTCGGGCTGCCCGCCGCACCCCGACTGGATAATGGGCACGATGATCGACCTGCTCCTCTGGCTGGACGATCACAAAGAGGCCCCGGTCCTGGACGAGCGGATGCGCCTCAAGAAGTTCTACGAGGGCAAGGTACACGACGTCTGCCAGAGGAGGCCGGCCTTTGAGGCGAAGCGCTTCCTCGAGGACTGGAACGACTGCGTGGAAGACGAAGACCGCTGCCTGCTCAAGATGGGGTGCAGGGGCCCTTCGACCCACGCCGACTGCCCGACACGGGGCTGGAACCACGGCACCAGCTGGTGCGTCGGGGTCAACGCGCCATGCCACGGCTGCACCGAGCCGGACTTCCAGGACAAGCTCCCGCACTTAAGGTAGGACCTCGCTCACTGCACGACTTTCCCAGGGCATCGGCCCGGCCGTGGGAGGACTTGCCCGGGCCTCGCTGAACAAAAACCTCATGAGATCCGTCTTAGTATCAAACACACTGGATGGAGATCAAGTGCTTAAGCTTGACTGGGAAGAGAAGAACTACAACTTCGACGCGAGCGACTGCACCTATCGCTGGCAGGACATACGCATGATCGCGCTCCGAAGCGAACTCGAGAGGTACCCCGAGGCGCGGCCCGGCGACCTGCTCGTCACTTTCCGCGGCAAGCACCAGGCCGACAAGATCCTTGATCATTTCAACGACAGCTACGACAACTTCCGGCATGGCTCTCTCGAGCCCGGCGACTCTACGAGCACCGTTAACGTGATACTGGCACCGGTCGCCAGGCCGTACGTCAGAGGGTGATCGTACCGGCGTAGGACTCCTCAACGGACACACATCCATTCCACAAGCAGAGGAACTATCTGTCCGATTCTTGAACTTTATTACGTAGGGATATTCAAAGGGTGTTGCAGGCAAACTGAAAGGGGCGAATGCCAGGATGAAGAGGTTGACCAGGGAAGAGGTTAAGAGCCTGACCGACAGGGAAGTCCAGATCGCGCGAAAGAGGATAGAACACGACTACTCTTTTGGTCTCATCAGTGACAGAGTCACCCCGGTTGAGAACACCCGCCTTCTCGAGCAGGAACTACGGGAGAGAGGGTACCGCACCTACAGCTGAGAAGTCCGCCAGGCAGTACCCCGGCGGCCGGCTACTTGTAGACGGGGCAGGTCGAGACGCCGTCCCAGACCTCGTCCGGGATGCGTTCGTAATGGCTGCACTTGTGCGCTTCGGCCATGATCAGGATCGGGCACTGCACGCAGTCGGAACGTCTCCTCACGAACAGTTCCCTGTTCCAGATCGAGTCCGTCGCCAGCAGTTCCTTTCCCCAGATCGAACCGGCCGGGACGAGCTCCCGGGTCCAGATCGAGCCTTCACGCATCTTCTTCTTGGTCTTCATCATTCACCTCGCAATCGCTTAATAAGTACATCGGGCGGAAAAATGCCTTGATGAAGGCATTTTCCGGCATTCGCCCCGAATGGCTCATTAAGGTGAGTGGCCCATCCCGAGATCATCGTTACCGTCGCAAGCAGCATTCGCCGCAACGGTTCAGAATCACTTAACACCTCGACTTGCAGGATGATGTCCGACGACTCAGAATAACTTGCAGCATGTCAAAGGCGCCGGTGTCGGGCTCGCGCAGCCGGAAATATAGTGATGAGGGGCGATTGATGGAAGCGATACTTCTTCTCTGTGACTATGCCGAAGCGATCAACGGCAAGTTCTACATCATGGGCGGCGGCTGGACCATGTGTCAGCCAGGCCTGCGAAACATGTCCGTGGCCATCCGGGTCTTTGTCCCCTGGTCTGATGCGAACTCGAAGCACAAGCTCGCACTGCTGTTGCAGGACGAGAGCGGCAACACCGTCGCGTTCGGCAACCCGCCAATGGAAGTCATGAACGAAGGCAGCTTCGAGGTTGGCAGGCCTCCAGGGATCCCGGAGGGAACCGAGCTCGACGTGACGCTGGTGTTCACGTTCAACGGCCTGGCATTGGAACCCGACAAAGGCTATCGATGGCAGCTCGAGATAGACGATGAGCCGGTCCAGCATTGCTCATTCCACACGGTTGCGGGCTGATGAGGCCATGAGGGCGGGAGAATATTCATACGCCCTGTTCGCCTGATTCCTATTGACAACTTCTCTTTCGCCTCCTATCATATCGGTTACTGATGGATAGTTATCTTATCCATAAAATAACAATCATGAGATATATTAATGGACCTTATGGCTCACCAAAATACAGAGGAAGCCCAAGCAGTTCAACAAAGTCAATTTGGCTTGGATTGACAATACGCTAAGACTAGTGTAGAAAGGGCCCCTCGCTCGTTTAGTTGGGTGGGGATAGCAATGCAGCAACACTCAATACTATACATGGACGCTCACGCGCAAAAAGGTTTGAGCAGAGCTCTAGCCAGACATGGCAAAGTCTTTCCTGTCGCGGGCATCAACGATGCTCTATTCCTTATGGCTGAGCAGGACATTGACTACTACTTCATCGACGCGGACGTGCCCGATGCTCGCGCGTTCTTGATGCACATCCAGCACGATCCACAACTCCTGCCCCCTCGTGGACTGGTCCTCTTGACCGAGAACGAGGAAGAGGATTGTGAAGCATGGGGAGTGGATGCTTTTCTTTCGAGGCAATCGGCAGTCGAAGACCTTCCATATATCTTCTCTCACCTGAAGGGCACGACGCCCGAACCAGCCAAGTTGATCAGGCTGGCTCCGCTTGAGGATAAGGAGCCGGCACAGCCGGCACCCCGAACCTCCATTGACCCGAGTTTCGGCCAGGCAAAGCAAGAACACGAGATTGACGCACGGGAACATCTGCGGTCAAGACGAGTCAGCGAGCAGGTCAAAGAAGAAGCTGCGCTGGCTCCGGGCGCCGACTGGGAGAAGCAGAAGCAGACAGGTGTGTCAAAGCAGATGAGATTGGCGTTCGCTGCTGTCCTCGTTGCGGCAGCTCTTGCATGGTTATTTGTCTGGGGTCCTTTGAGCCACCATGTCTCGACCGACGTGGGCAAGCCAACTAGTAAGAAGCGCGTTTCAGCGAAGTCGGCAGGGCCAGCGAGTTCTGTGTTGGAGTCGTCCAGCACCGCTTCCTCGTCGACCGTTCTTTCTTCTCCGCAAACCGTTCCTGTACAGACATCCGTCACGGCCCCGGGTGCGACTGAGGCGGAAGCCGAGCAAAAACCTGCGGAGAGCCAGAGTCCAGAGCCAGTCCCTGTTCCGGCGCCGCCACCTGTTAATCATCCTCCGACGGTGAGTATTTCAGGCCCTACTCAGGTAGTGCATGGGCAGACGGCCGGTTACTCTGCCTCCGCCGCTGATCCTGACGGGGATTCCGTGTCGTTGACGTGGACCAGCCGATCGATGTCCTGGAGCACCCCCGGGCTTTACAGCCTGTCAGTCACGGCGACTGACGGAAAGGGAGCGAGTGCCGCTGACACGATCAGTGTTCGAGTTATCTGAGAAAGGGCGAGGAACATGCGTAGCAAGGTCCTGGTAGCTGTCCTGGTGGTGGGGTTGGCAACATTGATTCTTGGCACGATATCCGCGGCTCCGGCAGCGGCCTACCCGGCTGGATGGACTCTGCAGCAAATGCCGGTCAGCGCCGGCGCGAACAGCTGTGATATCGAAGCATTTAACGAACACGTGTGGCTGACATATCGCACTTCAAGCACCGGATCGATCTGGATAACCAGGTCGGCCGACTTTGGTGCTACATGGGAAGCTCCAATCTGCATCGACAATGGAGTTTATGAAACCGGCAATCCCGTTGTCATCGCCGGCTCGCCGTCGCTCGTATACGTCCTGTTCTCGGGGAAGCGTGATGGCGGAGGATATTTTCAGACACAGGTTTACCAGGGAACTGACTATGGAAGCACCTACACCCGAATCTGGCATTCAACCGGCAACTCTGACAAGACGGCTGCTGATGCAACGCGGGCACCAGCGAGCAATACGATTTTCTGGACCTTTGCTGACGATTCGAGTGGCGTCGACGAGGTTTCCTGGGGAAAGATCACTGTCAATGGCGTGGTGACAGTCTCTACGAGCAGAAGCTCTGTAGACGGCATCGCGAGCCACCAGCCAACAATTGCTGCTTCAGGATACTCCGACGTGATGATCGCATGGGTCGATGAAGGTGGCGGCACTTTCAACCGAGCTCACCTGGTCGAATCTCACACGGGTGATGGTGGTGTCACCTGGACCGGAAGGGTCGTCCCTGACGGGGACAATGAGAGCGGGTATCGGCAGTACTACCCCTCACTGGCCTGGGACGTGAACACAATAGTCATCGTCTACCAGGGCCAGAACCTGTCAACGGGCGATTTCTTTGTCGGGAGGTTCTGCTGCACCCCGATGGGGTTCAACTGGGTGCCAGGGAACGTTGCCGATAGCGTTTATCAGAACACTGCGGCCGTCTCTTGCATCCCGAAAGTGTGTGGAAGGTTCAGCGCGGACATCTTTTTTAAGAACAGCTCAAGTCAACTATCCAATTATAGTATCGCGACTGATTTCTTTGGGACGAAGACAATCGGGGCCAATTGCAGTGCTATCTCGCTCGCATCAACGAACTACTCGTCAGACAATGCAATCGATTACGTTGCTGGCGTTTCTGGTCTTGGAGAGATTCTTGTACGTCGCAAAGACAGAATCGCTCCAACGTCGAACATAACAACACCAGTCTTCTCGGGTTCAGGTGCTGTCTACAATAACTCCAACTTTTATGTTGAGGCCGTAGGGGCGGCAGACGACTATCCGGTTAATGGCTCCGATGTCAGGACAGGAGTGTCCTATCATTTGGGTGTGGAGGGAATTGTCTACGAGTACACAGTAGATGAGAACAATTGGAACCCGGCGGTCATGACGTAAACGGGTATGGGGTGGACTGACCCGGGCTCTACGGCGTCAACGCTGTTGCTCCAGACCATCACGATGGGCCTCGCTGTTGGTATCGTCCTGAGTTGTCAGGTTTCATCAACAACGTGTGCACAAGTCAGCAACCTGCCAGTAGACCCATCAAGGATTACAGTCGTGCTTGCGGCTGTGTCCGTAAGAATCACAAACGTGCTAACTCAATCTCGCTTGCAGTTTGGGGGAACGCTACTCAACCAGCGCTGATCGTGCTTATGTCCAGCAGTATCGCGAGCCTATCAGCTATTCTGTCCATAGTCTCCTCGGTTGCCGCGCCGAGAAATTCCCCAAAACGCAGTGTCGCATCCAACGTGCGAACCTGGTCGCACGCCGCAAAGCTAATCTTCTTTAAGCCTCCCTCAGGCGGCTCAATCCTTACATGAAGCGAATTTTCCCAATCTGTTCCGGTGATTGGGACAATCACGACAAGTCTCGACTCGCCTTTGTTAAAAGTGTCATTTGACACTATTATGCAGGGGCGGCCTTTTGTGTTGATCTCTCTGCCCAGAGCTCCCTGTAGCAATACAAGCCAAACTTGACCTCGTTCTTTGGAGATTGGCTTCGACTGCTTCACACCGTCTCCAGACCATCACCGAGCGTGGTGTCCCAAGCCGCAACCTCCGCGTCAAACTTCGCGGATGCTTTCGGGTCCCGCCTCATCCTGGCATAAGACTCGTTCGCCGCCTTGAGAATTCGCTCTCTCCTTAAGGTCTCCAAGGCTATGTCCAGGACGTCCACTTTCGAGAGTTTCATCTCTTTAGACAGCTCATCCAGCACTGCCTTTGACGCCTTATGAATCCTGGTTGTTGGCACGTTGTTTGTCACAGTAGCACTCATTTTCCGTACTCCTTTCTCCAAGAATTTTTGTACCATGAATGTTCAATATTGTCAATCATATTGTATACAATATTGACTACGGAATAGTATCTTACGCGGACGAGAGCTTGGACTGAGGGTTCTTACTGCGCCGCCGCCATTTGCGGATAATTCTTCAGTGCGGTATTCAACAGCTGCTGGCTGGTCGCCTGCAGCGCCAGAGTCGAGGTACCGTTGATGCTGGCATAGTAGAAGACGTTGCCGGCCTGGTAGATGTAGGACGTGGCGGTGCTCCCCAGCTTCTTCGCGCGACTCCCGAACCTTCCGTCCAGCAGCTTCGTGTAATTGTCGAAGAACTCCTTGGCGTCGGCGGTGCTGTCCCAGACCGTCATGATCGGCATCGTGTAATTCGACGCAGGTCCCTGGTAGTACTCGATGGAGTTGCCCGCCCACCCGTCTCCGACCAGCTTGCCGGTCGCCGCGTTCACGTATTGCTCGAACCAGACGCCGATGTCGAACTCGCCTAGCGCGTCCTGGTCGATGCGCTTCCAGCCCTGGCCTAGCGAGGTGGTGAGGTCCGGCATCGCCACGGTCTTCGGAGCGCCCGCGCCGCTCAGGTAGCGGTCGGGGTGCATTATCTGCTCGGTCGAAAGCGGCGGGCTCCTGAGCGCGTTGTTCACGGCCTTCTCGCCGCCGGCCTGGGCCTTGATGCCCTGTATGAAAGTGAGGCCGTCCGAGTAGGGGAACAGCAGGCCGCGCTGGATGTAGAGCGGCGCTTTGTCCAGTTGGGGCGAGCTGACGTTCGAGGAGTCCTGCTGCACCTGCATCAACTGGCTGACGCTCAGGTAGGTCTGCGCGTACTGGTACATCGTCTCGGTGGCGTCGCCCTCGATCAGGGACTGGACGCCCGTGTCCTCGTCGCCGTTGTAGGCGTCGTTCTGGAGCGGCGGCTTGGTCAGGCCGAAGTTCTGGTCCTGCAGCGCGTGCGTCACCTCGTGTGACATCGTCACCTGGTCGGACGCGTTCCCGAGCCCCTTGCCCGCGACGATCGTGATCTCTTTTGTCTCGGGGTCGTACGAGCCGGCGATCTGCTCGGTGAGCACCGCGGTGAGGATGCTCTCCAGGTCGTCGGTGGGCTTGATGAGCCCCATCGCCCGCAGCACCTTCTGGTTGGCGGCCAGCTGCTTGGCCGAAGTCTGCTCGGTGAAGCCCACGATGAGCTGGTACTTGATGACCGCTTCCGATGCCTCCACCAGCGGCACCTGGCTTTTGAGGGGCAGGCCCCTGACCTGCGACGTCTGCTGCTCTATCTGCTCGAACTTGGCCGAATGGATGCGCTTGCCCGAGGTGGCGAGGTCGACCTTGGGGTGGCCGTGCAGGAGGTCGTTGAAGGTGAAGGGCTTGAACGAGAGGTCCAGCGGGCCTGTGACGGTCTTCGTCGTCGTCGGGGTGGTGCTGCCGGGCCCGGTGGCGTAGAACACGACGATGAAGGCGATGCCGGCGATGATGAGCAGCACCATCAACGCCATTATATAGAGGCCTTTCTTCACGCGCGCCCTCCGTACGATTGTCGGGATATTGCCGTTAATAGCATTATACGATTACTCCCTTCGCTCAGTAGCGTACAACATCTTGTGGTGCCGAGGAGACGGCTTTCAGAGATTTCGGAGCCTCACGCGGGATGACGACAGGCTGCTTCCGTGGTCGAGCGGTGTTGGATGGGTTGTGTCAAGTGCCGACCCCCGGCCGCCGAAGCCGCGATGCCATTGGATCAGACCGGGGCGACCAGCTCTCGATACCCAAGCGGACGGCCCTTGATGCAAGCCCACAACAGGCGGTCGAAGAGCTCACCGGTAAAGCTCCTGCGGGAGAACCGCCAGCAGAACTCGGAGAGGTAGGCCTGCAGGTGCCGGGGAGAAACCCCATGGTGCACCCCCCTTACCATGCCCTTGGCGTTGGCGGCGAGCACGTGGACCCATGGGAGCTTGTCGGAGGCCTCCTTCCCGCTGCCGAGGACGACCCTCTTGTCGTGCTCGTAGCCGGCAAGCGCCGGGATGTAGGAGACGAAACCGTCGGTGGCCACCCTGGCGCCGGGCCGGATGGTGGAGCCGACCGCTGCTTTGATGTCTTCCCCCTTGACGCCTTCGAGCACGCTCATTCTCGCGTGCAGGGGCGCTTTCCCCCCGAGGCTGACGGCGATGAGCACCGCCCTCTTGCCGGTTGCGCCCCTGCCGTGCTTTCCCTTCTTACGGCCCCCGAAGTAGGACTCGTCGAGCTCGACCAGGCCCGCGAGCATGTAACGGGAGTCGCGGTCGGCCATGGCCTGACGCACCTTGTGGGATATGAGCCAGGCGCGCTTGTAGGAGATGCCCAGCATGTGTGAAGCGCCGAGCACAGACACACCTGTCTTCTGGGCGCTCATGAGGAAGATCATCATGAACCACGCCAGAAGAGGGGTCCTGGTCCCCTCCATGACCGTTCCGGCGGTCAGGGAGGCCTGGTAGTGGCAGTAGGCGCACTCGTAGAGATCCCGGGTGGAGATGTGGTAGTGCTCAACCCCGCCGCATCGCGGGCAGGCGAAGCCGTTGGGCCATCTGCGGGCAAACAGATAGGAGCGGCAGGCCTCCTCCGTCGGGAACATGCGCATGAACTCGAAAAGGTCCTTAATCCTGTTGTATCCGCCGTCTCTCATGTAATCCTCCTGCCAGGATCGTAACAGGAGGGTATGACAACATATTGTGGCTTACTGAGCGAAGGGAGTAATCGTTTAGCATTATAATGATAACCCAGCGGCACGAGGACGGGAGAGCTAGTGACGAGGACGCCTGGCACGCGGGTGACCGCTCCATATCGCGCGAACGCCACCAACCGACCCGGCGAGCATGCCGTTGCCGGGCCTGGACGACGTTCCCGCGCCCGAGCGGCCTTCCACGGCAGCCGGAGAAGGCGCCGCGGAATCTCTGTGGCCCTGCTGATCCCGGCCTTCCTGTTGCTCATTTCTCCACTCGCGATGGTGGCCGGCTGCGGCCAGGCCGGCGCGGTCGTCAACTACACCACCATGGCCAACGGCATCCTCTCCAGCGTGAACGCCAAGGACGGAGAGCTGAAGAAATACTGGATGGAGCCCGTCACCCAGCAGACCGCGCTGTCCACGACGCTTACGGAGTTCAGAAAGACGCTGTCCGACGCGCAGGAGAAACTCGATGCCATCGACTCACCTGCGGCGGCCCGCAAGCTCGACGACCTGCTGGGCCTCATCGTCGATAACTCGAGGGCGCTGGCCGACATCAGCACCCAGTTCGCCGACTACCTCGGCTCGCTGGCGCCGCTGACCAAGCAGGCGTCCGACATCGTGGCCCAGATACAGGGGCTGGACAAGGTCCAGGACGTCCCCTCGGCCGTCGGCGGCATGCTCGCGAAAGCACAGCAGCTAGACGGGCAGACCAGGTCCGTCAGCCCGCCGGCGCCTTTCGTTGCAAGCCAGGCGGAGTTCCAGAATTTCGTGTCGCTGCTGGTCGGGAACCTCGAGGGCGCCCAGAAGAAGCTGAGCAATCTTTCCTACGACTCGCCGTCCAACAACAGCCGCAATACAGAGCCGGCGGCGTCGGACACGCAGCAGGGCGACCAGGAGCACTCCCAGGCTGTCCAGGCGATATCCGAGTACACGGACCCGATAATCGAGGAGTGGGGCCGGCTGAACGGCGCGGTCAGCGCCCAGCTCGAGCAGGTGAGAGAGGCGACAGGGCTCAAAGACAAGACTTCCGTCGTCGAGAACTACATCGGCCAGGCGGTGGCGGAGATACAGAATCTCGAAAAGCAATACAAGTAACTGGTCCGCCCGGCGCGGGGCGGTCGATAGACCGAAGGGGTGGCACACTTGACCGTCATTGAAGACCTTGCGAGGTGGTCGGCCGGACTGAAGATAGAGGAGATCCCCGAGAGGGTCCTCGACGTGGCGCGCAACCAGGTGCTGTCGGTGATGGGCGCGATACACGCCGGCGCGGGGTGCGCTGGCGGGCAGTCCGTTATCGAGACCGTGAAGGCCATGGGCGTGAGCGGGCCGTGCGGCACTTACCCGGGCGGAACGGGCAACCTCCTGTTCCCCGCGATACTCCAGAACGCCTCCCTGTCGATGGCGCTCGACTACGACGACTACCTGTTCCTGGGCCACACCGGCCACAGCGCGGTGTGCGTTCCCCTCGCCCTCGGCGAGACGGTCGGCGCCGACGCTTCAACGGCCCTCGTCGCGCAGGTCGCGGCGAACGAGCTCGAAGGGCGCCTCGGCGGGTCCGTTGTCCTTGGGCCGCACAACGGGCAGATGTGGGCGCACATCCACCTGCTCGGCTCTGCGGCCGCCGCCTCGCGGATACTGGGCCTTGACGAGGAGCAGACCGCGAACGCCATGGGCATAGCGCTATCCGAGCCGGTCTACTCGCTCTTCCCTGGGTTCATGGGGCCGCAGTCGAAGCTGCTCATCGCGTCCATACCGTCGATCACGGGCACGACAGCGGCGTTCCTCGCCTCCAAGGGCATGACCGGGCCACGCGCGATCCTCGAGGACCCGCAGGGCTTCTGGGCGCACTTCTCTTTCCTGCCGCTCCCGTTCATGATGACCGGGCTGGGGCGCGCCTGGATGACCGACACGATCGCGTTCAAGCCATACCCCGGGTGCGCGTACATCGACACCGCCATGGACGCGCTCTTCGACATTCTCGAGAGGTTCCAGAAAGAGAAGGGCAGGCCGGTCGAGCCGGCCGAGGTCAAGGACGTGAAGGTCGAGGCGAGCCTGCTGACCATCGCGATGGACGGGATGTCCGCCGGGTACATGGACCCCGCTCACCTCTCGCCCACGAACATCAACTTCTCAATCTCGGTGAGCATCGCGATCGGCCTGCTGGCCGGACGGCTTACCGGCGCCGAGCTGACCGACCCGTACCTCGAGGAGAACAGGCGGGAGATCCTGGCACTCGCGTCCCGCGTTGAGCTCGAGCACAGCTCGAGTCTGTCCGTGCGCTTCATCAAGGCCATCGATGAGGCAGTGGACCTCGAGGCGATGCTCGCCGAGATCGACTGGCTCGACCTGTTCAAGGCACGCCACAAGCTCGGCGCGCACCTGCGGCACATCGCGACCATGGGGCCGCGGGAGTCGGTGATGGCCTGGCAGAGCCTGGACGTCTCCGAGAAGGCGTTCCTGAAGAGCCTCGTATCAATGCGTGGGTTCTTCGGCAAAGCCCCCGGCTACGACCTTGGGTGGAGCAGGCTCGAGGACCTGCGGATGCCGTTCGGCGCGCGCGTCAACGTGACGCTGCGGGACGGCACGATGCTGCAGGCCGAGAAGCACATCCCGAAGGGCGGCCCGGGCGATCCCGGCCGCTTCGACGTTGCCGCCGCCAAGTTCGTCCGCGAGACGACGCCGGTGCTCGGTGAAGAGCAGGCAAAGAAGGCGGTCGACGTCGTGCGCTCTTACGACAGCGGGACGCTTGCGGACGTCCGTGCAGCCCTGACCCCTTGAATCGGGGTCAGGTACAAATTCAAGTGGTCAGCGGCCAAACCGGTTGAACGAAGGTCTTATGACGCGCAAGAAGTGGCAGATCGACCTCGCGTTAAAGTTCTGGGTCCTGACGCACTTCGCCAAGCGCGTCGGGCACATCACCCCGTTCAAGCAGATGGCGGGCCTCATCGCAGGGGACCGTTCTTTCACCGGCTCGTTCATCCCGGTTGACGAGTTCATTGAGATCCCGCCCAGTGTGGTCGCTCCGCGTGAGCTGCTTGTCGACTACATCAAGCGGGCGAGCCACCGCACGATCATCAACGACTGTCCATGCCGCGCGGGTGAGGGTTGCGAGAAGCACCCCATCGACCTCGGATGCCTGCTGCTGGGCGAGGGATCGCGCGACGTCGGCCCGACCGTCGGCCGGAGCGCGACGGTGGAGGAGGCGCTTGCCCACGTCGACCGCGCCCTGGAGTCGGGGCTTCTGCCACTGATCGGGCACATCTGGATAGACAAGATCGTCTTCGGGATAAAGGACTGGTCGAAGCTGCTAACGGTCTGCTTCTGCTGCCGGTGCTGCTGCGTCGTGCGGTCCGGGATGGCCGGCCTTGTCGGCGCTTACCCGATGAGCCTGGTGCGCCTCGAGGGCGTCACTGTCGAGGTGACCGATGAATGCGTCGCCTGCGGCGAGTGCGTGCCGGTCTGCCCGGTCGGCAACTTGGCGATGAACGACGGCCGCGCCGAGATCGGTCCGATGTGCCTTGGGTGCGGCACCTGCGCCCGCACGTGCTCGCGGGGCCACATCACTATGCGAATCGCGCCGGACGCGGCGTTCGACGCGGAGCTGCGGCGCAGGATAGAAGCCGGAGTCGATATCTCCTAGTCAAACTCCCGAAGGCGCTCGACCGTCTCCTGGATGAGCCAGTCGGGGGTCGAGGCGCCGCCGGTCACCCCGACCTTCTTCGCGCCCTCGAACCAGGACGGGTCCATCTCTGAAGAATCCTCGATGAAGTGGGTGGGGACGCCGGTCGAAGCGCACTTGAGCGCCAGTTGCGCGGTGTTGCTGGAGTCCTTGCCGCCCACCACGATCATCACGTCGACCCGGGTGGCGAGTTCGCGAGCTTCCTCCTGCCTCCGCGCCACGGACTCGCAGATCGTGTCCTTGACGACGATCTCTCCGATAGCCGGCTCCAGGGCCTCAAGCACAACGTCGAGCAGCTCGCGGGGGATGGTAGTCTGGCACACCACGCCGACGGGGCCGACGCCTGGATGTTCGCTCGCCCATTGCCGCGCTTCGTCCGCGCTCTGGATGACCGTCACGGGCCCGCCGGCCCTCCCGACGATCGAGCGGACCTCCGGGTGGCTGGCCGTGCCGACGACCAGCACCGTACATCCGCTCTCGAGCAGCTCCCGGGCTGCTTCCTGGGCGTGCTGGACGGTCGGGCACGTGGCGTCCACCATGACCGCGCCCAGCCCCTCGAGCTTCTTCTCGGTCGAAGTATCTATACCGTGCGAACGTATTATCACACGGTGGCCTTCGAGATCTGGGAGGTCGGCGGCCTCGGGGTCGATGACGGCGAGTCCGAGCATCGCGAGCCTGCTTACTACCTCGGAGTTGTGGATGAGTGGGCCGACCGAAAAGGCGACGTTGCCTTTGCTGAAAAGTATCTTTTCGGTTATCCGGAACGCACGGTCGACGCCGGGGCAGAAAGATGAGTCCCGGGTGACCTCGATTTCAAGCGCCATACGTTCAAGATAATGCAAAGCCGGTTTGAATGACAGTAGAATGTGTCAATCGCGCGCTCTGAGAACGGTACCAGGGGGAACGTTGAAGTTCATCAGGCTATTCCGGTTGAAGTCCACCCTTATTTACCTGTTTCCGTTCGTGCTCGCGCTCTCGGTGGGGATCCAGCAGACAAACGCCGGCACCGCCCGCCCGGTCGCCTACTCATGGGTGACGGTGCTGTTCGCGTACCTCGCGTATTTCTGCGGATCGTTCTTCTCGAGCACCCTCAACTTCTACGCCGACGTCGATGCCGACAAGGTGCACGACGGCATGTACAAAGACCAGGACATCTCGAAGCAGCCGTTCGTGACCGGAGAGGTCAGCAAGACGGAGGCGGCCGTCGTGTTCGCGGTGACGGGAGGCGGCTGCATTGCGTTCTCCCTGCTCGTGAACCTGCGCTTCGCGGCCTTCATGATCGGTGCGGTGCTGCTGCTGGGCTTGCTGTACTCGCACCCGTGGTTCCGCTTCAAGGCGAAGCCGGTCCTCGACATCGTCACGAACGCGACGGGCGCCGTGCTGATCCTCATAGCCGGAATGGCCATCGTCTCCTCGGACTACCCGCCGGCCATCCCCATGATCTTCGGCTGGCTCTTTTCCGCGGCAATGTACATGCCGAGCGTCGCAAACGACGTCCCGTTCGACGAGGCGGCCGGCTACAGGACTTCGGGGGTCGTGTTCGGCCAGAAGCGCCTGGTCCAGGCGATGCTGCCGGTGGTGGCTCTGCTGGTGCCCGTGGGAATATGGGGCGTGTTCTCGAGCTCCCTGAACTGGCAATACCGGCTCTTCTGCCTGCTCGGCACAGGGGCGGCGGTGCTGGCGACCGCGACAGTCTGGCTCCTGTTCAACCCGCCTCACATCGAGCTCAACCCCGATATCTACCTCGTGCCGCTCGCCGGCCTGCTTATGGTCTACTTCGTCGTTAGCATAGTGGGGATGGCGTAGTGCCATGGCCAGGCTGCGTACGTACTGGAAGCTCCTGCGCATCAAGATCTCGCTCGCGTTCTTCTTCCCGCTCGCTTTCGGGTTCGCGGTCGCGGCCGACACCAACCCGCACATAGCCGCCTGGAAGATACCGGTCGGGTTCCTGGCTTTCTTCTGCGCGTCGTTCTTCGCGAGCACGCTGAACTTCTATGCAGACGTCGAGTCCGACCGGTCGTTCTCGGGGAAGTTCAAGGACGTGGACCTCAGAGAGCAGCCGTTCGTGACCGGCGAGATCGGCCGCGCCGAGAAGTGGGCGGCGTTCGCTGTCTCAGGTGCGGGGTGCGTGCTGCTGTCACTCGCTGTCGGCTACCGGTTCGCGATCTTCATCATCTCGTTCGCCGTCATCGTAGGCGTTCTTTACAGCCACCCGTGGTTCAGGCTCAAGTCGAGGCCGGTGACCGACATACTGTGCAACGTTGCCGGCATGGGGTGCTCGCTGCTGGCAGGGCTCGCGCTCG
>Ga0209747_1000538_pt1 | contig 20520 bp, 15 predicted proteins | sample BarGraNGADG00311_FD_184498 | JGI IMG/M metagenome (GOLD analysis project Ga0209747, IMG submission 184498) | Arctic peat soil microbial communities from Barrow, Alaska - Barrow Graham LP Ref core NGADG0011-311 (SPAdes) (version 2) | ecosystem: Environmental > Terrestrial > Soil > Wetlands > Peat...
CAGGTAGTCGTAGTACATAGGACGCTCGGCCACCACGTTGGCGCTGGTGGAGACGATCCGCATGCTCAGCTCTTTGCCGGCGCCGGCCAGCTGGTTGATGTCGACGGTCAGCCTGCTGGTCGGGTTGAGGGAGAAGTACTGCATCTTGCTGGTGCCGTCGGCGTAGGTGCAGGTCACCCAGGCGGGGGCCGCCGTCGTGTTGGGATTCTCCAGGCAGGCGTACTCCTGGAAATTATCTCCCGTGTAGCCTTCGGCAAAGTAGAAGTGGGACTTCCACTGCGCGGGCGGCGGCACCGGCGGGTTCGGGGCCGGAGCGTTGCCCTTGAACCTGTTGTAGGCGACGTTGAGGAGGGGCACGAACTCGGCGGTCGCCTTCTGGTTGCCCTGCGTGTTCGGGTGGTCGTCACCCGAGGGGTAGGCCGTGACGTTGCCGCCGTAGGCGACCTGGTGCTGGACCGCGTTGTTCCGCCAGCGGTGGTGGTTCCCGTCCGCGCTCCCGAGGTCGTTGGGTCCGGTGCCCTTGCTGGTGAGCACGTTGTAGTAGTCCCAGACGAACACGTTCTTGTTGGGGTAGCCTGTCAGCCAGTCGTTGACCAGCCAGTTGTTGAAGGCCCGGGCGTTCGCCCCGTAGGTCCCGTCGCTCAGCGGCGGCGCCGTGATCACCACGAAGAGCTTGTCCGGCTTGGCGCGGAAGTAGTTGAGCAGGTCGATGTAGATGCCCTTGGCGTTGGCTACGGTAAGGGTGCCCGGGTCGGTGGTGTCGCTTCCCCGCAGCGGGTTTGCTCCGATGGCCGGAACGGGGTCCGACGGGCCGCCGCCGAGCCCCGAGTTCGGGAAGCAGGACTTGAACACGATCACGGTGTTCTCGCCTCCCGGGTCCGCGCCCATCCGCGAGTAGGAGCAGTTCTGCCCGCTCTCGGAGTAGAGCGCCGAGAGGTACGTTCCGCTGGTCGGCCCCCTGAACCAGTTGTACCAGGAACCACTGTAGGTGTGGTCGCCGATAGTGCCTCCCAGGTCCGCGTCGGCGGGCCCCCATCCGTAGTTGGTGTCGCTCACGAAGTAGTTGTTGTCCCGAAGAGCTATGCCCAGACCGCCCGAGTGCTCGTCGCCTCCCAGGTCCGCCAGCCAGTTCTGGCCGGAGGAGTGGTGCACGAAGACGAGCTTCACGGGGCTCGCGGGCCTGTTGGGGCTGTCCGCGGCAATGGCCGGCCCGGAAAAGACTGTAAGCACCTGAGCCAGGGCAAGAGCCGCGAGCATCGCGACCGCCAATGCCGCCGCTCCAGGCCTAGTTTGTCGCATCTTTCCTCCTGTCGCGTCGCCCGCTTTCTCAGACGCTGCGGGCGGCCTTTCTCTTTCTCCCGCTCCCTAATCACATCGAACCGCGGCAGGCGAAAGTTGAGCGGTAAGGCAGAGCAGGGACCGCTCACGGATTATTTTCGCCCGTATCGGATTTTCAGCATTTTCTCAGGTTGGAGGCCTAGACTCCGAGATGTAGAACGCACTTATCGCGTCTAGTGTTTTCAGACGGGGAGGTTGTGTATGGAAGAGACACCGACAAGCGGGCCGCCGGAAACTCCGGGGAAGGCCACCGAGAAAATTGAGCCTGAAGCAACCGAAGAGGTGAAAGCGGAAGCGACGACGACGGTCATCCCCCCGGTTCCCCCCGCGCCCGCGGAGCCTTACTACAACAGGCCACTGAAAAAGAAGGACTGGATGCTCTTCGCGCTGATCGCAGTGTCAGTCGTGGCATTGCTGCTGCTAGCGGCGACCATTTCTCTCGCCGTGTGCGACGGGCACGGCTGCAGGAACGGCAATCAGATGATGAACAAGAGGTTCTTTGGCAATCAGGAAAACCAAGGTAACCAAGGAATGCCACGCTTCCGCTACGCCCCCGGAAACCAGGGGCAGCAGGGCCAGCCGCAGGTCCCCCAGACAACGCCTTCGGCTCCCCAACTTGCTCCCGCTCCGGGACAGAGTCCGTAGCGAAGCAAGGACTGGCAGCGGTCGGGTACCCCAGCTGGACCACCCGGCCTCCATGAGAGCAGCGGGAACACCTCCTCCCGCTGCTTTCGCTTTTCCGGGACCGCGCAAAACGGATACAAACATTTGACCCGCCAGTTCTGATAGGTTATAACAAATACCTACCGCCGATATCCCGGTACGAATCGCGGCCGGTTATCGCCGATCGGAAGGGGGTTGCGAAGTGTCTCTCATGAGAAGCTTGGGCAGGTTTGGTGGCAAGATGGGCAGCAACAAGGAGCTGATTGCCGGAGTCATGGAGGGCATGGACCCCCACGCGATCGCCGACGCCATCAACGAGAACGCCGGGTTCATGGTACAGGTCATGGCCCACCTCGACGCCAAAGCGATCGCCGATTCGATGAACGAGTCCCTGATGTTCATGGGCGACGTCATGAAATACATGGACCCCCAGAAGGTCGCCGACATGATCAACAAGAACGAGCGCATCCTGCCTCGCTACGTCGAGTGCATAAACCCCAACGTCTTCACCCGCAGCGCGGGCGCGGTGGTATCCAAGCTGCGCTACGCGACCTACAGGCCGCCGATGTTCGCAAAGCCGGGGGAGGAGTCCATAGAGGACTAGCCCGGCGCCGCGGCGAGCCCGCAAAAACACTAAAAGCAACTGAGCCCTGAAAAAGGGCTCTTTTGGTTTGGGCATTGAATACTATTGCGGGCGTATAACGTCCAAAAGGGACAGAGCGTACCAGGTACTTCCCGTCCCATTTTTCGCCTCGGCGGTCCGGCAGAGACGAGCCGAGGAAGAGCAGCCGCCATAAAGGGAAGAAGAATGAGTCAGCGTTCGAGGACAAGAGACCTGATGATCTCTGCGGCAGCGGTCGCGGCGCTTGTCGCCGTGGTCATCTTTCCCGCCGGGATCTCGGGCGCGATCGCGACCGTCCGGGCTCCCGCGTATGCCGCCTCGGGCGTCTCGACGATCCCCGACACCGTTAGGGTGCTGATGCCGGGCGGCTCGGTGGTCACGATGGACATGGACGAGTACCTCAAAGGCGTCGTCCCGGCCGAGGCCGACCCGTCGTGGAACATGGACGCGCTCGAGGCGCAGGCCGTCGCGGCGCGTTGCTACGCGGCTACCGCCCACAACTATCCCAACGCCGACGTCGACACCACCACCAGATCGCAGGTCTGGACCAGCGCGCACGACCCGCGCACCGATCTCGCCGTCGAGGCCACCCACAAGGTCGCGGCTCTCTACCAGAGCGAGGTCATACAGGCCTATTACTTCGCGCACTGTAACGGGCACACCAAAGACTCCGAGGACGTCTGGGGCTCGTACGTGCCCTACTGCCGAGCCGTCCCATGCCCTTGCGGCCACACCACAATGGATGGGCACGGCGTGGGCATGTGCCAGGAGGGCGCTCAGGTCCTGGCCCAGGCCGGCTGGGACTACCAGGACATACTCAAGCACTATTACACGGGGGTCACCGTCGAGAGCACCGAGGCGGCCGCGCTGGTATGGTACTTTGCCGAGGGGACCACGCGGCCGGGCTTCGTCACTTACTTCTGCCTGGCGAACCCGTCGGACTCGCTCGCCGACGTGACGCTCACCTACCTGCTGGAAGACGGCCGGACCGTAGAGAAGGCGCACAGTGTCGCGCCGCACGCGCGCACCACGGTCGTCGCCTCCGCCGACGTGGGCGCCGGCAAGGACTTCTCCTGCCGAGTGGCCTCGATGAACGGGGTCGGCATAATCGCCGAGCGGCCGATGTATTTCTCCTACGGGAGCGGCTGGACCGGCGGACATGACACGATGGGCGCAACTGAGCCCAAGGCCGACTGGTACTTCGCCGAGGGCACCACCCGCAAGGACTTCGTCACCTACCTGTGCGTCGCGAATCCGTCCGACTCGCAGGCGGCCGTGACGGTCTCCTACTACCTCGAGTCCGGCGAGAGCAAGGACTCCCTCCACTTCGTGCCGCCGCACGCCCGGCAGACCATCGACGCGTCGTCGGACATCGGCGCCGACAAGGACTTCTCCTGCAAGGTGTCCTCCTCCAACGGTGTGGGCATCGTGGCCGAGCGGCCGATGTACTTCGACTACCAGGCCAGCTCGCCCGCCGGCCAGCCGGGCTGGACGGGCGGTCACGACGCCATGGGCGCGCCCTACCCCAAGACCGACTGGTACTTCGCGGAAGGCACTACGCGCTCCAGGTTCGCCACCTACTTCTGCCTGGCGAACCCGTCCGACAACAGCGCCAGCGTCACGGTCACCTACATGCACACCGATGGCTTCAACCAGGACGCGAAGTACACGGTCGCGCCCCGCTCGCGCATGACCATCGACGCGTCGCGCGACGTGGGGGCGGGCAAGGACTTCTCGTGCAGGATCAGCTCGACGAACAGGACGCCGATCGTAGCCGAGCGCCCGATGTATTTCTCGTACGGGAGCGGCTGGACGGGCGGAGACGACACGATGGGCACCCCTTACCCCAAGCCGGACTGGTCCTTCGCGGAAGGGACCGCGCGGCCCGGGTTCGTCACCTACATCTGCGTGCAGAACACCTCGGACAAGGCGGCCGAGGTCAAGGTGCGTTATCTGAGAGGCAACGGCACCACCGCCGAGCAGGCCCTCACGGTTGCCCGTGGAAGCCGCTCCACCATCTCGGCCAACGATTTCCTGGGGACGGCCGACGACGCCGCGCACGACTTCGCCCTGCAGGTCACCTGCACGAACAACGCGCCGATAGTGGTCGAACGGCCGATGTATTTCTGTTACGCGGGAGTCTGGACCGGCGGTCACGATACCATGGGCCGCTGAGAACGCGGTGCCTGGTGCAAGGTTTTTCGCCTCCGTCAGCAGAACAACTATCCCGTATGGGCTCATAAACGTTCTTCAGGAGGGACACATGAGAAAGTTCAAGATGCTGCCGGTCCTGCTGGCGCTGCTGATGGCGGCGACGCTCGCCATCACCCTGGGCGCGGGCTGTGGAGGCTCGGGCAAGAAGGCGCAGATCACCAACCTCGACCCGTCGTCAGGGGTCGTTGGTACAAACGTCAACGTAGTCGGCTCCAACTTCGGGAGCGCCCAGGGCAACAGCGTCGTGCACATCGGGGTCAAGGTCGCGGACGTCGTATCGTGGTCGGACGTGCTCGTGGTCGCGAAGGTGCCGACGGGCCTCACGGCAACCGTGCAGCCGATATCGATCCTCACGGGGGCGGGCGAGAGCAACGAGCTCAGCTTCCTGGTTATAGCGAGCAAGCAACCAGACCGCCAGCCCGGGCAGGTCGAGAACGTCACGCCGATCCAGGCGATGCAGGTGTTCGAGAAGAAGAAGGGTATCAGCACCACCGGCTGGACCTACAGCGTGGTCAAGCTGAGCAGCGTCGACCCCAACTGGAAGATCGACTCCGGTGGCACCGCCAACGGCACCACCACATACTTCCTGCTCAAGAAAGTGAGCGGCAACTGGACGGTCGTGGACGCCGGCGCCACCCTGGCCCCCGCCCAGCTCAAGGCGGACGGCGCGCCCGGCGACCTCCAGATACAGCTACCCCCGCCAGCGCCGCCGGTCAAGTCCGAGATCCAGACGATACTCGACTACCTGAAGAGCAAGGGCACCGATACCAGCGCGGTCACGGTCTCGTTCATCAAGCAGAGCGCGACCGACCCGACCTGGGAGCTGTTTAACGCGGACTGGCCCGCGCAAGCGCAGATTCCCGACGCCCGCATCGTGCTCCACAAGGAGAACGGCCAGTGGGTGGTCAAGGCCTACGGCGCCGACGTGAGCAACACGCCGGGAATGCCCTCGGACCTGAAGCAGTAGGATCCAGAGATGAAAAGGGCCTCGCGTCGCGGGGCCCTTTTTACTTTTCCACCGCGACCCAGGTGGGACCGGCCCAGCCCATGTGCCCGTCATCCTGGATCACGCGCAGGTAGTAGAAGCAGGACTCGCGGAGGCGCGGGTCGGTCCAGTCGATGACCACTTCCGGCCCGGTGCCGCCCTCCTGCCACACGGCCCGGTAACCGCTGGAGTCGAACTTCACCAGCTCGACCAGCTCGAGCCCGGCGGTCCCGATCACGTGGCCCGTCACGGATGCGCTTCCCGAGGAGATCTCCGAGCCCTGGTGGGCGCCGTTGACCCAGAACTCGATCAGCATCCTGGGACCTGTCGTGCCGCAGACCCGGCGCTTCCACATCGCGCGCCAGGCGGCCTCGCGGGTGTGCGAGCCGGCGAACAGGCCGGTGATTCCGCCGCTGTACAGCTGGGTCGGCGCGCGCCGGGGGTCGCCCGCCGAGATGTGCTCATCGCTTCCCGCTATCAGCCCGAGCCTGCAGCCCGAGGCAAGCGCGTCCCGCACGTAGCTTCCCGAGTTGGGCCCCGCGTACTCCTTGCCCAGCACCGCGCGGACCAGCGCGCCCTTGGCGCCCTCCATCATGCCCGCGTGGGAGATCGGCCGGGGACATCCGTAGAACTCCGAGTTGCCGTGCCGCGAGTAGACCTCGACCAGCCTCTGCAGGGAGGCCCCCTCGCCCTCGGACGAGTCTCGCGGCCCGAAGTCGAAGCGCATCTCTCCGGCGTGCAGCTTCCATGCCGGGTGGTGCGGGATCACCATCGCGTCGCGCCCGGCAAGCGCCGCGAGCAATGCGCCGGGCGTCGAGTACCGCTCGTCGGTGTGCGGCAGGAACACCGGGCTCTGGCCGGGGCCGAACAGGACGTTGCGGTGGCCCTGGCGGTGGTTGGTCCACTCGTACGTCCTCATGGTGACGAACTGGCCCGGGTGGTAGTGGTCGTCCGCGGCGCGCATCATCAGCTCGAACTCCTGCTCCGTGCGCGCCCTCTCTTCGCCGAAGCTCCAGGTGTCGTGGTCCGAGATGGCGGTGTAGTCCCAGCCGAGCAGGTCGCGCGCGCGGTGGTAGAGATAGCCGGGCTCCTGGGTGCCGTCGGAGACTATCGAATGCGTGTGCAAGTCTCCCCACAGCAGGCGGTAGCCCGCGTTCCTGCAGACCACCGGGTTGCTCACACCCTCGACCCCGTGACCCGCCGCCGACACGCGTATCCGGCCCAGGCCGTGGCCGGCCGCACCGGCCGCGAACCAGGCAGTCCCCCTGCCGCTCTCGGTCATGATGACGCTGCCCGGGCCGCCGACCGCTCCCTCGTAGGAGATGTCGAGCCGGCCTGCGAGGGCGGGCGACAGAAGCCCGCGCGCATCGACGCACCTGACCAGCACGCGGAATCCCTCGGACGGCGCCACCAGAGTCGGCGCGATCACCTCGAGAACCGCGGGCGCGCCGCCCACGGCATCGATCTGCCCCAACGACGCGTCGAGCTCGAAGTCGCCTGTCCCGCGGCGGTCGACCTCGCAGGCGAGGTCGGTGGTGATGATCCCGGCCGGGGGGCGAAGGCCCGAGCCGGCGCCGAGCACGAACTCGACCGGGTCCCCTTCCGCGAGCGAGCCCTGCACGAGGCGCGCGGTGATCTTCAGGTTGGCCATGAACGCGTCGCGGGGGTCCATGCGCTCCAGGTCGCGGCCGAGCTTCTGCATCAGCTTGCGCTTGAGCCACATCAGCTGGGTGCGGTCCATCGCCTTTTCCATCATCGACACCGAGATGACCACGTCCGCGGAGGGCGCGCGCACCTCGACGTAGTTGTTGCGCGAGGGGTCCTTGCGCTGCAGCCGGCCCCAGCCGTTTCCCCACTGCATCCTGATCTGCCAGGCGTCCGGACCAAGTCGCAGGACCTTGCCCGGACAGAGGCGGATGACACCGCCCTCCTTCAAGCCGCCCTTCCCCACCGTGTAGGTCACGGTTACCGGCAGCGGCTCACCGCCGGCGGTCAGCTCCACGGGCTCGACCTTGCAGGCGCCCCACGCGACCGGCTCTGTCACCGGCTGCGGGCGCCCGTCCTCGAGAGTCCTGACCAGCAGCAGGAACGCCAGGACCAGGGCGAGCGGCGGGAAGAGAACCAGCGCGGCAAAGACAGCCAGCACGATCAGGATGGTCTTTTTCGAACCGCTTATCTTGCCCAAGCCACGCCCCCGTGAGACAGCCTGTCCAACTACTCCAGAGACTAAACTAACACAAGCCGCCGGCGCGTATAAGATGCACCGCTCGCCCCATGCGGCCGCCCGCGCCTGTGTTATCATCCTCGGTGGACTGAACGCTCCCGGGCCCGTGGCCCGAGGGCACGCGCGAAACAGTGAGGTCGGCATATGCGTAAGACGACAAAGTGCTTTCTTCTCGGGCTGCTCGCGGCGAAGCTCGGTGGAGCCGCCTACATCGCGGCGCGGCTCAAGCTCTCGCTTCCAACCACCGGCGGCGAGCTCTCCATCCCTTGCCTGGATTCGCCGGTAGAGGTCATCTTCGACCGCGCCGGCATCCCCCACATCACGGCGCAGAGCGAGCTCGACGCGTTCCGGGCGCTGGGATTCGTGATGGCGCAGGACCGCATGGTCCAGATGCAGACGATGCTGCGGCTTGCCAGGGGGACCCTTGCCGAGGTTGTCGGCACCATGGGCGTCGAGATGGACCGCTTCATGAGGACGATCGGCCTGTCACGCATCGGAGACGAAGTCGCGGCCAACCTCGACCCGGAATCCCGCGAAGCTCTTAGCGCTTACTGCGACGGCGTCAACTCTTACCTCGATAGGCGCGCCTCGCGCCTCCCGTTCGAGTTCATGTTCCTCAAGGGCAGGCCCGAGCCGTGGACGCTGGGAGACTGCATCGCGCTGGGCGAGCTGACCACCTGGCTCCTCGACTCGTTCTGGCTCGCCGACCTGATGCGCGAGAAGCTCATCAGGGCCCTTGGCCACGAGCGGGCGCTCGAGCTCCTGCCCGAGACCGCGCCTTACAACAACCCGCCGGTCAAGGTCGATGGACCCGGCCCGGCGGCAGAGGCGCTCGAGCCCGGAGAAGAGATCGACTGGGACTTCGACGTCGAGCCGGTCGGAGGGCACTGGGTCCCGCACCTCGGCGGAGTCCCGATATCGGTCTCCGGCTCCAACAACTGGGCGCTGGCCGGCAAGCGAACCACCACCGGCAAGCCGATCCTCTGCGGCGACCCGCACATCCAGCACAACGCTCCGGGGATGCTGTACATGTGCCACATGAAGTCGCCCGGCAACGACATCATCGGCGCGGGCTTCCCGGGCCTGCCGGTCATACCGTACGGGCACAACGGCTACTGCGGCTGGTCGGCCACCAGCCTCTGCCCGGACACCCAGGACCTCTACGTCGAGACCTTCGAGTCGGACACCTCTGACCGCTACCTCTGCGACGGCGAATGGACCGAGCCCGAGGTCATACACGAGCACGTGAAGGTGCGCTTCGGCAAGGACCGCGCGCTGCGGATACTGGTGACCAGGCACGGCCCGATCATCAAGCGCAAGGGCGACAAAGGCCTGGCGCTCAAGTGGGTGAGCCAGGACACGTCCCTCGACTCGCTGAACGCGATGCTCAAGCAGAACCGCGCCCGCTCCTGGGAGGAGTTCGTGGGCTCGATCGAGAACTTCGTCGGCCCGGCCCTCAGCCAGGTCTACGCGGACGTCGACGGCAACATCGGCTACCTCGCCGCGGTGAAGATCCCCAGGCGCGCCAGCGGCGACGGGACCATCCCCTGCGACGGCGCTTCGGGCACGGCCGAGTGGGAGGGCTACGTCCCGTTCGAGGCGATGCCCCGCTCTCTCAACCCCGAGGAAGGATTCATCACCACTGCCAACTCGAAGATCGTGAGCGAGGGCTTTGGAGAGCTGATAACAAAGGCGTGGGAGGCCCCTTACAGGAACGGCAGGATCTCCGAGCTTCTGCGCACGCGCGAGAAGTGGGCGCCCGAGGACATGCCGCTGATCCACGCGGACGTGTTCACGTTCCCCGGCAGGACTTTCTCTGAGCTCGCGGTGCAGGCGGCGTCGAAGGCTGCCTCGGACGAGCTGTCGCCGGCGGCTCGAGAGGCGGTCGAGCGCCTCGCCGGCTGGGACTTCCAGGCGCGGGAGGACTCGGTGGCCATGACCCTCTACGCTTTTTCCTGGGACCAGCTGCGCGAGACGCTGCTGCGCCACAGGCTCGGCAGCACCCTCTACGCCGAGTACGTCACGACCTGGTCGACTGTCAGCCTGGCGGTAGAGAACGCCATCGCTTCGCGGGACCCTTACTGGCTCCCGCCTTCCGTGGGCTCCTACGACGAAGCCGCCCTCGACGCCCTCGAGAAGGGGATCGCCGAGATAGAGAAAGTGTACGGCACGGCCGATCAGTCGTCCTGGAAGTGGGGCCGCGTGCACTACCTGACCTGCCTGAACCTGCTGGGGCTGTTCTGGCCGCTGGACAAGATCTTCAACGTAGGCCCGGTCCCCCGCGACGGTGAGGGCGACACCGTGAACGCCTCTCCTTCGGCGGGCGATCCCCTCACGCAGCTTCTCGCCAGGGGGACGATGGGAGGGTCGACCGACATGGCCCTGCTGCCGGACCCGGAGAGCCGCGCCGCCTACGCCGGCCCTGTCCTGCGCATGATCATCGACTTCAGCGATCTCGACAACTCCAGGGCGGTGCTGGATGTGGGTCAGTCGGGGCACCGGTTGAGCCCGCACTACAAGGACCATTTCCCGGTGTGGTGCCGGGTGGACTATCTGCCGCTCCCCTACACGCGCGCCAAGGTTCTCGAGCAGGCGGCAAGCACCCTGATGCTTGTGCCCTGAGCCCGGTCAGTCGGGCTGCGTCCGTTGGGAGGCGGAATCGCGCATGGTGAACTCGAAGACCGCGCCCTCATCGTTGCGCGCGGTGATCTCGCCCCCGTAGACCTTGACGATCTTCTCGACCGTGGCCAGACCGATCCCGGTGCCGCCGCTCTCACCCTTGAAGAACGGCTCGAAGAGGTGCCCCAGCGAGCTGGGAGCGATGCCGGGCCCGTTGTCCCTCACCACGTACCGGTGCGCCCCGTCGGGGTCGTCGCCGACGTAGTCTATGGCGATCACCGGCGAGTCGACCCGGCAGTACTTGATAGCGTTGTCGATGAGGTTCGCAAACAGCTGGTAGGCGTGAGCCTCGTTGGCGTGGATCACACCAAGGTCGCCGCTCACCTTTATCTCAATGCCGCCGCCCTCGATGGCCTGCCTCTTCTCGTCGAGGATCGTCGCTACCACGGCTGACACCGACACGTTGGTGAGGTCGACGGGAGTCTGCCCTGCCTCGGCGAGCTCCAGCAGCTCGCTGGTGAGGTCGACCGCGCGGGCGACGTTGTTGGTTATCAGGTCAGCCAGCTCGGAGATGTCGACCCCCTCGGTGGACGGCCTGATGCCGGATTTGGCGGCCTCGTCCTTGAGAAGGCCGGCGGCCAGCATAGCCGTGGAGAGTGGCCCCTTCAGGTCGTGCGAGACAGTGTGGGCGTACTGTCGCAGCTCCCGCGTGACGGCGCTGAGCTCGGCCGCCATCCGGTTGAAGGCGTCCGCGACTTCCTTGAACTCGTTCTTCCTGCCCGTGTCTATCCTGGTGTCCAGCTCTCCCGCGCCCATCTTCAGCGCGCCATCCTTCAACGCGTCGATCGAGCTCGTGACGTCGCGCATCAACAGCGCGGATATGAGCGCGATCACCACCAGGCCGACGGGGGCGAAGATGAGAGGCATGAGCCTGGCGGTGTTGGAGGAGCTCTTGGAGTTGGCGTCCGCGCGAGCCGCGTTGGCCTGCTCCACCACGATGGCGGACTCCAGGCCGGGAACGAACGTCTGGCGGTAGGCGTCGTCCGCCTTGGTCGCCAGGACCACGGCCTCGCTCACGTCGCCGCGGTCGCTGGCCTCGGTAGCCGCGTCGACTGTCGCCCCGATGGTCGAGAAGGTCTTTGACAGCGACTCCACCCGCAGCAGCTCGCTGGCCTGCCCGCGTCCGAGGTCCGTGTTGCCCGAGAGCTTGATGTTGCCCTTGAGCGAGTTCTCCCAGCTCGCGAACGAGGCCGCGACGCTGGGGTTGTAGTCTTTCTTCTCGTACAGGGTTCCCCGCGAGGCCTCCAGGTCGTCAGCCTTGTCGAGCTCGAAGCCGGCGTACTTGGCGACGGCCTGAGCGTCCGAGAGCCGCTGCAGGGAGAAGCGCACCTGGTCGTCGCTCCTGTCCGCGGCGCTGGTTGCCAGCAGGATTATTGTTATGAGCAGCGCAACGATCACAAATTCGATCACCGAACCTATGATGAGGCGATTTCTTACCGACATACCTGTGTCCAATCGGTCGGCGCATGCCTGCTCGTTCCTGCGCAGGAACGAGAAGCCCGGGCCGGTTTGCCGGGTGGATGACGATCATGCCGCCATAACCATTATCGGCATAATAAGGAAAAGGATTGCCATTCCGTGAATATTTATAGTGTAGGGAAACAGGCGACCAACAGTAAGGTTCGTGATGGCGGACCGCGAGAAGAAAAAGAAGAGGCGCGGCAAGCACGCTGAAGGTGCGGTTGAAGGGCAGCAGCCGAGCGCGCGTCCGCCCGAGGCCGCGGGCCGCCAGGTGTATCCGCCGACCGGCGCGCCGCAGGGTCAGGTCCCGCCCGGCGTACCTCCTTTGCCACAGGGAGGAGTTCCCGGCACCGAGCCTCCTCCGCAGCAACCGGCCGCGCCGAACGTGCCCCCTGCCCAGGTAGGAGCGCCGCCGACTTTCGCTGGAGCGCCGACAGCGCCACCGGCCGCGGTGCCACAGGCGCAGCCGATGGCACCAAAGCCGCCGGCACCAGTGCCTTCTCAGCCCCAGCAGCCCGGCCCACCGCAAGGGCCGATACAGGAGCCGCCCGCGCCGAAGGCGCCCTCTTCCCAGACTGGGTTTACGACGACTCAGGGCGGAGCGCTGGAAGCGCCATCGGACGACGCCGCACCGCCGCCGCCCGGGCAGCCGCCGCCGCCGCCCACGCCCGCGAAAACTCCCTCGCCGCCGCCGGAGCCGCCGGTGAGACCGGGAGCGCCGCAGCTTCCGGTGCCCGGTCAGCCCCCGGAAGGTTCGCAGTTCTATCCGCCCGGAACGATGCCTCCGCAGGGTTACTTCTATCCGCCGCCGTGGTACCCGGGACCCTACACGATGCCGGGGCCGTACTTCGGCTACCCGCAGCCTGGGCAGACTGGCCAGATCCCGACAGTTCCGCCAGGCGCGGCCCAGCCGCCCGCACCGAAGGCACCCCCTGCCTACACCGGTGCACCGCTGGCTTTCGATGGAGCGTTGACCCCGCCGCCTGGACAGCCGCCGCCAGGCATGCCGGAGCCCGGGCAGTTGCCACCGCAGCCGGTCCCGTTCGGGCCGCCTCCGGGGTTTGGGCTGCCTCCGGGGTTCGTGCCGCCGGGCTACCCGGGAGCTTACCCGCCCGAGATGCAGGTGCCGATGGAGCTCTCGTCCCTCGAGGAGCCGGAGTTCGAATCGCTGACGTCGGCCGAGTCGAGCCACTGGCGAGGTGACTTCAAGTGGGTGTTCGGGATAATCACGGCGCTCTTCATATTCCTGACGCTGTCGAGCGCGGGGCTGTACCGCGTGACGGGACCCGGCGCCGCCAAGCAGGTTATGACGCCGATAATCACCAACGCCACGCAGGTCAAGCAGTTCGTCAAGGACAACTACCAGGAGCTCAGGTCCAAGGCGCGCAAGAGCACCACCGCGAAGATATTCATCCCGGATATCGGGGTGAGCGTCTCGATCCAGGGGGACGTCATAACGTCGCTCTCCTCGGACGACCTGGCGGACCGCGTCCTTACCGAGGCGCAGCGCGAGATCTATGCCCAGGGATATAAGCAGAGCCTGCCGATGAAGACGGCGCAGGGCGTGGGCGAGGAGCGCGCCAAAGCGACAGCGGTGACTATTCTCAGCAAGATGAACAAGTCGACGCACAGCTCGCTGTTCTGGCCCATCATGATCTTCGGAGTGCTTGCCGCAGCCTTCGGCGTTCTGATGATCGTGTTCTCCCGCGGGTGGGGCAAGGCTATAAGCTCGGGGCTCGCGATCATCGGGGGAGCCATCGTGGGCTCGTTGTGGCTTCGGGTGGCGAACCAGTTCATCTGGAAGGCCGGAGTGTCGGGGACCTTCAAGCCGGCCGCGCACCAGGCACTCAGGACGATGGGCTCGCTGGCAGTGATCTACTTCGACATAGCGCTGGCTGCGGGCGCGGTGGTGCTGCTGGTGGGAGTGATTGGCGCGGTCATCGCGCGCAAGTCGCGCGAGCGCATCACGCCGTTCACCGACCTGAAGCGGCCTGAAGAGGCAGTGGTGGGCGGGCCTCCGGTGGAGCCTGGCATGAACGGCATCCCGGACGACAAGGAGTCGTTCTTCCTCCAGGAGTGAAAAAGAGGGGCAGGGGAAAAAGTGTACCAGGTACTTTTCTTCCCCCGACAATGGACTACTGGAGATATCTTCTGCCGGGGGGAAGAAAAGTACCTGGTACACTTTTTCCCCTCTTTCTACTTTTCACCCAAATGAAAAACCCGTGACCTTGAGGTCACGGGTTTAACTCGATCTCTCGAAGCTAGGCCTTCTTCGCGGCCTTCTTCTTTGCGGGCTTCTTGGCAGCCTTTTTCTTGGCCGGTTTCTTAGCGGCCTTCTTCTTGGCAGCCTTCTTGGCCGGCTTCTTGGTTGTGCCGAGCTTCTTCTCAAGGCCCGCAAGGCGGTCCTCGACGCTCTTGATGTCGGACTTGGTCACGATGCCAAGGGAATCGAGCGTGTCCTTGACGACCTTGCCGATCGAGTCGACGAGTTCCTCGCTCTCCTTCTTCCCCTTCTTCACCAGATCCTGGATCGTGGCTTCGAGCTTCTTGTCCTGGGCTGTCTCCTTGACCTTGGCTTTCCCGCCCTCGGCCAGCTCCTTGCCCTTCTTCACCATGTCATCGACGGTATTGATCGAATCATCCCTGACCGATGCTAGGGCTCCGAGCAGGAGATAAGGCATGTCGTTCATTTCCATGTCGCTACCTCGCTTCAAAACTCGGGGGTTTTTGACGCTGTTGCGTCGATTACTTGATGCGCTTCTCGATGTTCGCAAGTCGCTTGTCGAGCGCCCTGATATCGTTCTTCGTGATAGCGCCCATGTTATCGAGAATCCTGGTGACTTCTTTGCCGATCGAATTCAGGAGGTCTTCCCGCTCTTTCCTGCCTTTTTCCACGAGATCCCTGACCGTCTTATCGGCCTGCACGATTCCCTTCGCCGATTTACCAGTGCCGCTTTTCCCCTTCTCGACCAGGTCGTCGACGGTCTTCTTAGTCTCCTCGCGGACAGTGCTCATCGCTCCGAGGAGAAGGTAAGGGACGTCCTTTGGCTCCACGGTTCCACCCCCCTTCAGCCGTGCCCAAAACAGTGCCGGTTCGCTGTTGTGAGAAGTAATGCAATTATAAGCACGAGTGCGCATCTGTCAAGTTCGTTGCGGCGGCGAACAAACAGTTTGAAAAGTTGACAGGGTTTGGCCGCGCGACCTCGAATCAGGTGAGCAACCAAGTGGAATAATGCAAAGCAAGGTGGGATAATGAGGGAGCGGATAACAGGAGTTCCCAGACGCAAGACAGACTGTCAGGCGTTCAATGTATTATAGGGGGCGATCTAAGTGGCCAAGGCGAAGATGACCCGCAGCGAGGCAGGTCGCAAAGGAGGTCAGACCACCAAGAAGAAGTACGGCTCCGAATTCTACTCGAAGATCGGTAGCGTCGGAGGCAAGAAGGGTGGTCAGACGACCAAGAAGAGGTACGGTACCGAGTTCTACCAGAAGATCGGTCGCAAGGGCGGGATGAAATAGTCCGGCAGCCGCGCTTCTCCGGTAACAGACCTTTCAATCGAATCGCCACCACCCGGCTGGTATCACCTGCACGTATTCCCATCCGAACGGACACGAGATGTACTCGAGCCTGAACGTCCATAACCGCCTGCAGGAGCTGGATGTGCCTCATGAGCTGTTCAAGCTCTCCGGGCAGGCCGCCAACCTCGAGACGGCCGCGGCAGCCCTCGGGCTCGAGCCCGCCCAGCTCGCCAAAGTCCTCCTTTTCCGCGCTGACGGCGAGCCCGTCATGGTAATAGTACCGGGCGGCCTGTGCATTGACACCGACAAGTTGAAGAAAGTCGTGGACGCCGGCGAAGTGGTCGAGGTGCCCGACGACGAGGTCCCATCGCTTACCGGCTACCTGGCCTCCGCGATGCCTCCGGTGGGCCACAAAGTGGAGCTGCCCGCCTACATCGATTACTACACCCTGCGCGAAGATGTGGTATATACTGGCAGCGGTGAGCTCACCGCGATCCTGAAGATAAGGTCTTACGACCTCGTCAGGGCAACGGGTGGGGAGACGGTAGACATCGTGTCGCAGCCCGTGGAAGAGCAATAGCCGGATAGCCAGGCTGAGCGTTAAATCGCCAGACGGCTGGGTGCGTTTCGTGGGCGAGTGGTGGAATTGGTAGACACGCAGGGTTCAGGGTCCTGTGCTCGCAAGGGCATGAGGGTTCGAGTCCCTCCTCGCCCACCATCTTTTTTTTCCGAGGCGCCCATGAGCGATCGGCAAGACACCGTAGACTCAGCCGCCATTGGTCCGGAGACGAACCGGTGGTTTGCGCGTTGTCGATGAGGAGAAGGATGTCAGGCGGATATGCTCCCGTAGCGTGGTGAAGCAAACCTGTCATCCCGTGACCCGCAGGTGTTGTAATTGGCTCAGTTCTCTAACTCCAGACCCAAATACTCGACCGGTAAGCGTCGCAAGAACGCACGCTCCAGGCGAGCGGCGACGGTCGGGCCGACCCCGGCCAGGCGGCGAGGCCCTGCGCCCGTCCTGATAATCGCCGTCGTCATAGTCCTGCTCGTCTTCTGCTGGATATTCGGCCGCGGCTGCGGCGGCAACCAGGAAGCCAAGGCCAACGAGCTGCTCCGCGAGTACTCGGACCAGGCCAACAAGCTCATCTCGCGCTCCGCCACCGTCGGCGCGCAGTTCAATACCCTGAAGGACGACGTCAAAGCCGTCACTCGCGACGACGCCGCGCGCAAGCTGCAGTCGATGATCGACTCGTGCAAGCAGATCGCGCACGACTCCACCCTGATCAAGGTGCCGGACAAGGCGGCGCCCCTGCAGCCGCTACTGCAACTCACGTTTGACCTCAGGGCGGAAGGCGTGGACAAGTACCGCGCCGCGCTGCTGGACGTGCTCGACAAGAAGAACAGCTCGACGACCATCAGCACCATGTCGCAGGGCCTGCTGAACCTGGTCATCAGCGACAGCTCGTTGCAGAGGTACCACGGCTCCCTTCAGGACAAGCTCAACGCGGCGAAGTTCGGGTTCGTGAAGGTCGCGGACTCGGTCTACATGCCCAAGACCGATGAGGCGCTCGAGGCCGGGGTCAGCACCTACATAAGTGGCATCAGCGGCGCGGACACCGGCAACGCACTGCATGGCGTAGCGGTGGTGGGGCTTTCGACCGCACCGGCGCGCGTCGACACGACTTCCTCGGGGGTATCGATCCTTCCATACTCCCAGACGTTCACGGTCAAGGTCAGCGTGCAGAACCAGGGCAACCAGGAAGAGGACAACGTCCCGGTCGTGGCGACGCTGACGCCTGACACGGGCGGGAACCAACAGAAGAAGACCCAGAAGATAACCCGCTTGAAGGCCGGAGAGACGGCAACCATGGTCTTCGAGGACCTGGTCCCGGCGACGGGAACAGACAAGACCAATTCGCTCAAGGTGACGGCGGGCCCGGTGCCCAACGAGAAGAAGGTCGACAACAACACACAGGACCTCACCTTCATCATGAGGTCCGACACCGGCGCGCAGACCACCACGACTCCCACCCAGTAAACGCAAAGAGGGGACAGTCCCCTTTATGCATTTTCAGTCCAGCTGCTCCTGCGCCAGCAGTTGCGCCTTCCTGAAGACCTCTTTGATGGGCACGCCCTGCTCGCCGGCGATCCTCGCGCAGTCCGAGAACTCCGGAGAAACGCTGGTCACGTGACCGCTCTCGCGCCCGATCTTAACGCGCACCGTGCCCCACCGCGTCTCGACCTCCACGACCTCCCGCTCGATCGCCTTCTTCATGACCGACGCGGTGCGCAGCCCGAAGGTGCTCGTCTCCTCGAGCAGGATCCGCTTGACGGCGGCCGCGTCGGACGGCGAGCAGAGCACGTTGATGATCGTCCCCGGGCGCGTCTTCTTCATCTGGATCGGCGCGAGCCATACGTCGTGCGCGCCGGCGCCGAACAGGCGCTCCATCACGTAGTCGTAGAACTCCGGGTTCATGTCGTCGATGTTGGTGGAGACGACGTAGGCCAGTTGCTCCTGCTCGCCGGGGAAGTCCAGCGCCTCCCCGATGATCACCCGCAGCAGGTTCGCGACGCCGATATCCTTGGTCCCCGAGCCGTAGCCCGTCTTGGAGAGCTTCATCGGCGGCATCGTCCCGAACGCCCCGGCAAGCGTCTTGACGATAGCCGCGCCGGTCGGAGTCACTATCTCCGTCGGTATTCCGCAACCGTAGGTGGGGGTGTCGCTGAGGATCTCCAGCACCGCGGGAACAGGCACCGGGATGGAGCCGTGCAGCGTCTTGATCATTCCGTGCCCGAGCGGAAGTGGGGACGCGAAGACCTCGGTTATGCCCAGCGCGTGGATGCCGTAGGCCGAGCCCACGATGTCCACGATGGAGTCGACCGCGCCGACCTCGTGGAAATGCACCTGGTCGACCGGCTTGTTGTGTATGACCGACTCGGCGCGCGCCAGGCGCATGAATATCTCGAGGCTGGTGGACTTGACCGCCGCGGGCAGATCGCTGTTCTCGATCAGGTCCTTGATGTTGTTGAAGGTGCGCACCAGCACGCTCTCGGGCACCATCACGTCGACCTTGGTCCCCCTCAGCCCGTAGCTCATGACGTCGCGCGACTCGAGCCTGAACTGCTCGAGGTCAAGCGTGGAGAGTGCGTCCGAGAGCTCGCCCAGGTCGAGCCCGAGGTCGACAAGCGCGCCCAGGACCATGTCACCGCTGATGCCGCTGAAGCAGTCGAAGTAGGCGATCGTCATGCGTCGTCCCCTTTCCTGGCCACGACCATCCGGTTGACGAGCCCGGCCAGGTATCCGGCGCCGAACCCGTTGTCTATGTTGACCACGCTGACGCCCGCCGCGCACGAGTTCATCATCGCGAGCAGCGCCGCCAGGCCGCCGAACGACGCGCCGTACCCGACGCTGGTCGGAACCGCGAAGACCGGGCAGGACACCAGGCCGCCCACCAGGCTGGCGAGCGCCCCTTCCATCCCCGCGACGACCACGATAGCGTTTGACTGGACGAGCTCGTCGGAGTGCATGAAGAGCCTGTGCGCGCCGGCGACCCCCACGTCGTACAACCTCTTCGCCTCGGCTCCCATGATGTGCGCGGTGACCCACGCTTCCTCCGCCACCGACATGTCGGACGTGCCCGCGGAGACGATCGAGACCAGCCCCTTGCGCTCGGCCGGATCGCGCTCGATGGTTATGGCCTTCGCCTCCGGGTAATAGACGGCCCGCTCGTCCAGCTCGCGCACCATCTCGAAGACGTCCATGTCCGCGCGGGTGAGAAGGAGGTTGCCCTCGTTCTTGTCCAGCAGGGCGCGCGCTATCTGGGAGGCCTGCTCGGGGGTCTTGCGCTCGCAGAACACCACCTCGGCGAACCCCTGGCGCAGCTCGCGGTGGTGGTCTACCTTGGCAAAGCCAAGGTCCGTGAAGGGGAGGGACCTCAGTTGCTCGACGGCTGCATCCACCGGCACCTCGCCGGAGGAGACCTTCCCGAGCAGGTCCCGTATCGAATCCTCGTACATCATGGCTCCCCCGCGCCGGTCACTGGCCACCGAGGACCTCGTTCAGCGCCCCGGTCCTGTACCCTGCCAGGTCGGCCGCGACGTAGGTGAAGCCAAGCGACTTCATCTTCTCCACCACGCGCTCGCGGATGCCATCGGAGGCCAGAAGCGGGATGCCCGCGAGGTTGACCTCGATGCGCGCGGTGCCGTTGTCGTAGAAGCGCAGCCTGACGTCCTTGAGGCCGAGGCCCGTCAGGAAGTCCTCGCCCTGGTCGATGGTGGCGATCTTCTCGCGGGTGATCGTCTGGCCGTAAGGGACGCGCGTGGCCAGGCAGGTCCCGGCGGGCATGTTCCAGGTCGCCAGGCCGAGCTCGCGCGACAGCGCGCGCACCTCGAACTTGTAGAACTCGGTCTCGAGAAGCGGGCTGCGGACGGACAGCTCAGACGCGGCCTCCATGCCCGGTCGGTAGTCGCCGGTGTCGCCCATCTGCGTGCCGTCCAGCACCTCCGAGATGCCCTCGCGAGTGGCGATGTCGACGAGCTTGCTGAACCTGGCGTGCTTGCACAGGTAGCAGCGTTCGGGGGGATTGGATGTGAAGTTCTCGTCGGTGAGCTCGTCTGTCTTGATGACCATGTGCTCGACCTTGCAGCGCGCCGCCATCTTCGACGCCATCTCCATCATCGAGCGCGGGTGCACAGGGGAGTCGACCGTAACCGCCAGCAGGCTGTCGCCCAGTGCCTCGCTGCCGACGGCCAGCAGCAGGGTGCTGTCGACGCCGCCGGAGTAGGCGACCAGCGCGCTTCCCATGGACGCCAGGC
>Ga0209747_1000540_pt1 | contig 20498 bp, 8 predicted proteins | sample BarGraNGADG00311_FD_184498 | JGI IMG/M metagenome (GOLD analysis project Ga0209747, IMG submission 184498) | Arctic peat soil microbial communities from Barrow, Alaska - Barrow Graham LP Ref core NGADG0011-311 (SPAdes) (version 2) | ecosystem: Environmental > Terrestrial > Soil > Wetlands > Peat ...
CAGGGAAGGAAGATGAAATTCTGAAAAAAGTTGAGGCTGGCGATGTCACTCTTCCTCTAACCGGGACTCTTATCACCGGAAGTTATAGCCTGTTTGGTCTTAAGACAGAAATGCAGTTCGGAAAGCTTACTGTCACTACCGTACTTTCGCAACAAAAGGGTCAATCTTCAGTAATAGAGGCTAAAGGAGGTGCTCAATTAACAGATTATGAAGTGTTTGCAGATGATTACGAAGCAAACAGACATTTTTTCCTTTCTCAATACTTCAGAGATATTTATGATGGCGCACTTAAGAACATACCTATAGTCAGTTCAGGAATTAATATTGACAGGATCGAAGTATGGGTAACTAATAAATCAAGCAGTTTTGTAGATGCCAGCAACAGGAATATAATTGCGTTTATGGATCTTGCGGAAAACGCAAATCATATTTTTAATAAAGTGGCCGCTTTTCAGACAACCCGTGGTACCCTGGTTTACCCTGATAATAATGCCAACAGAATGTATGAGCAGCTGACTACGGCCTATGGAATTATAAGGAACGTTGATCAGGTAACAAATGCATTTAATCCATTATATCCAGGATTTCAGATCGGTCGCGATTTTGAGAAGATTGAGAATGCCAGAAAACTTGATGAACGGGAATATGATTTCAACAGGCAGCTGGGTTATATATCGCTTAATACTGCGCTCAATACTGATGAAGTTCTTGCAGTTGCATATGAATATACAGTTGCTGGTCAGGTCTTCAAAGTTGGGGAATTTTCGACCGATGGAATCACGGCTCCGCAGGCTCTGATACTTAAACTGATCAAAGGCACTACTCTGAGTCCAAAATTGCCTACCTGGAACCTGATGATGAAGAACATTTATTCTCTCGGATCAGGAAAACTGGATAAAAAAGACTTTGTACTCAACGTACTCTATCAGGATGATAAAACAGGCAATTCAATAAATTATATTCCGGAAGGAAGTCTTGCAAATAAAATACTGCTCCAGGTTATGGGGCTGGACAATCTGAATTCACAGCTTGACAGGCAACCTGACGGTTTTTTCGATTTTATTGATGGCATAACTGTTATGGTAAACAGGGGGAAAATTATCTTTCCCGAAATTGAACCTTTCGGAAGCCATTTGAAGAAAATGATTGGCGATCCTGCACTTGCCAGCAAATATATCTTTCAGGAGCTATATGATTCCACCCAGACGGCCGCCCGTCAGATGGCTGAAAAAAATAAGTTCAAACTGACCGGACGATATTCATCTGAAGGGGGATCTGTAATCAGGCTTAATGCTACAAGTATACCACAAGGTTCAGTTAAGGTCACAGCCGGAGGTGTACCCCTTGTTGAAAATACTGATTATACCGTTGATTATAATATGGGTACCGTAACTATTATTAACAGTGCACTTATTGAATCGCAGACACCTATTCAGGTTTCACTGGAGAATAATCAGTTCTTTGGATTCCAGACAAAAACCCTCATCGGTACGCATCTCGATTACAGGGTTTCGGATAAATTCGATATCGGTGGAACAATTCTTCACCTGACTGAAAGACCGTACACCCAGAAAGTAAACTATGGAGAGGAACCGATTTCAAATACAGTATGGGGTTTAAATACTTCATATAAATCAGATTCCCGGTTGTTAACCAAGCTCATTGACAAAATTCCGCTTCTCAATACTAAAGCTCCTTCATCATTCTCCTTTTTTGGCGAGTTTGCCAACCTGATTCCCGGACATTCAAAGGCAATATCAGGTAATTCTTATATTGATGACTTTGAAGCAAGTGAAATACCTCTTGACCTGAAGGCATTTAATGCATGGACAATTGCCAGTATTCCGCAAGGACAGGACCAGTTTTTCCCTGAAGCGAAGCTTAATAATGATCTTACAAGCGGATTCAATCGGGCTAAGCTGGCCTGGTACGTGATAGACCCTCTTTTTTTAAGGAATGGATCATCTACACCTGAATATATAAGACAACATCCTGATGAACAATCGAGCCATTTTGTCAGAGAGATATATGAAACTGAAATTTTTCCTCTTAAGGAGAGTGCCACCGGAATACCTACCAATATACCAGTATTAAACCTGGCATATTATCCCAATGAAAAAGGTCCCTATAACTATGATACAGATCCTGGTGCATATTCAGCAGGTATGAATTCCACCGGTAAACTGAATGACCCTAAATCAAGATGGGGTGGAATAATGAGAGAAGTGCTTACCAGTGATTTCGAAACTGCTAACATCCAATATGTTCAGTTTTGGCTCATGAATCCTTTTGTTGATGATCCCACTCAGGCGGGAGGAGATCTTTATATAAACCTTGGAAATATTTCAGAAGATATTTTACGGGATTCCAGGAAAAGTTTTGAAAATGGACTTCCTAATACAGCTGTTGTAAAAAATGTCGACACTACTGCCTGGGGCAGGGTTCCAACTGTTCAGGCTGTTGTACATGCTTTTGACAATGCTCCGGAATCGAGGTTATATCAGGATGTCGGGTTAGACGGCCTTATGGATCAGGACGAACAGACTTTTTTCTCGAATTATCTCAATAAATCCGCACTGATTGCAACTCCTGATGCATACCAGGGAATTTTGAAGGATCCTTCCGGAGATGATTATCATTATTTCAGGGGATCAGATTACGATGCCCAGCAACTGGGTATTCTCGACCGGTATAAAAACTATAACGGTGAGGAAGGAAACTCTCCTACATCCAGCATGGTGAAGGAATCTTATCCTACTTCCGGATCAACATTGCCGGATGAGGAAGACATCAACCGCGATAATACTTTAAATGAAACCGAGAGTTATTACCAGTACAAAGTCAGCATGCGTCCCGGTGATCTTAAGGTTGGTTCAAATTATGTAGTTGATGAAATTGAATCACCAGAAATTAAATTTCCAAACTCGAAAACATCGAGTGTAAAATGGTACCTGTTTAAGGTTCCCGTTACTGACTTTCAGAAAGTAGTTGGTTCCATTAAAGATTTTAAATCAATCCGTTTCATGAGAATGTTTCTCAGGGGTTTCGACCAACCCATAATTATGCGCTTTGCAAAGCTTGATCTCGTCCGTGCCGAATGGAGAAAATACAATATTTCATTCATGGAAGGTGGGGAAAGGATAACTGTGCCCGAGGCTACAGATGGATCTTTTGAAATAAGCTCTGTAAGTATCGAAGAAAACTCAGGGAAAATACCTGTTAATTATGTTTTACCTCCGGGATTTAACAGAGTAACCGACCCACAGAATCCACAATTGAGGCAGCTGAACGAACAATCGATGGTGCTTAAAGTTATGAATCTTGAAGACGGGGATGCCCGTGCAGCATTCCGGAATGTAAATCTGGATATACGGCAGTACCGGAAATTGCTCATGGAGGTGCATGCTGAAGCAATGATTGGGCAGCCATTGCAGGATAATGACCTGACAGCTTTTATAAGAATTGGTTCGGATTATAAAGGGAATTTCTATGAATATGAAATTCCTCTGAAACTTACACCGCCAGGTCATTATGATAATGCTTCTGATGATCAGAGAACGAGGGTGTGGCCTGTCGAAAACAATTTCAATATAGATCTGTCAGTATTGCAGGCTGCCAAACAGGAACGCAACAGGCAAATGGATCTGCCCGGTTCATCTTTAAGCGTATCGGATGTCTTTGTATATCAAAACGGAACAGCCCGCGTTTCGGTTTCCGGTAATCCGAATATGAGCAATATCAAGGTAATTATGATAGGAGTGAGGAATCCTATAAAAACCAGGAGCAGAACAACAGATGACGGAACTCCTAAATATGCGGAAGTTTGGGTCAATGAACTTCGTCTCAGCGATTTTATAGAAAATGGAGGCTGGGCTGCAAATGCTCATTTACAGGCTCGTCTTGCCGACCTGGGCACTGTTGACGTGGTAGGACAGGCAAGTACTCCCGGATGGGGAAGCATTGAGAAAAAAGTAAATGAAAGAAGCAAGGATGAGATAATGAAGTACGACCTCTCATCGAGTGTGGAGCTCGGGAAATTTTTCCCGGAAAAGATTGGTGTCAGACTTCCTGTTTATGTCGGTTATTCAGAAACCAGGATAAGACCACAATATAATCCTCTTGATCCTGATATCCTTCTTTCTGATGCCTTAAACGCAGCTAAAAATAAGACCGTCAGAGACTCAATATTATCAATTGCAGAAGATTATTCACGAAGAAAAACAATTACAGTAAGTAATGCCGGTATAACAAAACGTGGTGAAAAACCACACCCCTGGGACCTTGCAAACCTGAGTGTGAACTATACTTACAATGAAATATTCAATAGCAATACCAATACCCAGATTGATCTTGAGAAGAACTATAGGGGAGGTTTAAATTATGACTACCAGGCACAGCCAGCCAATGTTATGCCTTTTAAGAATGTACGGTTCCTGAATTCACCGGTTTTAAAAATAGTAAAAGACTTTAACTTTTATCTTTTTCCAAAAAGCCTCTCATTCAGAACTGATTTAAGCCGGGTTTATAATGAATTAATAACAAGGAACATAGACAACCCCTATCTGAAAATCACTCCTTCGTTCAAGAAAGATTTTGAATGGAGCAGGATTTATGATTTTAAATACGATATTACCCGGCAGCTGAAATTTGATTTTACAGCTACCGATCTCGCACGAATAGATGAACCTCCCGGAGGCGTGGACAAAAGCAGATACAGCAGCATTTATCAGGAGTGGCGCGATTCAGTATTGACAAACCTGAGAAGGGGCGGAAGAACTACAACCTACAATCATTTTCTTAATGTCACATACACACTTCCAATAAACAAGCTTCCCCTGATGTCGTGGCTAAATGCCAATGCCCGTTATAGTTCGGACTATACATGGCTTGCCGGTCCTCTTTTCCCCGATAGTCTGAATATAAATCTGGGGAATTCAATTAAGAATCATAGTGAATTGACATTTACGGCAATGGCAAACCTGTCTTCACTTTATACCAAATTAAAGTTTCTTAAAAGCATCGAAAACAATACTCAGCCTGGCGCTGCGCAGAAAATGAAGGCTGATTTAAGAACAGTTACATATTCGAAGGAGAATGTAAGCTTCAAAGCAAATGTGGTCAAACCTATTATACATAATCTTAATACAAAGGATGTAAAAGTTAAGATTGTCGGAAAACGAGGGGAAGAGTTGAAAGGCAAGCTGGAAATTGTAAATGAGAACAGGGTTAATTTCACTACAGATCAGAAGGTTGACAGCGCGAGAGTAGTTATTGAAGGCAAGGTTAAAAAGACCAGGAATCCGATTATTGTTACCGGAGAATATCTGATAAGGGCTTTAATGGGTATCAGATCTGTAAGTCTGACCTATACCACATCACAGGGACAATTCCTGCCGGGTTATACTCCTGATACAAAATTTCTGGGAATGTCTACCGTTAATGATAAGCTTGCCCCCGGGTGGCCATTTATTTTAGGTTACAGCAACAGGAACTTTTTTGAAAGAGCAGTCACAAATGGTTGGGTATCAAAAGATACCCTGCTTAATACTCCGGCAATTTATGATAGTAAACGCGACCTTTCATTAAGAAGTCTTATTGAACCTTTTCCGGGATTAAGGATTGATATTAATGCTGACAGGAGATTTTTAGAGTCGGAAAACTCTTATTATATTGCTGATTATAATGGGAACTTCCCCGATAGCACCCGAAACAGGATTATTAACGGAAACTTCTCAATATCAATTATATCATGGGGAACTTCATTCGAAAAGATCTCAAAGACAAATGATTATGTTTCTCCTACTTTTGAAGCCTTTAAGAAAAATATTCTTATTATTTCTGAAAGACGCGCAGCAGAAAGGCAAAAGATAGATCCCGGATATGACCCTAACAGCGATCCGATAACCGGCCTTCCGGTTGAAGGTCCATATAAAAGCGGATATGGGGAAACCTCGAGAGAGGTTATGATACCCGCATTCCTGGCTGCCTATACAAAGACAAATCCCAATAATGTAGGACTCGGAACATTCCCGTCAGCATTAAAAATGATGCCAAACTGGAGAATAAACTTTGATGGACTGTCAAAATTTGAATTTATTCAACGGACATTCAGATCTATCAATTTAATGCATCAGTACCGCAGTACTTATCAGATCGGCGCATATACAACAAATCTGAGTTACTCGCCTGATGATGACGGAATCAGCAGAATAAGGGACCTTCAAAATAACTATGTTCAGCAATATGAGATAGATGTTGTAACAATCAGCGAACAATTCAGTCCTCTGATCAATGTAGACATGAACTGGAAAAACAGTCTGACAACACGTTTTGAATGGAAAAAATCCCGTACAGTCACACTTAATCTGACAAGTAACCAGGTTGCTGATGCAAGGATTAATGAACTAATATTCGGTGCAGGATACAGGTTCAACAATGTTCAGATAATACTCAAAACAGGAGCTGGGCAAAGGGCACTGAAAAGCGACTTGAATTTACGACTCGATCTTTCAATCCGCGATAATAAAACCATAGCGCGGAAACTGATTGAAGATGTCGATCAGCCTGTTGTCGGTGAGAAAGTATTTTCTTTGGGAGCGACTGCAGATTATGTTTTAAGTGACAGGTTTAATCTTCAGATATTTGCCGATCATACAATGAATAATCCATTTGTTGCCACTACTTTTCCAACTTCTAACACCAATTTCGGATTCAGTCTTAAATTCACGCTGGTTCAATAGAAGTATTCAGTCGTTGGTTTTCAGTTGCGTCTTATATTTCTACCCCTAAATCCCCCAAGGGGGACTTAATGAAATCAGAATGAAGAAGCATCAAGCATTTCTTAATTCGTTGTTCGTTTGTTCTTCATTCTTAATTCTATTTTTATTAGCCCCCCGGGAGGAATCAGTGGGGTAAAAAACAAAGGCAGACAGAAATCGAATGAAACAAAGTGATGCGGTCTTCCTGCCTGAGAATCAGCGATTATGAGATAAAATAAATGACTTTAATGCGCCATTTATCGAACCATTTTTCTATTTTTGGATAGTGATCAGAGATTTATTTTGGGTTACTAAAATAATTAATGGTAATAGCATTTTTTTCTCAAATCGCTTGGGATTGTTTAAAAATCCCTTTGTGAACCTTAGTGTATCTTAGTGGTAAAATTTAATTCATTGAACCACAAAGGAACACGAAGTAGAGCACTAAGTAACACAAAGGGTGAAAGATATAATTATAAGAGTTTAATCTGCAGGATTAATCGTTACATTTATTTGTAGTAGATATTTCTTAAAAATAATTCATCCTCTATGAAAAGATCAAAACCTCGTTTAGACTTCTGGCAGATTTGGAATATGAGTTTTGGATTCCTTGGTATTCAATTTGGATTTGCACTTCAAAATGCAAACGTCAGCAGAATATTTGAGACACTTGGCGCCAAAGTTGAAAATATACCGATTTTATGGATTGCTGCTCCGGTAACAGGTCTTATCATTCAACCGATAATCGGACATATGAGTGATAACACATGGAACAGATTAGGCCGCAGGCGTCCATACTTCCTTACTGGCGCTATCCTGGCATCTCTTGCATTGATCTTTATGCCGAATTCACCTGTATTATGGATTGCTGCAGGAACGCTTTGGATAATGGATGCATCGATAAACATATCGATGGAGCCATTCAGAGCTTTTGTTGGCGATATGCTGCCATCAGAACAACGAACTACCGGTTTTGCAACCCAAAGCTTCTTTATTGGCACCGGGGCCGTCATAGCATCGGTTCTTCCATATGTTCTTACAAATTGGTTCCATATTCAGAATACTGCACCGGCAGGGCAAATTCCATTATCTGTAAAACTATCTTTTTATATTGGAGGTGTGGTTTTTATTTGTGCTGTTATATGGACTATAGTCAGGACAAAAGAGTATTCTCCCGATGAGCTTCGGGAATTCTCGGCTGAAGAAAATACTAAAGTTAATTACGATACAGAAACAAATACAGGTAACTCTTTTGCTTCAGGCATATTTGTAAAGAGAGGATTATACTGGATTTTTGCCGGAGTGGTCATAAGTCTGATTATCTACTTCTATTCGCTGGAAAAGGAATTGTATATTCTGTCAATTGGAGTCGGAGCTTTCGGATTGATCCAGATATTAGCAGGTTTGTTTGTCTCGGCAGGAAAAACAAAAAGCGGGTTGGTAGTGGTTTTAAGTGATCTTTACAGCATGCCAAAGACAATGGGACAACTGGCTATCGTTCAGTTTTTTTCATGGTTTGCTCTTTTCTCAATGTGGATTTATACCACTTCCGCTGTTACAAGTCATATTTATGGCACAAAAGATCCGACGAGTGAACTTTATAATCAGGGAGCAAACTGGGTTGGTATTCTCTTTGCTGTTTATAATGGGTTTGCAGCACTGGTTGCATTTCTTCTTCCGGTTCTCGCCAGGCTTACCAACAGACGAATAACTCACTCTGTAAGTCTTATTGCAGGAGGACTGGGTTTAATTTCTATAATCCTGTTCCATACACCGCGCATGTTAATAATTTCTATGCTTGGCATTGGCCTTGCATGGGCAAGTATTCTTGCAATGCCTTATGCTATACTGACAGGATCGCTTCCTTCCAACAAGATGGGAACATATATGGGTATTTTTAATTTCTTTATAGTTATTCCACAGATACTTGCGGCAAGTATCCTGGGATTCTTTGTTAGAGATGTTTTTGGCGGTGAAAGTATTTATGCTCTGGTAACAGGAGGCATTTCCATGTTTATTGCCGCAGTGCTGATTCTTTTTGTAAAGGATGTGGATGAAATAAAATCAAGAAAAGTGTGATGCATACCGAAGCATGTATTTTTGATCTTGACGGAGTGATTGTTGATACTGCCAGATACCATTTTCTGGCATGGAAAAAACTGACAGATAAGCTTGAAGTTCCTTTTACTGAAGAAGATAATGAACGCCTCAAAGGAGTTAGCCGGATGGCTTCCCTTGAAATAATCCTGGAGATCGGCAACAGAAAAATTGATGAGGATCTGAAACTTGAATATGCAACACTTAAAAACAAATGGTATTGTGATTATATAAGCAAAATGACACCGGCTGAGATACTCCCCGGGAGTCTCCTCTTCATAAAAGAACTCAGAACTGCAAATATCAGGATAGCAATAGGATCTGCAAGCAAAAACACTCCTGTCATCCTTGAGAGGGTTGGCATTAAGGGATTATTTGACGCTGTGGCAGACGGGAACATTATCATCAACGCAAAACCCGATCCCGAAGTTTTTCTAAAAGCTGCAGAAATGTTAGATGTAAAACCTGATCGCTGCATCGTATTTGAAGACGCAGTCGCAGGTGTGCTGGCAGCCCTTAATGCCGGGATGGCGTGTGTCGGAGTGGGATCCCGGAAGGTACTGACAAAAGCTCACTATGTCGTTCAGAGCTTAAGCGAGATGAACCTTACAAAACTTTTAACTATTGAAAGGATATGCGGTTATGAATAGTTTTTATAAAAAGGATGCCTGGCAGATTATCGAAGAGGGATTCCACCCTGAAATGAACAGGGAATCTGAAAGTATCTTTTCCTTAGGGAATGGTTATATGGGACAAAGAGCAAATTTTGAAGAACATTACTCAGGTGAAAGCATGCAGGGCAGTTATGTTGCCGGTGTATATTACCCTGATAAAACACGGGTAGGTTGGTGGAAAAACGGATACCCTGAATACTTTGCGAAGGTCCTGAATGCTCCAAACTGGATCGGTATTGATATCTCAGTGAATGGGAACGCTATTGACCTTGCAAAATCAAAAATCACCTCGTTCCAAAGGATTCTCAATATGAAAGAAGGTTATCTTGAAAGATCCTTCAGCGTAACTGTTTCAGAAAATAAGACTATTGAGATCATTGTCAGGAGATTCGTAAGCATGGCAGAACCTGATCTTGGTATAATAAGATATGCTGTTAAATCAATAGATTTTGAAGGAAAACTCGATTTCACCATTTATATTGATGGTGATGTAAAAAACGAAGATACAAATTATGGAGAAAAATTCTGGGAAGAAGTCAGCAAAGAGATAAATGGGAATAAAGGGATCCTTATAACAAAGACATTGAAAACAAATTTTCATGTTGCAACCGGTATGAGTTTTGAGTTTCTGCTGAATGACAGGGAGATTTCCATAAATACAGATGTATCTGATCGCGAAAAATATATTGCAAGCACGGTGACCCTTCAGATAAAAAAAGAAGATGAACTTGTTCTGAACAAATACGTATCGGTTCTTTCTTCATTGAATAACGCGAAAGAACATCTGTCGGAAGACACAAAAGCCAGGTTAAAAGAAGCAGAAACAAAAGGCTATGCAAAACTCTTCCTCGACCATGCCAGGGAATGGGAAAAGATCTGGTCTGCTTCCGATGTGATCATTGAAGGAGATATTTCAGCTCAACAGGCAATACGTTTTAATATTTTCCACCTCAATCAGACCTATACTGGAAAAGATGAACGATTGAATATTGGTCCAAAAGGATTTACAGGCGAGAAATATGGTGGAAGTACATATTGGGATACCGAAGCTTTTGGACTGCCATTTTTCTTAAAAACGGCTGATAGGGAAGTTGGGAAAAACCTATTGTTATACCGTTACAAACATCTGGATAAGAGTATTTGCAATGCAGTGAAACTGGGATTTAAGAACGGCGCAGCCTTATATCCTATGGTAACATTAAATGGGGAAGAGTGTCATAATGAGTGGGAGATAACCTTCGAAGAGATACACAGGAATGGGGCAATTGCTTTTGCTGTTTTCAACTACATAAGGCATACCGGCGACTATGATTATATGGGTGATTATGGATTAGAAGTGCTGATTGGAATTTCGAGATTCTGGAGCCAGCGGGCAACATTTTCTGAAAATCTTAAGAAATATGTAATATTAGGTGTCACAGGTCCGAATGAGTATGAGAACAACGTTAATAATAACTGGTACACCAACTCATTAGCTGTTTGGACATTATCCTATACACTGAAAAATATTGCTATTCTTGAGAAAGAAAATCCAGGAAAGTTGTCAGCCTTGTACAGAAAAACAAATTTTAACTTCCCTGATGAAACAAAAAGGTGGCAGGAACTGATTAAAGAGATGCATTTCCCTTTTGATAATACACGTAATATATTTCTTCAGCAGGATGGATTTCTGGATAAGGAATTAAGGCCCGCTAATAGTATTCCTTCTGATGAAAGACCAATCAACCAGCACTGGTCGTGGGACAGGATACTAAGATCCTGTTTTATTAAACAGGCAGATGTGCTTCAGGGATTATACCTCTTTGAAGATCAATTTGATACAGAAACAATAAAACGAAATTATGATTTTTATGAACCAATGACTGTTCATGAATCATCCTTATCTGCCTGCATTCATTCGATTGTTGCTTCAAGAATTGGAAATATTGAAAAAGCTTATGAGCTTTACCTTCGTACTGCCAGACTGGATCTTGATGATTATAATAACGAAGTCTCTGATGGATTGCATATAACAAGTATGGCAGGTACATGGCTGGCTATTGTTGAGGGATTTGGAGGGATGAGGATCCTGGATGGTAAAATATCACTTAATCCTCTTATCCCGGTAAACTGGCAATCATATTCATTTCATGCCCGCTTCCGTGGTGTCCTGTTTGAAGTTAAGGTAACAAAAGACTATATGAACATAAAAAATGTATCGGAGAATGCATTAAATCTGGTTATATCCGGCAAAGAATATCAGATAAAAGGTTTAGATAAGCTTATCCTTAATCTGAAAGCAGATTTCTTTTCTTAAGAGCGTATGATTCAGAAATTTAATTATAACATGTATTACTTAACTATTCAATTAATGGAAAAACTGCCTTTAAGTATCCTGGTATTATTGTTGGTATTGACAATTACAATAGCCGGCTGTTCAATTTTTGGAAAGAAAAAGGAATTAAAACCGTTTATTTCCGGGGTTATTCATCCTGATTGGTCAAAGAATGCCGTTGTTTATGAAGTAAACATAAGGCAATTTACGCCGGAAGGTACATTCAATGCTTTTGCAACCCATCTTCCGAGGCTTAAGGAACTTGGTGTTGATTTATTATGGCTTATGCCTATAAATCCTATCGGGGTAAAAAACAGGAAGGAACCTCTGGGAAGCTATTATTCAGTTAAGGATTATAGAAATGTAAATCCTGAATTCGGTAATCTCGATGATTTTAAAAATCTTGTTGCCAAAGCACATGAAATGGGTTTTCATGTGATTATGGACTGGGTTCCTAATCATTCTTCATGGGACAATCAACTTACTGTCGAACATCCTGATTGGTATGTGAAAGATTCTACAGGTAGTTTTGGGCCTCCACATGGCTTTGACTGGACCGATGTAATACAGTTTGACTGGTCAAAAAAAGAATTGCAGGATTATATGCTTAATTCGCTTAAATTCTGGGTAGATATGGGTGTTGATGGATTCAGGGTAGATTATCCACAACTGACACCACCTGATTTCTGGGTAAGGGTAAGAGAAGAACTGAACAAGACCAGGCCGGTTTTCATGTTAGCGGAAAATGAGGGTCTGACAGAATTTCTGAAAAAGGGTTTCGATATGAGCTATGCCTGGGATTTGCATCATCTTATGAACAGTATCGCTCAGGGAAAAGATAGCGTGAAGAGTCTTAATAAATATTTTTTGAAAGAAACATCAGTATTCCCGCAAAATGTTTACAGGATGGTTTTCCTCGATAATCATGATGAGAACTCCTGGAATGGAACAATTAACTCAAGGATGGGAGAGGCTCAAATGGCATTTGCAGTATTTACATTTACAACTCAGGGTGTTCCTCTGCTTTACAACGGACAGGAGGTATGCCTTGCTAAAAGCCTGAGATTCTTTGAAAGAGATACCATCAAATGGGATACCTGCAGGTTAACAGGATTCTATAAAGATCTTATAAAGCTGAAAAAATCAAACCTTGCACTTTCTAATGGAAAATTCGGTGCAAAAATGGAAATGATTAAGACAAACAAGGACAATAAAGTATTCTGTTTTTCGCGTGTAAAGGATGGAAATAATGTTTTGGTTTTCCTTAATCTCAGCAAAAAAACTGTGGCTATAAAACCTTCTCTTACTGATTTTAACGGTGAGTATACCGACTATTTTGCAAAACTGAAAACAACGATTCCGCTTGCCGACTCTCTCAGACTTGAACCATGGGGATATAAAGTATTAGTAAAATAAAAGACAAAAGATAAAAGTAAAAAGACAAAAGTGAATCCAATGCATTCAATGAAACACATAATATTAATGTTGAATGTAATTGGATTCCTTCTTTTTGGATGCTCGCCGATGGAAAACAAAAACAAAATTCCCGTTGACAAATCTCTTGCTTCTGTTCCCGGTTGGGCAAAGGAGGCAATCTGGTATCAGATTTTTGTTGAAAGATTCCGCAATGGCGATCCCGGAAACGATCCGACCCCGGCAGATATGTCAGGCTCTTTTCCGGAAAGGATTCCCGCTAACTGGAAAATAACACCCTGGGGTCACGACTGGTATTCACATGAGCTTTGGCTCGATAGTGTTGCAGCAAAGGGATTTTATTCAAAGATCCAGGCCCGGCGTTACGGCGGCGATCTGCAGGGGGTACTTGATAAAATGGATTATATTCAGTCACTTGGTGTAACTGCAATATATTTTAATCCGCTTAACGATTCTCCTTCACTTCATAAATATGATGCCAGGAACTGGACACACATTGACAGAAATTTTGGTCCTGATCCCAAAGGCGATGCAGCGATAATGGATTCAGAAATCCATGATGACCCGTCAACCTGGAAATGGACTTCTGCAGACAAGCTTTTCCTGAAAGTCGTAAATGAATTTCACAAAAGAGGTATCAGGGTGATAATGGACTATTCCTGGAATCATACAGGAAAGACATTCTGGGCTTTGACCGATATCAGAAAGAACGGGGAAAAATCAAAGTATGTTGATTGGTATACAATAACTGAGTTTGATAATCCTGCAACTAAATCAAATGAATTAACATATGAAGGATGGGGAGGGAACAATCCCTATATGCCCGTATTAAAAAAGGATATTATTCCTCCTGACAGAAAAGTCATGCCTTTTGAAGGCAATTTTCATTCCGAATCACTAAGACAGCATATTTTCAGTGTTACAAGAAGATGGCTTGATCCTGATAGAGACGGCAATCCGTCCGACGGAGTTGATGGATTCAGACTCGATGTTGCAGGTGAGATCCCGATGGGATTCTGGCGCGAGTACCGGAGAGTAGTCCGTTCTGTAAATCCTGATGCCTACCTTATCGGTGAAATCTGGTGGCTGGAATGGCCGGATAAACTATTTGATCCGAAAGTTTATCTTGAAGGAGATCAGTATGATGCAATAATGAATTACAGATGGTACAGGGTTGCAAGGGGATTTTTCGGACAGGCTGAGCCAATCTTGAAACCCACAGGATTTGTAAAGGAAATAGCACGGATCAACAAAGGAATAAACGTCGAAAACCTTCAGGCGATGATGAATGTGCCATCAACCCATGATTCTCCCAGGCTGTCTACTTCATTGTTCAACAAGACAATGGATAAATTTAAATCAAAGCCGTCTGACAATCCTGATTACAAAATTAATAAGCCGGACCAGCGGACAAGGAGGGAACAAATTATCCTTTTGATTCACCAGTTCACTTTTATAGGAGCTCCTCAAATCTATTATGGCGAAGAGGTTGGAATGTGGGGTGCAGATGATCCGGATTGCAGAAAACCTATGTTATGGGATGATATAACTTATGAAAATGAACGTGTTGCCTTCGACTCTGCTAAAAGCCGGCCTGTTGATACTGTCACTGCGGATACAACTTTAAGATCGTTTTATCAGAAGTTGTGCAAGATGAGAAAAGAAAACCCGGTACTTGTATACGGCGATCTCAGATTTTCTGTTGCTGACGATCAGAAGATGGTTTTGGCTTATGAAAGGATGAAGGGCAGCGAAGAGATAGTCGTCATATTTAACAGGTCGGATAGCCTGAGGACAGTAAATGTCCCTTTACGAATTGATGGAGAATTTGAAGATATACTTTCCGGGAAGAATGATTTATTTAAAAGTGCTCATAAAAAGATTAAGATCAGTCTAAACCCAATAACCGGAATAGTCCTGAAGAAAAAAGTAAATGTAATTTAAGGATTCATTTCAGGTATCCTTTTATTAATTCAAATAATGTCATTTGTCAATTTTTTTAAACAAAAAAAAGCTTTATTTTTGGTTGACCTACAGAGGGCATAAATGAATTCTAATTTTTATCTAAAAACATCTCAAATATGAATGTTCCTGCAAATTTATTGTACACAAAAGACCATGAGTGGCTTCGGGTTGAAGGAAACACCGGTTATGTCGGAGTAACTGATTTTGCTCAGGGGGAGCTGGGTGATATAGTTTTCATTGAGATCGAAACAGTCGGTGAAACGCTTTCGAAGGAAGAGGTTTTTGGCACTATAGAAGCTGTAAAAACAGTCTCTGACATGTTTATGCCTGTCAGTGGTGAAATCCTTGAACTGAATCCAGCACTTGAGGAATCCCCTGACGTTGTTAATAAAGATCCCTACGGAAAAGGATGGATGGTAAAGATTAAGATCACAGATCCTTCTCAGACTGCCAGTCTTCTGACTCCGGAACAATATAAGGCTTTGTTGTAAAGCAGGAATTCTGATTCGGGAGTTTTGCCCCCTGTCACGCTGAAGCGTGACATCCCCCTAAAGGGGGATTAATTCTGTGGTCGTAAGTTGAATTACACTTGTTTGTGGTGCATTAGCCCCCCTATATTTAGTGGGGGGCTAATATTAAAGTGTCTTTTTGACTTCGAACTCCTGGTATCCTTCAACGATATCTCCTTCTTTTATGTCGTTGAAATTATGGATGTTAAGACCGCATTCATATCCGCCGACTACTTCTTTCACATCATCCTTAAATCGTTTGAGTGATCCAAGTTCCCCGGTATAAATTACAATACCATCACGAATTATTCTTACGCGGGTGTTTCTTGTTATTTTGCCCTCTTTAACATAGCAACCTGCAACTGTTCCGACTTTAGTGACTTTAAATATTTCGCGGATTTCAAGAGTTGCTACAATCTCTTCTCTTACTTCCGGCATCAACATACCTTCCATTGCAGATCTGATCTCTTCAATTGCATTGTAGATTATTGAATAGAGTCGTACATCAATCTCCTCTTTTTCGGCCAGTTTTCTGGCGCTTAAAGATGGCCTCACCTGGAATCCGACTATAATTGCGTTCGAAGCTGCAGCGAGAAGAACATCTGATTCAGAAATCTGCCCTACAGCCTTGTGAATTATGTTAAGCTGGATCTCAGGAGTTGAGAGTTTAATGAGTGAGTCACTCAAAGCTTCTACTGATCCGTCTACATCACCCTTCACTATAATGTTAAGTTCCTGGAAATTACCAATAGCAATTCTGCGTCCTATTTCATCAAGAGTAATATGTTTCTGAGTACGGAGACCCTGTTCTCTCTGCAGCTGAGCCCTTTTGGTTGCAATATCTTTAGCTTCACGGTCGCTCTCCATCACGTTAAATTTATCTCCGGCCTGAGGAGCCCCATTTAAACCCAGAATAAGGGTAGGAGTAGCTGGTCCGACAACGTCAACCTTATTACCTCTTTCATTGTACATGGCTTTAATATGTCCAAAGCAGCTTCCTGCCAGCATAATATCACCAATTCTGAGAGTTCCGGCTTTGACGAGTACAGTTGCAGTAAAACCTCTTCCCTTGTCGAGAGATGATTCTATAACAGTTCCCAGAGCTGGTTTGTCAGGATTGGCCTTTAGCTCCAGCATCTCTGCTTCAAGGAGGATTTTATCAAGGAGAATATCGATATTGAGGCCGCTCTTTGCGGAGATTTCCTGTGATTGATATTTCCCTCCCCAGTCTTCAACCAGGTAATTCATAGTAGCGAGAGCTTCTTTGATCTTATCAGGATTAGCAGTTGGCTTATCAATTTTGTTTATAGCGAAAATTATCGGTACCCCGGCTGCAGAGGCATGATTTATTGCTTCTTTTGTCTGTGGCATTACACCATCATCAGCTGCTACGACGATAATGGCAATGTCGGTAATTTGTGCTCCACGGGCACGCATGGCCGTAAATGCTTCATGGCCCGGTGTGTCGAGGAAAGTTATCTGGCGTCCATCCTCAAGGATAACACCATAAGCGCCGATATGCTGAGTTATACCTCCGGCTTCACCTGCTATCACGTTGGTATTCCGGATATAGTCAAGCAACTTTGTTTTCCCATGGTCGACATGCCCCATAACAGTTACAATCGGTGGTCTAGGTTTAAGATCCACCTCTTCATCATCTTCCTCACGCACTGCTTCCTGTAATTCTGCACTTACAAACTCTACTTTAAAGCCGAATTCATCGGCCAGAAGCGCCATAGTTTCTGCATCGAGACGCTGATTGATAGAAACAAACAAACCAAGATTCATGCAAGTAGAGATGATATCAGTAACAGGAATACTCATCATCGAAGCCAGTTCATTTACTGACACGAATTCGGTTACTTTCAGAATATTCTTATCAAGTTCCTGCTGGTCAACAACTTCCTGATGTTTCTGACTTACAGCTTCCCTTTTTTCCCTGCGGTATCTCGATCCCTTTGATTTCCCTTTTGTAGTGAGCCGAGCCAGTGTTTCTTTAATCTGCTTCTGTACCTCCTCTTCATTTACTTCGGCTCTGACAGGTCTTTTTTTGATGACCTTCTTGTTTACTTGTTTTTCTTTTTTATCTGTGGTTACCGGTTTAACAACAGGTATTCCTTCCTTTTCTTTGAGAATTCTCTTCCTTCTCTTTTTTCTCCTGAAATCGGATTCCCCGCTAACCCTTACAGGTTGAAACGGTGTAGCTTTCTTTTTCTCTTCAACAGGAAGATCAATTCTTCCGACAACCCGTGGACCAACCAGTTTTTTAAAGTCAGTCTTATAAAGAGCAACAATATCCTCTTCAGTTTCCGGGAGAATTATTGGATCTTCTATTATGTCTTCGATCTGAATTTCATCAATTTCCGGCTCTGAGACCGGTTCATCTATAATTTCAGGTTTCTTTTTGTTGGATGGTATTTTTTCAGTCTCCTTTGGTATCTCTTTTTCTTTTATTTTCTCTTTTACCGCGACATGTGTTTTCTCTTTCTGTTCCTCTTTTTTTACCGGTGTTGTATCTTTTGAAATTGTTTCAAGATCAATCTTTCCGACTATACGAAGGTCAATATTGGATTTAGCTTTTATCTCTTCAACCGGTGTCGCAGTGTCAGTGTTCTCCTTTTTTGCTGACAGCTTTTTCTTTTCAGTCTTTTCAGGTTCAACCGGAGCCGGTTTTTGTACTGTTTCTTGCTTTAGTGGAACGACTTTTTCAACCTTGGGTTTTAAAGTCTTTTCAAGATCAATTTTACCGACAAGCTTTACCTCAGGTTTTTTAATTTCAGTCCTAATATCTACAGTTGTCTTGACTCCTGAAGAATCCTTAACAAGAACACTATCCTCCCTTTCAGATTCTTCTGTTTCAATCTTCTCTGAAAAATCGCCGATTGAGACACTTTCTTTTTTTCTGTGAAGATCTTTAAGGATGAGTTTTTCAGACTCCTTTTTTACGCTGATATCTGTGCTGTATTCTTTTACCAGTAAAATATAAGCTTCATAAGGAAGTTTAGTATTTGGGTTGGGATCAAGTTCAAACCCTTTTTTGTGCAGGAATTCCACAATAGTAGATATCCCCACATTGAACTCACGGGCTGCTTTGCTTAATCTTGTAACCTTAATATCCTCTGTCATAAATATGCTTTGCCTTTTTAAAACTTCCACAATACCCTGATTGTGAATAGTTATTATTTATTTTTTTATTCAAATTCTGCCCTGAGGATGTTAACAACCTCTTTAACAGTCTCTTCTTCAAGATCAGTTCTCTTTACAAGGTCGCTGACTGAAAGATTCAGTACGCTTCTTGCCGTATCGCAACCAATTGCCTTGAGTTCTTCGATTATCCAGTCTTCAATTTCATCTTCAAACTCATCAAGATTAACATCTTCCTCATCTTCTCCGCCAGGTTCCCTGTAAACATCAATCTCATATCCTGTCAGCTGGCTGGCTAATTTAATATTCAGACCGCCTTTCCCGATTGCAAGAGAGACTTCATTAGGTTTCAGATAGATTTCTGCTCTTTTTGTCTCTTCGACAAGTTTGATTGATGTAATTTTTGCAGGACTGAGTGCTCTCTGTATGAAAAGTTGATTATTGGATGTATAGTTAATAACATCTATGTTTTCATTTCGCAATTCCCTAACTATACCATGTATCCTGGAGCCCTTCATTCCAACGCATGCGCCAACCGGATCGATTCTTTCATCGTATGACTCAACAGCTACTTTTGCACGTTCTCCGGGTACCCTGACAATGTTCTTGATAGTGATCAAACCATCAAATATTTCAGGAACTTCAAGTTCGAACAACCTTTCCAGGAATACCGGCGAGGTACGGCTTAGTATGATGAAAGGAGTATTGTTTCTCATTTCAACCTTTATAACAACTGCCCTGATTGAATCTCCTTTTCGGAAATGATCTGAGGGGATCTGTTCACTTTTAGGCAGAATCAGTTCGTTTCCATCATCATCTAGAACAAGAATCTCTCTTTTCCAAACCTGGTATACTTCTCCTGTTACTATTTCGCCGATCCTGTCTTTATACTTGATGTAGATATTATTCTTTTCAAGGTCGAGAATTCGTGCTGTAAGGTTTTGCCTTAATGATAAAATAGCTCTTCGGCCAAAGTCAAGAAACTTGACCTCATCAGATACCTCTTCTCCGACTTCATAATCTTCATCGATCTCTTTAGCCTTTGACAAAGGAATCTGCATAACAGGATCAGTCAGTTCCTTATCTTCCACAACAACCCTGTTCCTCCATATTTCAAAGTCACCCTTATCGATATTTACAATAATGTCGAAATTATCAGCTGAACCATATTTTTTTGCAAGCATGCTTCTGAACACATCTTCAAGAACGCTCATCATTGTAGGCCTGTCTATGTTTTTCAGCTCCTTGAATTCCGAAAAAGTGTCGATTAAATTAACATTTTCCATCTGGTGTAAACCTCTTATTATTATTTAATTGTCAAAATTACTCTTGTTGATTTTATTTGTTCGAAATTGAACGAAATATCTTTCAGCTCTATTGTTCTCCCTTTGATTTTTATTTCAGTCTCAAGCTCAAATCCTCCTTCTGTAACATTCTTAAGTTTCCCTGCGTATTTTGTTCCTTCACAGTCAACTATTTCGACTTTTTTACCTTCATTTTTAAGGTATTGTTCAGTCGCTACAAAGGGTACATCCAGTCCCGGCGAGGATACCTGCAACTCAAAGTCCTCCGTATCACGGTCGAGTCCGTTTTCTATATGCCT
>Ga0209747_1000542_pt1 | contig 20453 bp, 14 predicted proteins | sample BarGraNGADG00311_FD_184498 | JGI IMG/M metagenome (GOLD analysis project Ga0209747, IMG submission 184498) | Arctic peat soil microbial communities from Barrow, Alaska - Barrow Graham LP Ref core NGADG0011-311 (SPAdes) (version 2) | ecosystem: Environmental > Terrestrial > Soil > Wetlands > Peat...
GTGCCAAGGATCAAGGCTGTCACCATGATGGGCGTTCTCCTTGGAGGTTCACGTTACGAGAGAGGTCATGATACCGCGGAAAGGGGGCTCTTCGTCGATTTGAATGCAGCGGTTTGAGCTGATCACCCGGCCGCCTGCGCGGGCCGCTGTTGGGGTGGGCGGCCTGCTCGGCGGCCTGGCGCGAGGGCGATCCCACTGGCCATCGGGGGATCCGATGGTGTCTTCTCTTGATGTGCAAACAACGAGGGAGGACGCGTGGGATCGCTGGCCGATTGTACCCGGATCGTGGGACTGGGGGGCTTCCGGGTGTCGCGGATCGAGGTGGAGGGTGACGACCCGGCGGGGGCGGTGCGGGTCCACCTGGAACGGCGCGGGGCGCGGCGCTACCCGTGCAGTGGCTGTGGGCGCCGGACGGGGCGCGTGCGAGACGCGACGGTGCGCACCTGGCGCGACCTGCCGTGGGCGCTGCACCCGGTCACGCTGGTCTATGGTCAGCGCCGGGTCCGGTGCCGCGCCTGCGGGATCCGCACGGAGCGCGTGGAGTTCGCGGACCCGAAGGCGCGCCTGACGCGTCGTCTGCAGCACCGGGTGGGGCTCGACTGTCAGTCGATGCCGACGAGCCACGCGGCGCTGCGGCATGCCGTGAGTTGGGGCGCCGCCCGGCGCGCGGAACGACGCTTCCTCGAGCGGTGGGACGCGGGGCGGCCGCGGCGTCGCCCCCGGCATCTCGGCGCCGACGAGATCCACCGCGGCAAGGGACAGCACTTCTGGACGGTGCTCTCGGACATCGTCCACGGCGAGGTGATCGGCTTGGCAAAGGACCGGACGGAGGAAGCCTTGACGGCCCTGCTCACCACGGCGCTCGATGCGCGCCAGCGCACCGCCGTGGAAGCCGTCTGTCTCGACATGCACCGGCCCTACCTCAATGCGGTGACGACCGTCCTGCCGAAGGCCGAGGTCGTGTTCGACAAGTTCCATGTGCTGCAGCACGCGGCCGAGGCCCTCGACGAGGTGCGTCGCCACGAGTTCTTCCGCGCCGGGCCCGTCATGCGGGAATTCGGGCGCGGCAAACGCTGGTGGCTGCTCCGACGCTGGCGCGACGTGCGCGGGAAGAAACGGCAGGCGCTTCGGGAGCTGTTCGCGGCGAATCGTCGGCTCTTTAAGGCCTACCTTCTGCGCGAGCAGTTGGATCGGCTGTGGACCTACACGACCCGACCCGGCGTGTTGCGGTTCGTGCTCGGGTGGATCGACGCGCTCCGCTGGCAGCGCCTGCCCGAAATGGAACGCTTGGGCGATCTGATCTTCCGGCATCTCGAGGGGATTGCGGCTTACTGTGATCACCCCGTGCGGTTTGGGGTCGTCGAGTCCCTCAACACCACCATCAAGGCCGTCCTCCGCCGCGCACGCGGCATGAAGGACGAAGCGATGCTGGTGCTCAAGCTGAAATGGGCGACGGCGCGACCGATCCGAACCGCACGTGATCTGAGTCGCTTCCTTCACCTGGACCCTGTGGAATCAGTGCACTGAAAACGGCGAAGACCCCGAAAAAGAAGCCGGCCCCGCCCAAGAACGAATTGTCCTGGCCGAGCGCTTTCCTGAACATGCGCACGGCCGCCTCGTGCTGGCGCAGGCGCAGCAGCGCGAAGGCCTCCTGCATTTCCGGGCTCAACGGCTCGGTCGAAGGCGTGTCGACATCGGCCTCGCCGCCGGCGGATGGCGGCGCGGCAACCGGCAGCGTCCGCGCGGCGGACACGACGGCAAACTCCACGACCTTCGTGCCCCGCTCGCCGGTCAGGCGATTGAGGACGTCTACGCGGAGCGTGTAAGGACCGGGCGCGGCGCGCGTCGGCAGCGCGAACGCCCGCCACGCGCCCCAGTTGGCCGACTGCGTGGGCTCGTTGAACTCGGCGGTCGAATCGTAGACGCTCTTGCCGTCGCCGGCCGACGCCTGGAAGCGGAAGGTTATGTCCACGCGCCCCGTGCGGACCGTGCCGAACGTCTCGGCGTAGACCCACACGCGGTCGCCGGGCAGGAATTCCGACTTGACCACGTAGTTGCCCCACGACCGCACCTCGGACGCCGTCGTCACCCGGCCGAAGCGCACGGCGCCGGCGGCCTGGTCGGACAGTGCGGCGGCCCGCGTGGCTGCGGCCATCGAGGTCGCGTCGTCGAGAAGAGAGGGAACGAGGAGGACGAAGGCCGCCAGGAGGGCCAGAGATCCTGTCCGATGCATCACACACCTCCGAGTAACGGTGGCGCGGCGCGGATAGTATCGCACGAACCCGGGGGGATCGGCCGCAACAGCGCCTTCCCGGCCGCCACCCGTCGCTTTCCGCTTGACCCCCACGTCACAGGCCGACCGCTACGCTCGTCACGAACGGCCCAGCCAGCGCAAAACAGCTGTGCCCAGGTAGACGAGCATCGGCGACACCCACGCCACGCTTCTCGGCGAGTTCTCAGAGAAGATCTCCCGAGAATCAGGACAGTCCCGCAACCCGCTCGGGTGCTGCACCACGCGCGTCGACAGAAGCGCATGGTTCGACCGTCAACGTCCATGTCAAGCGGGTCTGCGGCCCAAGCGTTCGGAGATCCAGACCTTGATGATGGACTGGCGGGTCACACCCAGCCGGCCGGCCTCTTTGTCCAGGCTGTGGATCATCCAGGTCGGGAAGTCGACATTCACGCGCTTGGGCGTCTGGTTGGTCCTCTTCGCGCGGGATAGGTCGAGAAACTCGGAAATGTCGCCCCCGGCGTCAAACAGTTTGTCCAGTGCTTTAGCTTTCATACAACGCTCTCTCCTGACCTCGCGATCGCCGGACAGAGATGATGCGAATGCGCACCTGCCGGCATGTGATGATCGCCGACCAGTGCTTCCCGCCGATTCGCCCCACGACGAGCGTCCGGGGCTCATCGTCGAGCTCGAGCGGAATCTCTAGCAGATCGGGATCATCCCAAAGGGCTTGAGCCTCAATGAAGTCGATGCCGTGTTTCGTCTTATTGAGTTGGCTCTTTCGTTCGTCGAATTCAAAGTCCATACGAGTATAAATAGTATACCGTAATTATATACGTCCGCTGACCGGATGGTCGAGCGCCCGAACCCACTCCCTGATCGTCCCGTCCACCTGCTCATCGAAACCGATCTTGGAAAGACGAGCCAAGAAGTTACTGACGCCCGTGGCGACACCGTTCGCCGGGTTGGGCGTCCGCCTGCGGAAGGTGTTATCGTCCGGGCCCGTAACCTTCCGGCGTCGTTACTACCCGTTGGCGCGTCTGCTCGGCGTCGTGCTGCAGTTGGCCATTGGCCTGTGGCTGTTCCTCGGCACCGAGACGCTCACCGGCTGGCTCCGCAAAACGCGGCAGGCCCGGTAGCGTGTCTGTGTCCGCGCCACGCACAGCGAGTGGACCCGAACCGGGCGCTCGGGTGATAGAACCCACCGGCCCCGATGTCCTGGACCGAGTTCCATTGACGGAAAGAAGATACCCAACAGGCTGTCGGCAGGCAAAGGCCGCCTGCGGCCCTCGCAGATTCTGTGATCGTCGGTCAACCAAAGACGCGCGATGTCTGCGGGTTCTCGAGGGCACGGTCGCTCTCCAACTTCGCTATAATGCCAGGATTCACTCCGATGCGTGGAGCGGACTGATCACATGGCCAAGAAGCACAATACACCTCAGCGTCGGTATCGCGCAGACCTGTCGGAAACACCCGAGTGGCTCAAGAAGAAGAAGTGCCCGAATCGGGACAAGTACATGTCGGGCAAGCGGGTCCTGCCGAAGAACCTGACCGGCAAGGAAAAGCTCGAGGACATCGTGGACGACGCCTTCCTGGCGTACAACTCCGGGCGGCTCCGCGAGGCGTGCCAGTTGTTCACCGAAAAGATGCTCGAGGCGGACGTCACGATCGGCATGAGCCTGTCTGGCGCGTTGACGCCGGCGGGGCTTGGCTGCTCGTCGATCGTGCCGCTCATCAAGGCCGGCTTCGTGGACTGGATCGTGTCCACGGGCGCGATTCTCTATCACGACCTGCACTTCGCCCTGAACTACCCGATTCGCATGGGCAGCTTCACGATGGACGACACCGAGCTGCGCGACAACGACATCGTGCGCGTCTACGACGTGCTGATGGGCTACAGCGATTGTCTGATGGCCACCGACGACACGTTGCGCGGCATCCTCACCCAGCCGGCGTTCCAGAAGGAAATGGGCACCGCGGAATTGCACTACCTGCTCGGCAAGTACGCCGCGGAGTGGGAGCGCAAGGCGGGGTTGAAGGACGTGTCGGTGCTCGCCGCCGCGTATCGCGCCGGCGTGCCCTGCTACACGTCGTCACCGGGCGACTCGACGATCGGCATGAACGTGGCGGGCGTGGAACTGCGCGGCAACAAGCTGCGCATGAACCCGTCGACCGACGTGAACGAGACGACGGCGATCGTGCTGGCGGCGAAGCGGGCGGGCGGGAAGAGCGCGGTGGTGCTGTGGGGCGGCGGCAGCCCCAAGAACTTCATGCTGCAGACCGAGCCGCAGATCCAGGAAGTGCTGCGCATCAAGGAGTTCGGGCAGGACTATTTCCTGCAGGTCACCGACGCGCGGCCCGACACGGGTGGGTTGAGCGGCGCGACACCGAGCGAGGCGGTGAGCTGGGGCAAGGTCGATCCGGACCGGCTGCCCGACGCCGTCGTGTGCTACACCGACACGACGATCGCGATGCCGATTCTCACTCATTACGCGCTGGCCAGGCACAAGAGGCGGAAGCTGCGTCGGCTGTACGACGCGCGCCCGGCCATGGTGAAGGCGCTGACGAAGGAATATTTCAAGGGCAACAAGGTGAAGATGCTCGACGGTTCCGAGCCGGTGTTCTAGCGGTCCTGACCATGTCCAAGATTTCTCCCAAGCAACTTCAGGCCCTCGCGGCCGAGCACGGCACGCCGCTCGTCGTCGTGGACCACGATGCCATCCGGCAGAACTACGCCACCTTCAAGCGGTACCTGCCGCGCGTGCAGGCGTACTACGCGGTGAAGGCGAATCCGGCGCCCGAAATCGTGCAGACGCTCTACAAGGCCGGCGCGAGCTTCGACGTGGCGTCGTTTCCGGAGTTCATGCTCGTGTACGAGCTGATTCGCCGGCGCCCGGCGCGGGAACGCCAGGAATTCGTGTGGGACAAGATCGTCTACGCGAACCCGGTGAAGGCCAAGGAGACACTCGAGGAGCTCAACAAGTACAAGCCGCTGGTGACGTTCGACAACCACACGGAAATTGGCAAGGTGCAGGAGCATGCGCCGACGGCGGGTCTTCTCGTGCGGATTCGCGTGCCGAACACCGGCTCGATGGTGGAGCTGTCATCGAAGTTCGGTTGCGAGTCTGGCGAGGCGGTGGCCCTCATCGAGGAGGCGCGCGACGCGGGTCTCGTGGTGGAGGGGTTGAGCTTTCACGTCGGCAGCCAGTGCACGAACTTCGAGAACTTCGTGCAGGCGCTGAACATGTCGGCGGCCGTGATGGAGGAGGCGAAGTCGCGTGGGTTCGAGCTGAAGATCCTCGATATCGGCGGCGGCTTCCCCGTGCGCTACAACCGGCACGTGGCGCCGTTCAGCCTGCTGGCGAAGAAGATCAACACGGAGATCGATCGGCTGTTCCCGAAAGAGATGGAGATCATCGCTGAGCCTGGCCGGTTCTTCGTGGCCACGGCGGTCACATCAATCGCGACGGTCATCGGCAAGGCCGTGCGCGACGGGAAGACCTGCTACTACATCGACGACAGCGTTTACCACACCTTCTCGGGCATCATCTTCGACCACTGCCCGTACCACGTCAAGTCGTTCAGGAAGGGGGAGACGGAGGTGTGTGCGGTGTTTGGGCAAACGTGCGACGGGCTCGACACAATCTCGCAGTCAGAGGTGCTGCCCGACCTGCGGCTCGACGACCTCGTGTACTCGGAGGACATCGGGGCCTACAGCAACGCCTCAGCGACCTGGTTCAACGGGTTCCCGCCCGCGAAGGTCGTGCACATCAACCAATAGGACCGGAGTCTCGTCCTCGGGCAGTTCCCTTCCACGCTATGTCTCGAGGACCTCGGACATCCGCGAGATGCGGTCCTTCTGAATCAGGTGCTGCTGCGCGCCCGACTGCAGCAGCAGAAACATCTCCGGGCGATTCAGGTAATCAGCCAGCCGACGCTGGCCCTCCGGCATGTCGATCACGATCTCGCCCTCGAACCGCTCGGTTCCCGCTTCGGCCACCACGCGGAGGACCAGCGACGCCGATTCCCATGGCGAATCGTCCTCGCCCTGCGCTGTAGGCACGCACAGGGAGAGCACCTCTCGCTTGTTGACGAGAATCGCCGACGGCGCGTGGTGCAGCCGGAGCGGGAAGAACAGCGGCGGGCCGTTAATCCATTCCTGAGGCAGCATCGGGCCCGCCCGCACGGCGGACACCGTGGGGATGTAGACGGTGCCTGTCAGGATCGTGCCATCCACGAAGCGGACTTCCGCCTCGAGCTGAACCGTTGGGACACTGAGATCGGACATACCTGTTCGTTCCGGGGACACCCTATTATCGGCAGATGCCCGTCCGCGAAAAAGGGCTGACTGCGGGTCCGGCCGCTTTTATTTGCCGCTGTTCGCTTTCGGGACGCCGTGTGCCGCGCCCGGACAGCCAGCAGCACCAACGCTCGAGGTGGAGGCGCCAGGGGTTTCAGCCCCCGAACGACGCCTGACGTCTATCGCAGATTCCAGGGGACTTGCAGAAACGTGCTTCGACCGTCACGATCTCAGCCCTGGAAGATGTCCAGGCGGCACGGTTCTCGCTTCAGGCTGCATAGTCCATCATGCGTGAAGTCTTCGACGTCGGGGAAAAGAGATCGTGTTTGGCTCCGGCTCGGTTGGAATATGCCGGAATGAGGCACTCCACATGTGGAACGATATCAGGTTAACGGTGCGGACTCTGCAGCGCGCCCCGATGTTCGCGGGAATCGCGGTGCTCTCGCTCGCGCTCGGCATCGGTGCCAATACCGCCATCTTCTCCCTTCTCGACCAGGTACTCGTCCGCAGTCTTCGCGTCGCCGACCCGCACCGGCTTGTCGTTTTCCACCTGTCCGACGGGTTCCCCGGCTGGGCGCACTCCGACAACAACGAATCGGTCTTCTCGTACCCGCTCTACAAAGACTTGCGGGATCGGACTCAGGTTTTCGATGGCGTGATCGCCCGGGCGTCCGCCCCGGTGAGCGTGTCGGACGGTGGCACCAGCGAACGTGCCCGGGCGGAACTCGTATCCGGGAACCTGTTCCTGGTGCTCGGCGTCCAGCCAACGCTCGGACGCGCGATCGCGCCCTCGGACGATACGGCTCCGGGCGCAAGCCCCGTCGTGATGCTCAGCGCCGCCTATTGGAAGAAGCGGTTTGGCGCGAGTCCAGGCATCGTGGGCCGGAAGATCCTGGTGAATGCTCATCCGATGGTGGTCATCGGCGTCGTGCCGCCCACATTCCGCGGGATGATCGTCGGCAACGTACCCGACCTGTTTGTGCCAATCGCGATGAAACGCGAGGTCACGCCGACCTGGTTTGCCCTCGACGACCGGCGGACGTCGTGGTTGACCGTGTTGGGCCGGCTGAAGCCAGCCGTGTCGGCCGATCAGGCCCGGGCGAAGACGAGCGGTCTGTTCAGCGGCCTTCTCGACGAACTGCTGCGTGAGCTGAAGCGGCCACGGGAGAGCCGTCAGGGGCAAATGCTCGCCGGGATCCGTCTCGATCTTCTGCCCGCCGCCCAGGGCGTGAACGAATTGAAGCGTGATTTCGAGAGCGCGCTGGTCGCGTTGATGGGGATGGTCGGCCTCGTGCTGCTCATCGCCTGCGCGAACGTGGCCGGATTAGTGACCGCCCGGGCAGCCAGCCGGCAGAAGGAGATGGCGGTTCGCCTGGCGCTCGGCGCGAAACGCCGGGACCTCGTGCGCCAGTTGCTCGTCGAGAGCGTCCTGCTCGCCCTGGCCGGCGGCTTCGTTGGCCTGCTGCTCGCGACCTGGACGATCGATGGCCTGCTGTCGGTGATGGGGCCGGACATGGAAGGAACGGTGAGCAGCGGCCTTGATCCCCGCCTGATCCTCTTCAACCTCGCATTGTCGGTTGGCACCGGGTTGCTCTTTGGCCTCATACCCGCGCTGCAGTCAACGCGGCCGCGCGTGGCCGACGTCCTCAAGGACCAGGCCGCCACTGTCGCGTCCGGCACGGGCCAGGCGCGGTTCAGGCGAGCGCTGGTCGTCGCGCAGGTGGCGCTGTCGCTGCTGCTGCTCGTGGCCGCCGGCCTGTTCGGCCGCAGCGTCGCGAATCTGATGCGGGTCGATCCCGGCTTCCGCGCGAGCCAGGTGATGACGTTCGCCGTCGACCCGACGCTCCAGGGTTACCCGGCCGCCCGCGTGTACGACTTCTATCGTGAGTTGCAGCAGCGGCTCCGCAGCCTGCCAGGCGTCGAGGCGGTGGGGGCGGTCAACCCGGGACCGCTCACCAATTCCGACCGGGGCGGCAACTTCACCATCGAGGGCTACCAGGCGAAAGACGCCGACGATGCGCGTGCGTCCGTGGCCATGGCGGGCAGCGACTACTTCAAGGCGCTGCGCATCCCGGTCAGCCAGGGACGCGAACTCGACGACCAGGACGTCCTGGGCGGTCGGAAGGTTGCGATCGTCAACGAGGCATTCGTCCGCAAGTACTCGCAGGGACGTCCGATGCTCAGCCGCCATCTCGCGCGGGGCGCGGGCGACGGGGTGGTCGCGGACCACGAGATCGTCGGCATCGTCCGGGACTTCAAGCACGGGGACCTCCGCGAGCAGGTCAAGCCGACCGTGTTCTTTCCCTATCCGCAGAGCGAACGCCCGGAGAGCCTGACGTTCTACATCCGATCGGCACGGTCCGATTCGGAGGTCGCGGGGGGGGTGCGCCGGATCGTGCGGGAACTCGATCAGAATCTGCCCGTCTTCGATGTGCAGCGGATGAGCGCGTTCATCGACGCGGCGACGACGACCGAGCGGTTGATCGCGATCCTCTCGGCCGCCTTCGGCGTGCTCGCCACGCTGCTCGCCGCCGTCGGCCTCTACGGCGTCATCGCCTACATCGTGCTGCGGCGAACCCCGGAAATCGGCGTGCGCATGGCGCTCGGCGCGCGGCCCGGCGAGGTCCTGGGACTTGTGATGCGCGAGGTGGGGATGCTGCTGGCCGCAGGCCTCGCGATCGGCTTGCTAGCGGCCCTCGTCGCGGGCCGGTTCGTGGAGTCGCAGCTCTTCGGTCTGGGTGCGCGGGACCCGATGGTCTTTCTGGCAGCGCTGGTTGGCCTTGGTGCGGTGGGAGTGACAGCCGGCCTGATCCCGGCGCTGCGCGCCGCGACACTCGACCCGATCCGGGCGCTGAGACACGAGTGATGTCCTATCGCTCCGCGTTCGCGCGCACGGTCCTGATCCCGTAGACCGCCGCGAGTTCGTTGCCGCCCGTTGCCTGGAACCGCACCGTCACCTTTGGCTTGCCTTTCACCAGATCCGCCGGCAGTGGGTACTCCACGTGGAAGAAGCCGACGTTCTTCTCGGGGCTCCTCCGGTCCACGGCCTGCGAGGCCAGCTTCGCGCCGTCGATCAGGATGTCGAACGTGCGGTTCGCCCGTTCGTCTCCCGCGTAGGTCACGATGAGGATCATCGGCTGCGCCGGATCCACGGGCACGTCCATCGAGAACCAGCCGGTGCCGCGGCGGCCGTAGCGGCCGTTCACCTGCGCCGGCGATGCGTTCTCGCCCTGATAATTCGCGTCGCGCTCCGCCTGCATCTGCCCCGGCTGGGCGAAGCCCACCGTCGCCGCCTCGAGCTTGCGCTGCTTCTCCTGCGCGGCCCGGATCGTCGCGGCGCGGGCCTCCCACTCGGCGGGCGTGTAGAGATCCCAGTAGGCCGCGTAGGTGCGGCGGTGCAGTGCGTAGAAGGGAACGAAGTCCACGTCACGGTCGCGGCCCACACCTTCCGTACGGAAGCTCCCCGGTTTGCCCGCGACCGGCTTCAGCCAGCTGGTCACGGGCTGGCCGGCCGCGATGAACGACGGAACCGTGGGCGGCGTCGGTGGCGGCGCGCTCTCACCACGCCCGCCGCGCCGCTGGATCGGGCCGAGATCGCCCGCGAGCACCAGCGGTCCCCACATCAGCGCGACGCGATTGGCGTTGTCGGGAAGCGGCTCGACGCGAAGCGTCTTGGGCAGGACGATGTCCACCGTATCACCCGTCTTCCAGGTGCGGTTCACTTCCACGTAGCTGCCGGCCGCGGGCAGCGTCTTGACCGCCGCACCGTTCACCTTCACCGAGAACCCGTCGCCCGCCCAGTAGGGACGCCGGAGCGCCAGCGTGAACGCTTTCGGCGCCTTGGCGGCGAACGTCAGCGATGCGGTGTCGCCGTCCGGGAATGTCGCGGCCGCCGTGATGGTGATGCCGGCCGATTTCCACTGCGCGGTTGACGGCACATACAGGTTCACCCAAAGCTTGCCCGGCGCCTCGTAGTAGATCCCGTCGCCGTGGAGCGCGTGGCTCTCCATCCCGGAGCCGACGCAGCACGTGAAGCTCTGCGTCATGTTCTGGTATTCGCGCGAGACGCCCTGGCCCACGGGGACCATGTAGCAGGTTGAGCCGTCGGCCGGGTCGATAGAGCCCAGGATGTGGTTGAACAGCGCGCGTTCGTGGAAGTCGGCGTAGCGCACGTCCGGCTCGAGCGCGAAGAGCGAGCGCGCCATCTTGATCAGGTTGTAGACGTTGCAGGTCTCGGCGGTGCGACCCTCGATCATGTCGTTCAGCTTGTCCGGCTGGCCGAAGTACTCGTTCCGCCCGTGGCCGCCGGTTGCGAAGCTGTGATGCTGCGCCACCTGGTCCCAGAAGAACTTCGCCGCGATCCCGTCACGCGTGCTTCCCGTGTAGATGTAGCGCGTAAGCGACCCGAGCAGCTTCGGCACCTGCGTGTTGCCGTGCTTGCCGGCGAGGATGTCCTCGCGTCGCGACAGCGGGTCGATGATGGCCTTGTGGTCGAAGCGGTCCGAGAGGGCGAGCCACCGCTTGTCGCCCGTGTCGGCGTAGAGATCGGCCAGCACCTCGTTCATGCCGCCGAACTCGGTGGCCAGCATCCGCTGCGTCTGTTCGGCGTCGAGCTTCGAGACGATGCTCTCGGCCCACGCGGCGTACTTGATCTCCACTTCCAGCGCCGTGCGGTTGCCGGTGTAACGATACGCGTCGCGAAGCCCGGCGTAGATCTTGTGCAGCACGTACCACGGCGACCAGAGGCCGTTGAGATCGAACCCGCCCGACTTGATCACGCCCCTGCTCAGGTCCAGGAAGCGGATCTTGCCATCGACGCCATCCTTGTCGGCCTGGGCGCCGATGTAGCCGTCGCCCTGCTTGTCCTGCACGGCCTTGAGTTCCGCGACGAGGTAGTCCGCGCGCTCCTTGAAGCGAGGGTCGCCCGTGGACGCGAACATCAGGCTCACGCCCGAGAGGTAGTGGCCCGCGATGTGGCCCGTAAGCTGTCGGCCCGGGCCGTCCCACCCGCCGTAGCCCTGCGCTTTCGGCTCGAGGCCGGCACTTTTTCGCAGGAACGCCACCATGCGATCGGGCTCGAGCGACAGGAGGTACTGAGCATCGAGATCCTGTGCGTGCTTGAGCGGCCCGCCCGTGACGCGGACGTCGCTCAGGGGCAGGGCACGGGCCTTCTGGGGAACGACGGCTCTCGCAGGCGTTCCAACCTGTGCGGACACCTGGCATCCGGCAACGAGGACTGCACTGAGCAACGCGAACAGATACCGTTTCACAAATGACTCCTGTGGGGAAAGCAGCGACGTGCAGAGGAATAGCCAAGGGACACCATTGTTCTCCCGACCGACGGCCGGCCAACCCTTCAACCCAGCGGCCTACGGCCTACTGCTTACTGTCAACTGGCAAGCTGACAACCCTTCGACTCGCTGCGCTCGCTCAGGGCAGGCCGACAACCCTTCGACTCGCTGCGCTCGCTCAGGGCAGGCTGACAACTACTTCCTGCCCGCCCACTTCTTCCACGTCGGTCCGTCGTACAGCATGCGGAGGAAGACGCCGCCAACCACCGACCGGGCCTGGAAGCCGGCCTTCGTCGCGTCGTGCGTCCAGTACCAGTCCGTCATCGGCACGCGGTGCGGTGTGGCGTTCAGGAAGTCGAACAGCGGGTTCACCAGCGCCTCGAAGTCGGCGCGTGAACCGGTCAGCGTGGCGGTCCAGGTCACCCAGTCGAACTTCGTGTAGAGCCTCCGGTTGTCGAGCGGCAGGCCATACCGGCCCTGGGTCCGACGATAGAACGCCATTTCCTTCTGCGCCACGGAGGGTGGGAAGAGGTTCAAGCCGAGGATGCGGTCCCAGACCAGGTTGTATTTCTGGCTCCAGGTGCCGGGGCGATCGAACGCCAGGCGGTAGTGATCGCCGTCGGCCGCCTCCTTCGTCCACCGCGCGGCGAATTGTTCGGCCAGCTTCCGGTACTCTGCTCCCAGCGCCTTCTCCCCGCGGAGTTCGCACAGGTGCGCGAACGCGCCGAGTGCGACGATCGCCTTCACCGACAGGTTGACGTTGTGGGCAAGGTGGCCGGCGAAATCGTCGGTGCACAGCTGGTTCTCGGGGTCGAAGCCTTTCTCCTCGAGGTACTGCGCCCACTTCGTCAGCACCGGCCAGTAACGGTCAGCCAGATCGGCGTTCCCTTCCATCCGGGCGATCGCCGTGACGAGGATGAGCATGTTGCCAGTCTCCTCGACCGGCATCTGGTTCTCTTCCGTCTTCTCGCCGCCGCCGTACACCTGCCCGGTGGCATGCGGATAGGTGCCGAGATCGTGCGGCGCAAACGGGAACGTCCAGCGCGAGGAGCTGGCGTAATCCAGATTCGACACGACGAGGGCCCGGGCGAGCGTGGGGCCGAACAACAGGAACTGCGGCGCCATCGGGTAGATCACGTCGACAGTGCCGATGCACCCGTTGCTGAAGTTCTCCTTCGGGAACAGGAGCGGCTGCCCGTTGGTGTCGGCGACCAACTTGGTGGCCGCCAGCGTCTGCCGGTACGCGAGTGTGGCAATGGCCGCGTACTTCGCGCCGCCAGACTGCGCCAGGTCGCGCCGCAGCTCCCCGTCGAACCTCGTCGCCTGGGCATCGAGCGCCTCGCGCTCGCGCGCGGCCATCGCCAGCACGCTCTCGATCGTCGCGCCGTTGCGCCGCCAGTATGCGCGCAGGTCGTGCGAGAAGTATCGGATCGAGAAGATGTCGTCGTACGCGAGCATCGCGAAGCGCGTGGTGGCAGTGGCGCCGACCGGGCCGAGGTCCCACGAGACGGCCATGGCGAGTCGCGACTCAGCCACCGGGCTTGCGGCAATCGGGCCGGTGGGCGCGGGGACGTTCCCGTTCGAGATGAAGCCGCGACGGAGGCGTCCGCCGTTCCCGCCCACCACCACCGTGCCTTCTCCCGCTGGCGCAGCCAGGTACCCGTATCCCCAATCAATCCGCACATCGTCGCCTCGGCGGGCGAGCACGGGTTGGTCGGGGGTTCCCACGCGCGCGATCGAGAGGCCGGCCACCTGCGGGTAGTCGAGGCCTGCAGCCTGGTCTGCGGTGTTGACCGCGATATCCGCGCCGCAGTCGAAGTAAACCTGGATCTTGTGTGGCTTGCCGTCGGCCGACGACACCGTCCATGTGAGATAGGTGACCGGCCGCGATAGCAGGTCGAGGTCCCACGGCAACGAGGGTGTGAGGAAGGTGAGCGTGACGCGCACGAGGCGATTGGCGAATTCGTACGTGGTGTGCGTGGCCGAGACCGTGACCGACCGCTGGATGAGCGCGGCCGTGTCCGCCGGTGTCGGTCCCATGATCCGGAAGGCCTCGCCGTCCACGCGGATCAGCGAGGTCAGCGGATGTGTGCGGCCGGTCCAGTGAACGGTGGCCGCGTCGGTCAGCCGGTCGGCTGGGGACCAGATGGAGAAGTAGGGGTCGTAGGCGACGAGCGGCACGGCTGGCGCGCGCAGGACGGGCATCGCGATCTGACCAGCAGGAGCCGCTATCGCGGAAGTTGCCAAACAGGCGACGAACACCATCGCCACCAAGACGTGGCGTTGGCTGAACGAGCGAGCAATGCGCATGAAAACCTCGCTGTCCCGTGGGGTCAGGTCTTGAATTATCACTCTTTTCTCGTCCGGCACCATGGCTGGGGTGTCGCCCATGGGGTCAGACGTGAACAACGCCAACATTCAAAACCTGACCCCAAGATGGTGGGTATAATCGCATCGCAAGGGCGCTGTGCCTGACAATCGTCGTTCTGGCCGTATTCTTGCCAATGAACCTCCGCGCACGTCAGCAGAACAAAGCATGACCAAGGTAACCCGCAGGACGTTTTTTCAGGCCTCCACCGCCGCGGCCGCAGGCGCGGCGCTCCCGGCAGCACGCGCCGCGGGTCAGCCCGCTCAACCCAACGCCCCGAAGATCAAGCGCTTCAAGGCGCTTGGGAAGACTGGGTGGAAGGTGGGCGACATCTCGGGCGGATCCGGGCAGACCGATCCCGGTGTCCTCGACTACATGTTCCAGGCCGGCATCAACCTGATCGACACCGGGCAGCAGTACGGCGGTCACGAGGAACTCGTCGGCAAGGTATTGCCGAAGTGGCGCAGCAAGGTGTTCGTGCTCGACAAGTGGGATCCGCCGCTCATCACGGCGACGGTGACGAAATCGGCGCTGCTCGAGTCGCTCGACGTCTCGCTGAAGAAGCTGAACACGACGTACATCGACTGCATGATGCTGCACTCGATCGGCCACCCGCGCTACGGTGGGCTCGAGCGCATCCAGAACCCGGCCATCTACGAAGCGTGGGACGAGGCGAAGAAGCTCGGGAAGATCCGCTTCACTGGCGCGTCGAGCCACGGCGTCAAGATGATCGAGGAAATGGGCTGGGGCATCGACAACAACCGGTTCGACGTGATCCTCATCGGCGCGAACTTCCTCACGCACGGCGTCGAGCCACTGCTGAAGAAGGCGCGCGCGAAAGGCGTGGCGACCATCGCGATGAAGACGATGACGCTGTACACGTCGGACCTGAACATCCGCGCGCTCCAGGGTCAGCACACCAACGCGCGGCAGGCGTGCCTGAAGTGGGTGCTCGCCTCCGGCCTGTTCGACACGCTCGTCGCCCGTATCCCGAGCTACGACACAGCCGCGGAATACCTGGCCGTCTCCGGCACGACGAAGCTGGCGGCTCCCGACCGAGGGCGGCTGGACCTGGTCGCCGAACACATCGGGCGCGACTACTGCCGGCCGGGCTGCGGTGCGTGCCTCGACGCGTGCCCCCAGAACGTGCGCGCCGCCGACATCCTGCGGTACCGGATGTACTTCGAGAACTACCGCGAGCAGAAACTGGGCATCGAGAAGTACCGCCAGGTGCCGGCCGGGCAGCGCGCGAGCGCGTGCGAAGGATGCCCGGCCCCATGCGAGGCCGTCTGCCCCTACGGTGTGCAGATCCGCAGACGGCTGACCGGCGCGCACCAGATGCTGTCGCTGGTCTGAACGGCAACCGACGATGACCTGTTTACGGCAGGGCACAACATGTGGCGCCCTTACACGAGGACATGATGTCGAATCACAAGGCGGTAATCGGTTTGCTGCTCGCGACCGGGTTGTTCGCGGTCGGCGCCTCTGCTTCGCGGGCCGCGGAGACGGCGCAGGACGTCCTGGCGAAATCGATCCAGGCCCACGGCGGCGACAAGCTGACCACGTGGAAGACGATGGTGGTCGAGGGCACGATCGACATGCAGGACGGCATCGCCTACCACGCTGCCTACCGGTTGTGGGCGAAGATGCCCGGCAAGCTCCGCGTCGAACATGACTTGACGGCCGACCGCGGTCGGCGCTTCGACCAGTACTTCCTGAATGGCGGCGTCTCCTGGATGCGCCGCAACCTCATCGTCGGGACGGTCCCGCCCGCGCGGATGCAGGGGTGGCTCGACCAGTGTGCCGGCGTCGCGCGCTACGCGAAGCACGGCGCGGCCTTCACGCTGCAGCCAGATGCGGTCGTGCAGTGGCAGGTGCCGGCCGACCCGGGCTCGAACACCCTGAAGGTCGTCGAGAGCCGACCGGCGTGGGTGCTGCGCGCGACGATCGACGGCGCCCAGGTGGAGTTGCACATCGACAAGGAGCGCTTCTTCCTGTTGCAGGAAACCACGCCCGACAGCCGCCGCGTGTTCTCGGGATTCACCAACTTCGCCGGCCGGATGCTGCCGACGAAGATCAACGAGTTCGCGAAGACGCGCCAGGGCGAAACGCTCACGCCGATCACCTGGAAATCGGTGAAGTACGACGTCGCAGTCGAGGACTGGCTGTTCGACGAGGACAAGCCGATTCGATGACGGGCGCGCCTGAGTGTTCAGCCCTGAAGGGCTCAGCCTTCCATGGGCCGCCGACGGCTACGTGGTCGTCACGCTCGCTCGAATCCCGTGATCACGTCGTCCGCGTGACCTTCGACAGCCCCCTCGGTTGATCGGGATCGAACCCGCGGTGGCGACTGAGGTGGAAGGCCAGCAACTGGCCGGGGACCACCGCGGCGATGGGCGACAACCACTCGGGGATCCCGACCGGCAGCCGTAGCGGCGCCAGGGCAAGCGACAGCGACGAGTCGAGATTCGACAGCACGACGGGCCTGGCGCCGCGGGCGGTTATCGCGCGGAGCAGTTCTTCGACTTCCTGGCTGACCGCGCCCGCCACGTTGACGACGATGGCGGCGAAGCCGGTGTCGATCAGGGCGATTGGACCATGCTGGAAGTCGGCGGCGGAATACGGCTCGACGGCGACGTAAGCCAGTTCCTTGGCCTTCAGCGAGATCTCAAACGCGGTCGCATAGTTGAAGCCTCGCCCGATCACCACGCCGTGCCCGGCGTCCTCGAGCGCAGCGGCGGCCGCGTCTATCGCCCCGTCGTCCACGTCGAGGGCTGCTGCGACGTGGGACGGCACGGCCTGCAGTTCCTCGCGGCGCCGGGCATCATCGCCGACTGCGGCGGAGAGCATCGCCAGCGCGAGCAGTTGTGCGGTGTACGTTTTCGTCGCGGCGACGCTCCGTTCGGGGCCGGCCCTCAGGAGCAGGGTGTGGTCAGCGACCTCGGTCAGCGGGGAGCCAGCCGCGTTGGTGATGGCCAGCGTGGCGCATCCCTGGCGCCGCCCCTCTTCCACGACGGCCACCAGGTCCGGCGACTCGCCGGACTGTGAGATCCCCACCACCAGCGCATCGTCCATTCGTGGCGGCGAGAGGTAGCGCGTGAACAGCGACGGCGTGGCCAGCGTCACCGTCAAGCGGTTGAAGGCGCCGAACACGTACTGCGCGTAGCGCGCCGCGTTGTCGGACGAGCCGCGCGCGGCGATCACGACGTGGCGCACAGCCCGCGCGCGCAGGGCGTGGGCAATCGCCTCCACTTCACTCGCGCCGTCGGTCAGCAGGCGCCGCAGGCTTTCCGGCTGTTCGGCAATCTCGCGGAGCAGCATCGATTCAGGCATGCCGGGGATTGTACCGGTGGCCGGGTCGCGTCACAAATGGCAACGGCCGGGCTATCATCTTGATCATGACAAAGCCCCCACAGATTGCGCTCTTCGGAGCGGAGAGGAGAGGCCCAGAACTCACAGCCAGAGCCATGAGTACTGAGCCCCTTCGTGGCCGAGGGCCAACAGCCGAGCGCCTACTTCGCGTCCAGCTTCCGGCCGGCGTTCAGGCTGTCGAAGTTCAGGATCGTGTTGAACACCATCGAATAGCTGCCGATCGTCTCGCCGCGGTAGATCGGGTTGTTGGCGAACAGGACGACGTGGCCCTGTCCGACCGGCACGTCCACCACCACCGGTCGCTGGGCGATATCCGTTCCGCCGTCGAGCAACCCCGAGACCAGCAGCGTGTTCTGCGCGTCGAAGCGCAGCGCGACACGCGGCCGGAACTGCGGAGGGATGAGGTTGGCCGGGTTCCGCTTCAACTGCTCGGCGGTGGGCAGCGAGTACTGCCACGGCTGCGTAACCGCCGGCGTCGGCAGCGGCGTCAGGTTCGTGCCCTCGTACATCGGACGCCCCTGCACGGTGTCCGGGTCGTCCTGTGTGCCGCGGCCCGTTGGCCGGCCGCTCCCGCCGCCCCGCACGCCAGCCCCTGGTGCGCCTCCCGGCGGCGTGCCGCCGCCGAGCCCACCTCGCCCGCCGCCGCCCGACGTGGCGCTGACGGTGAAGTAGCCGCCGCTGTTGCTGTACATGGCCAGGTTGTCGGGCACGCCGTAGACGATCGGGCTCGTCTCGTCGGCGATCTTCGTCCGCAGCAGCGACCCCGTGACCCGGGTCGTCGTTGCGGCGCTGCCCGCGCTGACTCCGTGCGTGAAGTTGTTCGAGATCGCAAACTCGGCCGAGCTGTTCGAGCCGACGAACACGCCGCCCTGCGCGATGAACTCGCGCAGGTGAGTCAACCCCTCGAGGCCCATCCCGATGCGCGTATCGTCGGTCTCCGCCCAGGTGCCGATGTTCGGCAGTTCCGACTTCTTCCAGGGTGTCGGGTTCCTCCACATCGGAGACCCTTCGACCGCCCCCTGACCGCCGCCCGGTCCGAAGATGATCACGTCGTATTTCGCGCGCAGGTTCGGCGTCTTCTTGACCGTTTCGGGATCGATGTAATCGTACGGCACGCCGTAGATGTCGAACGCCTGACGCCACCAGCCCTCGGTCTGTGTGCTCGTCCACTGGTGCAGGATGGCGACGCGAGCCGCCCGTGCCGCGTGCGTCTTCACCGTCGGCGCCGCGGCCAGCGCGACCCCCTTGAGGCCGAGCGATGTCAACTGCTTGTCCAGGTCACCCTGGGCCACGCCCTTGACGATGAACGTGCCGCGGGTGAATTTGGCGCCGCCTGCCTCGAACGGCTCCTCGGCCACCTGGATGTCCGCGTCCTTCAGCGCGTATCGCAGGGTGATCAGCGAGTTGTTGCCGGTCTGGTTGATGGCGAACAGCGAGCCCTGGCCGGTCATGCCGCCGACGGCCTTCACCTCGCCCTTGACGAGTTCCACCGGAGCATCGAGGACCTTCACATCGGTGACGCGCACCGCCTGCACGCCGAATCCCTCCGGGAACGTCCACCCGGTGTCGTCGTACGGACGCGTCTGCGGGTCGTTGGGCGCCCAGTACTGGTAGTCGAGCAGGGCGTCGGCAATTCGAGAGTAGGGCTGGTCCATGCGGACGATGTAGCTGCCAGCCGGGAATTCGCGCGTCACCGGCGCGAGTTTCTCGGCCGGTGCCGGAGGCGGAGCCGCCTGTGACGCCGTCGCCTGCGGCGAGCCGGCCGGGGGTGTCGTCGCTGCTGGCGGAGGCGCATCGCCGCCCCTCTGTCCGCCGCCGCGCCCGCCGCGTCCCCCACCGCCGCCGCTCGCCACGGGCCGTGCCGGCAGCGTGACCGTGAACGCGGCCGTGGCACGCGAAATCTCAACGCCCTGTTTCTGCAGCACGCGCAATAGCTCCGCCTGCGGGCCGAGCCGCGGGTCGCTGGCGGGCAGTACGTATGCCGCCGGTCCCTCGATCTTCGGCTTCATCACCGACCGCTTGCTCTTGTCGTAGAAGTTCCGGAGGAAGTAGACCCTGTTGTTGGCGAAGTAGTTGAGCGAGACGATGATGCCGGTCTGCTCGTAGTTGTTGTTGTTCCGCAGCGACCAGCGCACCCGCCCGATCGGCGGGTTCTGGCGGAACCAGGTGCGGGAGGTCTCGCTGGCCGTGAGCGTTCGCTCCTCGGTGTCCGCGCTGCCGCCATTGCCATAGGTCTCGTACAGGCGGCTGACGCCGTTGTGCAGCGCGGCGAAGAACATCATGTAGCCCGGCGACCAGGTGTCGAACGAGCCCCACGCGAAGACGCCGGGCATCCCCATGCGTGTCATCTCGTTCACGTTGTTCCACCCGATCAGGTGCCACTCGTTGGTGAGGATTGGATCCAGCCACGCGTTGTACGGGCCGTTGCCGACGGTGTTGTCGTAGAGGAACGAACCCGACTCGTGCAGGTCGTGCAGCACCTGCGCCTTCCACCCGAGGTAGGTGTTCAGCACGTTCTGCGACAGCTTGAGCGTCAGGCCCATCGCGTCGCGGTTGTTGTCGTGCCCGACGTACTTCCCGGAGTACACGACGCTCGGCGGCGTGTCGTTGGGGTGCTTCTTCTTCCACTCGTACACGTCCACCATGTAGTCGCGGCCGTCGGGCTCGACCACCGGTGTGATCAACGTGATGATGTGCTCGCGGATGTTGCGGATGTAGGGGCTCTCGTCCACCGCGAGGCGGTAGGCCAGCTCCATCAGCGCGGTAGGCGCGCCGGCCTCGTTCGAGTGGACCGCGCCGGTGATGTAGTACACGGGCGCTGCGCGCTTCGCGATCTCATCCGCCACGGCGTCATCGAGCTTGATCGTCCTCGGGTCGGCGAGCTTCGCGAGC
>Ga0209747_1000543_pt1 | contig 20432 bp, 14 predicted proteins | sample BarGraNGADG00311_FD_184498 | JGI IMG/M metagenome (GOLD analysis project Ga0209747, IMG submission 184498) | Arctic peat soil microbial communities from Barrow, Alaska - Barrow Graham LP Ref core NGADG0011-311 (SPAdes) (version 2) | ecosystem: Environmental > Terrestrial > Soil > Wetlands > Peat...
TTACGTAGGAAGTCTTCATTTTAAAATGAGTGAAGCAGAATTAAAAGAAATCTTTGAAGAGTATGGCGAAGTAACATCCGCAAAAATCATTATTGACAAATACTCTGGGAAAAGTAAAGGATTTGGTTTCGTTGAGATGCCGAATGATGCAGAAGCAAAAAAAGCTATCGAAGAATTAAATGGAGCTGAAGTTAGCGGTAGAAACATTATCGTTAATGAATCCATCGAAAGAACTGACAGAAGAAGTAATTTCAGAGGTGGTGATAACAACGACCGCAGAGGTGGCAGCGGTGGTAGCGGTGGTGGTAACAGAAGAGATAACTACAGGTAGGTAACAATAATTCTAAAACTATGAAAGGTACTGTTAAATGGTATGACAGAGTAAAAGGTTATGGATTCCTTCAGACAGAAGATGACAAGGATATCTTTATCCACCGTTCAGGTTTAGAGGTTTCCCATACCGAACTTGAGGCAGGCCAGGCAGTTGAATTTGAAATTGAGCAGAGAGAAAAAGGACCGGTTGCCATAAAAGTTAAAAAAGTAGATTAATCTTACTCAAAAAAATACCAAAGAGGCTGTAACTATTAAGTTCAGCCTCTTTTTTTTGTGTTATTTCTTTTTCTGGTCCCCGGTCCTGTATTCCGGCTTCTCCTTCTGATCCTTAACCATCTCTTTAGGATCATCAAGTGCCGGTGATTCCTTAAGAGAACTCCAGTCAAATTTTTCATCAAGAGGTGACAATGCCTTTTGGGGATCAAAAATCCTGATATCAGGACGTTCATTGGCTCCATGATCGTTAGGGATAATCACGGTTAACATCTGAGGCATGTTCTTGCCCTCCCCCATCCACTTATCATCAAACTCCTTAATAAACTGGCTAATCCTGAACTGATCAGGGATTGCCATATTGAATGTTGCATATTGTCTTGAACTCTTATTGAAGATTGGTGTTGGAACCGGAAAGTTTGCAAACTGCTTTATCCCGGTATATTTATAGGAATCATCATAGAATGCAGGTTCGAACATTACACTGAACCCAAAATTAAAAAAGTCAATTTTATTCCGTTCCAAATGGTCCCACATCGAGCCTGATTCATTATAATCTTCAGGATATATCGCACCAGCGGATCCATTCATTCCTAAACTTCCGGGAGCTTTCGAAGCGGGTTTATAATTCCTGTTACCTCCATAGCTTGCAGGAGTACATGTCTCCACCCATTCATTGGGATATGTATTTACGAGCCATCTGTGTCCGTCAGCTGAAACATCAGAGTCAACATAAAAATTGTCGCCAATAGCGAACTGCTCTGCCAGTTTGAGATGATTTGGCATAACAGTGGCATCTTCAACTTTCATTGTGTTTGCCTTGTTTGAAAATGAAACATTATGGCCATACCTGGCTATTGAAGCATCTCCTTCAGCATTTGTAAGTTGTCCGAATATTTCATCATATGTTCGGTTTTCTTTCGAGATGAAAACAATATGTTTAATCGGAGATTCTTTCTGCCCGCCGTATAAAGGAATCGGATTATTTATTCGTGTCTTTAAAAGATCCGAGGCTTTTTGTTTGATAAAATTATTTTTTATTACCTGAGCTGTCATCTTCCCAAGATCTTTTTCCGATGGTATCTGAATTACAGAGACTGTACCTTTCATCAGGTTTCCGATATATGTACCTTCCCCTCCTTCTTTAAAATTTTTCCCTCCATTTGGCCCGCTTCCATAACCTTTTGCATTTGTTACAACTATGTTCTTACCGTCGGGAGTAATTTTCAGCTTCGAAGGAAACCAACCTGTCGGAATATGCCCTGCTACTTTGAAAGAAGGAAGATCAATCACTCCAATAGCATTAATTCCCGGCTCAGCTACAAAAAGCTGTTTTTCGTCCGGCGATACCGCAAGACCAAAGGGGATAATACCTCTGAAATGTTTTAGTGCCTCATCCGGCTTCAGATAGATTTCCTTAACAATAGAGTCCGTTTTAAGATCAATTACGGTTATATTATCATTATTTCCATTGCTTGCAAAGAGCCACTCGGAAGTAGTAACCAGGGAGTTAGGGCTGGATCCGCCTACAGCAGGAATTCCGTCAATCATCTGTCCCACAAGATTCCCGGTTTTAATTCTTGCAATTACTTTTGGAGCGTCAATATTTTCAATTGAAACAGCCCACACTGAAAATGCCTTATCGCTATTTGGATCTCCGAGTCCCGGAATCACCAGTGAATCAGTGATAATTCCGTTTATCATCTCTTTTGTATTATATCCAAATGCAGGAAAAGCCAGAGCCTTTTTATAGTCAGTTGTCTCTTCTATTTTTCCGATTTTACTATATTGGAATACACCTACATTTGCTACATAAACCTTTTTCTCATCATGACTTAGAGCGACACCAAAAGGATAACGTCCAACAGGTACAGAATTAATAACCTGCATTTTTCGTGTATCAACAATTACAAGACGGAAGTTTACCTGGTCGACTGCAAAAAGATGGTTCCCATCCTCTGACAGAACCATATCCCCAATATAACCATCCGGAAATTTTGTGCCATCTGCTGAAACGGAACAATCTACAGAGTCTGTCTTATTTCCTGTAAGCAAATCAAAAACAAGAATTCTGTTTTCCTGACCGGCAGCAACATATACCTTTTTGTTATCCGGAGTAATTGCCAGTCCCATAAAGACAGATTCAAGAACACCCGAATTGTTTGAGTACCCCGGAGGAACTTGTCTTATCACCGGTGCAGTGGTAAGATTACGGATAATGGAAATGGACAATGGTTGAGTGCCTGAATTGGCAGTAACTGCAATCTCCCCATCCCTGCTCAGAGCAAGTCCGAAGGGATGCGGCGCGACAATAAAGCTTTTTCCTGAAGGTGTCAATAACCGTCCATTTGGAATAACTGTGGTACCATCTTTATGGATGGCAGTATACATATTTCCTGCGGGAGCGGATAGAACGAGCAGTTCATTTTTTAAGGTATTGCAACAGGGCAGAATAAGATAGGTTAATAACAATACCAATAATTTAAAGTGCTGCATACTACTTATTATTAGATATATGACTAGTATAAACTCACAATAATTTCCGGTTTCCCTTCTCTTTGTTTTTTACCTCATCCCCTGCCCTCTTCTCATTTGTTATCTAAACCAGATTCCAACCCTTTCTATACTCATACATAAGCATTTTAGTTGCAGCACCATCAGTATCATCAATAAAGGTTTCGGTTGCCGGATTCCATTTAACTGTACGTTTCAGTGCACATGCTATATTACCCAGGTTACACACTGTACAGCTGCTATGACCTATTTCCACCGGAACAACGGGGTCTTTTCTGGAACGAACCGATTCTATAAAATTAAGCTGATGAGGAATTTTTGTTTCATAAGGCCCATCTGAAGCATCTTTCTTAGCCGGATTAAGCTTCGGGTCAGAAGCTTTGAAATAGCCTCTCGCTACTTCAATCCAACCATTATCTCCCCAGAATTTCACACCTTTAGTTTTCTTACCGTCAAATGGTTCTGAAGTCATTACAACTCCATTGGCATATTTAAATGTCATATATTCAGTTCCATCACCTATCGGAGATGCCTCAACCGGACCATTTTTGTCCATCCCCAGTCCCCACTGGACAATATCGAACATGTGAGCGCCCCAGTCTGTTGTGAAGCCGCCTCCCATCTCTTTATACCAGCGCCAGGCTCCCCAGAGCTGTTCGTTTTTCTCAGGATCGATTGAAATAGGAGGATCCAGCTGATTATTGTAGTGAATTGGCTCCGGAAGAGATCCCAACCATAGATCCCAGTTCAGATCGGCCGGAACAGGTTCCTCAGGGAGGTCATAGGGTTTGGGTGGTGCCCCAACATATGCATTCACTTTTGTTATTTTTCCGATAGCGCCTGTTTGTACAAGATTTACAGCATGCTGAAATCCCGGGTCAGACCTCTGCTGGCTCCCAATAGCTAAAATCCTGTTGTACTGACGAACTGCTTTTTTTAATTCCTGCCCCTCTTTAATCATAAAAGTCATCGGTTTCTCAAGATAAACATCCTTACCGGCTTTACATGCTGCAATGGCAATCATTGCATGGGAATGGTCAGGAACAGCAATGACAACAGCATCAACATCAGTTCTGTTTAACAGATCAGGATATTTTTCATATGTATCAACTTTTACATCTTTCCCTGACTTTTTATAGAATGCCGTGACCCGTTTCTCGAACCGTTTCCGTTTTACTCCATATACATCACATCCTGCGATGACTTGTACACCAGGGATCTGAAGAAACCCGTTAAGTAAAAACATCGATTGCTGCCCCATACCTATAAATCCAAGCCTGATATCTGCAACTGCAGATGACTTCACTGATGAAGCAATTTTTGGGAGTATCATCATGCCAGCCATACCGGCAATACCGGAATTTATGAACTGGCGTCTTGACCATGATCTCTTTTGATCTTTCATAGCGGTTCTTTATTAGTTGTTAAATAGATTCAGCTTTCTGGAATTCAAGAGACATAAAAGTAGTAATTTTCTTATCACTCCAACGAATTTCAAGGCCTCTAAAATCTTCCGAAAATTGAATATTTTTCAGTATTACAGAAAATTGATGAGTAGAGAAAAAGACCTTTATTATTGGTCTCCAATTTCCTTTCAAGATGAAGTACCGGATAGTCCCTCCGGAGATGAAGAAACCTGCCTATTTTTGCGGATGCAGGTATCGCTTTAATCCTTTGAACACCTCCTTTTATCTCAATATTATAATTATCTCTAAGTATCTGGAAAAGAGATCTGTTTTCAAATTGACGTGCAGTAATTCTGGGAAGGTTTATATTCGCAATAAAACTGACATCATAGAAGATAGGAACATCATCAAGAAACCTGATCCTTTCCATATAAATACAACCCGCTTCATTTTCCAATTCTGTTAGTGGAAACATGAATTCAGCGGGCCATTGAATAAGTACAGGCTTAACAATAATCGTGGTTTTAAGATTACGGTCACCCACTGCGGATGTAGTTCCTGAAACTGACAAAATTCCTATCTCCCTTGGAAGGTGATGAACAATACTTCCCTTACCCTGGTGCTTCCTGATATATCCATCGTTAGACAGAGAGCTTAGTGACTGACGGACTGTCGGACGGGTAATGCCATATATCCGGCATAACTCATTCTCAGATGGAAGCAGATCTCCTTCCTTATAAACACCATCTGAAATGTGTTTTCTGAGAATCTCATAAAGCCTCCTGTATTGAGGTATGGTTTTCGGGGGGACCATAAATTGAAATAAATTGAAATAAAAAGTAAATATATAAATTTTTACTTGTTAATACAAGTTAAATAATTTATTTTTGTATGCATTGATTTATAGTGATATCTATAAAACATTGAAATAGTTTAGTTTACTTATAATAACAAGTTATAAAAAAGATAAAAGACAAAAGAGATAAAGACAAAAGTTGCAAAGCAGAATGGAAATAAATCCATGTAACTCCGTGAAATCCGTGGTGAGAAGTAAGATTAAAAAATGCCACAAAGGCACAAAGACACAAAGGTTCACCAAGAGTGTAAGGTTAATCACGAAGTCGCTTGTTTAACTTGGCGTCTTAGTGTCTTGGTGGCAAAAAAAGTACAAATGACCAAATAACCTAATAACTCAATAACCTAATAACCAAATAACTTCACATATAATGGCAACACCAGTATTAATGCCAAAGCAGGGCCAGTCGGTCGAAACATGTATTATAACCAGGTGGTTCAAAAATAAAGGGGACAAAGTATCGGTTGGCGATATCCTGTTTTCATATGAAACCGACAAGGCTTCTTTTGATCTCGAATCTACCGTAGAAGGCATACTGCTTGATGTTTTTTTTGAAGATGGTGCCGAAGTACCTGTTCTTGTTAATGTTGCTGTGATTGGCAAACCCGGAGAAGCAACGGATTCATTTAATCCTGACAAGGGAACTCTCGCTTCCCCTGCAGCTTTAATGGCATCAGATACCTCTGCTGATGCTGAAGCTTTAAATGCTGTAAAACCCTTAAAAATACCTGAAGGTCAGGATAATAAGATCAGAATTTCACCCAGGGCCAGACGCATAGCTGAGAATAAAGGACTGAATTACAATAATCTTCAGGGATCGGGACCAAACGGAAGGATCATCACAAGGGATATTGAAAGAGTCCATTCCGGTGAGGATGTTGTTTCAAAAATCATTCAGACAACGGCAGCTGAATTTACAGAACTGCCCCTCAGCAACGTTCGGAAGATTATTGCCAGAACCATGCATTCTTCACTTCAGAATTCTGCACAGTTAACACATCATATGAGTGCTGATGTACGTTCTCTTTTGGAAGCAAGACAAAGAATCAAGAAAAGGCTCTCAACGGATAAAGATCAGCAGGATATCACTCTGAACGATATGGTATGCTGGTGTGTAATAAAAGCGCTTGAAAAATTTCCCGAGGCTAACAGCCATTTTCTTGATGACCGGATAAAAACATTTTATAAGGTACACCTGGGACTTGCAGTTGACACACCACGGGGACTCATGGTCCCAGCAGTAAAGAATGCCGGGGAAATGGACCTTGCAAAATTATCAAAAGAGCTGAAATCTGTTGCAGAAGCTTGTAAAAAAGGCAATATAAACCCCGAATTGATACAAAGTACTGCCGGTACTTTTACTGTATCAAATTTAGGGAGCTATGGAGTTGAGATGTTTACCCCGGTAATAAATCTTCCGCAGGTGGCTATACTGGGAGTATGTACAATAATAAACCGACCAGCCAATATCGGTAATAATATTTTCGGTTTTATCCCATATATCGGACTCTCTCTTACATACGATCACAGGGCAATTGATGGTGGACCGGCTACTTTATTCCTGAAAGAAATTAAAGAACAGATAGAGGCATTCCGGTATTGAATTTAATATATAATATAAAATGTGTGGTCCGGTTGCGACCGGACCGTACAAAAAAATAAAGCGATAGAATAAAAATATATAAGATGCCAAAGAGTCAAAACATTAATCCAAAGGTTGTAAGGAAACCACAATTTATTGAATTCGGTAAAATTCCTGTAAACCAATACAATAAGACTATTGAAGAGGAAAAGAAGATATATAGCACTGATGACTTTATCAGGATATACCACGATATGGTTGTCATCAGGGAATTTGAAACCATGCTCAACCTCATCAAGACTACAAATGAATATAACGGGATACCCTATAATCATCCCGGACCGGCACATTTATCTATCGGTCAGGAAGCTTCAGCTGTAGGGATGGCATTTATTCTTGGAGTTGACGACTATATATTTGGTTCTCATCGCAGCCATGGAGAGATTCTTGCAAAAGGATTATCAGCAATTAACAGCCTTGATGAGGACACGCTTTATTCTGTTATGAAAAATTTCTTTGGCGGGTCTGCCCTGAAAGTAGTCGAGAAAGGGTTCCAGGGTAATATAAAAGACCTTTCAATCAATTTTTTACTTTACGGGGCATTGGCTGAAATATTTGCGCGTGAAAACGGTTTCAATAAAGGGCTTGGCGGTTCAATGCATGCATTTTTCACACCTTTCGGTATCTATCCGAATAATGCAATTGTAGGAGGATCAGGTGACATTTCAGTCGGAGCTGCACTTTATAAGAAGATCAATCGAAAGTCTGGTATTGTAGTTTGCAATATCGGCGACGCATCAATGGGTTGCGGACCTGTATGGGAAGGTATTTGTTTTGCAACAATGGATCAGTATAAATCACTCTGGGATGGAGATTACAGAGGCGGGTTACCGCTTATATTCAACTTTATGAATAACCTGTACGGCATGGGTGGTCAGACATGTGGCGAAACAATGGGGTTTGATATTCTTGCCAGAGTCGGGGCAGGCGTAAATCCTGAATCAATGCATGCGGAACGTATCGATGGTTATAATCCGCTGGCTGTTATAGATGCTTTCAGACGTAAACGGCAGGTTTTAAAAGAAAAAAGAGGACCGGTTCTGCTTGATACGCTGACATACAGAATAAGCGGTCACTCGCCTTCGGATGCTTCATCGTACCGATCAAAAGAGGAAATTGAAGCCTGGCAGCTTGAAGATTCAATAATAGCATATGGTAAATCGCTGGTTATAGCGGGTATAACGAAGCAAGATCAGCTTGATAATATAACAGGAGAGACAAAAGAGCTTTTGACTCAAATACTTAAATTAAGCATTAATGATGAAGTTTCGCCAAGGATCAATCTGAAAAATGATCCGGACTGTATCGGGGGAATGATGTTCTCTAACGGATCTGTAGATAAAATGGAAGAGGGAACTCCGGAAGTACTTCTGCCACTGGATGAGAATCCCCATGTTAAGTCACTCAAAAACAAAGAGAGGTTTTACAAAGACAAGGAAGGTAAAATTGTTTCCAAAGCTAAATTATATCAATTCCGTGATGGCATTTTTGAAGCTGTGATAGATAGATTTTATAAAGATCCTACTCTTGCAGCATGGGGTGAAGAAAACCGCGACTGGGGCGGAGCATTTGCCGTTTACCGCGGATTAACAGAAGCACTCCCCTATCACCGGCTCTTCAACTCACCAATATCTGAAGGTGCAATTGTTGGCACAGCAATTGGTTACGGCATGTGCGGAGGACGTGTTATTGCCGAGATTATGTATTGCGATTTTCTTGGCCGTTCAGGCGATGAAGTATTTAACCAGTTGCCAAAATGGCAGGCGATGAGCGGTAATATCATTAAAATGCCGGTAGTAATAAGGGTTTCGGTAGGTTCAAAATACGGAGCACAACATTCACAGGACTGGTCATCGCTCACAGCCCATATTCCGGGATTAAAAGTGGTTTTCCCTGCAACCCCATATGATGCAAAAGGACTGATGAATTCTGCTCTGCAGGGAACAGATCCGGTTATATTCTTCGAGAGTCAGAGAATTTATGATATAGGTGAGATGTTTCATACTGAAGGGGTACCTGAAGGGTACTATGAGATACCTTTCGGGGAACCGGATATTAAAAGATCAGGAGATGATATAACAATTCTTTCAATAGGCGCCACATTATACCCGGTAATGAAGGTAGCAGATATACTACTGGAGAAATACGGGCTCAATGCAGAGGTTATTGATGCCCGGTCACTTGTTCCATTCAATTACGAACCTGTTATTCAATCAGTTAAAAAAACCGGGAAAATTGTTCTGACGAGTGATGCTTCTTCACGAGGTTCATTCCTGAAAGAGATGGCCCAAACTATAACTGAACTGGCATTTGACTGGCTCGATGCGCCACCGGTTGTCGTTGGATCGAGAAACTGGATTACTCCTGCCTATGAAATGGAAGAATATTTCTTCCCTCAGCCTGATTGGATTCTCGATGCAATTCACCAAAGGATCCTTCCTCTGAAGGGACATAAGATAAAAAGTGATTATTCCCCGGAAAAATCAATTGATATGAATAAAGAGGGAGTTTAAATTGTCTAAGATGAAAAAAGTGCACAGATTTACTTCAGAATTATTTTTCAATTTTGATCCTGATTATAATTAAATTGCATTTCATAACTTAGATAAATGCTTAATATGATTAGAAGGTTTTTTCTTGCTTTTTTCCTTTCCGGATTAACGCTGACTGCATATAACCAGAACCGTAACCTGGAATTCTATTTAAACCAGGGTATCCAGAACAGCCCATTATTACATGATCTTGGAAATCAGATAAGCTCTGCTACAAAGGATAGTCTTCTTATCAGGGCAGCAAAGAAACCCTTTATCGAAGGAAAGTCGCAACTTCTCTACTCGCCATATTATCATAACTTCGGATATGATGAAGTAATAACTGATGGCGGTAATTACACTGCAGTTGTTGGAATAACCCAGAATATCTTCAACAAAAAAGAGCTTAATAATAAATACAATTCTGTCGATCTTCATAAGCAATTGATCAGTAATTCTTCACTGATTTCGACTAACGAATTGAACAAACTTATTACCGAGCAATATCTCACAACATATTCAGGTTTTACCGACCTGACCTTTAATAAAACATTTCTTGATCTGTTCAAAAAAGAAAATGAAATCGTAAGGCAATTTGTAAGAAACGGAGTTTACAAACAGACAGATTATCTTGCTTTGCTTATAGAGACACAGTCTCAGGAAATTCTGGTTAAACAACTTGAAAGTCAATACAGAAAAGATTTGAGCTCACTAAATGAAATATGTGGAATAAGAGATTCCCTGTGGTATGAACTGGTTGAACCGGAATTAAAAATTAAAGGTACTCCCGATATCTCAAGATCCCCGGCTTTCCTTCAATATAAAATTGACAGTTTAAGAATAGAAAACGAAAAGACGGCGGTTGATATAAGATATAAACCAAAAATCAACTGGTTTGCTGATGCTGGTTTCCTTACAAGTAATCCCTGGAATTTCTACAGACATTTTGGTTATAGTGCGGGCTTAAACCTCAATATCCCTATTTATGATGGAAAACAAAGAGGAATCGAAAAGGAGAAACTTGAATTTGACCAGAACAGCAGAATGACTTATCAGAATAATTATAACAAACAGTATTTCCAACAGGTTTCACAACTTACCGTCGAACTTAAGGCATTAAATGAGATGTCTTTAAGGCTGGATGACCAGCTTAGCACCTCTGACCAATTGGTAACAGCTTTGAAAGATCAGCTTGAAGCAGGAATTATACAGATGACAGAATACATCAATGCCATTAAAAATTACAAGACCATTAACAGAAATATTAACCTGATCAATGTTCAAAAGTTGCAGGTTATAAATGAAATGAATTTCCTATTGACCAAATAAATTATACACTCTGATGTTATTAAATATTAGAACTCAATATTTTTTAAGTCTTATAGCAACTGTGAGCCTGATATGCTCCTGCAAGAATGGTTCAAAGACCTCTGAAGAGACCAGTGTGGTTAAAACACCGGTAACTATAGTTCCTGTCACATACAAATCAGTTACTTCAACAGTTGGATTACCTGCAACAGCAACTTTCATGAATAAAAGTATAATAAGAGCCACTACAACGGGAACCATTGAGAAAATTCTAATCAGCCCGGGGGAATATATTAATACTGATCAGTTACTTTTTACCATCAGGACACGTGAGGCTATGGCACTTGGCAAAAAAGCTCAGATGGACACTAGTTTAATTTTTAAAGGATTAATAAACATCACTTCTCATAAAGAAGGAGTGATTAATTCCATCTCTTATCAAAAAGGTGATTTTGTTCAGGAGGGTGATGAAATGGCAATAGTTTCGGAACAAAACAGTCTTGTATTCATACTGGATGTTCCTTTTGAATTCGACAAGTATATAGAAAAGAACAGGAACTGCAGGATCATTCTTCCAGATAAAAGGGAGATTAATGGTACAATAACCGGAAAACTGCCTGAAATGGATATTCAATCGCAGACGATCAGATATGTCGTTAAGCCGCAGTCAGCAGGCCACCTTCCTGGAAACCTTATTGCCAGTATAAAACTGGTAAAATCCACCAGTGAGAAAGCGTTGGTCCTCCCAAAACAAGCTGTATTAGGGAATGAAGCTCAGACTGATTTCTGGGTAATGAAGCTTATGAATGATAGTACGGCAATCAAAATTCCTATAAGTAAAGGATTCGAGAATAATGAAGAAGTTGAAATAACCGATCCTGCATTCCTCTCATCTGACAGAATTGTACTTACCGGCAATTACGGTTTGCCGGATACCGCCAAGGTCAAAATAATAAAGGAATGAAAGAATGAAGAATTTCTTCCTCTCGTATAAAAATCCGATATCTGTTATTCTGGCTGTAATAATTGTTGGGGGAATATTCCTTTACGGTCAGATTCAGGTATCGCTATTCCCCGAAATTACCTTCCCAAAACTAAAAGTCATAGCAGATAATGGAGAACAGCCTGTCGATAAGATGATGGTATCTGTAACCAGACCCTTGGAAGATGCAATTAAACAAGTCCCTGATCTTAAAATATTAAGAAGTACAACCAGCAGGGGAACCTGTGAAATCTCTGCTTTTCTTAACTGGGGCGCAGATATAAACGTTAATCAGCAGATGCTCGAATCGAGGATCTCTCAAATTAAAAATTCTCTTCCCGCGGATGTTCAGATACAGATCGAAAAGATGAATCCATCTATTCTTCCGGTGATAGGATTTACAGTTGAGAGTGATAAGAAAACCCCAATCGAACTTAACCTGATTGCAACCTATATAATCAAACCCTTCTTATCACAGATTGATGGTGTTTCGTCGGTTGGTATTATTGGAGGAAAAACAAAAGAATATTGGATTGAGCTTAATCAGCTTAAAATGAGTACTGTTTCTGTAACCCCTGAGATTATCAGGGATATGCTGAACCAGAATCATTTTATTACCTCAAACGGGTTTCTTTCCGATTACCGGAGACTTTATCTGAGTATTACAGATGCCGGTCTTCATAGCTTAAATGATGTAGAAAATGTAGTCCTCAGGAATGATGGAAAAAGACTTATAAAACTTAAAGATGTTGCTGATGTAAATGTCAGAGAGAGAACAGAATTTACCCGGATCAATGCTAACGGACGCCAGGGACTGCTGGTGGCTATACTTAAGCAGCCCAGAGCGAATCTGATTGATCTTTCAGAAAATGTAGCATCAAAGAAGAAAGAACTTGAAAAGCTCCTTCCTCCTGATGTTCATATCTCATTATATTATGATCAGGCAGACTTTGTAAACAAAGCAATAAAAAGTGTCAACGACAGCCTCTGGTTAGGACTTCTGCTGGCACTTCTAGTGGCAATTATGTTTTTAAGGTCCTTCAGAGCCAGCGCGACTATTCTGATAACAATCCCTGTTACACTGCTACTTACAATTATTGTTCTTTATTGTATAGGATATACTCTGAATATAATGACATTCGGTGCCATTGCTGCTGCTATAGGGTTAATTATTGATGATGCTGTTGTGGTTGTTGAACAGATACACAGGACACATGAAGAATTTCCCGAACGGCCATCTAATACTCTTGTTCACCAGGCAGTAAAATATCTGATGCCATCAATGGTCGGATCTTCAATAAGCACAATTGTGATTTTTGTTCCGTTTATGTTACTCGGCGGCGTTGCAGGTGCCTATTTCAATGTGCTGACAAACACTATGATAATAACACTGGTTTGTTCCTTTTTTGTCACATGGATAGGACTGCCGGTTATTTATATCTGGTTTTCAAATCTCAGATCTCTCTTTCCCGAAAAGAAAAAAACAGATATCAAAACTATTAAAACAAGAAACTGGGTAAGCTTTTTTCTCCGAAGGCCTGCATTAAGTATTCTTTTCATTCTGTTCCTGTTTTTATCAATAATTTATATTCTTCCCCGGCTTGAAACAGGATTCCTTCCTGAGATGGATGAAGGGTCAATTGTTCTTGATTATAAAGCACCACCCGGAACATCACTTGAAGAAACCAACAGGATACTCGTAGAGGTGGAGAAGATAATTGTAAAGATACCTGAGGTTGCAACTTATTCGAGGAGGACAGGTGCCCAGATGGGATTTTTTATAACTGAACCTAACGACGGAGATTACCTGATACAATTAAAAGATGACAGAAAAAAAAGCACAGTCGATGTAATTGACGATATCAGGAAGAAGATCGAAGCAACTCAACCAGCACTTCAGATTGATTTCGGGCAGGTTATCGGGGATATGCTCGGTGATCTTATGGCATCAGTTCAGCCTATTGAAATTAAGATATTCGGAACCGATCAAAAAACCCTGAATGAACTGGCCGGAAGGGTTGCCGGTGAAGTTGAGAAGATCGAAGGAGTTGAAGATGTATTTGACGGTGTTATTATTGCGGGTCCCTCAATCGAAGTAATCCCCGACCAGCAAAAACTTGCGCAGTTCAAAATCTCCTCTTCCTCATTTCAGTATCAGCTGCAAACCATTGTTGAGGGAAACATAATCGGTAGTATCCTTGAGAAAGAGCAAATGACTTCGATAAGGATGATCTATCCTAATAGCACCAGAAATAGTCTTGAAAACATCAAAAATCAGTTTGTATTTCTTCCGGATGGAAAACTTAAACCTCTAGCTACACTTTCTGCTATTGAGTTGAAGGAGGGAGTAGCTGAAATCAACAGGGATAATCTTAAATCGGTTTCTATAGTTACTGCAAGATTGAACAACAAGGACCTTGGCACAGCTATGAAGGAAATTCAGAAAACTATAGATTCTAAAATATTTCTTCCCCAGGGTTATAATATTGAATATGGCGGTGAATATGCAGATCAGCAAAAGTCTTTCAGGGAGCTTCTGATGATACTCATATTATCAAGCCTTATGGTGTTTGCCCTGATGTTGTTTCTCTTCAAAGATTTCAGAGCAGCTTGTTCCATCCTTTTCATAGCAGTTCTGGGAATATCGGGAAGCCTGATTGCTCTTTTCATAACAAATACTCCTTTAAATGTCGGGAGTTATACGGGACTGATTATGATTGTCGGAATTATAGGTGAGAATGCAATATTTACCTTTCAACAGTTCACTACCAACCGTGAAAAAGGAACAATTGATGAATCACTGGTTTACGCGATTTCCACCCGTTTAAGGCCGAAGCTTATGACGGCACTCGGAGCTATCATTGCATTGATGCCACTTGCTGTTGGTGTAGGTACAGGAGCCCAGATGCATCAACCGCTCGCAATTGCAGTGATCGGCGGTTTTATTGTCGCACTTCCTCTACTGCTGATCATTTTACCAACTTTATTGCATCTTTTATACAAGAAGGAAGATAAGAAGCAGAAGAGTTTAATTTAATCAATTATTTAAGGACACAAAACAAAATTAATGTCCTTAAATTCTTTGCAATCTTTGCGAAAAATCTTTGCGATCTTTGCGGTTAAAGGATTTATTTTTTTTCAGAACCATTAATGAGGAAAAAATGAATAGTAACTTGGATTGACAAGGAAGAAAGAAAAAAATCATAGGTATCTTTGTCTTTAAATTAAACTGTATATGGAAACCGTGTTAGAAAACATAAAAGGGAAAGTAGGATATATTATCGATATGGATGGGGTAATTTACCATGGCAATAAACTACTCCCCGGGGTAACTGATTTTTTAACATGGCTTGAAGAATCGGGAAAAAAATATTTATTCCTTACCAATTCAAGTGAAAGAACTCCAAAAGAACTCCAGGAAAAGATGAAAAGACTGGGAATTAATGTTGGTGAAGATCATTTTTATACTAGCGCACTTGCTACAGCCAGCTTCCTGTCAACCCAGAAACCTAACGGAAGCGCATATATAATAGGTGATGCCGGACTCATTCATGCTTTATACAGTGTAGGTTACAGTGTAAATAATGTCAATCCCGACTATGTTGTTGTCGGTGATACTCACAGCTATAATTTTGAAAAGGTTGAATTAGCAGTAAATCTTGTGATTAGAGGAGCAAAACTTATAGGCACCAATCCTGATATCAGCGGCCCGGTCGAAGTTGGTATTACGCCATCTACCAAAGCTCTTATCGCACCGATAGAAATTGCAGCCGGTAAAAAAGCCTATTTTGTAGGCAAGCCCAACCCCCTCATGATGCGGAGCGCACTTAAACGGCTAGGAGTTAAAAGAGAGGACGCAATAGTAATTGGTGACAGGATGGATACTGATGTAAGGTGCGGTCTGGAATCAGAAATTGATACCCTGCTGGTTTTAAGCGGTATTACTGACCGGAATGGGATCGACCAGTTCCCATACCGTCCGCGTTATATTCTTAATGGTATTATAGATCTTGTCAGTTAGTCCTATACATGGAAATCCAGGAACAATATAAAGCAGAACGTAAGGAAGTAGCGCGTTTCATGAGACGACTTTACAAACATGGACTCACAACTACATCAGGTGGAAATATAAGTGTCCGTTTATCTGAAAAGCTGATTCTGATAACACCTTCAGCTACTGATAAAGGCAGAATGAAATGGAAAGAAGTTGGCATTGTAAATATTATGGGAGAGAATCTTACACCACACCTTAAGCCATCCATAGAAACTGCTATGCATCTTGCAATATATAAGAAAAAGCATGAGGTGGTTGCAATTGTTCATGCTCATCCTGTATTCGCTTCCCTCTTTACTGCAATAAAGGCAAAGATAAATACTAACCTGACTGCAGAAGCCAAAGCAATACTTGGAGATCCTCTTTTTGTCAGATATGCAGTAATGGGATCCGTGGCACTGGCAGAAGTTGCAGCGGAGAATATCCTTAAATCCGATATTCTTCTACTCGAAAATCATGGAATACTAACAACTGGAACAAATCTTCTCCAGGCATTTGACAAAATTGAGGTTCTGGAAAATGCCGCAAAAATGACATTGATGACAGAAATGACCGGAAGAAAAAGACCACTTGACAAGGCCAGGATACTTGAATTAGAAAGATTATTCAGATGATTCGGGGAGTGCTTTTCGATATGGATGGAGTTCTTGTCGATTCAGAATCCTTTATGTGTAAAGCAGCAATTATGATGTTCAGCGAACTTGGAATAAATATATTGCCGGAAGAATTTCAACCGTTCATCGGCATGGGGGAAAACAGATATCTTGGCGGAGTAGCAGAAAGACATGGCATTTCTATTGATATTGAGCAGGTTAAGGCAAGGACATATGAAATATACGAAAGAATAGTCAGAGGCAGATTATCCCCGCTTCCCGGCGCTCATGAGTTCGTTTTAAAATGCAGGAATAAAGGTTTGAAACTTGCTTTGGCAACCAGTGCTGATACGGTAAAGATGGAGGTAAATCTTAAGGAGATAGGTTTATCTGGAGATTCTTTTCACTCTATAATAACCGGACTGGATGTTAAGAAGAAAAAACCTTTCCCTGATATTTACATTAAAGCCTCCGATAGATTGGGCCTTAAGCCCGGTGATTGTCTTGTAATTGAAGACGCTGTAAGCGGAATAGAAGCAGGTAAAGCTGCTGGCTGCAGATGTCTTGCCGTAACAACATCAGTTGATGCTATAGCCTTAAAGGAAGCGGATTGGATTTGTGATTCGTTATTGAATGTTCCTGATGAGGCGTTGAATTGGTAAATTACAAACAAAAATTTAATCTTAATAATGAAGAATTTTCTGTCAGAGTTTCCGTCACACGATATACTGGATAAAGAGATGAAGGGATTTTCTTTTCCTGAGTATCGCGAAGCAAACGGACATATTCATACACCTTATTCATTCAGTGCATTTAAGGCACTAGATATCGCCTTCAAAATGGCAGTAGAAGAAAAGATAGCTGTTCTTGGAATAAATGATTTTTATGTAACCGATGGTTACGATGCATTCCATAAAGGCTGCCTGATAAATAAGATATTTCCCCTGTTTAATATTGAATTTATAGGACTCCTGAAAGAAGAACAAAAAAAAGGAATCAGGATTAATGATCCGAACAATCCGGGAAGGATATATTTCAGCGGGAAAGGTCTTGATTATCCTTTTCAGGTAGGATGGATTCAGAGAAGACAGCTCAGAACGGTAAAAAAAGAGAGTCAGGCTCAGATAAAAGCCATGATTTCAAAACTGAACCATCTTATCAATCTCGAAAAACCAGCTTTGAAACTTTCCTATGGAACAATTAAAAAGAAGTATGCTCATGAACTGGTGCGAGAACGCCACCTGGCAAAGGCCTTAAGAGAACTTGCCATCACAATATCCCCTGCAGGCGAAGAGCAGCTTCATTTTCTTGAAAGCATTTACGGTGGTAAAAAATCGAAAACAGGTATGTCAAATCCTGCAGCACTTGAGAATGAGATCAGGTCTAATCTCCTGAAAAGCGGAGGAGCTGCTTTTGTTGAAGAGGATGAAAATTCATTCCTCGAACTTAGAAAAATAATCAAGATCATTATCAGGGCCGGTGGAATACCTTGTTATCCGGTATTGCTTGATGACCCTTCAGGCAAATGTACGGAATTTGAATCCGATCCTGAAAAACTATATAATTCACTTAAGCGTCTTGGTATTGAATGTATTGAACTTATCCCGGGAAGAAATGATTATGGCATCCTGAAAAACTTTGTTGAATTCTTCTATAAAAAAGGATTTGTCATAACCTTTGGCACCGAACATAATACGCCGGAAATGTTACCACTGACAATAACAACAAGGGGCTCAAAACCGCTGGATGAATCTTTAAAAAAGATAGCCTGGGAAGGAGCCTGTGTCATTGCTGCACATCAGTATCTGAGGGCTGATGGCAGACAAGGATACGTTTTACCGGATGGAACACACAGCGTTAAACAAATGAGAGAGCTGATAAATCTTGGACAATTAGTTATTGAATATTTCTTAAATAGGTACCAATATGAAGCCGGAAATTAATGAACTGATTGAGATTTCGAAGTACTATGGAAGCAATAAAGAATACGTTATTGCGGGAGGAGGAAACACATCCTTCAAAGACCATGAAACGATATGGATAAAAACCAGTGGACAAGCCCTTTCTGAACTGACTGAAGGAGGACTGGTAGCATTAAGCAGGCAGAAGCTTCAAATCATTTCCTCAGGTAGTTATTCCGAGGACCCTGTAACAAGGGAAGAACAGGTTAAAGAAGATTTATTCCGGAGTATAATTGATACCGGCAAAGACATCAGACCATCAGTAGAGACATCATTACATGAGATCATTCAATATAAATTTGTTGTACATCTCCATCCTACTTTGATTAACGGAATCCTCTGCAGCAGAACAGCGAAGAGCCTGACTAACAAGCTATTTGGGGATAGTGTTCTGTTTGTCCCTTATACCGATCCGGGATATACACTTTTTAAGAAACTTGAATCTGAAATAATTTCATATCGAACGAAGTACTCACACGATCCGCAAATAATATTTCTCGAAAATCATGGTTCTTTTGTCAGTGCTGATACAACTGAAGAGATCAGGAAGATCTATGATGATATTATTCAGAAAATTAAAGAACAGGTCACTCCTATTTCTGACACATTACCCTTGCCATTTAATCCAATCCTTTCTAAGGTTCTCCCGACGATTCGAATTCTGCTTTCAGGGGATGAACCCGGAGTGCTAAGGTTTCGGAATAACTCCCTCATTGCCAGGTTTTATCAGAACCAGCAGGAGTTTCATAAAATCTCATTGCCACTTACTCCTGATATCATTGTTTACTGCAAAACCAGATATTTATACATTGAACAATCCTCTACTGCAGAAAAGATCCTGGACTCTTTCCGGTACCAGTTGCCTCACTTTATCAGTGAATATGGTTACTTACCCAGAGTTATTATAATAAAGGATATGGGGATATTTGCTACTGGTGACACTTTTGCTAATGCTGAATCTTGCCTTGATGTTTATGAAGACCTTATTAAGATAAGTTATTATGCATCTCTATGCGGAGGGATTAAATTTCTTATCCCCGAACAGGTATCATTTATTGATCAGTGGGAAGTTGAAAACTACAGGAGAAAAGTCATACAGCCGGCAGGATCGGGAAACAAGCTGAATAATAAAATAGCAATCGTTACAGGAGGCGCCCAGGGATTCGGAGCTGGAATTGCAGAATCATTGTTTGCACTGAACATGAATATCGTAATTGCTGACCTTAATGAAGAAACAGGAAAACCTTTTGCTTCCCATTTATCATCCGGAAAATCACAGACCAGGGCACTTTTTGTTAAGACCGATGTCTCTGATGCAGCATCAGTTAAAGATCTCATCACTACAACTATAAGCGAGTTTGGCGGACTTGACCTCATTATAAGTAATGCCGGTATTTTAAAGGCCGGAGGGCTTGATGAAATGGATGCTGAAACATTTTCAAAAACCACCCAGGTAAACTATAACGGGTATTTTCATTGTGCAAAATATGCATCAGAAGTAATGAAACTTCAGAATCAGGAGAAACCCGGCTATTTCACCGATATAATCCAGATCAACTCGAAGTCCGGACTGAGGGGAAGCAATCGCAATTTTGCTTATGCCGGTGCTAAATTCGGAGGTATCGGACTAACACAATCTTTTGCGTTGGAACTTGCTCCTTTCAGAATAAAAGTCAACTCAGTTTGTCCAGGTAATTTTTATGAAGGTCCTCTTTGGTCTGACCCGCATACTGGTTTGTTTGTCCAGTATCTTAAGACAGGGAAAGTCCCCGGAGCCAGAAATATTGATGACGTAAGAAAATTTTATGAGGATAAGGTGCCAATGAAAAGAGGATGTAAGCTGGAGGATGTGATGAAGGCAATCCTCTATATAATTGATCAGGAATATGAAACAGGCCAAGCCATTCCGGTTACCGGAGGACAGGTGATGCTGGGATAAAAAAGGAAAATATGAAAACAAAGGCAGTAAGAATATACGGCAAGAAGGATCTGAGGATGGAAGAATTTGATCTGCCGGAATTGAAAGATGATGAGATACT
>Ga0209747_1000545_pt1 | contig 20399 bp, 18 predicted proteins | sample BarGraNGADG00311_FD_184498 | JGI IMG/M metagenome (GOLD analysis project Ga0209747, IMG submission 184498) | Arctic peat soil microbial communities from Barrow, Alaska - Barrow Graham LP Ref core NGADG0011-311 (SPAdes) (version 2) | ecosystem: Environmental > Terrestrial > Soil > Wetlands > Peat...
CCGCTGGTGGATGATGCACTTCTTGTCCACGTGGAGGATCTCGATCGGGTCCTCTATCGTGATGATGTTCAGGCGCTGGTTCTCGTTCAGCCAGTCGAGCATCGAAGCGGTCGTGGTCGTCTTGCCGCTGCCCGTCGGGCCCGTGATCAGCACCAGCCCCCTGGCCTCGTCGGCCAGCCTCTTGAGTACGGGCGGCAGGCCCAGCTCCTCGAACGTCGGTATCTTCTTGGTGAGCACCCGCCTGATCGAGATGCCGACCGTGCCGCGCTGCTTGAAGATGTTCGCACGGAACCTGCCGAGCCCGGCGACGCTGTAGGCGAAGTCCGACTCGTTGGTGTCGTGGAACTCCCGGGCCTGCTTTTCATCCATGAGAGAGAAGGCTATCTCCACCACGTCCGTCGGGGACAGTCTCGGGAAGTCTGCTTCGAACAGCGTGCCGTCGACACGCAGGTATGGAGGGCTTCCAGCCTTGATATGGATGTCAGAAGCCTTGTTCTCGACCGACAGTGCGAGTAAGGCATGAAGGTCCAACGCTACCGCCTTTCAGTAAACACCGACAATGCTCGTACCCTGGCGGTCAGCTCGCGGCCGGTCAGTCCAGTCCGGACTGGCGGATCACCTGCTCGATCACGTCGCGCGCCCTGTCCGGGTAAGTCGTGGGCTGCGCCGCCTCGTCCTTGCCAGGGATGTTGACCCCGGCAAGCCCGGCGACAGTCTGTACAACCGAACGGGCTTGAGCGTTGAGGTTGTACCCGCCCTCCAGGGTCACTATGAGTCTACCACTACAGCAATCCTCGGCAAACGTCACAAGTGAGTCGGTCATCTTCCTGTAGGAAGAGTCGGTGAGCCGCATCGAGCACAGCAGGTCCCCGACGTGGCTGTCATAGCCCGCCGAGATCATGACGAGCTCGGGCTCGAATTTCCTGCCGGCCGGCACCACCACCCGCTCGAACGCCTCGAGGTACTGCGCCTCGCCGGTGCCGGCGGGGAACGGGAAGTTGATCGTGCTGCCAGCTCCCTTGCCCTTGCCGGTCTCGTCGACCCAGCCCGTGCCCGGGTAGTGAGGGTACTGGTGAAGGGAGATGTAGAGAACACTCGGGTCCTCGTAGAATACTTCCTGGGTGCCGTTGCCATGGTGCGCGTCCCAGTCCACGATCATGACGCGCTTGAGACCCTTGCGCGCGGTGGCGTACCTGGCCCCGATTGCAACGTTGTTGAAGATGCAGAAGCCCATGCCACGGCTCGGCAGTGCGTGGTGCCCGGGAGGCCTGACCATGCAGAAGGTGCGGCGCGACTCGCCCTCCAGGCACCAGTCGACGCTCTCGAGCAGAGCGCCGGCCGCCTTGAGCGCGGCGTCGTAGGTCGCGCTCGACACGGCCGTGTCCATGTCCAGGTTGCCGCCCCCGGCGAGCGAGACCGTCCTCACCTGCTCGACGTACTTCTCGGAGTGAACGAGCTCGATCTCTTTGGGGGTTGCATCGCGGGGAGAGATTACCTGCACCTTGTCGAGCAGGCCGGACTCCGTGAGAGCTTTCATCGCGACCGGCAGGCGCTCCGGACGCTCCGGGTGTCCGTAGCCGGTCTTATGCTCCTCGAAAAGCGGGTCGAAGTAGACGACTACTTCCGGCATCGGCACCACCCTCCTGCAGGTCGCGCACGGACGCTGCCCCTGGGGACGGCGCCCCCTCGTCAATAAGCCTTCGATAAGAAAGGCCCCTCGGCGGGGCCTTCCATCAAACTGTCTTGCTGATTATCTCACGGCCGGACAGCGCCACAGAAGTTGGTGCGCGCTGAAAGCGATGACACCTTGACCACGTCGCCTGTCTGCGGCGCGTGGATGAAACTGTCGCCGCCGACGAACAAGCCGACGTGCCCCCAGCCTCTGAAGCCGAGGATGTCGCCCGGCTGGAGCTCGCCGATGCTGACCGCGGTGCCACACTCGGCCTGGGCATAAGAGCTGTGGGAAATCGAGATACCCGCCCCGACCCTGTAGCAGTACATCGTCAATCCCGAACAGTCGAAGGAATTCGGTCCCTCGGCGCCCCAGACATACGGCTTGCCGAGCTGGTCATAAGCGACCCCGACGACTCCGCCGTGTGGCGCTCCGGGCGGCCGCGTGCGCACGGCGACCGGTGAGGGGCTCGTGCGCCGGGAGGTCGTGCTGTTGCTGGTGACCGAGCGGGTCGACGCCTCTGTGGCGCGCCTCGCCATCGCCTGCCGGATCTCCTCCTCGGCGTTGGCCAGCTTGCCCTTGGCTCCCGAAAGGTCGGATTCGACGGCACCCTTGGCGTCCGCCATCTCTTTGCGCGCCGATTCCTGCTGAGCCTTCTGGTCCTGCAGGCCCGCGCGGGCCGACTCGAGCTTTGCCTTGGCGTCCTTTACCTGCGCGACCATCTGGGCGTCGCGCTGGCTGATCTTCTTTGCGAGGTCCATGCCGACGAGGAACTCGTCGAAGTTGCCCGCGCTCACGACGACGTCGACGAACTTGTACTGCCGGCTGACGTACATCGCCCGGATGCGGTTGTTTAGGCGGGTCCTGTCGACCGCGAGCTTCTGCTCGGCATCGGTCAGCTGGACCTTGTTCTGGTCTATCTTGCCCCGCGTCTCTTCAAGGCGGACGCAAGCGTAGTTGTACCGCTCGACTGAGCTCTCCAGTTTCTGCTGGAGGGCCTGAACCTGCGCCTGCGCGTCGGCCTTCTTCTGGTCCACGGTCTGGGCGAGGCCCAACGGCGCCAGGGTCAAGGTAAGAATAACGATCAGAGCCGGTAAGAGGAAAAATCCTGTTCTTGGCCTTTTCGCTACGATACTATCAAACCCCCTAAGGTCCTTTTCTCTCTCGCACGATGTCTTGCCATTCGTGGAACCCGGATATTATACGTAGAGGTCCCTGGCTATGCAAACTTCTTGGAACGCTCACGGGCAAATCGGCGAGTAGTGTAACACAGCACCGGTCCGCAGGCAAACCGGGCGTGCGCCCCGAGCGACCATGAAAGTATCTCCAGACTCATACTTCGACCAGCCCGCGAGGTGCACCTTTTGGCCCGAAATCCACCGTTATCCGAGCAATAAAAGGACAGCGCCGAAGCTTGGGTGAATCTATATATTGAGATATTGCCGGAAATCAGCACTAGATATGCTACCGAGGCGGATGGGAGCTGGGTTTGAACAGGGAAGAGAGCGTTTTCCCATTCACTGCGGTTGTCGGGCAGGAGCAGGTGAAACTCGCGCTGCTCCTGAACGCGGTGAGCCACCAGGTCGGAGGAGTGCTGATCCGCGGCCGGCGGGGCACCGCCAAGTCGACCCTCGCGCGGGCCCTCGCGCATCTTCTTCCCGAGATAGAGGTGGTCAACGAGTGCCCGTTCTCCTGCGATCCGGCGGACATCGAGTCGCTGTGCGGGTACTGCGGGGGCAACCTCGCCCTCGAGGGCTCCCTCGCAAGCGGCAGGTCCAGGATGAAGATCGTGACCCTGCCGCTGAACGCGACCGAGGAGATGGTGGTCGGGACGCTGGACATCGAGAAGGCGCTCCGCCGCGGCGAGAAGTCTTTTGAGCCCGGCATCCTCGCGCGCGCCAACCGCTCCATCCTCTACGTCGACGAGGTGAACCTGCTCGAGGACCACATCGTGGACATCCTCCTCGACTCGGCCGCCATGGGCGTCAACGTGGTGGAGCGCGAAGGCATCTCGTTCCGGCATGGCGCCCGCTTCATCCTGGTGGGGACCATGAACCCGGAGGAGGGCGACCTGCGCCCTCAGCTGGAGGACAGGTTCGGGCTGTGCGCCCAGGTCGACGAACAGGTCACCGTGGCCGAGCGCGCGGAGATACTGCGCAGGAACCTGCTGTTCGGCCGGAACCCGCTCGAGTTCGAGTCGCGCTGGAACTCCGAGCAGGAGACGATGCGCGTGCGCATCCTCGATGCGAGAGCAAGGTACTCTTCCGTCGACGTGCCCGAGGAGATGATCGACGCCATCGCGCAGGTCGTCGAGAGAGCCGGAGCCGACGGCCACAGGGCCGACCTCGCCATTCTCAACTCTTCGCGGGCCCTTGCCGCGTTCGAGGAGCGCGACCGCATCGAGGTCGGCGACCTCGCGCGTGTCGCAGGCCTTGCACTGAACCACCGCGTCCGGCGGGGGCCGCTGGGCATCGACCACGGCGCCCTGGACGTCCCCGCGCTCCTGAAGGGGCTCACCGCGATCGAGCAGACAGCCCTGCCCGGTTTCTCCGAGCCGTCCGAGGGCGCAACGCCAGTGCCCGCGCCCGAGAAGGTCGAGGCCCCCGCGGCCCAGCCGGCGGAGGCACCCGAGCCTGCCCGCGCCACATTCGATAAAGTCGCCCTGCCCGAGGAGCTCGAGCAGGGAACGGCTCCCGGCAGGCGGGGCAGCCCGCGGACCGCGGACTCGTCCAGGGGAAGGTACTACCGCAGCGCCTCGCCTTCAGGCTCGAAGCAGCTGGTGCCGTCGGACATCGCGCTCGACGCCACAATAAGGGCTTCGGCTGCGCGCGCGTCCATGGAGGAAGGAAGGCCGGGCGTGCTGCCCGAGGACATCAAGGTCAAGCTCCGCAAGCGCAAGTGCGGGTCATCGATCCTGTTTGTAGTGGACGCGAGCGCCTCTATGGGCGCTAAGAAGCGCCTCGAGGCCTCGAGGGAGGCGATCCTCGCCCTGCTGGTCGAGGCATACCAGAAGCGTGACAGGGTCGGCCTGGTCGTCTTCAAGGACGACGCGGCCCAGCTGGTGATGAGCCCGACGTCCAGCGTGGCCCTCGCGGGCAAGCTTCTTTCCGAGCTCTCGCCGGGCGGGACCACTCCGCTGTCGCACGGCCTGGCCCTGGGGTACCAGGTCCTGGAGCGTGAGCTCGCCAGAAGTCCCCAGCCGACGCCGTTTCTCGTGCTCATATCCGACGGCGGCGGCAACGTCACCCTCGGCTCGTCGGACCCGATGCGCGAGGCGCTCGATATCGCGCGGGAGATCAAGGACCGCGGGATCCGGTCGGTCGTCCTGGACAGCGCGCCTCACGCCGACGGTTCTCCGCTGGCCGCCAGGCCCACCGCGGCGCGCCGCATCGCCTCGGCGATGTCCGGCGCGTACTTCCCGGCGCGCAACATCTCGAGCGAGTCGATCATCGAGAAAGTGACGAGGACGACCGCGCGGGACGAGGCCGCAGCCTCCGCCGGAAACAGGACGCACAACCGCGAATGACGCGCCCGCCGTGGGCACCCGCCGACATTGTCAGCATCCCCTTATTCCAATAGAATGTTTCCAACCGTAAGCCGCGTGAAGGGACCAACATGGTAGTCGCAACCAAGCTAGTGAAGATAATCGAGAAAAACTCGTCGGTCATTGCCGATAGATGGGTGGACGACGTGACCACCCTCCCGTACACGCGCTCCTACTGGAACGAACCCCGCGAGGAGCTCCAGGCCAGGGCGGAGAGCGTTTGCAGCCGCATGGGTTACTTCCTGGGAAGGCGCCTCCCCCGCGAGAAGCTTGCCGCGTTCTACAAGAAGCTCGGTGATTCCCGCAGGGAGCAGGGATACGCGATTGAGGAAGTCGTGATGGCGCTGTTCCTGTTGAAGCGCCACATCTGGTTGTTCATCCTCCAGGAAGGCCTCCTGACGACGAACCTGGAGCTCTATCAAGCGCTTGAGCTGAACAACCGGGTGGTGCTGTACTTCGACCGCGCGGTGTACTACGTCACTCAGGCTTACTCCGAGGCGGACGCCCGTGAAGCGGCCGCCGCCAAGGAGTGCTAGGTCGAACACTCTCCACTTTTTGCGTCCACTTTTTAAGCTGAATCGAGCCTATTTCGCCGGTGCCTGGCTGCCCTGAGGCGGTACAGGCGGTACGGGTTGTCCGGGCGGCACCATCATCGGGTCCCTCGTGTCTGGTGGCGTTGCGAACCCGCGCTGGTACATCTTGCCGCCGAATTCTTTCTGGAAGCTCCTCGAGTTCTCGCCGAACCGCTCGCTGTGCCTGCCGCACATGAACCCCATCCCGAAGCCGAGCGCCGCCGCCAGGAGCAGCAGGACCAGCGCGCCGATGACCACGACGGCCACCAGGGTGTTCTTCCGGATCCAGTAGCCGCCGGGCGCAGCGGGAGCGGTCCGGGGCGCCGACGTGTCCGTCTCGTTGCTCATAAGAGTGTCCTCCTGTCGTTTCGTCAAAACAAAGATACGCCGCGGCGCCGGACCGCGCCTTTGCGAGCCGGCATTATTCCTGATAACCTCAAGCTAAATCTACAGAGGTGACAACTCCGTGAACACCGACACCCGCAAGCTTCTGGCGGCAAGAAATCTGCAGTGGTTGTTTCTCGTCGTGGCATCAGTCGCGCTTCTGTTCGGGCGTTCCTTCGTTCACCTTGTTCCTTACGGGATCGTCCTGGCGGTCGGGGCGGTCATCAACGCGGTTTCATATGCTATGCCCATCGAACGTATTGACGCGCGCGACCTCGACCGGGTTTTTACCGTACAGCTGCTGATCAACATCACCGTCATCGCGCTCGCGGCCGGGTACTCCGGGGGAACGGCGAGCCCGCTCTACGCGTTCCTCATCGTGACCGTGTTGATCGCGGCGCTCACGTCGGGCCCGTATTTTACCGCGGCGATGTCCGCTTACAGCATCCTCGCGTTTCTGCTGGCCTCGGCGCTGCTCTCCGCGCGGTTCGGCTTGGCGACCAGGGCGTTCATCGAGGTTGCATTCCTGGCGGCCTCCCCGCTGGCCGTCAACATGGCGCTGTCGACCTACAGGCGCAGGCTGCGCGACCGCGAGACTTTCTCCACGCTCTATCGGATAAGCCGCTCGCTCGGGGAGTCACTCGACCTCCAGCAGGTCCTCAACCGCCTGCTGAGCGAGATGGACGGCGTGTTCAGGACGGACATCAGCTCGGTGCGCCTGCTGGACCCTGGCACCAACAGCCTGGTGGTCAAAGCGTCGGGCGCGGACGCAGAGGAAGTCGCCCAGGAACAGATCGAGATCCGCATGGGAGAAGGCTTCATCGGCTGGGTCGGGAAGACCGGCGAGACGTTCATTACGAGCGACATCAGCAAGGACCCCCGGTTCGCCGACTTCCCGCGCGCGAAGAAGAAGGTTACCAGCGCGATCGCCGCTCCCATCAAGATCACAGACAGGACGGTCGGCGTCATCTCGTGCGCGAGCTCGACGCGCAAGAGGTTCACGAGCGACGACCTGGAGCTCCTGGACTCCGTCGCGAGCCTGGCCGGCGCCGCGATCGAGCGCGCGGACCTCTATCAGCAGCTCCTGTCGCGGGGCGAAGCGGTTACGGAGAGCCTCATCGACGGCCTCGTGGTCGTGGACCGCGAGTGCCGCGTTGTGATGACCAACCGCACATCCAGGGAGATGCTGGGCGCGAGGCCAGGCATGGGCGAACCGCTGGAGCGGATTCTCAAGGGCAAGGTCGGTGAGTGGCGCCGTCTCTGCCGCGACATCGAGAACCGGATTATCGACTGCCCGCCGGGCGAGCCGCCGACCGCTTTCTCCCGGGACCTGAAGATCGTCGCCGGCATCGGCGAGGGGCGGGTCCTGAGCGCCCGCGTCTCGCCGGTTACCAGCCAGTGGAGCACGGTGATCGGCGCCGTGCTGCTCCTCCAGGACGTGACCGAGGTACAGCGCCTGACCGGCGAGCTCGCGCTCGAGAAGACGAAGCTCGAGGCGGTTCTGGAGAACGTGGCCGTGGGAGTGCTCGCGGTGAGCAACCAGGGCGAGGTCCTGATGGCGAACTCGACTGTCTTCAACATGCTCGCGATGGCGAGGCCGTGGTGGTGGCTCGGCTCCGGCCTCGAGGACGCCATACCGGAGCCCGCGCTCGTGCGCCTGATCCGCAGGGCCATCGACGAGGACAAGACCCTGATCGACGAGACGGTCGTCCTCTCCTCCGGCCGGCACCTCGAGGTGTCGTGCACGCCCATGAAGCAGCTCTCCACGGGCAAGGGAGGGGTCGTGACCGTCCTGCATGACGTGACGGGCATCCACGAGGTCGAGCAGGCCCGGACCGATTTCGTCTCGATGGTATCGCACGAGCTGCGCACTCCGCTCACCTCGATCAAGGCCTACGTCGACACGCTCCAGAGGCGCGATGTCACCTTCGACGACGAGACGCGCTCGGGTTTCATCGACGTGATCGCGCGCGAGACCGAGAGGATGACGAGGCTCATCAACGACATTCTCGACCTCTCCCGCATCGAAGCCGGCCGCCTAGACTTCAAGCCCACGTTCGTGGACCTGCCGGCGCTCGTGAGGAAGGTCGTTTCGAGGATCGAGTCCCAGACGGAAGACCACAAGGTGGTCCTCGACCTCCCTGTAGACATGGAGCCGGTTCTGGCGGAGCAGCAGAAGCTGGACCAGGTGATGCTGAACCTGATAGGGAACGCGCTGAAATACTCGCCGGGCGGCGGAGAGGTCGAGATCGCCGTGAAACGGCTCAAGGAGAAGGCGATGGTCTCGGTCACCGACCACGGCATGGGCATCCCCCCCGACCAGCTTCCGTTCGTCTTCGACAAGTACCACCGGGGGGGCAAGGCTGCAGACGGCGGAATCCGCGGTTCGGGACTCGGGCTTTTCGTGACGAAGTCCATCGTCGAGACGCACGGCGGCAGGATCTGGGCGGAGAGCACCGAGGGCGAAGGCACCACGATGATCTTCACTCTGCCGCTTGCCATCGCCGGCCAGGGCGGCGACACACTCGCGTTGGGAGATGAGGGTGCCTGAGCGGATACTGATCATCGAGGACGAGCAGACGGTAGCCGAGATCATCGCGATCAACCTCCGCCTGGAGATGTACGATGTCGAAGTCGCGCTCAACGGGACCACCGGGCTCGACATGGCCCGCCAGAGCCCCTTTGACCTCATCATCTGCGACATCATGATGCCGGACGTCGACGGTTACGAGATTTGCCGGCAGCTCAAGGCCGATAAAGCAACCCGGGACATCCCTATAATCCTGCTCACGGCGAGGACCGAGGTCGAGAACAAGGTCGCGGGGCTGGAGGCCGGGGCGGACGATTTCATCACCAAGCCGTTCAACTTCCCCGAGCTCATCGACCACATAAACATGAACCTGGACCGCGCGGCGAACAAGTACGCGACGGACGCGCTGACGGGCCTTCCGGGCAACATCGACTCGGACGACGCTCTCAAGGAGAAGGTCCTGTCGGGCGAGCCATTCGCCTACCTGCTGGTCTCGATCAACGACCTCCGGCCATACAGAGAGGTCTATGGAGACGCGAGATTTGAGGAAGCGATCAGGGTCACCGCGCGGGTCATCGCATCGGTCCTCGCGCAGGCCGAGGCTGAGTCGACCGGCGCGTTCTACCTCGGCGCCGGCAACTTCAGCGCGCTCGCTCCTCCGGCCGACGTCGAAGGAACCGCTGTCCGGATAATAGACGAATTCGACCGCAAGGTCGGCGAATTGTACTCCCGCGAGGACATCGACAAGGGCTGCGTCTCGACCTTTGACAGGCGTGGGGGCATGTTAGATAATCCTTTGATAACGGTGTCCATAGGCATTGCCTCCAACGGGCACCGCGAGATCAAGTCTCACTGGGAAGCGGCAGAAATAGCAAGAGAAGTACTTGAGTACGCGATGACGTTTCCGGGGAGCAAGTACGTGATGGACCGCCGAAAAGAACCCGGGAAGAAGTGACATGAACGGCGAGAAGTACAAGGTGCTGGTCGTCGAGGACGAGCCCCTTATAAGCGAGATGATAGCCAAGAGCCTGCGGCTCGAGGGATACCTCGTTGAGTCCGCCAGGACAGGCGAAGAAGGCCTGCAGAAAGTCAGGGAGGTCAGCCCCGACCTGGTCCTGCTCGACGTGCTCCTGCCGAAAATCGACGGTTGGGAAGTCCTCACCAGGATGCGCGACGACTCCCGGACGAAGGGCATCCCGATAATAATGCTGACCGCCCTGTCCGACGAGAAGTCCAAGGTGCAGGGGCTCAGGGGCGGCGCCGACGACTACGTCACCAAGCCGTTCAGCGCGCTCGAGCTGATGGCCCGCGTGGAAGCCGTGCTCAAGCGCTCGGACCGCACGGGCCCGCGTGAGACCGCCCGGTCCCAGATACCCGCGCGCAAGGGCGACAAGATCTACCTCATCAACATCGACGACATCAACTTCGTGAACATCCAGCGCGAGTACACCTACCTTCACACAGACACCGACCGCTTCCTGACGAACCACACGCTTGCCGAGCTCGAGAAGATGCTCGACCCGGCGAAGTTCTTCAGGGCGCACCGCGGATACATCGTGAACCTCCAGAAGGTCAAGGAGATCACGAAGATAGGTACCTCCTCTTACGAGCTCACGATGAGCGACCCCTCGAAGAGCAGGATCCCCATGAGCCGGAGGCAGAGCTCCGAGCTCAAGAAGATACTGAACATGTAACCGCTAATCTGTTCAGCTTTTCCGCTCATACGCCGATTTTGCTCTTCACCGCCCTATTTTGCCCGCAGGTGGAATTCCGCTTGAACAGGGGTCCCGTAGGGGCAAGAATATAGGCAGAGGTACCGCTTCTCATCCGACAGGCAGCCGGATTGCCGGCATTCAGCCGGGATTGAATCGGTTGCCAGTACCAAGTTCGGACAACCGGGTACAGCTCAGGGTTAAAGTATTTGGACCATCCAAATATCCCCAAGAGTTGCCGCATTAGGTCTGATACGCCGGTCTTGACCGGGACCCGGTTCCAAGGCCCGGTTGTCCTCTCCCCAAAGCCCGAAAGGGCTTTTTTGTTTGGGGGCAGGCTTTAGCCTGACCTAACAGCGCATTGGCACTTCAAACCTTGCGCCGGCGGTGCGTAATTCCGATTATGCACGGCCGGCGACCTGCTGCAGCCCGCAACAATCCGGCTGCCGTCACAATGCATTGGTTGTCCTGCGGATGCGGGCTGAGAGCCCGCACTCAAGATAAATTGAGATCGAAGCTCGAGATGGTCAGGCAATAACCAAGGGCAGGATCGCTTCAAGCTTTGATGACGATCCGGTGCTCAAGGAAAGTAATCTCCTCGAGCTCTCCGGTGAACTCTTTCTTGTCACCGAGTATGTCAGTCACCGTTATGCGGCCGCCCTCGTTCACGACTGTGACCGCGTCCTCCATGACCAGGGTCTCCCCATCTTCAGTCCTGACGTATACATTTGATTCACACATCTGCTTGCCTCCAGGCATCTTCAGGCGCGCGCGCCCGCCTTCATGAACTCGTCCATCCCGGCCGCAGCGATTTTGCCCGAGCCCATCGCTTCTATGACGGTCGCCGATCCCGTAACGATGTCGCCCCCGGCGTAGACGCCGGGGATGCTCGTCTCAAAAGTCTCGGGTGAAGCCGAGATGTATCCCCACTTGTTCAGCTCGAGCCCTTTCGCGGTCGCGGCCAGCAGCGGGTTCGCGCCGGTCCCGATGGCCATGACGAGAGTGTCGGTGTCGAGCACGAAGTAGTCGCCCTCGATCGGCACGGGCCTCCTGCGCCCGGAGTCGTCAGGCTCGCCGAGCTCCATGTGCTGGCACTTGATCTGGTGGCAGAAGCCGTCACGTCCGTAAACCTCGACAGGGTTCGTGAGCATGTGGAAGACGATGCCTTCCTCGGCGCCGTGGTCGACCTCTTCTTTCCTGGCCGGCATCTCCACGCGCGAGCGCCGGTAGACGATGTTGACGGTCTCGGCGCCCATGCGCAGGGCGGTGCGGGCCGAGTCCATGGCGACGTTGCCGCCGCCGACGACGCACACTTTTCCGCCCCGCTTGATCGGTGTGTCGTATTCAGGGAAGCTCCGCGCGCGCATCAGGTTGGCACGCGTCAGGAACTCGTTGGCCGAGTAGACGCCGTTCAGGTTCTCCCCGGGGATTCCCATGAACGTCGGCAGCCCCGCGCCCGTGCCGATGAATATGGAGTCAAAATCTCTGACGAGGTCGTCCAGGGTCGCGGTCCGCCCGACCACAAAATCGAGCACGATCTCGACGCCCATGCGCTCCAGAAGGCCCACCTCGCGGTCGACGACCCACTGGGGGAGACGAAACTCCGGGATGCCGTACGTGAGCACCCCGCCCGCGACATGAAGAGCCTCGTATATCGTTACCTTGTGCCCACGCCTCGCCAGCTCGCCGGCGACCGTGAGCCCCGCAGGGCCGGAGCCTACCACCGCGACGCGAAGTCCCGTGTCCCGGGGCAGAGGCGGCACCTCTGCATCAGAGGCTTCCGCCTCCCAGTCGGCGACGAACCTCTCCAGCTTGCCGATCGCGAGCGGGTCGCCCTTCTTTCCCAGGACGCACTGTGCCTCGCACTGGCTCTCCTGCGGGCAGACCCTTCCGCAGACGCCGGGGAGGAGGTTCTCGAGCTTCACGCGCTTCACGGCCGCGCCGGCTTCCTTCGTCTTGAGCTCGGTAACGAAACCGGGGATGTCGATGCCGACCGGGCAACCCTTCACGCACAGAGGCTTCTTGCACCCGAGGCACCTGTCGGCCTCGGCCGCCGCCTCGTCGATGTCGTAGCCGAGAGCTACTTCATTGAAATCTTTAGTCCTCTCGTCCGCGCTGCGCCGCCTGACGGGCACGCGGTCCGGTTTGAGTTTCTTTCCTGCCAACTTGTCCTCCGTCCTCTATTCGATCAATACCGTGGCGATGGCTGCTATCCCCTCGCCACGCCCGGTGAATCCCATTCCCTCGGTCGTGGTCCCTTTGACCGCTATCGATCCCGGATCCGCGCCCAGGACTTCTGCGATCCGCGCGCGGATCGCCTCCCGGTGCTTCGAGAGGCGGGGCTCTTCGCAGACCACGACTATATCCGCGTTGACCAGCTTGAAACCGCGGGACTCCATCTCGAGGGCGACCTTGCCCAGGAGCTCCGTGCTTGCGACGCCGGCATAAGTCTCGTCGGTGTCAGGGAACATCTCGCCGATGTCTCCCGCGCCGCACGCGCCCAGCATCGCGTCCATCAGGGCGTGCAGGACCACGTCCGCGTCGGAGTGCCCGGCGAGGCCCGTCTCGTGCGGGATCTCCACCCCGCCCAGGACCAGCTTCCGGCCCGGCGCAAACCGGTGGGCGTCGATGCCCAACCCTACTCTCACTTGCCTGCCCTCCCCCGGAGTACTGCCTCCGCGACCCGCAGGTCCGCCGGATATGTGACCTTGATGTTCTCGCGGCTGCCCTCGACGACGCCGACCAGGCCGCCGTCTCTCTCGACGAGCGCGGAGTCGTCGGTGCCCGTGTATCCGTCGCGAGCGGCATTCAAGTGCGCGCGAACGATGACATCATACACGAATGACTGAGGAGTCTGAACCGACACCAGGACCGACCGGTCGAGGGTTGTCACGACCTGCCCTCCGGCGACTTCTTTCACCGTGTCGGTCACCGGAATCGCCGTGATGAGACCGACGAGTCCCTCGGGTATGTCGCAGGCCCTGTCGAACATGGCTGCCGTCGCGAGCGGCCTTGCGGCGTCGTGGACCGCCACCACTCCCGGGGCGGCCTCGAGCGCCCGGAGCCCGTTGAGGACTGATTCCTGCCGGGACGCGCCACCCGCCACAGTATTCATCACTTTGGAGAAGCCCATCGACCTCACGCGTTCACAATTCCACGCGTCGAGTTTCGTGGGAGGGACCACCAGGATCACGCCTTCGATGGAAATCGCGCCCTCGCAGGCGTCTAGCGAGTAAGTCACGAGCGGCCGCCCCAGGAGGGCGGCCTCGAACTTGGCCTCGTCACCACCCAGCCTGTCGCCGGCGCCGCCGGCGGCGATCACAGCGAAGGCCATCGTCAGGCCTCCAGCCGGTCTTCCTTGAGCTCCGTGAAGATCATCTTGCCCGCGGGGGTCTGCAGGACGCTCGTCGCGACGACTGTGGCTTCCTGCCCGACCATCTTCTTGCCATGCTCCACCACGACCATTGTGCCGTCGTCGAGGTATCCCACGCCCTGGCCGGGCTCCTTGCCCTCCCGGATGACCTTCACGTGCATCTCCTCGCCGGGAAGCACCACAGGCTTGAGGGCGCTCGCGAGCTCGTTGATGTTCAGGATCTTCACGCCCTGGATCTCGGCGATCTTGTTCAGGTTGAAGTCGTTCGTGGCCAGCGGCATGCCCGTCAGCTTTGCGAGCGCGGCGAGCTTCGCGTCCACGCCCATGATCTTGGGGAAGTCCTGGTCGGTGATATCGACCTGGATATTCTCGAGCCGCTGTAGCGAGTTCAACACGTCGAGGCCCCTGCGGCCGCGGCTCCTCTTGAGCGTGTCCGCCGAGTCGGCTATAGCCTGCAGCTCGGTAAGCACGAAGCGCGGCACTACCATCGTCCCTCCGAGGAACCCCGCGCGCGCGATGTCGACGATGCGCCCGTCGATGATTACGCTCGTGTCAAGGATGATGGCCTGAGCGTTCTCGGCCGAACCCCGGAAGCTCGGGCCCAGCTTGAACATCGTGGAGAGCTCGGAGCGCTTGATGGCGCCAACCCGCGCCCCCGCAAAGCCACACAGCAGGAAAAGAGCAATGGACACAATGTCACCCACGTATCCGAAATGGAAGAGGGCGACTGACGGGAGCAGCGCTATGATGAGCCCGATGCAGGCGCCCAGTGCGCTGAAGAATATGTCGGCTCCCGAGGCCTTGTAGAAGACCGATTCGAGATCGCCGAGTATGTGAGCTGTGAATCTGCCGACCGGCCCGCCGACAACGTATCCGATGAGGAGCCCCAGAATAATACCTATGATGATTGCGAGAACCTGTTGTGGGGTCTTCAGGATATAGTTGTCGTTCAGCAGGAGGGAGATCCGGTATCCGCCGTATGAGCAAACAAACATGCTCAGCAGGCGGACGAGTACGACCACCATGCTGGCCTCCCAGTCTTACTGAGACTTCGATTTCAAGGTGCGCTTGCCGCAAGCGTCATCACCGGCCGGAGAACACCTCGTCCAGCATCTTGGAGGCCTTCTCGTCGTCGATGTTGAGAACGAAGATGATCTCGGAAAGCAGTATCTGGCGCGCCTGGTTGAGCATTCGTTTCTCGCCGGTCGACAGGCCCTTCTCGCGCTCGCGTATCGAGAGGTTCCTCACGACCTCGGCAACCTCGTAGACGTCGCCGCTCCGTATCTTGTCACGGTTCTTCTTGTACCGGTGGTTCCAGTTGGTCGGCATCTGGCTCTGTTCCTGGTTTAGGACTTCGAACACAGATTTTACCTGGGTCTTGGGAATCACGCTGCGGAGGCCGACATCGTCTGTGCTTGCCGCGGGGACGGTTATCTTGAGGTCTCCCCTGCACAGGCTGAGGACGAAATATTTCTTACGCTCGCCCTCGATGCTCCTGGTCTCGACCTTTTCGACGACGCCGGCACCGTGATGTGGATAAACGACCTTGTCTCCAACGTTGAACACTTTGCAGCATCTCCCTTCAGACTCAGGTCCTTCCTATATCCAGGCCGCGTTTTCGCAGAATGCGGCCATAATACGCCGAGGGGAATCTTCAATTAGTTCTTGACGGAGAATTTTTAATTCTTAGTGCAAGATGAAGCATTTTTAATGGTAGCACAGAAAAGGCGGACGGGCAAGATTCGCATGATAACGGGCTTTCTTGACACTCTTCTCGACGAGTAAATATAATGAATTCACAAGGCTGAGTTAGCCAATTCAAGCTTCTTTGGAATGAGGATGACATGCCAAGAGAGATCGAGACCAAGTGCAACGAGTTCCAGCAGACAGTGTCGCTATCTCTCATAAGGCATCGCAGCGTCCTCGATGTCATGACCAAGTACCAGGATGCATGCGCGCGGGTCAACCGCGCCCTGGCCAAGGCCGTCACGACTTGCGGGTGCCTCGAGATCAACGCCGCGAAGCAGGAGCTCCCTGCTGACGCTTCTCTCCCCGAGATGAGCGAATACGTGAAGACTCACCTCGAGGGCCACCTCTGCCCGAACTGCGCGGAGATCATCGAGGAGGAGATGGGCAAGTCGATGTTCTTCCTCGCGGCGATCTGCACCTTGACCGGCATCGACCTGTACGGTGTCATCAAGCGTGAGAACGACCGGATCTCAACGCTCGGATTCTACAGCCTGACCTGACGAGAAGTTCTCGCATCGACTCCCTTTTATGAACCTCGATACGCATGTGCCCGCACACGCCGTTTGACGCACGCCAAATTACAGGAATACAATTGCACGTGGTAGCGCTTGAGTCCGCGGGTGGGCAGGTTCATTAATTGCTGTACGATATATTTGAACGTTTTGTTCACGGCACTCGTTTTGCAGGTCCAAGGGTACCCGCTACCATCAGATCCCGATCGAAACTCCGCAAGCTCGCACACTCCCACGGGTTCACTCTCATAGAACTCATGATCGTTGTGCTGATACTCGCCGTCCTGGTTGCCATCGTCGTGACCACGTACGTCGTCGCCGCCGGCAACGCGTCGTCGAAGGCCGCCGACTACAACATGGCCAACGGCTCCAAGATGATGACCAAGCTCTGGTACGACCTCTCGCTGAAGGGCAAGAGTTCGTATGCCGACCCGGGCGCGACCGCGATCGGAGCTCAGTACATGAGCAGGTCGGGGGTCAACTACGGCGGTCAGACCAGCACTAAGTGGGCAAGGCTCACGCGCTACAGCTCGACCAACAAGATGCGCGTAGTGGGGGGGTATACAAAAACAACGTGCTGGTCACGGCAGCCCAGGTGAATCCCTCCAACAAGGCCAACACCGCGGCGAACCTGAAGGCCGCCGAGGGCACGATAGGGATGCTGGAGACTAACTTCATAAACACGGCCGGCAACTACCAGGCCATAACCAACAACCTGCAGCGCACAATAGTAACCGTCAGCAGGGACGGCCTTGCGCGGTGGGAAACCTACCAGAACGGGGTCTTCCTGTACGGGGGTACGGACACCAGGTATTTCAATTACCCTTGATCACAAGCTGCTAGATGTATGACTCCATGATGATGCTCTCGCTTATCCGGTCCAACCCTTCCTTGATCGCGAGCGCCCTGCGCTCTCCAACGCCGTCGACCTCGTCCAGCAGGGCCGGGGAAGCCCGCAGGACGTTCTTCAGGTTGTCGAACCGCTCCACCACTTTACTGACGACGTTTGAAGGCACGCCCGGGATCATGGAGAGAATCCTGTAGCCGCGGGGCCGCACGAGCTTGTTCATCAGCTCGATCGAGCTTCGGAACCCCATGACCCTCGCGATGGTCCCCTCGTCGGTGAGCTCGTCTGTGCTCAGGTTGGCGAGGTCTTTGATCACGGCGTCGGAGGAGCGGTTGTCACGTGGGACCAGGTAGTCCTCGGCCAGGAGGCGCTGCAGCTTTGGCACGCCGGCGATGAGCTCGTTCAACTGGAGGCTGACCAGCCTGCCGTCCTTGCCCAGCTCGCTGACCTGGAAGCGGACCTCGTCGGCGATGCGCACCACCATCTCGTTGCGCTGCATTACCTTGACGACGTCGCGAAGAGTCACCATGTCCTCGACCTCGAGCGTGTTCAGGTGGCCGTATTCCTTATCCAGCCGGAGGCGGTACCTGCTGAGCGTCTGCAGGGCCTGGTCCGCTTTCGCGAGCACCAGTGGTATGTTCTCGAGGGTGAAGTGATCGTCGCCGACGTATATCGAGACCGTGTTCATCTTCTCGGATATGGCGATCACGAAGACGTTCTTGTGGCCTCGCGCCACGCGCTCCGCGGTCCTGTGCCGCATGCCCGCCTCGTGAGTCGGGATGGAGGCTTCAGGGACGAGGTGGACGTTCGAGGAGTGAATCGTCTTGAGGTCCTGGCTGAGGACCACAGCACCGTCCATCTTCGCCAGCTCGAACAGCCTCGGCGCGGTGAACTCCATGTTTATGTTGAAGCCGCCGGACATGATGCGTCGCAGGTCGGCGATGTTGCCGACGACGATGAGGGCTCCCGACCCAACCTGGAGGATACGGTCGATCGCCTCTCTCAGCTCCGTGCCGGGCGCAACCGTTCCCAGAACCGCGATGAGTTTCTCTTGCTTCTGCTTCGCCGTTTCCGCTCTCAAGCGAGTCCTCCCGCCTTGCCCTGCCAACAGCCAGCGCGTTTATTGTGTGATAGAGATCGGGGCCACGGGCGCCCGTGAGACTATTTCTATGCCATCCGCTAAAACCCGGTAAAAAAGAGCCGGGCTTCTATTAGGATATCAGAAGCCCGGCGCAGTCTGTTTATTGTTGTGGTCAGTTGTTGGCCCCGACGGGCTCGACCGTCTCAGTGTCCTCGCGGATCTCGAAGTCGAGCCGGCCTTCTTTCTCGTCGACCGCTATCACGTGGCCGCCGGTGAAGGTGCCCCTGAGTATGGCCTCGGATATCGGGTTCTCTATTAGCCTCATGATCGCGCGCCGCAGCGGGCGGGCGCCCATGGACGGGTCGAACCCCTCCTTGACCAGGATGTCCTTGACCGCGTCGGTGACCTCGAGCTTGATGTCCTGCTCCGCGAGCTGCTCCCTCACCCTGTTGAGCATGAGGTCGGCGATCTCCTTGACGTCCCCGGCCGAGAGCTCGTTGAACACGATCACGTCGTCGATGCGGTTCAACAGCTCGGGCCTGAACGTGCGCTTGAGCTCGGCGACGACCTTCTCTTTCATGTCGCCGTATGGCACCGAGCCGCCCTCGGTTATGGACTGGAAGCCCAGGGGCGCCGCTTTGTGTATCTCCGCAGTGCCGAGGTTGGACGTCATGATGATGATCGTATTGCGGAAGTCGACCTGGTGGCCTTGCGAGTCGGTCAGCCTGCCGTCCTCCAGAATCTGGAGCAGCACGTTGAACACGTCGTAGTGGGCTTTCTCGATCTCGTCCAGGAGGACGACTGAGAACGGGCGCCTGCGCACGGCTTCCGTGAGCTGGCCGCCCTCCTCGTGCCCGACGTAGCCCGGAGGCGAACCCACAAGGCGTGAGACGCTGTGCTTTTCCATGTACTCCGACATGTCGATCTGGAGCAGCGAGTCCTCGTTGCCGAACAGGAACTCGGCGAGCGTGCGCGCGAGCTCGGTCTTTCCGACGCCCGACGGGCCCAGGAATATGAACGAGCCGCCCGGCCGGCGCGGGTCCTTCAGGCCGGCGCGGGTGCGCCTGATCGCCTGAGATATCGCGACGACGGCTTCGTCCTGGCTGACTACGCGCTGGTGGAGCTCGTCCTCCATGCGCAGCAGCTTCTCGCTCTCTTCCTCGGTCAGCTGGTATACAGGGATGCCTGTCCAGGAGGACAGTATCTCGGTTATGTCATCGGCGGTCACCTGCAGCTTGTGGCTCTGGTGAGGCGCCTTCCAGTCTTTCTCGCTCTCGGCGATCTCGAGTATGGTCGACTGCTCCTTGTCGCGGATCTGGGCGGCGGTCTCGAAATCCTGCGTCGCGATGGCGGTCTGCTTGTCCAGGCGGAGCTGCTGGAGCAGGTCCTCCTGCTCGCGGACGTCCGGCGGCGCTGTCATCGCGCGCATGCGCATCCGGCTTGACGCCTCGTCGATCAGGTCGATCGCCTTGTCCGGCAGGTACCTGTCCGATATGTAGCGGTGCGCGAGCCTGGCGGCCGCCACCATCGCTCCATCGGTGATCTGAAGCTTGTGATGCGTCTCGTAGCGGTCGCGAAGGCCCCTGAGGATGTCGATCGTATGCTCGACGGTGGGCTCCTCGACCGTTATCGGCTGGAACCTGCGCTCCAGCGCGGCGTCGCGCTCCAGGTGCTTGCGGTACTCGTCCCTCGTGGTCGCGCCGATAGTCTGGAGCTCGCCCCTGGCGAGGGCCGGCTTCAGGATGCTCGCGGCGTCGATCGCGCCTTCGGCGGCGCCCGCTCCGACGAGGTTGTGCAGCTCGTCGATGAACAGGATGATGTCGCCGCGGCCGCGGATCTCCTTTATGACTTTCTTGAGGCGCTCCTCGAAGTCGCCCCTGTACCTCGAGCCTGCGACGAGAGCGCCGAGGTCGAGGGTGTAGAGCTGCTTGCCCCGAAGCATCTCGGGAACCTCGTTGGAGGTGATGCATTGCGCCAGGCCTTCAACGATCGCGGTCTTGCCCACGCCGGGCTCTCCGACCAGGACCGGGTTGTTCTTGGTGCGTCGCGACAGGACCTGCATGACCCGCTCGATCTCCATCTCGCGGCCGATGACCGGGTCGAGCTTGTTCTGGGCGGCGAGCTCGGTCAGGTTGCGGCCGAACTGGTCGAGCATGAGCGCTCCGCCGGGGCCCTCGCCCCCGGTGAGCTCGCCCGCGGCTGCCCCGCCCGTCAGGTTCTTGAGAACCTGGTTGCGCAGGCGCTCGAGGTCGACGCCCAGCTTGACGAGGACCTTGGCGGCCACGCCCTCACCCTCACGGATGAGGCCGAGCAGGATGTGCTCCGTGCCGATGTAGTTGTGGCCGAGCTGCAGCGCCTCGCGCAGAGACAGCTCGAGCACTTTCTTGGCACGCGGTGTGAACGGTATGTGGCCGCTCGGGGGG